>JAABUS010002039.1_pt1 | contig 40251 bp, 50 predicted proteins | sample 5560161 | NCBI WGS metagenome assembly JAABUS01 (sample SAMN10711885, study PRJNA513376) | rock metagenome | isolation source: Antarctica rocks | place: Antarctica: Victoria Land, Trio Nunatak nord | collected 2016-01-04
TCCAGCCCAGGAGTGCGATCCCATCATACGCGCCTTTGTTGCCAGCTACCGCGTCAGCACCGACATGCAAGGGCAGTCCGGGCTCGGGCTTGACGCGCGACGCGTCGCGGTCGAGCGGCACGCCGGGTCTGTGGGCGCGGAGGTCATCGCCGAGTTTCAAGACGTGGAGAGCGGGCGCAAGGCCGACCGCACCGGCCTGGCTCCGGCGCTGGCCGCGGCCAAGGCGTGCGGCACCCGGCTGGGCAACCTACGGCTGCCGGCAGCCGGAACGCTCGCCGCGGCGCCGCAGCCTTCGACATCGGGCGGCAAGGCACGCACTATCGCAGCGCAGGCCCGTGCCGTCGCGTGCCGCGGCGCTGCGATCAGCGACACATTGGAGAGCCCATGAACACGAGCTACCAGTTCGGCATCGAAGAGGAGTACTTCCTCGCCGACGCGACCACGCGCGGCACGCCCAGGCGCACGGTCAAGGCGTTCCACGGCGCGGTCCGCGCGCGCCTGCCCCGGGTAGAGCGCGAGCTGCTCCAGTCGCAGGTCGAGGTCTCGTCGCCACCCTCGGCCAGCTTTGCCGAGGCGCGCGAGGTGCTTGCAGGCTTGCGGGCCGGCCTCGCCGAGGTCGGGCAGGCCCATGGCATCCTGGTGCTTGCGGCTGGCACGCACCCCATCGCTCGCTGGACACGCCAGAGCAACACGCAAAAGGACCGGTATGAGACCCTGTTGCGCGAGCTGCGCATGCTGGGCCGGCGCAACGTGGTCTGCGGCATGCACGTCCATGTGGAGGTGCCCCGGCCCGAAGCGCGCGTGGACCTTATGACCCGCCTGCTGCCCTGCATGCCGTTGCTGCTGGCGCTTTCCACCTCGTCGCCGTTCTGGCAGGGGCGTAGCACGGGGCTGGCCGGCTACCGCTTGTCCGTCTTCGGCGAGATGCCCCGCACGGGCCTGCCGGACCTGTTCGGCAGCATGGAAGAGTATGGGCGCTACGTGGACATCATGACCCGCGCAGGAGCGATTGAGGACGCAAGCTTCCTGTGGTGGATGCTGCGGCCCTCGGTGCGCTACCCGACTCTGGAGCTGCGCGTCGCCGATAGCTGCACGCGCCTGGAAGACACGCTGGCCATCGCCGCCCTGTATCGCTGCCTCGTCCGCCTTGCCGACCGCCGGCCGGACCTCAACCGTGGCCTGACCGGCGCCTCACGGGCGATTGCCGCGGAGAACCTGTGGCGCGCCCAGCGCGACGGGGTGCGCGCGGACATCATCGACGAGGAACTCGGCACGGCCGTCTCGTTTGCGTCCCACCTCGACGCGACGCTTGCCCGGGTGGCCGAGGACGCGGATGCGCTGGGGTGCCAGCGCGAGGTGGCGAGGGTGCGCGGCATCGCGGCCGAGGGCACGAGCGCTGATTGCCAGCTTTCCACCTTTGCCGAGGCGCGCACGCAGGGCCTCCCTGAGCGCGAGGCCCTTGGCGCAGTCGTGGACTGGCTCGCCCAGGCCACGGCGGGGCAGCAGGCGTCCTGACCGTCGCTGGATGAGGGCGTCGGGCGGCAGCAGAAGCGGTGCCGCCCCGTAACGCTGGCCACGCATCGCGCCGCTACGGCCGACATGCTCATGCTACGGGATGCCGGGCGCGGCGCCGCCGCTGGCCGTTATCCAGCGCCGCGCCCGGGAATCTGCCCCGGTTACGAAGGGGTGCAATGAACGCGTCGTCACAACTTCAATGCCTTCATCGTTCTCCACTCCATCCAGACAAGGAACGCTCGCGCGGAGGGCTAATACCAGATCTCTGGGAGGCTGGCTTGCTAAGGTTTTCAAACCGCTGCTGATCTGGTTCAACACGGCAAATCGAGGAGGTTTGCCGTGCCTATGTCGCTTCCGCTCCGAGCTGATTTCGACGCGTCGCAACTGCGGGTGGCTGCTAAGACGAAGGACGCACCGCAATCTCGGCGCTTTTTGGCCTTGGCCACCATTTACGACGGGGGAATGCGCACGGAGGCTGCGGTGATCGGCGGCGTGACGCTGCAGACCGTGCGGGACTGGGTGCTGGAGTTCACCGCCGATGGAGCCGAAGGCCTGCTCGATCGCAAGGCGCCGGGCCAGCCGTCGCGGCTTCACGACGCGCACCGGGCGGCGATTGCGGCGGCGATCGAGGGTGGACCGACGCCTGCCGTGCATGGTGTGGTGCGCTGGCGGCTGGTCGATCTGTGCCAGTGGCTGTGGGAGGAGCACGGCGTTACGGTAGCCAAGCAGACGCTGAGCCGTGAGTTGCGGGCCTAAACTACCGCAAGCTGCCCGCCCGCCCGCCCGCGCCACCCTGCGCAGGCAGACGGCGCGATCGAGGCTTTTGAAACAACGTCGCAGCCCGCTTGGACGCGATTGCGCGCGAGAAGGGCATCCAATCTCGGGCGAACCCCTTGGTTCGACCCCGCTGGCCTAGAGGTCTGGTTCGGCGATGGGCCCTCCACTGGCTTTTCACCTGCTTTGCAGGCGGAACCTTGGCCAGTTCCGCCCGCACCGGCCAGAAGAACAAGCTGACCCGGCGCTGGGCCAAACGCGGCACCTGGCCCTCCGCACCGCAGGTCCCGCGCACGGCGTCGGCTTACATCTTCGGTGCCATCTGCCCCAAAGACGGCCTGGGCACGGCCTGGGTCATGCGTTGGTGCAACACCGACGCCATGGCCCAGCACCTGGCAACCACTCGCGGCCAAGATCGAACCCAGCCGCCATGCCGTCCTGTTGCTCGACCAGGCCGGCTGGCACAGGTCGGCCCATCTGGCCGTGCCGGCCAACATCACCCTGCTGCCGCTGCCACTGAAATGCCCGGAGCTGAACGCGCAGGAAAACGTGTAGACACGGGACCGCTGAATGTGACGTTCTTACAGCGCCGCGGCTGGGCCACGAGGCCCTGCGTGCGCTGGTGCGATGGATGGCGAGCCGTCATGGACGGTCCGAAGCAGATCGGGATCAAGTGGCAGGAACTGCCGCGCGAGCGGCGCCGTCGCTTGGCCGTGCTGATCGGCCGGCTGGTCCTCCAGCACCTTGCAACGACGAAACCGGAGGCGTGCCATGAGCACGATCCAGCTGAGCGCAGGATTGCTGCCATCCGACAAGGTCCAGACCCGGCACCGTGACCGGCAGGCGGTCGTCTACGTCCGGCAATCGACGATGCGCCAGGTGCAGCAGAACCAAGAATCCACGCGTCTGCAGTATGCGCTGGCTGATCGTGCCCGCCAGCTTGGCTGGGAACAAGGGCAGGTAATCGTTATCGATGACGACCTTGGACGGTCGGCCACTTCAGCTCTGGACGGTCCAGGGTTCCAGCGTCTTGTGGCCGAGGTCGGCTTTGGCCACGTAGGTCTGGTCCTGGGCATCGAGGTGTCGCGTCTGGCGCGCTCCTGCCGCGACTGGCACCAGCTGCTCGAGACGTGCGCCCTGTTCGACACGCTGATTGCGGATGCGGACGGCATCTACGACCCGGGCACTTACAACGACCGCCTGCTGCTCGGGCTCAAGGGCACGATGAGCGAGGCTGAGCTGCACATTCTTAAAGCGCGCATGCTGGAGGGGCGCCGTGCCAAGGCGGCGCGCGGCGATCTCGTGGTCGGGCTGCCGCGCGGCTACATACGACGCCCCTCGGGCGAGGTGGCGCTGGATCCCGATGAGCAGGTGCGCTCGACGATCCGGCTGGTCTTCGACTTGTTCGAGCGCCGCCGGTCAGCTCGCGGCGTGCTGCAGTATCTGGCCGACCACGACATCCAACTGCCGGACCGCGTGCGCTCCGGGCCGAACAAGGGCGAGGTGCGCTGGAATAGGCCGAGCCACGCGACGGTGGGCGACATGCTGCGCCACCCCGCTTATGCTGGGGCGTATGTCTACGGCCGGCGCCGAATGGAGCACAGGAGCCAGCTGCCCGGCAAACCGCATAGCGGGCGGCGGTTCATCCGCGCTCCGGAGCAGTGGGCGAAGTTGGCAAAGGTTCCGCCTGCGTAGCAGGTGGAAAGCCAACGGAGGGAGTGCTGCACCGGGACCGCTGGCCGGCCTACATCGATTGGGACACCTACGCGCGCAACCAGGAGCAGAGGGCGGCGAACCGCAACAAGCATGATGGCGTCCCGCGGGGCGGCCCGGCCTTGCTGGGCGGGATCATCCGTTGCGGGCACTGCGACCGCCGCATGTCGCTGGCCTACCACAACAACGGGCGCGAGGCACGCTACCAGTGCTGCTAGCTGGCCATCACCTTTGGCGGACCACGCTGCCAGTCGGTCAGCGCCCAACCGGTGGGCGGGTTGGTGGCCGAGCTGATCCTTGCAGCCCTGGCCCCGTCGGCGATCGAGGCCAGCTTGCAAGCAGCCGAGGACATCGAGCTGGAACGCACAGAGCGGCAACGGCACTGGTCGCAGCGCCTGGAGCGGGCGCGCTACGAGACGACACTCGCGCGCCGGCGCTACGAGGCCGTGGATCCGCAGAACCGGCTGGTCGCGCGCGCGCTGGAGCGGGACTGGGAAGCCGCCCTTGGCCTCGAGCAAAAGCTCGACACCGAGCATGCGCGCGAACTGGCACGCCAGCCCGCCCGGCTGCAGGCAGCGGAACTGGACGCGATCCGCTGCCTAGCCGAGGACATGCCCGCGCTGTGGCACGCGCCGACGACCACCGCCACCGACCGGCAGATGATCGCACGCCTGACGCTGGAACGGGTCAGCATACGCGTGGACGCCAACAGCGAGCACGTCGAGGTCGCCTGCCACTGGGCCGGCGGGGTGCAAACCCGCCACGCACTGATCCGCATCGTCCAGCGCTTTGAGCAGTTGCGCGGGTTCGACCAGGTGCTGAACACGATCCGCACCCTGCGCCAGCAGGGCTGTTCGGCCGCGGCCATCGCCGAACAGCTGAACACCGCAGGCTGGCGGCCGCCCAAGCGCGACGCGTTCAATGCATCCATGGTCCAGCGCCTGGCATTCCGCCACAAGCTGGGGTCAGCACGGCCAATCTGGAGCAGCAACGTCCCGCGTGAGCCCGGCGTGGAGTGGACCTTGCACGAGGCGGCCGCACGGCTCGGCATTCACCAACATACGCCTACCATCGGCTGCGACGGGGAAGGCTGCGCGGGCGCATGGTCGCCCGAGGCGATCAGCAGATCTGGATTGTGCAGATGACCGAAGCTGAACTGGACCAGGCCAGACCCAGAAATCGCGGGTCGCACTCCTCACCAGATCGCTGCAAGAACCCTGCATAGAAAGGCATCATGGAAATACGATCGAACGGGTATGGCTCTATCTGCGGGAGCGCTTTCTGTCGTTCTGCCTGTATCGGAGCGAGCAAGCCATCGTGGACGCGCTCTGCGCCGCTTGGAACGCGTTACATGACGAGACCGGACGGCTTACCACCCTGACCAGCTATCGCTGGATCATCCACGCCATCAATCAAGTCAGCAAATGAGGCAATTGGTATAACTCCCCCAACCCGGATGTAACTCAATCGCGTTCGCTCCAACGAAGCGATAGAGCGGATGCCGAGTCGCGAACAGACCAGTGGCCAGAGATCTTATCTTGCCATTCTTCATGGGAGCCGGTTTGCCCTGCAATTCATTGGCAAAAGGGCGCGATTAGACGGTAGGGCACCCAACGTAGAAGGGGGCGGCAATCTGTCCAATGCTGCGCCAAGGCTGTCTTCAGCCGGCTGCCAACAAGCGGACCGTTTTCAGGTAGGTCGAGGCCGGCAAAGGATTGCGACGGCCTGATCGCAGACCCCGAGCGATAGACGAAACACCCAGGCAGGATGCCAAGCTACAGCCACCATCCCAACAGCTAGGTCATTAAGGAGAAGAGTACCGGGACAAGCTGGTCGGGCTTGTCGCTGCCGAGCTCCGCCAATTTACAATCCGCGGACACCATGTGGACGCAACGCCAACCAAGTCGTCGAACCCTTGACGAAGTCCGACAGTTAAAGCCTTTAAGAATCTATAAAATCTGGAGCGGGCGAAGGGATTCGAACCCTCGACCCCAACCTTGGCAAGGTTGTGCTCTACCCCTGAGCTACGCCCGCGCCCCAGCGATGCGGCTTTCTAAGCGGGTCCGGGCGCCGGTGCAAGAGGGGTTCGCGTCGTCATTCGGACGAACCGGAGACTGGTTAAACACCGCCTCGCCTCCTCAAGCCGCTGGCTTGCACATCCCGTCCGCGCGCAACATCTATGCATCAACAGACGACCAGCATAGGCGTAATACCATGGACATGCTCATCGGCCAAAAAAATGGAGCGCAAAAGAAGGCGGGCCAGAAGACGCCGGCCCAAAACCAACCGCCGCGCAGCGCTGCAAGGGGCATTGCTGGCGTTGCCCAAGACGAGATGATTGTTGACGGCACGCAGCAGACCTTCATGCAGGACGTGATCGAGGCGTCGCGCTCCACGCCGGTCCTGGTGGATTTCTCCTCCGTTCGATCGAGCCTAAGCAAGCAGCTAACTCCTGCGCTGGAAAAGGTGACCCGGGCGGCAGGCGGTCGGATCAAGCTGGTCAAGATCGACACCGATAAGAACGTCGCGCTGGTCCAACAGCTTGCACAGATCGGCCTGCCGCTGCAGTCCGTGCCGACCGTCGCGGCATTCTGGCAGGGGCAGGTCGCCGATCTGTTTCAGGGTGCACTGCCCGAAAGCGAGATCAAGCGGTTCGTCGAGAGCCTGCTGAAGCTCGCCGGCGGCGCCATGCCGGCCGCGGACCTGTTGGCAGAGGCGCGGGGGGCGATGGAGGCGGAGCGGTTCGAAGAGGCCGGCGGCCTATTCAGCGCCTTGCTGCAGGACGATCCGGAGAACCCCGCCGCCTGGGCCGGCCTGGTCCGTGTGCTGATGGCGCTCGGGCAGGAAGATCAGGCGCGCGATGCGTTGGAGCAGATCCCGCCGGCGATCGCGGACCACGCCGAGATCAACGGCGCACGAAGCGCGCTGCTGCTTGCCGAGGAGGGCCGCCGGGCCAGCAGCCAACTGGGCGAGTTCGAACGGCGGCTGGCCGCCGATGCGGACGACCATCAGGCACGCTACGACCTGGCAGCGGCGCTGAACGCTGGCGGTCGCCGGGCCGAGGCTGCCGAGGCGCTGCTGCACATCATCAAGCACGATCGCGCGTGGAACGAAGACGCCGCCCGCCTGCAGTTGCTAAAGCTGTTCGAGGCTTGGGGCCTCACCGACCCCGCAACCCTGGCCGCGCGGCGCAAGCTGTCGGCGTTACTGTTCAGGTAACCTCATGGCTCCTCAATCCGGCTCGGACGAACTGCCGACGGAGTTCCCGGTATTCCCGCTCGGCGGCGCTCTGTTGCTGCCGCAGGGCAAGTTGCCGCTCAACGTTTTCGAGCCGCGTTACCTTGCGATGGTGGAGGACTCGCTCGCCTCGGGCCGGGTCATCGGCATGGTGCAGCCAGATGAGAGTCGGCCGCGGACGCCGAGCGGACCCGCGCTGTATAAGGTCGGTTGTTTGGGCCGGCTGTCCTCGTTCAGCGAGGCCGATGATGGCCGCTATCTGATCACCCTGACCGGCATGGTCCGCTTCGCGATCAGCGTGGAATTGGAGATGCAGCGCGGATATCGCCGGGTTCGTGCCGACCTTGGGCGCTTTCAGGACGACCTGGACGGTGAACCGGGCACGCTGGGCATCGATCGCGATGGACTGACCCAGGCGCTCCGCAGCTACTTCAATGCCCGCGGCTTCGACGCGAACTGGGAGGCCATCGGCGAGATGCCGGACGACGCGCTGGTCATCACATTAGCGATGGTCTGTCCGTTCGACCCGGCGGAGAAGCAGGCGCTGTTGGAAGCGCCGAAGTCGGTTGACCGAGCCAGCACCTTATTGACCTTGCTGCAGATGGGCGCCCATTCGACCGATACGGGACGGCAAGGTCGGCAGGCAAGCTGAAGGAAGTCAAAAGCGGTCATGTCCGATCCAACGATCATCGATCCGCGTCTGCTTGCCATCCTGGTCTGCCCGGTGACCAAGGGGGCGTTGACCTATGACCGTGCCGCCCAGGAGTTGATCAGCCGCAAGGCCGGCCTGGCGTTCCCGGTGCGCGACGGCATCCCGATCATGCTGCCCGAGGAAGCGCGCCTGCTCGACAACGCATGACGCCGCCGCGGCCGCTTGAGATCCGCATCCGCCGCGCTACGCAACGGCTTGAGGTGGATTTCGACGACGACACCAAGATTTCGTTGCAGGCCGAGCTACTCCGGGTCGAGAGTCCTAGTGCTGCGGTGCAGGGTCATTCGCCGGACCAGAAACAGACCGTGTCCGGAAAGCGTGGCGTTGGAATCACCGCCGTTGAGCCGGTTGGCCACTACGCCGTGCGCATCAAATTCACCGACGGTCATGACACCGGCATCTACTCCTGGGCGCTGCTGCATCGGATGGGCCAGGAGCAGGCAACGCTTTGGCACGCCTACCTGGCGGCGCTGGAGCAAAAAGGGCTGAACCGGGACGCCTGAAACGCGCCGTTTCGCCAGTGCGTTTATGAACCCTGCACCAGCACGGCCGTCAATCCGGCACTCAGCAACGTGGACAGATTTGGCAACGCCAGTGCGATGCAGCCCTCGGTCGGCGCGAAGTCCGGTCGGGCACCATGCAGGAATATCGCACTGCCCAGCCCACGCACCACGGGCGCGTCGTTCCAACCCAGCACACCGATGATGTCGTACACCGAGTCCGTGCGCCACAGCGCCTCATGCCGGCCATCATGCGGCAGGCGGACCGGCCGGTTATAATCGGCATGCGACGGGTCATCGCACCAGCCATCATGCGGGGCCAGCGGCATGGCAGGCACTGCGCTGCGTGGCCGTGCGACGCGGTCGGCGCGATACAGCACCCGGCGCAAGGGCAGCAACCCGGCCGGGGTTGCGCCGTCGCCCTCCTGTTTATGCACCCGCACGCCGCCACGTCCGAACGCTGTCCGGTGCCGTAGGCCGCCCAGCATTAAGAGTCCGTCGATGCCCAGCGTCGCCTGGCCTCTTACGCCTTCACTCATACCAGACCTTTCTCGACCGCCTGGGCCCGCTGCCATTCCTGCGATGCGTCGTAGTAAGCTTTAAACCCGCGCTGCGGACTGCCGCCAGCAAACTGCGTCGGGCTTTGCAGGAACTCCGGTATCGTTGTGGCAAGTGTCGTGTATTCGCCGGGCTTGAGGGTGCCGGGGGTAATATTGCCCATCGGAGCCTCGGACCCTGTTGCCGACATGCCGGCCGGGACGGAGGGACGCGATAGATCCGGACCCATGGCGAACAGCGCGGCAACGAAGCTCATGACTGCGGCGCCCAGAATGCCGATCGGGCCGCCGAAGATGCCAGCGCCCAGGATGCGCATCGGCGCCGGGATGGTCTCGCCGGTGATCGCCCGGTAGATTGTGCCGACCACCGGCACATGCTGCAGGGGGTTCAGGCCTTTCAGCACCTCGCTGAACGGCACGTCGATCGGCTGCGGCCATAAGCCGTCGGGCCCGATCAGCCCGGCGCCATCGGACGGCATGGCGTATCCGAAGATACGGGACGCAGGGTCGGCGCCGGGTGTGGGTTGGATCATGCTACGGTTTCAGCAAGCGCCGTGCCATGTTCGGCTCAGCCGAGCAGGTGACCGAAACGCCGCAGCTTAGTCGCCAGATAGTGGTCGTTGATGCCGTTAGGCGCGATCACTAGCGGCTCCCGTTTCTCGACCTCCACCCCAAAAGCCGCAAGGGCCGTCAGCTTGTCGGGGTTGTTGGTCAACAGCCGGACCCGGCGGATGCCGAGCTGTTCGAGCATGGTCGCAGCGACCAAAAAATTGCGCTCGTCCGCGTTCCAGCCCAGGGCACGGTTCGCGTCGAGCGTATCCAGCCCGCGATCCTGCAAGGCGTAGGCGCGCAGCTTGTTCGCAAGGCCGATGCCGCGCCCCTCCTGCGCCAAGTACAGCAGCACGCCGCCGCCCTCCGCCGCCATGCGGTCCAGCGCCGCATGCAACTGCGGCCCGCAGTCGCAACGTAGGCTGCCCAGCAGGTCCCCGGTGAAGCACTCGGAATGCACACGCACCAGCGGAGCCGGGTTGGCGACGCCCACGTGCTCCGGCTTGCCGATCAGGATCGCAAGGTGCTCGATCCCGGCGTCCGGCGCACGGAACGCCACAACCCGTGCGTCGGCCGAAGCGGCGAGCGGGACATGCACCGACGCCACTTGCACCAGGCTGGCCGCATCGGCGTCCGGGTGCGCCAGCACATCTGCGGCCGACACCGTTAACAGCCCGAGTCGGGTAGCCTGCGCCGCGGCGTCGGCCCGTGCAGGTGCCACCAGCGCTGCCGGCAACAGGCGACCGAGCTTCACCAGCGCAAGCGCGGCGGGCGCAGGAGCGGGCAGGGCGGCTTGTTCCGGCGGATCGGCCAGGAGCTGGGCAGCGGTCGGATCGGCCATCCCGCGCAACAGCGCCGGCTCAAGCAGCCCGGCCGTGCGCAGCGCGATAGGCGGGCCTGGCTCGACGGGGCGGCGCAGCAAGGCAGCGGCGCGGACCGGTGCAAGCAGGAGAACAGGCGGCCCTGCGGCCAATACCGCCAGCTCCGCCAACCCGGCCGCACCGGCGGTGTCGGCGGCGAGCACCACCAGATCGGGGCTGCCCGACAGCAGGACGGGCGTGCCGCGGCGGAGGTCGGCAATGGCCCGGTGCACGGCCCGGATACGCAATACGGCTGGGTCGGGAAGCGAAAATGCGGCCGCTGGGTCCGCCTGTGATCCTCGCGGCTGGGCCACGTCATCTCCATCCAATAATTCTTAACTGCCGACGGATATGGCGTCCTCTTGTGCGCCGTATCCAACTGCCTCACAACGATGTGTGTATTCTAGGGCTATGTGATACAATTTCACAGGGCTTGACCTGCGTTGAGCCCTTGATCGGTTCAATTTTAGGGGCGTCACCCTGTTGTGTTGCACAGACGATCAAAGCGATGCCGGTGGGTCCAGCGTGACGCGCTGGCCTCGGTCTTACATGGGGAAGTTGCCGAATGACGGCTGAACGTCCGATCCTTATTGTCGATGACGACGCGACCCTGCGCGAGGCTTTGCTTGAACAGCTTCAGGTCGATGGCGAATTTGCTGTTGCCGAAGCGGCGACGGTTTCGGAGGCTGAAGCCCTGCTGACCGGCAAAGACTCGCGCTTTGATGCCATCATCCTAGACGTGGGCCTGCCCGATGGCGATGGGCGCGACCTGTGCGCGTTGCTGCGCAAACAGGGCCTGCGCATGCCGATCATCATGTTGACCGGGTCGGACGACGAGGCGGATGTCGTCCGCGGCCTCGACGCCGGCGCCAACGACTACATCGCAAAGCCGTTTCGTCTGGCCGAGCTGCTGGCCCGGCTGCGCGCCCAGTTGCGCATCTTCGAGAACTCGGAAGACGCGGTCTTCACCATCGGGCCCTACACATTCCGCCCCAGCGCCAAGCTGCTGCACGAGCCGGTGAAAAACCGCCGCATCCGCCTAACGGAGAAAGAGGCCGCCATCCTCAAGTTCCTGTATCGCGCCGGCACTCGCCCAGTCGCGCGGCAGGTCCTGCTGAACGAGGTCTGGGGCTACAATGCCGCGGTGACGACCCATACGCTCGAGACGCATATTTATCGCCTGCGCCAGAAGATCGAGCCGGACCCGAGCAACGCGCGCCTGCTGGTGACCGAGGGCGGCGGCTACCGTCTCGACCCGATCGGCGTCGCGCCGGGCGCTTGATTCAGCGCCGAAGCCTGCTGGCCGCCGGCATCGCCTGTTCGGCCATGCTGGCCGCCCGCGCCCTCCGGGCAGAAACAGGACAGATTCGGCTGTCCCGCCAAAATGACCGAGGCGAACATGCTGGCAATGCTGCGTGATCCTGATGCGAAGTTCTCCGCGACCTCCAATGGCGTGATCTGGTATGCCGAGTTCATGCACCAGGTGGGCAGCGTAAAGACAAAGCCTGAACGCTCGTCGGACCTTTTCATGCCAGCACTGGCCTCACGTCCGGGGTCCTAGTTCGGTTTCCTCGCCGGCCAGTCTGCTCGACGCTGGGCGGACTGCCCTCGTTCTGTCGCAAATTGTGCTTGAATGTCTGTTTTCATGCCGATCCCACACATTGTGAAGGACTTCTTTTGCAACGCGGGCTCCACGCAGCCCAGCAAGGAGCTAGATAAGACATCTATGTCTCGAGCAGGAAGCCGTTGGGATGGAAGTAGAATTTCGTACCAAAGAAGCGCTTTTTTTCAATCGCGAAACCCAGGTTGAACAGGCATGGTCCGTAGGTGAGCAGCTGAGTAAAGACCTTGAGTTCTATGCCGACCTCGGCGTTGCAGATAGGCCGTCTTCCTTCCGAAGCCTGGCTTGGTTCTGGGCTGGCATCATCGGGACGGTCTGCGCCGGCGCCGTGACGCTCCAGTTGTTGGGGCCGCCGACGCGCACTGGCCAGGCGCCCGAAGCAGCGCGTGCACGAAATCTGGCGATGGACATACCGTCTGAGCCGAGTCGCTCGTCGGTTGCCATGCTGCCCAATCCAGCAACCGTATCCACGGACGCTGCAGCGCTGCCAGGAGAGCCCGGCCGGGAGCCTCGGTCGTCCAACCAGCATGCGCGCTCCGCGGATGCTTTGACCGACACCGAAGCCGCCGGCCCGAATGCGCCTGCTGAGACGCGGCAGGCCGCCCTGACGGCTCCCAGGCTGGCGGTCTTGCACACGGTCTCCGAGCCGGAAATGGTCATGCTGCCCGGCGCGGTGCTCCGGATGGGGAGCATGGAGGACTCCTCGGAGCGCCCGGTCCACCCTGTCCTGATCGAGCCGTTTCTGCTCGCCAAGTCCGCTGTCACCGTTCGGCAGTGGCAGGAATGCGTGGAGGCGAAGGTGTGCACGCTGCCGCCGAGGGGCAAGCCGGATCAGTCTGTCACCAACGTAAGCTGGGACGACGCGCGTCAGTTCGTGTCCTGGCTATCCGGAGCGACCAGCAAGCGTTTCCGGCTACCGACCGAACCCGAGTGGGAATACGCCGCCAGGGCCGGGACGGAAACGCGCTATTCCTGGGGCAATGCCCTGGTGCCCGGCAAGGCAAGCTGCAAGGGCTGCGGCGAGCCGGTCAGCATGCAGAACCCTCCCGCGGCCGAAGCCTATCCGCCCAATCCGTTCGGCCTGCTTGGCATGGGCGGCGGTGTCGCCGAGTGGGTCGCCGACTGCTGGCACCGCGACTATCAGGACGCGCCGCGTGACGGCTCCACTGCCTGGGACGCGCCTGACTGCCGCGAGCGCGTGCTGCGTGGCGGGTCTTGGATGGCGGATGCCAGCTATCTCCGGCCGTCCAGCCGCGACTACTACGACGCGTCCGTACGTTATCCGACCCATGGCTTCCGCGTTGCACGGACCGAGTGACAGCAGACAGCATTGAGGCTGTCCATGACCTTGAGAAGGAGTATCATGCCGATCGACCGCCGGACGCTGCTGCGAGCAGCCGTTCTATCGACAGTTGCCGCCTCGACGCCAGCATTAGCCGGCAAGACGTCGTCCCCAAATGATACCCTGCTCTACATTATCTGGCCGCATAATGGGGACCGTGTCCGTGGGCCATTCTGGTGCCGCTTCGGGCTGCGCAACATGGGCGTCACGCATGCGGGCGATGCCACGCCGAACCTCGGGCACCATCATCTCCTTTTGGACGTCGATGAGCCGCTCGACATAGAGCAGCCTATCCCGTCAGACAAGAACCACCTGCATTTCGGCGCCGGGCAGACTGAGACTCGGCTTGATCTTTCACCTGGGCGGCATACGCTGCAACTCGTGCTCGGCGATGCTGAGCATCTGGCGTTTGTTCCGCCGGTCGCCTCACGGAAGATCACGATCACCGTCGTCTAGACCTCAAGCTCGACGCAGACCGGCACGTGGTCCGAGGTTTGCGGCCAGTCCCGCGCCTCGGTCAGCACCGTGCTCGACCGCAGGCTCGGCGTCAGGTCGCGCGTGACCCAGACGTGGTCCAGCCGGCGGCCGCGGTTGGCCACCCTCCAATCCCGGTTGCGATATGACCACCACGTATAGAGCTTCTGCTCCGCCGGCACGAAATGCCGCATGGCGTCCACGAACCCGGTGCGCATCCAGGCTTCCATAGCCGCCACCTCGACCGGGGTGTGGCTGACGACGGTCAGGAGCTGCTTATGGCTCCAGACATCGTGCTCCAGCGGCGCAACATTAAGGTCGCCCACCAGGATGCAGCGCCCGGGCTGGCGGGCGGCGAACCAGTTCGTGACCTCGCCCAGAAAGGCCAGCTTATGGGCGAACTTCGGGTTTGTGGCAGGGTCCGGCTCATCGCCGCCGGCGGGAACATAGAAATCGTGCAGCGCGATCGGGCCGGTCGGCGTCGCGAGCGCTACCCCGATGTGCCGACAGTCGCCGCGCTCGCACCAATCGGGTCCGTCGAGCGGGATGAGCGGCAGGCGGGATAGGATAGCGACGCCATTATAGCCCTTCATGCCGCGCCGGGCGACGTGGGGATAGCCGAACGCGCCCGGTGCTGCGTCGGGGAACAGCTCGTCCGGCACCTTGGTCTCCTGCAGGCAGATCACGTCCGGATCGAGTGCCGCGATCAGCCGCTCCACCAGCGGCAGCCGCAGGCGGAGCGAGTTGATGTTCCAGGTGGCGATGCGAAGCGTGCTCATCGCCTCCCATGACCCGGCGGGATGCCCGGCGCAAGCCGCCTTGGTCATCGGCCGCAAGCTGCCTTGCATATCAAGCCGTTTCGACTACGGTCCCGGCCCAATCGGCCGCCTTTTAAGGAAACCAACGATGTTCCGCAGAACCTTGCTCGCCGCCGCCATGACGCTGGCCGCGGCGTCCAGCGCCTTCGCGCAGGCGGACAGCCCGATTCAGATCGGCGCGATCGAGATCCTGAGCGGTCCCAACGCGGCCTACGGAACGGCGATCCGCGCCGGGCTGGAGCTGGCATTGGAGGAGGTTAACGCGCCGGGCGTGCTCGGCCGCAAGATCGCGCTGGTTATCGAGGACAGCGCCGGCAACAAGGACCAGGCGATCAACGCCGCCCGCAAGCTGATCGGCCGCGACAAGGTGGTCGCGATCATCGGGCCGACGCTGTCGAACGAGATGTTCGCGGTGGGACCCGTGGCGAACGAGCGCAAGATCCCGATCATCGGCACCAGCACGACGGCGGCGGGGATCACCGCGATTGGACCCTACGTGTTCCGCACCAGCCTGCCGGAGAGCGACGTGATCCCGGTGACTTTGGCGCGCGCGCAGGCACGAGGCGTCAAGACGGTCGCGCTGATGTATGCGAACGACGACGCGTTCTCGAAATCCGGCTTCGACACGATGAAGGCGGCGGCGGAGCAGGCCGGGCTGAGCATCCTGACCATCGAGAGCTTCGGCAGCAAGGACACCGACTTCAGCGCGCAGTTGACCAAGATCCGCGCGCTGAAGCCGGATGCGGTCGGCGTCTCGGCGCTGGTCGAGCCGGTCTCCGGCGTGCTGCTGCAGGCGCGGCAACTAGGTTTCGGCAAGGAGACGCTGTTCGTCGGCGGCAACGGCAGCAACTCGCCGAAGCTGGGGGAGATCGCCGGCACGGCGGCGGATGGCCTGATCGTCGGCAGCCCGTGGTTCGTGGCGAAGGACGACCCGATGAACCAGGCCTTCGTCACCAAGTTCCGCGCCAAGAATGACCACGACCCGGACCAGTTCGCCGCCCAGGCCTACGACTGCATGCACATCCTGGCGGACGCCATCGCCCGTGCCGGCGCGGCCGAGCCTGAGAAGATCCGCAATGCGCTGCTCACCACAAAATACACCGGCGTGATGGGTCCTTTCACCTTCACGCCCGGCCGTGATCCCGCCAGCACCGAGGGCGTCGTGGTCCTGGCGATGCAGGGCGGCAAGTTCGGCATCGCGCCGCAATAGCTTTTTGGGCCAAAAGCTTGTCGCCGCCGCGCGAACGCCATAGGACGCTGCGATGCTCGCCCAGCAGCTTGTGAACGGCGTCCTGCTCGGCGCCACCTATGCCCTGTTCGCCCTCGGTTTCACGCTGATGTTCGGCGTGCTGCGGGTGATCAACCTGACCTATGGCTTCTACTTCTCGGCCGGAGCGCTGCTGGCGCTGTGGATGACCCGGCAAAGCCTGCCGATCTGGGCGGCGCTGCCGCTGGCGGCACTTGGCGCTGGGTGCATCGCCGTCGTGTTCGACTGGGTGCTGCTGACCCGCCTCCGCCGCATCCACGCGCCCGAGCTGTCGTCGCTCATGGTCACCCTCGGCGGCGTGCTGGCGCTGTATTCGGCGCTGACAAGCTGGCTCGGTCCCGACATCCGCCGACTGCCGCCGGGCGTCGTCAGCGCGGATGCGTTCCACATCGGCGACATCCGCATCACCACGGCGCAAATCCTGATCCTGGCCGCCACCACGCTGCTGGTCGGCGCGCTGCTGGCATTGATGCACGGCACCCGCCTGGGCCTGGCGATCCGCGCCATGGCAGAGAAGCCCGACGCGGCGCAGCTTATGGGCATCGACACCGGGCGGGCGGCGGCCACGGTGTCGTTCATCTCCGGCTGCCTGGCCGGGGCGGGGGGCGTGCTGATCGGGCTCAACTTCAACGCGATCCACCCGTACATGGGCGAGACGATGATGCTGCGCGGCTTCGTCGTCATCATCGTCGGCGGCCTTGGCGACATCCGCGGCGCCCTGCTGGCCGGGCTGGCGCTGGGCGTGATCGAGGTGATGACCGCGGGCTACGTGTCGTCCGGATTGAAGGAGGCGGTGGCGTTCCTGATCCTGGTCGCCGTGCTGTGGACCCGGCCCTCCGGCCTGTTCGGCCGCGCCGTGCTGCGGCGGGCGTGATGCCGGTTTGGCTCGACGATCTTCTATGGACCTACCAGAACCTGGTCTATGCGCTGGGCATTAACGGTTTATTAGCATTGTCCATGTATGTCGTGCTGGCGGTCGGCCAGTTGTCGCTGGGGCAGGCGGCGTTCATGGGCCTGGGCGCCTACTCCTCGTCGCTGATGACACTCAAGCTCAAGCTGCCGTTCCTCGCGGTGCTGCCGCTGTCCATCGTCGTGCCCGTCGCCTTCGCACTGGTGATCGGGGTGCCGACCTTGAGGCTGGCCGGCGTCTATCTCGCGATCGCCACCATCGGGTTGGGCGAGGTGCTGCGCGCGGTCTATCTGAACGTGGACCTGTTCGGCGGCGCGCTGGGCCTGTCCGGCATCCCGGAGCGTGCGACGGCCTGGATGATCTACGGGCTGCTCGGCCTTGCAGTGGCGGCGCTTTGGCTGATCGGCCGCAGCGGCATCGGCCGGGCGATGGAAGCGATGCGGGAGGACGAGACCGCAGCCCAGGTGATGGGCGTGCCGATCCGGCGCTACAAGATGGGCGCGCTGCTGGCCTCCGCCGTGCTGGCCGGGCTGGCGGGATGCCTGTCCGCCCACGTATCGAGCTTCATCGGCCCCAACGAGTACGGCTTCGAGCCCGCGGTCACCATCTTGTCGTATGTGCTGCTGGGCGGCATCGGCACGCCGCTCGCGCCGGTGGTTGGCGCCTGGGTGCTGACCCTGCTGCCCGAACTGCTGCGCGGCTTCAGCGACATCCGGCTGGTGCTGAACGGCGTCATCATCGTGCTCGCCGTGCTGTTCCTGCCGAACGGCCTGCTGGCGGTCCGCATGAAGCGGATCGGCGCCCGCACCGCCGCATGACCCCGCTGCTGGAAGTAAGCGGCCTGACCCGCCGCTACGCCGGACTGGTCGCGGTGGACAACGTCGATATGCAGGTCATGCCGGGCGGCGTCCACGCGGTGATCGGGCCGAACGGCGCCGGCAAGACCACGCTGTTCAACCTGGTGTCCGGTTTGGTGCCGCCCAGCGCCGGCAGCATCCGGTTTGCCGGGCTGGATGTGACCAGGCTGCCCGCCGACCGTCGCGCGGCGCTCGGCCTGGCCCGCACCTTCCAGAACATCCGCGTGTTCGCCGCCATGACGGTGCTGGAGAACGCGCTGACCGGCCTGCATGCCCGCCTCATCGCTAGCACTCCCAGCGTGGTGCTGCGCCTGCCGGCCTTCCGTGCCGAGGAGCGCCGCGCCGTGGCCCGCGCCCGCGCGGCGCTCGATCTCGTGGGCCTTGCCGACAAGGCCGGGCAGCGCGCCCAGGCGCTGTCGTACGGCGACCAGCGCCGGCTGGAGATCGCCCGCGCCATGGCGCCCGAGCCGCGCCTGCTGTTGCTGGACGAGCCCGCCGCCGGCATGAACCCGGCCGAGACCGCAGCGCTCGCCGTCCTCGTCCGCCGGCTCAGCGGGTTCGGCGCCACGGTTTTGCTGGTGGAGCACGACATGGGCTTCGTCATGGACATCTCTGACCGCGTCACGGTGCTGAACTTCGGCAAGCTGATCTACGAAGGGACGCCGCAGGCAGTCCGGCAAGAGCCCGCGGTGATCGAGGCGTACCTGGGTCACAAGGTCGCGGCGCGCCTGGCGTCCGGCGCCAAGGCTGGGGTGCGCGGGGCCGGATGAGCAGCCTGGAGATCGACGGGCTTGAGGTCGCCTATGGCCGCACCACGGCGCTGCGCGGCATTTCGCTCGCCGTGGCCGAGGGCCAGGTCGTGTGCCTGATCGGGGCGAACGGCGCCGGCAAGACGACGGCGATGCGCGCTGTCTCCGGCTTGGTGCGTTTGCGGGCCGGGCGGATCCGCTTCGACGGCCGGGATATCGCCGGCCAGGCCGCGCACCGCATCGCCGCCGCCGGGCTGTGCCAGGTGCCGGAAGGGAGGCAGTGCTTCGCCGAGCTGACCGTTGCGGAGAACCTGGCGCTCGGTGCTTACCTGGTGCCGAACCGCGGCGAGATCGCGCGGCGGCAGGCGGGCGTGCTGGCCCGCTTCCCCCGGCTGCGTGAACGCCTGAACCAGCTCGCCGGTTCGATGTCGGGCGGCGAGCAGCAGATGCTGGCGATCGGCCGCGCGCTGATGGGCGCGCCGCGCCTGCTGCTGCTGGACGAGCCGAGCATGGGCTTGGCACCGCTTTTCGTCGAAGAGATTTTCGCGATCATCGCGGCGCTGAAGGCCGAGGGCACGACGATCCTGCTGGTGGAACAGAACGCCTCCGCTGCCCTGGATGTCGCGGACCACGCCTATGTGCTGGAAACCGGCCGCATCGTCCTGTCCGGCCCGCCGTCCGAGATTGCGAACAATCCCGCCATTGCCGCGGCCTATCTGGGAGGTTAAGGCGCGACCGGCGTCGGCAACTCTTGCTGCTCCACCGGGGCAGGCGCTGGTTCCACGGTCGCATCCTGCAGCCAGTCGTGCAGCGAGCGGCGAAGCTCGAACTCGAACTCCACGTTCATGTCGTCCATCATCTGCCGGGTCAGGTCGTACAGCGCCTCACGCAAATCACCGCGCGAAGTGGCCGACCGGGACACCCGCGCCTCGGCGAAGCCCACCCGGGTGCCATCGGTCGTCAGGATGTCCAGGTGCACGGCCAGAGTGCCGTTCAGGCCGCCAGAGCTTTGGCTGATCTGCGCTCTGTCGATCACGAACACTGCCCGGCCCGAGGACCCGCCCGCCGCCAACCGGTCCAGCGCCATCTGCCGCAACGCCATGCCCGCCGGTGCTGGGGACTGCGCCTCGATGGGGCTGGGCGGCGGCGCCTCGCCCGCGTCCACCGTCGCCACATTCAGCCGCAGCGGCGTCAGGTAGTCGTAGTGCAACGGCGGCATGGCGCGGAGCGGCGTGTCGCCGCCGCAGGCCGTCCCCAGCAAGGGCAGCAGCAGGGCCACGCGCCGCGACAGCCTAGTTGAGCTTGGCATCGTTGCCTTTGCCGTGCACCTCGTCGCGGTCGAACCGGAAGTCCAGGTTGCAGAACTCACAGGTCATGACGATGTCGCCGCTGACCGACATGTGGTCCAGGTCGTCCGGCGGGAATGTCTCCAGGATGCCGGACAGCCGGGCCCGCGAGCAACGGCAGCCATAGGCCAGGGCGCGGTTGCGGTCGGCGGCGACACCCACCGTGCCGAACAGCAGGTACAGCAGGCGGTCCGGCAGGATGCTGTCGTCCAGCAGCTCCTCCTCCTTCAGCGTGGCGGCCAGCGCCGTGGCAGTCCGCCAGCTCTCGACCTGCGCCTCGGCGTCAAGTTCGGGGTTGACGCCGCCCTCGCCGGGAACGCGCTCCAGGATCAGCGCACCGGCCCGCCAGCCCGCCGCGGTCCGGGCGCAGGCCAGGTGGACGCTGCACTGGATCTGCTCGCTGGTCTCGAAGTAGTGCAGCGCCATGTCAGCCAGGCTGTCGCCCTCGATCGCGACGATGCCCTGGTGCCGCTCGCGGTCCGGTCCCTGGTCCACGCTGAACGCCAGGTAGCCCTGTCCGAGCAGGGCGGCGGCGGACGGCGCGCGGTCGAGCGTCAGCAGGGCGGCAAGCCGCTCGGGTTCGGCGCGGGCATAGCCGCGCAGCGCGCCGGATTCAGTGCAGTCGGCCAGCAGCATCGGCACCGCGCCGTTGCCCTTGGCCTGCAGGATGAAGCTGCCCTGGAACTTCAGCGCCGTCGCCAGCGCCGCCGCGAGCGCCAGGGCTTGGCCCGACAGGGCGGTGACCGCGTCATGGTTGACGTGCCGGGTGAGCAGCGCGTCGGCGAGCGGGCCGAGCCGCACGAGACGCCCGCGCACGGGTTGTCCTGGCAGATAAAACGGGGTGACGCCGCGGGGCACGACGATGTCGGGCACGTCCGGGCGGGTGCTGTCGAGGAAAGCAGGGGTCGATGTCATGGCCCCTACATAGGGATCAGCGCTGCCGACGTGAACCTACCGGGTGCGAGCCATGCGTCGCATTAATGGTCACGGCACCACGGCCAGGAACAGGAACACCGCCAAGATCACCAAGTGCACCGCGCCCTGCAGCACCGTCGTGCGGCCGGTCCCGAGGGTCAGCACGCTGACCAGCAGCGTCAGCGCCAGCAGCACTTCTTCCTTGGCATCCAGCCCCAGGGTCAGCGGCGTGCCCAATGCAATCGAGACCACGGCGACGGCCGGGATCGTCAGCCCGATGCTGGCGAGTGCCGATCCCAAGGCGAGGTTCAGGCTGGTCTGCAGCCGGTTGGCCCGTGCCGCCCGTATCGCCGCCAGCGCCTCCGGCAACAGCACGAGCGCCGCGATCACCACGCCGATCACCGCTTTCGGCGCGCCGGCCCGGTCGAGACCCGCCTCCATGGCCGGGGACAATGCCTTCGCCAATCCAACGACAGCCGCGAGTGCCGCGATCAGCAGGACCGAGCTGGTCAAGGCCGCCTGGGTGGACGGGGTCGCCTCGTGCACGTCGTCCTCGGCGACGGTCAGGAAGTCGCCGGGATGCCGCACGGTCTGGACAAAGACGAACACGCCATACAGCACCAGCGACACGACGCCCACGAAGGCCAGTTGCGACGTGTTGAACACCGGGCCCGGCGAGGTCGTGGTGAAGTTGGGCAGCACGAGCGTCAGCGTGGTCAACGCCGTCAGCACCGCCAAGGCGCCGCTGGCGCCCTGCAGTTGGAACCCCTGGTCGCGATGGCGCACGCCGCCCGCCAGCAGGCACATCCCGACGACGCCGTTGCAGACCAGCATCACCGCAGCAAATACCGTGTCCCGCGCCAGCGCCGCCTTGTCGGCGCCGCCGCCGAGCATCACGGACACCACCAGCGCCACCTCGATCACCGTGACGGCAACGGCCAGCACCAGCGTACCGAACGGCTCGCCGACCCGGTGCGCCACGAGTTCGGCGTGATAGACGGCGGCGAACACGGTGGCGATCAGCGTCACGGCGGCGACGGCGGCGAGCGGGGTGCCCAGTCCCGCAAACAGCTTCCCGACCAGCACCGCCCATGCGGCCAGCGGCCAGAACCAGGTCCACCAGGGCATCCGCGCTGCAGTCATAATGGCGGACCCCTGTGTTGCCGGCGCAGCTAGCTGTCCTCGGCGATCTCCGCCTCAAGCGCTTCGAGCTGCCTGTCGAGTTGTGCCAACATATCGGCGGCAAGGCCCAATCCAGCCAACGCATGGTGCAATGCAGGCCGGCAGCCATTGAACTCGGTGCCGAGCATGTCCGACGGAGCGGCCGGAGCTTTGCGGCGACCCAGGCAGGCGCCATAGGCCTCGCGTGCCGGGCCGGCGTTGGCTGGCAGGGCGGCGAACAGGTCATCCAGCCGCTGCTCCACCCAGCCCGGCGTGGACGCGATCTCCTCGGTCACCGGGCGGCGCCCAACGACCAGGCCAGCACGCCCTTCTGCGCATGCAGCCGGTTCTCGGCGCCATCGAACACCACGGATTGCGGGCCGTCGATCACCTCCGCCATCACCTCCTCGCCGCGGTGGGCCGGCAGGCAGTGCATGAAGATCGCGTCCGGCGCGCCCTGCGCCATCAGTGCCGGAGTGACGCAGTAGGGCGCCAGCAGGTTGTGCCGGCTCTCGTTCGGATCGTCCGCCATGCTGACCCAGGCGTCGGTCACCACGCAGCGGGCGCCGCGCACCGCCTCGGCCGGGTCGGAGAAGACTTTGATCTGCGCGCCCTCCGCGCGGGCCCAGTCGATGAGCGCCTGCGGGGGACGCAGCCGCTCCGGCGTCGCCACGTGCAGCGTGAAGTCGAAGCGCACCGCTGCCTCGATCCAACTGCTCAGCACGTTGTTGCCGTCGCCGCTCCAGGCCACGACCTGCCCGGCGATGGGGCCGCGATGCTCCTCGAACGTCATGATATCCGCCATCAACTGGCAGGGGTGGCTGCAGTTGGTCAGGCCGTTGATCACCGGCACCGTCGCGTGCTTGGCCATCTCGCGCAGCTTCGCCACGTCGGCGGTTCGCAGCATGATGGCGTCCACGTAGCGGGACAGCACACGGGCGGTGTCGGCCACCGTCTCGCCGCGTCCGAGCTGCAGCTCCTTGGCCGACAGGTTGATCACGTCGCCGCCAAGCTGCCGCATCGCCACCTCGAAGCTGACGCGCGTGCGGGTGCTGGGCTTCTCGAAGATCATCGCCAGCGTCTTGCCGGCGAACGGCCGCGACGACAGCTTGCCGGCTTCCTTGTAGCCCGACGCGATGTCGAGCATGTGGCGCAGGGTCGCTGTCTCGAAATCGCGGAGGTCGAGGAAGTGCCGAGGAGGCGCCTGCTCCTCCCCGGCGCTGCTGCGATCGGCCGTGCTATCGGCCGAGCGCCGAAGCGCGCCGCTCACTTTGCCGCAACCGAGACTGGGTTGGGCATGCAGCGGCGCGTCCCGCGGCGGATCATCTCGACCGCGGCGTCGCAATCGGCGTCGGTCAGCACGAGCGGCGGCACCAGGCGCACTACGTTGTCCCCGGCGGCAACGGTCAGCAGGCCCTCGGCGGTGAAGGCGTTCTGCAGTTCCGTATTGGGCACGACGCCCTGCAGCCCCAGGATCAACCCGGCGCCGCGCACCTCGGCCAGCACGGTCGGATACTCGGCCGCCACGGCTTCGAGCGCCCACCACAGCTTGCGGGCCTTGCGGTCCACCTCGGCCAGGAACCCCGGCGCCAGGATCACGTCGAGCACCGCGTTGCCCGCCGCGCAGGCCAGCGGGTTGCCGCCGAACGTCGTGCCGTGGGTGCCGGGCACCAAATGCTTGGCGACCGCCTCCTTCGCCAGGATCGCGCCCATCGGGAAGCCGCCGGCGATCCCCTTGGCGGCGCTCATAACGTCCGGCGTGATGCCCGCCCACTCATGCGCGAACAGCTTGCCGGTGCGCCCCATGCCGCATTGCACCTCGTCCATGCCGAGGATGATGCCGAACTCGTCGCACGCCGCCCGCAGGCCGCGCAAGAAATCGAGCGACGCCGCGCGGATGCCGCCCTCGCCCTGCACCGGCTCCACCAGCACGCCCGCGGTCTGCGGCCCGATCGCGTGGCGCAGCGCGTTCAGGTTGTTGAACGGCACGTGGTCAAAGCCGTCCACTTCGGGTCCGAAGCCCGCCAGGTACTTCTTGTTCCCCGTGGCGGCCAGCATCGCCAATGTCCGGCCGTGGAACGCGCCGTCAAAGCAGATGACGCGATACCGCTCGCCCCGGCCGGTCTCGTGCATGGCCTTGCGCATCATCTTCACCATGCCCTCGTTCGCCTCGGCGCCCGAGTTGCAGAAGAATACGCTGTCGGCGAACGACGCCTCCACGAAGCGGACGGCCAGCCGCTCGGCCTGCGGCACGCGATACAGGTTGCTGGTGTGCATCACCCGCGCCGCCTGCTCGGCGATCGCCTGCACGAGGTGCGGATGGCCGTGACCGATGGAGGAGGTCGCGATGCCGGAGCCGAAGTCCAGGAATCGTCGCCCGTCCGTCGCATACAGCCAGGCGCCTTCGCCCCGCTCGAAAGCGAGGTCGGCACGGTTGTACGTCGGCATCAGAGCAGAAATCATGGAAGCTCGGCACCTCAGTGCATTTCCCTGGGCTGTTTCAACGCCCAACGACCCGTCGCGGGCAGTCCCGGGGAAGTAGCCAGGATGGAGCGGGCCTTCCCGGGAAGTCAAACCCTATTCGGCGAGATTCACGCTAGTAAACGAAGTTTGGCATCGCGTTCAGCGTGTCCTTGGTGGCGCCGGGCAGCACCACGTGGTCGGCATCGCGCTTCAACTGGTCGAACGGCACCGCGACCAGCTTGCTGCCCAGGCCCAGGAAGCCGCCGACCGAGACGACGGCGACCGTCACCTTGTCGCCCCCGGTCATCACCAGGTCGTCCACGCTGCCGACCCGCTCGTTCTGCTCGCTATACACCGTGGCGCCGATCAGCTTGCTGGCCCGGACGCCGCTCTCCAGCTTCACCGAAGCCACCGCCAGGTTCGGATTGTTCACGGTCGTCACCAAGCCGGCGGGCGCTCCGGAGGCCGCGGGAGCCGAAGTGTCGGGGGGAGGCGTCGCCGCCTGGTCCGCCTGTTGCGCCGCCGCCGGCAACGCGGCCAGGGCTGCAACGAGGGCCGCAACCAGGGTCGTCACGCCAACGGAGGGAAGCTTCAGCACGGGATACCTCAGGAATTGATTGCGGGTCTGCCATCGAACGTGGCGCGGCCGGTCCGGGTTCCGGTGCGGCGCGTCCCGTGGCATCGTGGCGCCATGGCCGAACCCCCGACACAGGACCTGGAGCCGGCGCCAGACGCGAAGCCGGCCGGACGCGGCCGTGCCCGGCGGCGGGCGCCCGGACCCGCCGGCCCGGCGCCTGCCCGCTCCCGCCTGCACGAGGCGGCGCTGACCCACCTGGCCCGCTTCGCCGTCACGGAAGCCGGACTGGTCCGCGTGCTCGACCGCCGCATCGACCGCTGGGCCCGAGCGGCGGGGGCGGAGGGCACGCCCGATCCCGACGCCGTCGCCGGTGCGAAGCAGGCAAGCCGGCAGGCGGCGCGGGAGGTCGTGCGCGCCCTGGTGCAGTCGGGCGTCGTGGACGACACGGCCTTCGCCGGGGCACGCGCCCGCAGCCTGACCCGCGCCGGCCGCTCGCGCCGGGCCGTCAGCGCGCATTTAGCCGCCTGGGGAGTGCCGCAGGACGTGGCCCAGGCCGCCCTGCCGGAGCCTGAGAGCGAACTGGCGGCAGCACTAGCCTATGCGCGCCGCCGCCGGCTGGGTCCGTTCCGGGTCCAGGAGGCGGACGCCGATATCCAGCGGAAGGAACTGGGAGCCCTGGCCCGCGCCGGCTTCCCGCAGCCGGTGGCGCAGCAGGCGCTGTGCATGGACCCCGAGGACGCGAAGGCGCTGGTGATCCGGCTGAAACAGGGCTGATGTCCCACGACCGCCCACGCTTCTCCCGCGCCGCGATCCTGGAGGGCGCGCGCAGCAGCTTGCCGGTGCAGGTGGCGGTGATCCCCTTCGGCCTGGTGTGCGGCGTTGCGGCGCAGGCGCAGGGGCTGTCCCTCGCTGAGGCCACGCTGATGAGCGGCCTGGTTTATGCCGGTTCGGCGCAGTTGCTCGCCCTGAGCCACTGGTCCAACCCGGCGCCCGTGCTGGCGGCGGCTTTCGCATCGTTCGTAGTGAACCTGCGCCTGGCGCTCATGGGTCCGGTGCTGGGGCCCTGGCTGGATCGGGTGCGCGGCTGGCGGCTATGGATCAGCCTGTTCGTCATGGCGGATCAGAATTGGGCCTTGTCGGTGACGCAGATGCAGGCCGGACGGTGGGACGCCGGGTTCCTATTCGGCTCGGGCGCGCTGATGTGGGTAGTCTGGGTGGCGTCCACCGCGGCGGGGCACGTGCTGGGCGCCACGATGCGTCCGCCGGCCGGGCATCCGCTGTTCTTTGCGGCGCTCGCGGTGTTCGTGGCGATCCTCGTGGTGATGTGGCGGGGACGGCGCGACATCGTGCCGTGGGTCGTGGCGGCGGCGGTGTCGATGGTATTTGCGCGGCTGCTGCCGGGAACGAGCTGGTATATCGTACTCGGGGCGCTGGCCGGCAGCGGCACCGGCGTCTGGCGTGACCGGCGCCTTGGGCTCGGTGCATGACGCTGGATCCGTGGGTGCTTGCCGCGATCGCCGCGATGGCGCTCGCCACCTTCGTGACGCGGGCGGGCGGCTACCTGTTGTTCCGCGCCTTCAGCCCGCCGCCGCTGGTGCGCGCCATGCTGGGCTACATCCCCGGCACGCTGTTCGTCAGCTATGTCGCGCCGGCGCTGGCCACGAGCGGCGTGCAGCAATGGGTGGGCGCGCTCGCCACCGCGGCGGTGATGCTGGCGACCCGCAACTTGGCCCTGGCGATCCTCGGCGGCACGGCGGCGGCCGGCGTGGTCTGGGCGGCCGGGTGAGCGGCCCCGGCGCATGGCGATGGCTGCCGCTGGTTGCCCTGCTGCTGTCCGCCTGCGGCTCCGGCCAGCGCACGGCCGGGTCCGTCGGCGCGTCCACCGCGCTGGAATGCGCGCCGTTCGCCCGGCAGGTCTCGGGCATCCAGCTCTATGGCGAGGCCTACTCCTGGTGGGACCAGGCGGCTGGGCATTACGGCCGCAGCGCAAATCCGATGCCGGGCGGCGTCCTGGTGTTCCGCCGCAGCGCCCGGCTCGGCTCCGGCCATGTGTCCGTCGTGGACCGCGTGGTGTCGAGCCGGGAAGTCGCCGTGACGCAGGCCAATTGGGTGCACCGCCGCATCACCCGCAACGAGCCGGTGATCGATGTCTCCTCGGACAACGACTGGAGCGAGGTGCGAGTCTGGTGGGCGCCGTCGCGCACGCTGGGCACTACGGTCTATCCCACCTACGGCTTCATCGCTCCGAAATAGGGCAGTGGCCGTGTTGCCGAAAGGCCGGCGCCCTGAACATTGCCAAATTGCTTGCAAGCGCCTCCAGGTCGCGCCATGTCATGGGCTGGGGCGGGCGATGCTTGCCTGAGGCATTCGGGCGCACGCCGACCAGGCTTACGCCCATACGGAGGAACCATGGGTAGCTTCAGCATTTGGCACTGGATGGTCGTCCTGATCGTTGTCCTGCTGCTGTTCGGAAGCGGCAAGGTCAGCGGCCTGATGGGCGACTTCGCCAAGGGCATCAAGTCGTTCAAGAAGAACATGGCCGACGACACCGATGCGTCGATGGAGGCCAGCGCCACTGAGCGCCCGGCCGGCACCATCGCAGCACCGGGCACGACGACGGTGCGGGAGACGGCGACGACCCGTCACGGCTGAGCCTGCGGCCGGGCTGCTTTGGGCGCGCTGGCGGTTCCCAGTTGGGTGATCCAAGCGATCGTCCATGCCAGGCAGCATGCGGGCCGGCGGGGCCAGGTGCCGACGACAGCGGGCAACACCCCGTTCGCCTCGCCGGTGGTCGTCTCGCGATTAGCTAAAACAGCATGCATAAGGTTTCCTCAACTCCGGCAGTGTCGTGTTGGTGGAGCTCAATAGGCACAGCCTGTCACCCGACGCTTGACTGCGAGCTGGCACGAAGGGAACTGCGTTGAGCCGCCTCACGATTACGGCCTATGCCGACGACGCGCCGGGCACCGTGGTCGTTCGCACCGAGGAACCGCAACAGATCGCCGCTGAGCTGTCGCGCACCGGCGTACGCTTCCAGCGTTGGGACAGCCCGGTTGACCTCGATGCCAACGCTGCGCCGGACGCGGTGCTCGTGGTCTAGTGGCCCTGTCTCGACGAGCTGATGAGCACAGCCAATGCTGGTTCGGCCGACGTGATCACGCTCGCGCCCGATCATCCCCAGGTGGACGCGCTGCGGCAGAAGTTACTGTCCGAGCACATCCATACCGAGGACGAGATCCGCTTCTTCGTGCAGGGTGCCGGCAATTTCATCATGCACGTCGATGGCCGGGTGTGGGATGCGCACTGCACGACGGGGGATCTGATCTCGGTGCCGGCCAATATGCCGCACTGGTTCGACGCCGGGCCGCAGCCGCGCTTCACGGTGCTGCGCGTGTTCACCGATCAGTCCGGATGGGTGCCGCACTACACCGGCCCGTCGACTCACGAGCGGTTTTCCGCTTCGTAACGCCAGCCACCGGATGCCTCGCCGGCGGCTGTCTTGATCGACATCGAGGGCACGACCACCCCGGTCGCTGGACTGCGCACCTGCCAACTGGTGCGGGCGAATGAGGTCGCCGCGCCTTCGGAACGCCATCCGACGGCGCCGGACTTCTCAGTGGTTGCGCGGCAATTCAGCTTTCCCGCCCCGCGGTATTCACACGTTCGTCATTGAACGGCACTGGAAAAAACGCGTTTCCGAGAACCCGCCGTATCCTGGCGTGGCCAAAGGAGATTTCCATGCCAACATACGATGCCACCATCAAGGCGCTGAAGGCCGGCGCCAAGAGCATGACCGTGAACGCCGCCGTGAAGAACATCGAGAGCTGGGAAGCCACCCTCGAGAAGCTTGAGGTCAGCGGCGTGAAGACGGTCATCAAGGACCTTGAGAGCCTGAAGAAGCACCTGCAGAAGTCCGAGATCGACGGCGAGGCGGTGCACAAGCTGATTGCCAAGCTCGGCAAGGAGACGGTGACGATTGCCGGACGGACCGAGGGCAAGAACGCCGAGAAGGTCAAGGCGCTCGGCGAGGCGCTGAACGGCGCGGCCGAGGGCGACGAGAAGGCTGCCTAGTTTCCAAAATGCGCCCGCCCGGCCGATCAGGGGCGGGCGCATTGCGCTGCGTCGCCGGCTGTGCTGATCCATAATGCCAGACCGCACGGAGACGCCCATGACCCCCGACGCCGCCAACACGCCTGAGCACGCTGGCCTGTCCTCCCAGCGCCTGCGCAAGATTGATGGCTGGATGGATTGCCAGGTCGAGAGCGGCAAGCTGGCCGGGCTCTCGGTCTTGATCAGCCGCCGCGGCCGATCGGCCTATGAACGCCATGCCGGGCTCGCCGACATCGCGCGCGGGCTGCCAATGGCGTCGGACAGCATTCTTCGCATCTACTCCATGACCAAGCCGCTCACCAGCGTCGCCTTGATGATGCTCTACGAGGACGGGATGTTCCAACTGGACGACCCGATCAGCGGCGTGCTGCCGTGCTTCAAGGAGATGCGCGTGTATGCCGGAGAGGGCACGGAGCCAGTGCCGGCCGAGCGCGGCATCACCTACCGGGACCTGCTGACCCACACCGCCGGGCTGACCTACGGCTTCATGGAGGCGACGCCGGTGGATGCGATGTACCGGGACCGGGGCGTCGATTTCCAGACCTCGGACGGCACGCTGGCCGAGGTCGTGGAGCGGGCCGCGACGCTGCCGTTGCTGGCGCAGCCTGGTTCGGCCTGGAACTACAGCATCGCCACCGACGTGCTGGGCCACTTGGTGGCGGTGCTCTCTGGGCAAAGCTTCGAGCGGTTCCTGCACGACCGGGTCATCGCGCCGCTCGGCATGACGGACACGGCGTTTCAGGTGCCGCCTGACAAGGTGGGGCGCTTCGCCGCCAACTACGTCCGCGGGGACAACGGCCGGGCGGCGCTGCTCGACGATCCCGCGACCAGCCGCTTCACCATGCCGCGCGCCATCGCGTCGGGCGGCGGCGGCCTGCTGGGCACCGGCCGCGACTACATGCGGTTCTGCCGCATGATGCTGAACCGCGGCACGCTGGACGGCGAGCGCCTGCTGGGCCGCAAGACCGTCGAGCTGATGACGGTGAACCATTTGGGCGGCGACATGGCCAGCATGGGCCAGGCGCGCTTCAGCGAGAGCAACTACGAGGGCATCGGCTTCGGCCTGGGCTTTTCGGTGATGCTCGACCCGGCGCGCGCGCAGATCCTGGGTTCTCCCGACGAATACGCCTGGGGCGGCGCCGCCAGCACCGCGTTCTGGATCGACCCGGCCGAGGAGATGGCCGTCATTATGATGACCCAGCTCACCCCCAGCTCCACCTACCCGATCCGCCGCGAGCTGCGGGTGCTGACCTATCAGGCGATCGTGGACTGACCGACCGGGCTGGGCTCGGAGAGGGCGGCCGGCGCCGTCACCCCGAGGTACTGATCCATCACCTCGTGCGGCGTGCCGTCGGCCATCACCCGGCCCTGGTTCAGCCAGATCACCCGGGTGCACCAGTCGAGGATCACCGGCGTCGAATGCGACGACAGCACGAGGATTTCGGCGCCGCGCACCATGTCCTCCAGTCGGCTCCGCGCCCTGTCCATGAACGCGGCATCGCCGGCCAGCAGCCACTCGTCCATCAGCAGCACCTGCGGGCGGATCGCGGTGGCGAGCGCGAAGCCTAGCCGGATCACCATGCCGGAGCTGTAGAACCGCACCGGCAGGTCGAGGAACTCCGCCAGCTCGGCGAACTCCTGCACGTCGTCCTCAAGGTGACGGATCTCAGCGCGGGACAGGCCGCCATACAGCCCGCGCAGCGCGATGTTCTCGCGCCCGGTCAGCTCGGGGTTCATGCCGAGGTTGGGGTCGAGCAGGGCGCCGATGTTGCCATGGACGTACACGGAGCCGACCACGGGTTCGTAGATGCCGGCGAGCGTGCGCAGCAGCGTGGTCTTGCCGGCCCCGTTGCCGCCGATCAAGCCGAGCCGGTCCCCGGTCACCAGATGCAGCGACACGTTGCGCAGCGCCTGCACTACGATGCGGTGCCGGCCGTCCTCGTGCAGCCGCCCGCTCGCCGCGGCGAACACGGTGCGCTTCAGGCTGCGGCTGTTGCCGTGGTAGATGGGGAAGCTGACTTCCACGTTGTTGACATCGATGACCGCCATGCCGGTCAGACCCAGAATGCCAGGCGGCCGCGCACCCGCGCGAACAGCAGCCAGGCTACGCCGCAGAGCAGGGCGCTATAGCCCAGGGCGGATGCCCAGACCGGCCCGCCCGCCGTCTGTCCCAGCAGCGGCGCCCGCACAACTTCCAGCAGCGTGTAGAACGGGTTAAACGGCAGCCACGCCGCCTGCGGCCCCTTCAGCAGTTCCGGTTTCCAGATGACCGGGCTGACGAAAAACGCGATCTGCATTACGCTGCCGACGATGGGCGGAATGTCGCGGAACCGTGCGCATATCGCGCCCAGCAGGAGGCAGGTAGCCAGACCATCAGCTATCCAAAGCAGGACGCCCGGCACGGCGGCCCACGCGGCGAGGCCCGGCCATACGTCGAAGGCGGCATAGACCACGAGGATCACCGGCAGGTTATGCGCCAAGACAAGCAGATTTCGGGTGATGACCCGGATGGCATAGAGGGTGAACGGCATGCGCTGCGAGCGGATCATGCCCTCGGCCTGCTGGAAGCTGCCGCAGGCGTCGGCGACCACGGCCCCCAGCACGTTCCACAGCACGAGCGACAGCGCGAGGAATGGCAGGTAGTCGTGCAGCTCCATCTTGAAGAGCTGCGAATAGAGGAGGCCAAGGGCGCCGATCATCACGCCGGTGGAAAGCGTCAGCCAAAACGGGCCGAGCACGGAGCCGCGATAGCGCAGCCGGATGTCGAACCAGCCGAGCGTGAGCCCGAGTCGCCACAGGGAAAATCCGTCCCGCACATCCTGGACGGCAAGGCGCTGGCGGGCTCCGTTCGAATGGTCTGAGTGCAGCACGAGATCGGCCGTGCTGCGAGGGTCCAGGGCTGCGCTCACCGGCGCGCGATAGCCGATCCGGCGCGGTACTGCAACCGGCGGCGGCCTGGCGCTATGCGGCCCAGTGTCGCCATGATGCAATACCGCGGCAGGAATCTCCGCGCTGTGCCGCGGTGCCGTAACAAAGTGTTGCCAGAGAATTCAAGCTAGGCTAACGGGTTGCATCGGGTTTCTATCTGCTGACCTGAGCGACGGCCTCCAAGGCCGTTGTGCCCTCCGGCCGTCCAACGGCCGCGCCACGACGGAGGCCATGTCTATGTCGCATCCCCGTTCCTCCACAGTTTCCGCCGTCCGTTGCCGATCCGCAGTCTGCGTGCTGGGAAGTCTCACAGCACTCGCGCTGCTATCCGCCTGCGCGAGCCGGCCGCAGATCAGCGCGCAGCAGGAGTCGACGCAGTATCTGTCGCATGCGCGCCGCAGCTACACGCCGCCCGGTCCGGCCAGCGACCCATGGGGTCCCTATGTCACCGAGGCATCGGCCAAGTTCGACGTGCCGGAGCGCTGGATACGCGAGGTCATGCACCAGGAGTCCGGTGGGCACCTTTATAGCCGCGGCGGCGACCTGATCACCTCCGGCGCTGGTGCGATGGGCCTGATGCAGGTCATGCCCGGCACCTATGACGAGCTGCGGGCCCGCTACGCCGAGCTGGGCAGCGACCCATTCGATCCGCACAACAATATCCTGGCGGGCACGGCGTATATCCGCGAGATGTACGACATCTATGGCTCGCCAGGCTTTCTTGCGGCCTATAACGCCGGGCCGGGGCGGCTGGACGACTACCTGACCCGCAGCCGGACCTTGCCGCTAGAAACGAGGCGCTACGTCGCCAGCATCGGGCCGAAGATCGCCGGTGCGTTCCCCACCACGCGTTCGCCGGGTGAGCAGTATGCGATGAACTCGCTGCCGCTGCAGATTCCGGACGGTGCACGCTACGCCAGCAGCCAGGCGGCGCCGGACGTGGAGACGGCGAGCTATTCCCCCGCAGTTGCTGCGGCGCTGAACCCCGTTCCCGCGGCATCGCCGATCGTGCTGGCCCCGGCGGAGCAGGTCGCGCAATTGCCAGTGCCGCCGCCGACCGAGCCGCGGGGCGACTACATCACCTTGTCGCCGCAGCCCGTGGAGGTCGCGCAGCTTCCGGAACCGCAATCGGCGGAGCCGCAGGAAAGCTTTGTCGCACCCCCGTCAAGACCGATACAGCAGTTTGCGCGGCTGCAGGAGCCGCTGCGCTACTTGCCGCGCTCGACATCGGTCGAACGCACCCGCCCAGCCGAGCCCGCGCGGCAGTTCGCCGCCTTCGCACCCGTCGTCCCACCGCGGCGGCCGAGTTTCAGCCTGGTATCACCGGCCAACGCGGCGCCGGTCGTCGTCCGCCATGGCAGTTTTACGCCTGGCAACTGGGCCGTGCAGGTCGGCGCGTTTGGCAATGCGAACCTCGCGTCGGCGGCGACCGCAGCGGCCCGCGACACCGCCCGGGACGTGCTGGGCAGCGCTCGCCCGGCGGTGTCCAGTGTCCGTCAACCCCGCGGCACCCTCTATCGCGCCCGCCTGGTCGGCTTGTCGCGGGACGCCGCTGCGCACGCGTGCGAGCGGCTGGTCCGCACCCGCACCAATTGCATGATCGTGTCGCCCGACGCGCAGTCCTGACGCCCGTTTTGATCGACGGCTGCGTCGGTCAGGGAATCTTTGTCGTCCCGGCCGCGACTGGAGAACGCGACCGCATCGCCTTCTCCAGTATGCCGCTGATGCCCTCGCGGCGCCCGAGTTCAGACCATACGTCGGCAGGCTCAATCCCCGCCGCGACCCACATGACCATCAGGTGATACAGCACGTCGGCGCTCTCGGCGACCAAGGCCGCCTTGTTGCCGGCTACCGCCTCGATCAGGCATTCGACTGCCTCCTCGCCGAATTTTTGCGCGACCTTCGAGATGCCGCGGGACAGCAGGCGGGCGGAGTGGCTGTGCGCCGGATCGGCTGACCGCCGGTCCATGACAACGGCCCAAAGCCGGTCCAGCACCTCGCCCGTGATCTCGGCTGCGACGAAGGAACGTGCGGGCTCAGCCTTGGCCTTCGGAACGCCCTTTTTTGCCGCGACGGTCTTTCTTGCCAGCGTCACCTTCTTGATCGCCTTCGCCATCGTCAGGCCGCCATGACCACGGGCGGCCTGACCGGCAGGCCCGCGGCCGCCAGCGCGGCCTTTACCTGCGGAATTGTGAAGGTGCCGAAATGGAACACCGAGGCCGCCAGCAGCCCAGTGGCCCCGGCATTCGCGCCGTCCACGAAGTGCTGCAGGCTGCCGACCCCGCCCGAGGCGACCACCGGCACGCGCACAGCGCCACATACCGCCCGCAGCAGATCGAGGTCGAAGCCGCGCCCGGTGCCGTCCCGGTCCATGCTGGTCAAAAGGATCTCGCCGGCGCCCAGCGTCGCGACCTGCTGGCACCACTCGACGGCGTCGCGGCCGGTGGCGGTCCGCCCGCCATGGGTGAACACCTCCCATCGGCCAGGGCCGCTCGCCCGGGCATCGACGGCGACCACGACGCACTGGCTGCCGAACTTCACGGCGGCGTCGCGCACCAGTTCCGGCCGGGCGACGGCGGCGGAGTTCATGCTGCACTTGTCTGCGCCGGCCAGCAGCAGCCGTCGCATGTCCTCGGGCGACCGCACCCCGCCGCCGACGGTCAACGGCAGGAACACCCGGGCGGCCGTGCGCGACACCACGTCCAAAATGGTGTCGCGGTTCTCGTGGCTCGCGGTGATGTCCAGGAACGTCAGCTCGTCCGCGCCGGCAGCGTCATAGACCGCCGCCTGCTCCACCGGGTCCCCGGCGTCGCGCAGCGCCACGAAGTTCACGCCCTTGACGACGCGGCCATCCTTCACGTCAAGACAGGGAATTACGCGAAGCTTGAGCATGCGCCCATAATCCCAGCAAAGCCGTTCGTTGCAAGTGCAAGTTGTGCGAATTCCGAAAAGGCACTAGACAATTCTACCGATGGTTGGTGCCAATCGACGGATTTGCGAAGGGTCTCGAAAATAGGGCGAGAGCGTCCGTCATGTCCACTCGGCCATCGTATAACGCTCGACCGACGATAACGCCCTGCACGCCGGGAACTGCCTGATCTCGCAATGCCTGCAGGTCGGCAAGCGATCCGACGCCGCCGCTCGCGATCACCGGCGTGCGCAGGCGGGCCGCAAGCTCAAACGTCTGCTCCAGGTTGAGCCCGGTCAGCATGCCGTCCCGTCCGATATCCGTGTAGATCACGGCCGCCGCTCCGGCATCCTCGAAGCGGAGCGCCAGGTCGATGGCGGACATCGTCGAGGTCTCGGCCCACCCCTCGGTCGCGACATAGCCGTCCCGGGCGTCGATGCCGACGGCGATCTGCCCGGGAAAGGCGCGGCAGGCCTCGTGCACCAGCTCGGGCGTCTTCACCGCGGCGCTGCCCAGGATCACCCGGCGCACCCCGGCATACAGCCAGCGCTCAATGCCCGCCATGTCACGGATGCCGCCGCCAAGCTGCACCGGCACCGTGGCGGCGACCAGGATGGCAGCGACCGCCTGGGTGTTGACCGAGTGCCCGGCGAACGCGCCATTCAGGTCCACGACATGCAGCCATTGGCACCCGGCGTCCTGCCAAACCCGCGCCTGCGCGCCGGGATCGTTCGAATAGACCGTGGCGTCGTCCATGGCGCCGCGCTTCAGCCGGACGCAGGCGCCATCCTTCAGATCGATCGCGGGATACAGCACCAGGCTCACGCCTTGGGGTCCCGCTGCAGCAGCTTGACGTAGAAGATGCCGCGTATGGTACGGCCGCCGACCCGCGCATAGCACGGATGCTCGCCCCAGCGATGGTAGCCGAGCGTCTCATACAGGCGGATGGCGGCCTCCTGCGTCTCGCGCACGTCGAGGTTCAGCACCTGGTAGCCGAGCGCCCGGGCACCCTCCTCGATGCGCCGGGTCATCAGGCGGGCGAGGCCGTGGCCGCGGGCATACGGCGCGATGAACGAGTGCATCAACGTCGCGCCAAACGCCTGCGCTTCGTTGTTGCGCGGCGGGCGGACCAGTTGGGCGCTGCCGACGATGACGCCGTCCAAGCGCCCGATGAACAGCTCCCGTTCCGGCACCAGCAGCACGCCGCGAAAATAGCTCTGCAGCGCCAGGCGGCCCGGCGATTTCACCCATCCGAAGCCGCCGCCGTCCAGGATGGCGGCGTCGGCGGCCTCGCACAGGGCGTGCAGGTCATCGTCGGGCAGCTCGGCGGCGCGCTCCACCAGCAACTCGGGAGTTATGGTGTCGCCCATTCGGTCAAGGCGTCCCGTTTCGTTGTAGTTCCCGTAGTGGTTTCCCTTGTGGTTTCCCTTGTGGTTTCCAGAGCAAGAAGTTGACCAGGATGCGCAGGCCGACCTCCTGGCTTTTTTCGACGTGGAACTGCGTGCCGGCGCGGTTGCCGCGGGCGACCAGGGCAGGCACCGGGCCGCCGTAGTCCGTGGTCGCCAGCAGGTCGGCCTCGGCGCCGTCGCGGAGCGCGTAGCTGTGCACGAAATATGCGTGGTCGCCCGGCCGCAGCCCGTCCAGCAGCGGGTGCGCGCCCGGTTCGAAATCCAGCGCGTTCCACCCCATCTGCGGCAGCCGCAGCCCCGGAGGATCCATCGGCGCGATGTCGCCGCTGATCCAGCCGAAGCCCGGCGTGGTCGCGTGCTCCAGCCCGCGCGCCGCCATCAGCTGCATGCCGACGCAAATCCCAAGGAACGGACGCCCGGCATCGACGCTGCGTTCGATCGCCTCCCGCATGCCCGGCACCGCAGCGAGCCCAGCCGCGCAGTCGGCGAACGCGCCCTGGCCCGGTAGCACCACGCGGTCCGCCGCCGCCACCCGGTCCGGATCGTCGGTGATCTCGACCTGCACATCCAGCCCCGCCCGCCCGGCCGCCACCGCAAGCGCCCGGCTGGCGGAGGCAAGGTTGCCGCTGCCGTAATCCACCACGGCGACGCGCATCATCCGAGCTGCCCGATCAGCGAGGCGTTCAGGTCGGTTCGGACGTGCAGCAGACGGGCCAGCGCGCTCTCCTTGTCCCGCGCCGCCAGCACATGCGCCAGCAGATAGCCGCGCCGCTCCAACGACCAGCGCACCGCGTCCCGCCCGAGCAGGCCCGCGAGCACGCCGAAGCCCAAGCCGATCAGCCCGCCCAAACCTGGCGGCGCCAGCACCATGACCAGCAGCACCGCTGCGCCGAACAGCACCGCAGGAATCCAGGCGCGGTGGGCCAGCAGCCAAAGCGGCCCGAAGATCGCAGCGCCCCAGCTCCAGCCCTCCAGCAGCAGGACCGGGGGGCAATCCGGTTTGGTGTGCGCGGTGTAGCTTTTCATAGGGCACCCTTGGTGGACGGGATGGCGCCCAGCGCGCGCGGGTCGGCCTCTGTGGCAGCGCGCAGGGCGCGGGCGACGGCCTTGAAGCATGCCTCGGCCACATGGTGCGCGTTGCGCCCGGCGCGCTGGGTGACATGCAGCGTCATCAGGCCGTTCATCGCCAGCGCGCGGAAGAACTCCTCGAACAACTCGGTGTCCATCTCGCCGATCTTGTCGCGCTCGAAGGCGATGGACCAGGCGAGGAACGGCCGTCCGGACAGGTCCAGCGCCGCATCGACCAGCGCCTCGTCCATCGGCACCACGGCGCTGCCATAGCGGCGGATGCCACGCTTGTCGCCCACCGCCTGGGCCAATGCCTGCCCCAGCACGATGCCGATGTCCTCCGTCGTATGGTGGAAATCGATGTGCAGGTCGCCTTGGGCCCGCACGACCAAATCGATCAGCGCGTGCCGGGCGAACGCGGTCAGCATGTGGTCCAGGAAACCGATGCCGGTTGCAACCTCGGCCTGCCCGCACCCATCCAAGGCCAGCCGGACAGTGACATCGGTCTCGGAGGTCGTGCGGGTGATCTCAGCGGTGCGGGCCATGCGCGCGTGATACCGTAAACTCCGGCCCGGGCAAAGCTCGGGCAAGGAACCCTGGCCCAAGTTGCCTATATCTTGTGCAGACCGGGCGCTCGCACCATTTGGGCGTCATCATGCAGACATCATCTTCCTACGACCCCGTCGGTTGGCACGGGACCACCATCCTGTGCGTCCGCCGCAACGGCCGGGTGGCCATGGCCGGCGACGGCCAGGTCACGCTGGGCCAGACCGTCATCAAGGGCAACGCGCGCAAGGTCCGGCGCATCGGCACGGGCGGCGCGGTGCTCGCAGGCTTCGCCGGCGCCACGGCGGACGCGTTCACCCTGCTGGAACGACTGGAGGCCAAGCTCGAGCGCTTCCCGGCCCAGCTCGAGCGTGCCTGCGTCGAGCTGGCGAAGGACTGGCGCACCGACCGCTACCTGCGCCGGCTGGAGGCCATGATGGCGGTCGCCGACGACGTTCATAGCTACACCCTGACCGGCAACGGCGACGTGCTGGAGCCCGAGGACGGCGTGATCGCCATCGGCTCCGGCGGCAACTACGCGCTCGCGGCGGCCCGGGCATTGCTGACGGTGGACGGGCTGGAGGCGGAGGAGGTCGCGCGCCGGGCCATGCGCATCGCCGGCGATATCTGCGTCTACACCAACTACTCCGTTATCGTGGAGACCCTGTGATGGATGTTCCGACCTACTCCCCGCGGGAGATCGTGGGCGAACTCGACCGTTTCATCGTCGGCCAGCAGGACGCCAAGCGCGCGGTGGCGATCGCGCTGCGCAACCGCTGGCGCCGGCAGCAACTGCCCGAAGGCATTCGTGACGAGGTGGTGCCGAAGAACATCCTGATGATCGGGCCGACCGGCTGCGGCAAGACGGAGATCGCGCGCCGCCTGGCAAAATTGGCGCAGGCACCGTTCATCAAGGTCGAGGCGACGAAGTTCACCGAGGTCGGCTATGTCGGCCGCGACGTGGACAGCATTGTGCGCGACCTGGTGGAGGCCAGCATCGTCATGCTGCGCGAGGCGAGCCGCAAGGACGTGCAGGCCAAGGCCGACCTGGCGGCAGAGGACCGGCTGGTCACCGCACTTGTGGGGGAGGGCGCCAGCGCCGACACCCGCGGCAAGTTCCGCAAGATGCTGCGGTCCGGCGAGCTTGAGGACAAGGAGGTCGAGATCGCCGTGGCCGACACCGGGCCGGCGATCGGCCAGATGGATATTCCCGGCATGGCGCCGGGCCAAATGGCCAACTTGGGCGAGATGATGAAGGGCATGTTCTCGCGCCCGCCGCAGCGCAAGCGCATGCTGGTCTCAGCCGCCCGGGTGGCGCTGGCGCGGGAGGAGGGCGACCGCATGCTGGACAACGAGCAGCTCACCAAGGATGCCGTCCACCATGCCGAGCAGAACGGCATCGTTTTCCTGGACGAGATCGACAAGGTGTGCGCCCGATCGAGCGAGGGCGGGTTCCGCGGCGGCGACGTCTCGCGTGAGGGCGTGCAGCGCGACCTGCTGCCGCTGATCGAGGGCACGACCGTCAGCACCAAATATGGCCCGGTGAAGACCGACCATGTGCTGTTCATCGCGTCCGGCGCGTTCCACCTGGCCAAGCCGTCGGATCTGCTGCCCGAGCTGCAGGGCCGCCTGCCAATCCGGGTCGAACTGGCGCCGCTGTCGCGCGCAGACCTGCGCCGCATCCTGACCGAACCCGAGCATAGCCTGCTGCAGCAGTATTCGGCGTTGCTGGAGACCGAGGCGGTCACGCTTGACTTCACGCCCGAAGCGGTGGACGCGCTGGCTGATCTGGCCGCCGACATCAACGATCGCGTCGAGAACATCGGCGCTCGCCGGCTGGCGACGGTGCTGGAGAAGCTTTTGGAGGAGATCAGCTTCACCGCGACGGACCGAGGTGGCGAACTCGTGACCGTCGATGCCGCATACGTGAATGAACGTGTTGCGCCGCTTGCGGCGAGGGGCGATCTCAGCCGATTTATCCTGTAGTCAAAACCTTGACATAACCGGGTTGTTTCTGCTTTGTAAGGTTGTGTTCAGGAGACTATACATGCGCGCAAAGCTTGCAGCTTGCCTTATTCTTGCCGCTGGCCTCGCGGGATGCGCGAGCCCGCCGCCGCCTCCACCCCCGATGGCGGCAGTTGAACCGCCGCCCGCACCGCCGCCTCCCGTGATGTCGATGCCGGCCGACGGCATTTACAGCGGCACGGTCGCCTCGACGGACGAGTCGCCCCGGCGTTGCCGCAAGATGCCAGCCAGCGCCAGCACCCGCGTGCGCGACAACATGTTCGCGTTGCACGGCATGCGCGGCAGAATCGGGCCGGATGGCAACGTGATGGCGACGCCGCATCGTGGAACGATGATGAGC
>JAABUS010002040.1_pt1 | contig 40246 bp, 50 predicted proteins | sample 5560161 | NCBI WGS metagenome assembly JAABUS01 (sample SAMN10711885, study PRJNA513376) | rock metagenome | isolation source: Antarctica rocks | place: Antarctica: Victoria Land, Trio Nunatak nord | collected 2016-01-04
GCGGGTGTATGATTGGTGGGAGGTTGTGATGGTTTTCGGAACGGAGAGGGAGAGGGGGTGGATTGGGGAGTTGATGAGGGAGAGGGGCGTGCGGGGGTTGCCTAGAGAGGGGAGGGAGTTGGGGAGGAGGTTGGATGGGGGCGCGTTTGGGGGGGCTATGGGGGTGGAAGGGGGGGAGGGGTTATTTGAGAGGGAGGAGGGAGGGAAGGGGGTTGGAGAGAGGTAGTGGTGGTGAATGGTTTGTTTGGTGGGAAGATAAGCTATGGATCTCTAGTCTACCCTATCCGATCTGACTGACTTGGTGCCCATTTTCCCTTCCTTCGCTATGCTTGGACGCGTCTCTAATGGTACATTGCCCTCCATATTCGTGACACACGTTAATCCCGTTCTCTCATTGCCTAGCTTCCGTACCGCCAAACCCCTTCAAGGCGTCCGGACTCAGATTAGCCACTTCCCCAGTGCGATCTACCAGGATATCCTTCACCCCACCCACCGACGTCCTGTTCAGCGCATAGCTAGTCTTGAGTCGCGATGCCCTGCCGGCTGCATCCTCAAGAGGACGCGCCAATGCAGGGCTGCAGAGCAGAAGACGTTGCAGCAGTCTGAGGCGGAAAGTCGGTGTGCGCGGCGAAGTCGTCGAGGTAGAAGTCGCCCTGGCTGGCGGCGGTGTCATGAGATTGGCAGGCGTCGAGATCAACCAGCGAATCAAACGAGAAATCGTTGGCGGGATTGGGGTCCTGCTCGTGGGGTCCGTCGGTAGAGGCGAGCCCGTCCGCAAAGAAATGAAGATCTGGCGGAGGGGATGCAGGAGATGCGAATAGACGGCTGAAATCAGTGTCATCAAGTACATTTGCGTGGAGAGGGCGGAGAGGATCTGTCTTTGACGTTGGCGTCGAGCCGCGGCGTGATTCGTAGGCGGAATCGAAGCTGCTCCGGACTGACACTGCAGGCCACACAACATCTCTGCAGGATGTTGTGTCATATCCGGAGAGCTCATCATCACGCCAAAGGAGCCGTGGGCTGGCGACGGGGAGCGAGAATAGGCTGACGACGTCGATGGAGGCGTTAGGGTTGCGCCAAGGGTGGTGGAGTGTTGGGGTGTTGGTAAGGAGAAGGGGTAGTCGTCGAGCTCCTGTTTTATGTTCGATTGGTGGAATAGATGGGGATGAAGTGATGGTGAGGGAGCGCAGGAGGTAGTCACGGATGAAGGAGCCAGGGATCCTTTTCGGTAGCGGGCCATCTCCGCTGACATCTTGGCCACCAGTTGGGCGAGCTGGAACTTTTCATGCTCGACGGTCATCAAGCGCTCCTTGAGCATTATGTTTTGCTCCTCGATTGACATCTTCTCGCCCTCGAGCTTCTCGACCTCTTGTCGTTTCCGCTCCCTTGATGACTGGGCGGCTTGGCGATTGCGGAGAACTCGCTCGATGCGGCGTTGCTCCTTCTCATCTTCTGTTTTTGCTCGTTTTCTGAAACAAGTGTCAGAAGTTGTCCTGTGGCAGCGAGCTGCTGGTCTACATACCTTGGGGGGAGACTGGTCTTGGGGATAGGAAGTTCCTGGCCCCATGATTTCCGCTTCTTTGTCGGCGGTTGATGCGACTTATTGTCATCATCGCCTTGAACACTTGATTCGGGTGAGGGCATGAAAGTGGTTTCGGCTAGGGAGACGGTGGCTTGGGGAGGATAGTATTCAGGGGTGGCGAAGCCTAGGGGGTTGAATATTGCTTCCATTGCGGTAGATGTTGGGTGGGGAATCGGACGTCGTCGATGGCCTGTAAGAGCTGGAACTAGGAAAGCTAGACTAGGGTTGGCTGGTTGATGTGCCGATAGTTGGGATGCATAAACATTTGTTAGATGGACAAGGCCTTGGTGAAGAGTGAAGCTGCTGCCTGCGTGTGAGAGTCGCTTGTCAAAAGGACACAGTTGCAAATCGGCGGATGCGGGTAAGGCCGTAGTCACCGGAAAAGGGGGGCTAGCGCGGAATGCAGGGCAGCGATCAACTATCACCGCTATAACACTAAAGTAGATAGCCTGATCGATGTAACAGACTAGGAGAAAGTATGGAATCGAGAGTGATGGGGAAGAGAGAAGGGCTTGGGAAGGGGTTCTTATAACTGGGTGGCTTGACCCGTCCGCGAAGGCATGTTGCGAACTTGCGCCCCACCCTCATCCAGGGGGTGGTGAAGTCAGCCGGAAATTTGGCGAAGGGTTCAAGGGGCGGATGGGAAGATGGCTGAATCCATCGACCATGCCCCGAATCCCAAACGAGGCAAAGGGCCATTCCGTCGTGTGACAGAAATAATTCGGACGCTAACTGCTCGTGCTAGCCTGCTAGAAGCCTCTCTTAGCTCCTTCCGACGCCAGGAACGGCGCCGGTTCGTCGACTTACAGGCGATGATACGCGTCGCACCAACAACTGGAGATCCTACTCATGCGGCGCCTGTCCAGCTTCTCCATCCTGCCTTGTTTGACCCTCGCGGCACGCCCCAGGTACGCAATTACCTGCTGCGCTTCTCCATCCTCTGAAAGCCTTCTTGGGGGCTGGTGGACAGCAGCACCGAGGACCGAGGTACTCCGTAGAAGCACCTGAACTTTGGTGTGCATGGGTGCTGTGTGGATGCTCTTCCTCCGAGTCGGGCCTGGAGGCAATCGCCATGGTTTGCATTTTATTGATTACTGAAAGTAGCACAGTTCGTGAAATAGGCATCCTTCGACTCACCTTACTTTGGCCTACTTTTACGCTGTTGAGGCAGGTGGTGTCTGACTGTGTTTTCGTCCTCCCACCTTCGTCCTGATTCGACAACTCGTATAATACAGTACTACTACGGCTTTCGTTGTTAATAGTGGGCCTGGCGCCTCGACTAAGCATCATATATCTTTCCATACTAAAATCTGTTTCCACTCTGCACGTGCGTTTGGTCGTCCTCTTTTCGCTTTCACTGTCGTCACTATTTCGCTAGCACCCACTCATCCATCTTCTCGCCATGGCTGTGTGACATGAAACACACTTCCGATTCCTATACTGGAACAAAGGGATATATGTCGACTGTGGTTGGCCATGGCTCGGCCGTACCTCTGAAAGGATCCTGCCTCAGCCTTAATCCCCACGCTCTGGCCAATCAACTTGCCGCATCGAGCATTACGAATACATCCTTTGGGATCATGATGCAGAAGGCGCAGGGAGCTTCATCCTCCGCGAGGCTCGAGTCTGTTGGACATGTTTCCGTCTTGCGTGAACCACGCACTGCACTTAAGCTTATCTTCCACCACCGTGTGTTGTGTTTGTCGTGATTTCAAACAACCGAGACCGACATGAGAGATCGATGCAGTCAATCCGGGGACGTTGAACCTCGCAAGGGTTGAGCTTCATCCTGTCAGCGGCTGTGTTTGTCAAGTTTGAAACACCGTGCAACCTGCGTCACCCAGCAATGGGAGTACTCTTTGATCACTCGAGCTACGGACGATGTCAGCCTTGTCTGTCCTTGACTCGACATAGATGTCGAGGGGTCTGCCTAAGTCTCGAGCGGTCCGTCCCAATCTTGGACAAGGTAGAGTAGAGACAAAGACAAACGTGATGCTTACTTAACAATTGACTTTCGTTTCGTTTCGTCCCTCTTGTGGTGCACCAAGGTGCCAGTACACGCCGTGCTAGTCAGACTACCCTGAATCGACTTGCGAGAGACATGTTTCACCCCAAAAATTAGGCAATTAGGCAGGATCGAGGACCATAGTATCATCACCGCCATCACCGTTTCGTTCCTCAGTCACCACGCCTCTGCCTCGACCCTCCAATAGCTCTCTTCTTACTTCCGGTCCGATATCTTTGTGCCCTCTTATCAACAGCAAATCCAGCAGTGCCTCCCTCTGATCCTCGGTAATGTCATTGCGATAGCGTTGTGCGAATGCCAACAGGCACTGGTGCCATATCACTGGGAGCTTCAAATCTTGGGCGCTAAGGTTGTTAGCATCCACACCTTCAGCTGGCGTAGTACGGAAACGTAGGAAGTGAAACACCAGGCCGTCGATGACTTTGTATGGCAGTGCATACTTCTTTTCCAGTAGAACCCGGATGAACACATTTGTAGCACCCGCACTTTCTGTCGAGAATGAGGTTTGCTCCGCCGCTATCTCCGTCAGTCTAAGGAGGGCGGCCGCCGAATGCAAGACCGGTATTGAAACTCGGATGAGGACGCTGGAGACTATATGGGCCTCGCGCAACGTGCAAGTACCACTGTTGACAAGGGGAAACAGGACGCCCTTGAAAAAGGCTGCCGGCTTGTACAATGCTTTCTTGAGTGCCTTGTACAAATGTACGTTCAGCTTCTTGGTTTCATGAATCTCCTCGCGCACCCGATCTAGAAGGACCGCCTCCAAGAATTGTTGGACGATGTACGGCTTGTGTGACACGAATATCTTCGTCGCCTCAAAGCATGCATTCGGAGTCCAAGACTCGGGTCTCGTAATTGACAACAGCTCCTCCCACTGAGGTAGCGTTGGGATGACCTTGAATGGCTTCGGAAGCTTTCCCGATTTGTATCGTGACAGTATGAGCCCAATCCTATAGCAGGGAGTCAATGGAACGAACAAAGTCCAGTGATAGAAGTTGGCTCACTTCGAGTACACCTCTACGACTTTCGCGGGCAGCTCAACGGCATTTTCGGGCGGACCACCACCCTGTATTCTCGGCTCTCTAACGGTGGCTGCTTCGTGTGCTGCGATCTTCTCTAGGATCAGATCTGCAAGGTTTGTTCTTTCATCGTCTTGGTTTGCTGCGCTTTGTATAGGTTGTATTGCTAACTTGTCGCGAGTGGGCATGAACCTATCATAGAGCTCCAGATCGTTCGCATCAATTTCCTAGAATCTGTTAGGTGGAACATTTACTAGTGATCTGCTGAGCCCATACCACCTCCTCAATAGTGTCTTCGTCGCCCCAGCCCTCGTCATCTGGTGGAAGCTCGTCCTCAGACTCGCTGTCGACCTCGATTCGAGACTCAAAAGTAAAAGCTGGATTGCGTGCGGTAATTCCATTCTCTTTTTGGTCTTCGTCGATTAGCTCTTGACCGATCTTCAGAATCTTCCGCGATGATCTGGAGTCTACAAAGCGATCTTCATTTTCCTCCGCTTTCGCTTTCCGCTTGTTTGACTTGACCCGCAGATTACCAGTGGCTACCAAATCTTCCGCAAGGGGATGGTGACGCCGCGCACTTCGGGACCTTGATTTAGACGACATGGAGCTTGTGAGAATGTCCTAATACTCTGTGCTTCAATATTGTGTTATTTGAGATTTGCGACGCTGCTGGTTTCAATATTGGCACAGGATTTGTGAAATGGGATGCTCCCGTCGCTCGGCTGATCTGCAAGCTTTTCTTGGCGTCTTGGCTAAGGTTCTGTGCATTCTTGCATAAGGTAATGTAGTCCTCAACACCTTCCTGCTACCTACAAAATATGCTTCTACAACCATCGAAGTATTCAACCTTTAGCCATGATGGAATATCGGACCAAAAGGATCAGAGGGTCATCTCCGGAGCTTGGAGAGGTCTGGATCTGTCTCGTTACCCTTGGCAATCCTGTCGAGGTTAACGGATCTGTTGGATCCTCTACAAGACTACCAGGCTTGCTTGAAATTCGGGAAGTCTGCTCTTTCGGAAAACTTTACTCTGATAGGTGATGGGTAATTGTGCTCCTGATGAAGAACCCAGAGGAGTGAAATTTCGTTTATTCTTATGTCGACATCAAATATGTAATTACATCCTCGTATCACACACTACAATAGAGATAAACATTGGTTTCGTGAGACCACAGTCCAGCTCGAGCTCACATATGGTTAACGAACAGGAATTATTCAGGAGCTCTGTCTGTGCTTGCAAAGTTGACCACTGAATTGTGGCCGGATCTTTCAAAGACCCGAATCCATGGCTCCCCGGCCCACTCCTACTGTGTTTTCAAGGTCTGTCAATAACCTGGACACTTGATTACAGTTGTCACGTGATACAGTCGTGCTTGTTATCTTATCGACTATGCTTGTTATCGATAAGCGGCTCACCAGTCATTCAACGCTGCAAAGTCCTTTTCACTATTTCCAGGCACATACAACACCATGCAAACTCCGAACAACCTGGGACATTGATGGAAGGCCCAGTGTGCCTCGAACGCTTTTCATTGAAACTTGTCCGGCTCCATGTTTCCATTTGGATCGCATTGCGATGAGTGCCGGCCCGATGGTCGTACACTCAACCCAGCGTCGATAATCTTCTCGTCGTTGCCATTTTTGCTCACTTTCCTTGCTGTATCCGCCATCGTCCAACAGAAGCTCTTACCTGTCTTTTCTAGCGATAAGGGTCTTCAAGATCGAGGATTCGGAAGCAAGAATGGCCCATCCATTGCCGGCTCGCGACCCAGCCTCAAGCGCCTCTCGGCCCTGACCTTCTCAATGACCATTGCACTCGCTGCCGTTCTTGCAGAGCTCGTTCTTTGCGAGATATCCAACAGCATCAACCCAGTCGTCAGAGGCTTAGCCCTCCGCGTCACCGTCTTCTTTCTGCTCTTCGTCCTGATTGTCGCCATACCCTCTCTCGAGATCCAATCAATCATATCAGCAGCAGGCTACGAATACACCGGGAAGAATAAGGGACGGCTACGTCTAGCATGGGTCTTCCAAATCACCACGTTTGCGGCATGGCTCTTCGCTTTCTGGTGGTGCGGCTCGAAAATGCTAGGCAAGCCTCCCTCCACTCCGACCCAGCAATCACTTAGCGAAGCCTGCCTGGAGCGTGTCGGTGTCATTGGTATCACATTCATGGCGCTCCTGTCCGGCTTCGCAGCCACCAGCTCGCCCTGGCAGAATTTCTTGCACCGCCCTCGACCAGTCGCCGAGACGGATATCGCCCGCAAAGAAGCCGGAATGGCAGCCACAAACGACATGCTCTCCGCCAAACTCTCGCGTCTGCGCGCTTTCGAACGCAAGCTCACCGATCGCCCTTCCGAATCGTACTTCAAAAAGGCCCTTGGCACTCTCCGCCCCAACAGCGATGCCACCGAGCTCAAGACCCTCGAGCTAGAGGTCAAAGGCCTCGAAACCATGGGCCTTTCCCTCTCCACATCGCACTCCCTCCTCCTCAGCCGACTTAGCCTGCAACAACGCTCGCGCACCGCCACGGGTCGTCTCCGCCTGTCCGCCTCCTACGCTTTCTCCCTCTTCTGCCTTTACCGTATCCTCACCATTGCCCTCAGCGCAGTCCGGCGGCACCTCCTCTCTTCGACAACCACCCCTTCTTCAGACCCTGTAACCAATATCCTCGCCCTCCTCGCCAAACATTACGACCCGACTCTTGACCAGCCGACCTACTCACGACAGATATCCCTGCTCCTGTCCTTCCTCATCCTCGCCGCCTCATTCTCTTCCGTCCTACAAACCCTCAGCCTCTTCTCCCGCTTCCTGCCCAGCCTGCTGAAAACGATACAAGCGAATCTCGCGCTCGTGGTGGCACAGCTGTGCGCTACCTACGTGATCGCCGCAGCACTGATGCTAAGGGGGATGATACCCGGGGAGGTGATGGGAAGCGGTTACAAAGAGCTCGGAGGCGGACAGATGGGCTGGGTGGACGGATGGTTCGAGATCTTGTTTCTGAGCGGGGTCGGCGTCACTGCGGTTGGGATCTGGCTAGGAAGGAAACTGGGTGCGGACGACGAAGAGTGGGACGACCTTGATGTCGAAAATGGGAAAAGGTCATAGAATCAACCGAGGGCTCGGCTTCTCCATCCCTCTGGCTGTTGTATCTTCCAAGAATAGAAATCCATACACCACTGCATCTTCTGATGGGGGCGCTTTGCCACGCTCGTCCACCACCATTCCCCACAACATCTCTATACCCAACCCACCAGCCCCGCTGAACCATCATCGGTGTCTTCCATCTTTGGCGGTCCCGGCTGTTGGTAGGGGATTTGGTGGAGGACTGTCTTGGTGGCTGCTCTTCAGCGTTTCTATTCTTTGGAATGCGGAGGCATTAGTGTTTTGAGGGATGGGAGGTGGGAAGATGGGAGGAATGGCTGGGTTGCGGGTTTGGGGGGTTTTGTGGGGGGGGTAGGTATATGGATGGTGGGAGGAGGAGAGAGGTACTGGGAGGAGGAACGGAGAGATGTTGCGATAAGGAGAGGGGAGAAGGGATGTGGAGAAGGGAGATGGTGGGATGAGGAGGAAGGAGGTGGGTTTTGGGGAGGAGGGTATGGAGATGGCTATGAAGGAGACTGAGAAGGGGAACTGGCAGGGGAGGTTGAGAAAGAGCGGGCCCTTTCGTGGGTGCTGTGTTTCTGTGTGGACTATGCTTTGGCTTGATACCTGTCTTCAAGTGTTCAGCATCAATTTTGCCGCCGGCAGGTGATAGATGCGTAGAGCTCGTGCTCTCGCTCAATGAATTGCTGGTAACTGTACTGTTTGCTCGCTCATATGCCGATAATGTTACTGCATGCCTTGCTTCATTCCTCTGCACGCGTTTCCATAGCTCCAGCCCATCCTAGCGTTTCACCTTCTTCGGCGTCCATGGTGGATCGGCAGAGGTTCCGAAGAGGCACACCCCGTTCGGAAGCATGTCTCCAGCCTTCCGCTTGCCCTGCTTCACCTTGCTAGCACCCTCCCCGGCCTCCTTGTCAACTGTCTTCGGCGCACGATCCTTCGCGGCAGTGTAGTTGTCCACGTCCACCACGTCCATCTCGTCACCAGCCTCCTTGGCAGCCTTCCTCTTGCCCTGTTTCACATTGGTAGCTCCCTCACGGGCCTCCTTGTCACCCTTCTTCGGAGCAAGATCCGTCGCTGCAGCGTTATCGCCCACCACCTCTACCTCGTCATCAGCCTCCTTGTCAGCCCCCTTTAGGTCATCGCGCTTTGAGACGAGCTTCAGTCTCAGCGCAGGCTTTGGTGCAGGCGCCTGGCTAGGCCCCGCAATCTGCTCGTTTCCGGCATCCAAGTTTCCCTGCTCAGTAGCCTTCGAACTTCTCTTCACAGGCTTCGGTGCAGGCGCCTTGCTAGGCCCCGCAACCTGTGTTGTTACGACCTTCTCACCCACCACCTCTACGTCGTCACTGTCCTCCTCACCAGCCTTCTTCTCCCCAGCCTTCTGTGCGGTTTTCTGCTGAAATGCTTTCGCACTCCTCTTCACCGGATTACTTGGAAGCGGGATGGGTGCCCCTAACTTGGGGTTCTTGAGAACTTCCACCAGCTTCTTGCTAGCGTCCTTGCTTGCCTCCACATCACCCTTCTCCTCGCCGGCCTCTTTCACAGTCTGCTGCTGGGCAGGCTTGGCAGTCCTCCTGACGGGTTTCTTCACAAGGTCCGTGGTAGCAACCGTTGCACGCTTAGTTGCAGAATCCTTGGGAGCAGCCGTCGAACGCTTGATAGTAGGGTCTTTTCGAGCAAGACGCAGAGGCTTCTTTGCAAGCCCCTTGTTTGGTCGTCTATTAGGCTCCGTAACCAGCTCCTGCGGTTCATCTCCGTCCTCCTCAACCTCCTGTTCCGCCAGCTTTGCCGCGAGCTTTGCCGCCTTCTGTGCTGCCCTCTGTGCCTTTTCCTGTTCCGCCAGCTTTGCCGCGAGCTTTGCCGCCTTCTGAGCTGCCCTCTGTGCCTTTTTCGCCTTTGTCTCCGCCTCTTCTGCTTCCCTATCCGCCTCTTCTGCTTCTCTATTTGCCTCCTCTTCCTCCTTGCTGATTACCCGAGGAGGAGTTCTGACGAAAAGATCACCAACCTGGGGACTATCTTCTCTGCCCTCGAGCACCTGATCATACACCTCGTCAAGCACTTCATGAACCTCTCTATCAACCTCTTCTCCAGGATCCTTATAAAGATCCTCAACACTCCCACCCTCCCAAAGGTCCGTCTCCAATGTACTCTTCAGGGGGTATTTCAAGTCCTCGTGAAAATGGTTGATAGGGCCGTTGCCCTTGCCTAGATTAGGCGCCGTACGAATGCCAAGTTCAACGTAGCGACAAGCGCTCTTGACCGCTTGAAGCATGGGGTCTTTATCTCCATTTGTGGATGGGAAGAGAGCGAGGTTGCACGCTATTGCAGCTGTTGTATATATTAGCGTGGAAAATCGCAGGGTGGTGAGTGATGGACATAGGACTCCAGGAGAAAACCAGAAGAAGGATGGAGCAGCGAAGAATAAGACTTTGATATGTTGTTATCAGATTGATAGTGCAAGCCGGAACTGGGACAAAGAAGTAGAGTATCAGCCTTACATGCAAGCGAACAGCCAGTTCCATGCGTGTTCTTCGCGTCTAGGTAGTTCATCTTGAGGATGTGTGTCTGCTGCTTGTTGCATAGCACGTTAACAACCGTGTGGCGTTCCTCGACCTCCGTTGCGACCTTCCCTTCGCAAGTCAAAGGCAAATGGCCGCCTTTCAGGAGGACGTAGGAAGGACCGAGGTCCAGGACGAGCTTGGCAAGAGTGACCATGTCTTCAAGCGAATCTAAGTGCAGTTTTCGTTTTTTAGTGTCGTCTAATAGCTTGAGGGCTTCGGGGACGTTTGGCGTCAGGACTGTGGCAAGGGGAATGATTAAATCGCGGAGGCAGGAAACAGCTGCCTTTGGCAGAAGCTCGGCTCCGGTTGTGGAGACCATGACCTGAACATGTAAGTAAACAGCATGCTTTCGAAGTTAGGCATCAATGCTGTACATACAGGATCTACAACGGACGTCGGTTTTCCGTACTTCTCCAACGATTTGGCCACTTCAATAATTATGTCCGTGGTAGCCAGCATTCCTGGCTATTTGAGTAAATGTGTATAGATTGGGCAACAATGTACCTACCAATCTTGACAACATCGGCACCAATATCTTGCATGATAGCTTGGATTTGCCCCTTTACTATATGCGGAGGCACCTGGAACGTGTTCAGGACATGGAGAGTATTCTGCACAGTCAAAGCAGTCGTAGCAGTCATTGCGTAGCACTTGTGAGCTGCGATGACTTTCTGGTCCGCTTCAATACCGCTGTGCATGGAGTCAGAGCCAAACAACGCGTTAAAGAAAGGTGCAATACTGACGCTCCACCAGAGCAATCTGAGCCAGCTATCACCAGGATGCGCGGTGGTGCCATTGCTGCAGCGAGGACGAAATAGACGGTAGGCACTGAAAAGAAATGGTGATGGATGATTAATTACCTACTTTAGGGTAAAGTGAAGTGGTTTATGTTTGCTAGCGCGCACGCAAAAGCGCGCTAAACTAACTTCCAGCCGGGAGATACGTCATTGGTGTAAGATACCTACCTTAGCTTTGATACCATCATAAGCGAGTCAGCGACTCAAGTTCGCAACGACAAAGCACTGGGGGCGACTGTAAGAAATCTGTGCACTTCAATCGGATTCGTCGCCTTCGAATTCGGACTCCTCTGGGTCTATGGATTTTGAATCAGTCAGTCATGCTCCGAGTTCTTGATTAGGTTCGCAGCACGTACCTCTTAGCGTCATGAACTCGAACCTGCCTTGGACTTCGGCCTCTAGTGTCTCTGCAATGTGCAGTCTCTCGTAGGGCTCGAGGTCGCTCTCCATATCGGACATCAAGATGGACAATGCAAAGCCCTTATTGCCTGGACCGAGCGACAGGATGAATTCCATGATCGCTAGCGTTGTGAAATTGGTAATGGCGTTGAATTGCAGCATCTTGAGCGATGAGAGTGCACGAAGCTCTTTCAAGACTGCATCTGTTATGTCCCATCCTCCAACAACAAGAACCTCGAGTTTGGGTAGGCTTCGCGCCAATCTGCAGATGTTGTCGTCATCAAAATAATCGGCGATTCTTTGAAGGCGTAGGTCTGTGAGACCCTCCAGCTGACATATCGAATCAGTCAGGATGTCATAGCCTTCACGCCCGTTCTCGTCCCCTTCACCTTTCAGAGAAAGACTTCGCAAGCTGGTATGGTGAGCGAGCGCACGATGGAAAGCCATTGCTGGCCTCATGACATAGCCGTCGAGCTCAAGTTCTTGAATATGGAGGGTTTCGTCCATGAGGAGAGGTGCGAGCAGCGCCGGCCCGCTGAAGAAACGAGATAATTGGACTTTCTTCAAGCTCTTGCATTCTTGGAGCCAGGCCACTATTTCGAGGAACACGTCGTTGTGCCGATGTTCAAGATCAGTCGTCGAGGCCTGGCTCTCCTCTAGCGATAGAGAGATCAGCCCTGTACATTCTTTGAGTACATTGAGCGATTGCATCGCCTCCGCATTCAAGCTTTTCAACGCAAGCTCTGTGAGGGTCTCAAAATGATTCCCAAGAGCATGGAAACTCATAGACGCTATGGTGGAGCCGCTGTGGATAGCCAAGGATTCAATCGATTGTGGACGTATATCGTCCAATAATGCTGCGAGTGTAGTATCGGCATCACTCTGCTGCCTACTGATGGTTAAGCAGTAGCAATTCAATGTGCAGAGGTCTTACCATTGCCAGAACTTCAGAGTGGCAAAATGCGGGCAATTGCCTCGGATTTGCTTTCCAAGGCCACGGAGAGTTTCTCCATCCCAAACGATCAGGTGCTTCAGCCGCGGGAGCTTCGCAACCCACTGCCACAATGCCTCACAAGAGACGGCTAATCTTAGATTAATGGAATGATCCCTATGCTATTAGGCCATGACTTACTATAACCTCGCAGTTCTTCCAATAGCGGCGACCTCGCAGTTATGACTGGCCGTTTTCAACCAAAAAATTAGACGGAGAAAAGAGACTCCTACCTTCACCGATCTTGCTTAGTATTGGAGCCACGTCTAATCGAAAGATCTCTCTCGGCTTCTCCTTGCCAGTTTTCTTATCCCTGAAATATTCCACTCGCTCAAGTCGTTCAACTTTGAATCGCTGAAACTCTCCTTGAAAGAAGTGACTAGAGTTCAGCTTAGAATAAGGATACAATGACAGCTTTCTCCTCACTTACTCCTTGATTTTTGCGCGAAACATACCGTGTATCAGAAGATCCGATAAGTCTTGTAGATTAAGAACACGAATATATGTCGAATAAGGATATAGGGTCTGATCCAGACTGGAAAGTATTAGGCTCCGCCACAGACCGGCCCACTTCCTTATAATTTGTTCCTGTTGCCGGATCTTCGCGGTATATGCCATTCTCTGTTGTGTCGCGATTTGGTGGTCTTCATCGCTACCCGTGGTTACAGGAGAGATCTCATGCATCCTGCAGAGTTCTTAACCTCCAATATACAAGCGAGCAATAGCAAGGGGCTTTACCGATAAAGAAGTGTGAGAGCTGGATTTGCGAGCTGTTTTCCGGTAAGAGCACATTGCAGCAGCGTATGGAAGTCTCTCTGCTGGCTCAACTGGCTACAGACTATGAAGAGGACATCGTTAGGCAAGGTGTTGGCCATCTTTCTGGCCGACTGCCTCTCACTCTGGGGGACTTTTGAATATCGGTAAACACGCAGGCAAAGGGGAATGCGTGGAAACTTTGTCGATATTTCTAAGCGACTGACGTCACGCGTTGCTGCGCTTCTCGCGGCTAATCCAAACTCCAATAGGCTAGTATATATTTTCCGACCCTGTACATGTGCTCTACAGGAACAAAACCCCTGAATCAAACGCTTGATTTGCTTTCTCGGAATTTCTGTCTATCATGAGTGGAGCCAAAGTAGTGCTGTCCAGTCTGAGAAGAGCCATATGGACAAGTCCGATATCTGGCTATCCAGCCGTTTACATTCGATGGCAGCCTCGCATTATACGACAGAGCGATCGGCAATCGAGGAAGCCAGAGTCCCACGATTCATTCATGGTACGGCATGAAAGGATGATGGCACTACAAAGCTCTTCACTAAGGCTCTGCGTACTGGGTCATAGATATTATTGATAATGCCTGCCAAGCCCAATCACTACCATGGAGATCTGTCTGGCGCAGGCATTGGGGAAGCAATCAACCGAGATTTGTTGACGGAGGAACAATCTATGTCAATCTACTTCACAGTTTAGCAAGCCCTGGCTTTTGCGTTCCGCTTTCGTCTTACCCTTGCTCTCCCAGCCAGTGCCAACCCCGAGAATACATTACTCTTGAGGTCCCCATACTATCCCTCACGATTCGAACCCTTCCATTAAGAAAAGGTTGGCAAGTCGGTAGCAACCCTTGCAGTATCTACGTAGAGTTTCCAGCACCAATTACTGACACGTTGATCACGCACTCTCCGCTTGGGACGTTGGATCTTAAGTTACGTGCTTACCGTGCACCTGAAAGATACGTACCAGATGGGTTCGTAATCTTGGGGTTCAGAATATAGACGCAAGAACGTTTGTAGCGCTCTATGACGGTGTACAGGTGAAGCCGCTTGTGGTACAGAACCGCTTTTTCCACGAAACAAATTGGATCATAAAATCAGAAGATACTGCCACAATAAAGACAGCGTATAGCAGTCCGTTAGGTCCACGACAGCACATTTCTGTGACTACTGAAAAGTCAACCGACCTTGGACGCTGCACAGGCTGTAGAGATAGGACGTGAAGCTGCACCGTACCTGTGTGGGGAGTCTAGGGAAAACCAGCGTTCCGAATCGAACTACGAGCAAAGGACGTTTGAGAGAGAGGCCCTCGCTGGTCTAAAGGCATGGGACCAGTGGGTGACCCGAGAAGGCAGCCAGCAGTGGCAAAGCATACAAAATGTTTACAATGACTGAATGAGGACATCGAGGACGTGCCGTAGCTTTGCGGCCGACACCCAAGCATGGCTCTATGAGACGCAAGCTATGTGGCTTTCTTATGGTCAGAAGTGACTTTGGAAGCCGACTTCAGCGATAGCTCATGGGGAGATTCGAGAGAAAGACGAGCACTCATGCTCCACACCAGCAGAACATAAGGAATGCAGGCGGTCAGAAAGAGGAAGAAGTTGAACTCGCTTGAGGTAGAAGATACTGAAGATATCTGCTCCGAAAAATGCCACCCTCGTCCGGCAATTGAATGCATTGACGACTTGCACATTGGAGAAATATCACTACATGCGCCATGAAGATCTACTCCTTTGCCGGCTGCAATTTAGATCGACTGAGTAACGGAAGGCTGCAAACGGAGCACCACATAACGAAAAACCGTGACGCCTTTGCTCTTGATATCCTCGGGTTACTAGCTTTCGAAAAGTTGGCCACGCAGACCAAAGAATAGAGCTTGAAGAGTCTCTCTAGCGATGCCTTTTGAGCGCAGCAGAACGTAATGTTCTTTCGCGAGGTTCTCGCCCTTCGCACCGCTTTTCCAGCCAGCCACTTGCCACCGTCTGTGCGTCGGTATACCTTGGAGGTCATGTTTGATCGCTATGTCTGTAAGCGACATCTAATATGAAAGACTATCTGGAGATCCAAAGCTTACTATCGGGCTCCGGTATTCTTGTCATCCTGCAATATAGGTCATACCTTCGGCCTTCATCTGGCCAGCTATCAAGTTTCGTCATCTCTGCGCAGATTGATGCCCGATACATACTTAATCTTGTAGCTGGACTTGGCTTTCTGTGATCTACCGGTTGCGGGTGACGGTATGTGGATGAGCTATGCTCAAGGCAGAAGACCACTGGCTTCTTGTAGGCATGGAGATCTTCCAGTCCAAGAAATTGATCGGCAAGCACGTCGGATAGCACATCGAACCAGCGGCGAAACGTAACGACATCGTCGCGAAGAGTGGTCAAGTCGATCTTTATCTGCCAAATGGCTTGGAGATCGCGGCTGCACGATACGGACGCAAAGTTCTTCAAGACTACTGGCGAGTCGAAGTGGAAGACGTTCGTCGTATAGGCTGCGATCGTAGCGGCTTTTGCTTCTTCGCAAATTTGATGATTGACAAGGAGCAATTTGGGGTCAAAACGAAGTCCGGGGCGCGGCGCCGGGGGCCAATTTGATAACCTTATATCCTTGTCCACGACTTTGAAGACTCTTCCTTCGCATGCGTAGAAGAGGACTTTGTCGCGTAGCTCGCGCGGCAGCCGCAGGAGTCGAGATGGTTGCTCCATGCTGTTGTGGTGTCAGCGCACTAGAAGCAAGCAGCAGGCGGTAGAACTCACGCTCTTGTTGGCAAGCTACTTATGGTCATAATAACAACCGAATTACAAGCGTACTCCAACGAGCCGTGTCGAAGCAAGTGTAGAGCAATTCCAGGATTCGAAACCGAGATGCGTGTGTTCTGAGTCTTTGTCAAACGATTTCGCTCAGGGAGGGTTTGAGCGAAAGGTCCTCAAGAGTGTCTGTAAGTCTGTTAGTACATTCTACTGATGTCGAGAAGGGATCGAGTGTTGGTCAAGTGCCATCTATGGAGAGGCTAAAATCGTGGAATGTAACACAACATGTTCACAGCGCCTGCAACACGTAAGTAGAGATGAACACCTCCGAGGTATGTTTTCGAACGTCAGCACTAATTGACGCTCTTTGACTTGAATATCCTCTGTGCTGGTACTGAATACCTCTGAGAGCTATCGGAAATCCCTCCTTGTGATTCTCTCTCCAATGTTGCCTTTGTCACTTAGAATGTTCGAGCTGTAAAAACAAGACTCTGCAAAGATCTGTCGCTGTAGCAATGGCCTGCCAGTCAATCATATTCGTTCCAGCCGTATTAACGGATTCTGATAATCATTGCTATGGCTCTGCTAATTCACCCATGTAATTCTCCATCTCGAGGATAGCACTCTGTGAGCCAAGCTACCAAACCTTCAAGTTCGCTCCGTCAGAAGAAGCCACCAAAATGACGAGGTCCTTGACTAGGCTCAGCGAAGTGCCAATCGAGGAAGAAATGTGGGATTCCGTGGAACTCCACAGAGATCGCATGCCCCTCACCCTCCACGTCCGACTCGCTCTCGTCCTCGTCGATCCTCCGCAGCGACTGGCTGATAGCGCCTGTCATGCTGTATCAGTCCACAGATGCTTCATCGACCTTGAAGAGATATACCTGGGATGGTCCTACTGGCCCTGATAACTCTCATCGAGTACATCTCGGCGAGCAAGAACTCATCAGCTGTTTGTTCGCAATAAAGCAAGAGCTCTCGTAGCCCGGCAAAAGATTGGCTTATGATCTTCTGTATGTGGTCCAGATCCGTCCCCACGTGACGGCTGATACGAACTCGAACCTTCTCGATAGCCGCAACATCCTCTTTTGTGGCTTGGGATGCGAAAGTAGAGAAAGCAGACGTGGTGGCGAAGCTGAACTCGTTGCTCGTATAGGTCGCATCTGCCGCCATGATAACCTCGTCTTGGATCTGGCGACAGACATGGAACAGTGGGAGACTATTGCACAGGCCAATCCGCTCACTATTGGAGGCTTTCTTGTCGCTGTCGTCAATCACTACGCTTCGGTTGAAGCACACACCAAGCCATATCTGATCTCGTATCTCGCGAGGAAGTTGCAGGAGTGGAGATGGCTGAGTCATGGCTGTTGCCAAGGTTAGTTTCGTTGATGCGAGGTTTGAAGGTTATGACGCACTTGTTCGCTTGTAAGCTTATCTGATCTCTCGTGGTGTGCCAGCAATGGTGTGCGAAAAGCCTATCTCAAGTGGTTGTATCCAGGCCAGGTGCACAGAACATCAATAGGTTTTAATGAAGATGCGAGTCTCTTAAACCGTATCTGAGTTGGGGGTCGTTAGTAAGTGGAGATCCTTCATTCAGCTAAAGTCGTCTTAGTTTTGTATTGATGAAGACAAACATGGCCCGAAACACCACACGTCATTGGGCAGCTAGAACCTCGGGTGTAACACCCCATTGTGAAAGAGCGTGGAATGCATGAGTGAAGCGACTCGAAAGCAAGCAACGTTGATGAAGGCCGGACTCTACGCTTTACAAAGATACAGTATCACTCTTATGAATTCGGAGGAAAATTTGCCTACTTGCCGCAATAGCAACCTGACTAGCTAAGCTGAGTTCGAGTGCTAATACTAAGACGCGTGCTCTTGCTCATGCTAGAATCTCACCGAGACCCTGTAAAACGACCTAAGCTTCTAAATTTGGCAGCTCCAGGGCCCACTAACAGCAAAGAAGGTACCTCAGCCTAGACATGTCCGCCTATCTGCTTTATAAAAGTGTCCAAGTGGATGCCTCTGCAATGAACAAGAATGCCGGGTTGGTCGCTTGTGGCATCGGACAGATATAGGCCGTGGTCTACCATCAGCAACAACTTCCTGACGTGTCCACCTATAGAGATTCAATTAGCGTAGTCTTCAAAAATTCGCAGGTGGGTCATACATAATCCTTCTCTCTCGGCTCTCACAAGTCTTGCGGAGAATTCTTCTGGAACAAAGGGCCGATTGTGCTCATCTTCAATTTGCAGCTGAAGTTCCTCTAGGCCGCTAAACGAACCACAGATAATCCCCTTTATCATCCAGAGTACTGCGGAATGACGATTGTCGGATTCACAACGATGGCGAATTCGGACTTTCCTGATGGCCGTAAGGTCCTTCTCTCCGATCATAGCCGCGAAGCCCATGAAAGCCACGACGGTGTGAAAGGAAAACTCATTGCTCGTGTAAGTAATGTTGGCTGCAATGCTGGCCTCGCCCTGTACTTGATGGCATACATAGAGCAGTGGTAGGTTCCGTCTCGATCCAGGCCGAGGCCTGTCGTGAACCGATTCTTTGTGGCCGTCGTCGTCGTTTCTCAGGGCTGGATCGCAACAGAGTTCAATCACACTTCGGTCTCCTGCAATGCGATCTTCGTTGTGTTGTCGGCGGCAATCTGTAGACTGTACTAAAAGCTTTCCCAAACCGCCTGGCCAGCGGGTCATGTTCGTCCTCGTACCGACATCGGCGTTGCCAATCTCCACGACTCGATCGCGACAAGCTTCAAACAATATCTGATCTCTCAACTCGCGGGGGAGGTTCAGAAGCGGCGAGCCTTTATCCGTGCTAATGAATTGTTAGCATGACGAAAAACGATAGGGATTCCGATGCTCACCCCTTGTCATGGCATGAAAGCTTCTTCTGGAAGCGCCCCTCTCCCTCCTCTGGGCCTTCGAACTTTCTCTTCGAAGCCATAGATGTAGACTCTGATTAGAACAGGACTTGTAGTTGGGAGATTAACGTCCGACCTGGCCTGACGATGTGGAAGCAGTTCCGTGCGGGACAAGAAGAGCTGATGTTGTAGTCAAAAGCTTGGGTAATTGAGCGAAGTGATAAACTCACACCTGGTGGAGCACGGCGCTCCCAGATCAGAATGAAGGAAAAGTATCGGGCCTTTTACGGAAGAAGGTAGATCACCTATTCAAGGCGAAACCCTAGTGACAACGGTCTACCTCATCGACGCATGGATCGCGATTCACTATCGGTGAAGATCGAATTGAGAATTGTCTTGGAACTTCCTTGAACTCGAGTTGAATGTGAGGTTTTACTTTCATCGGCTTGCGCAATCTATGAGGGGCTTTCCTCATAGATAGCGCGTGTAAGGTGTTGAACCACTTACGAAAACTGCGCTGGAAGACGAGCGGGAGTTCTAAGGGCTATGTAAAGCGTATTCTAATATCTCCGGAAGGAGTTGGGGCAGAGCCGTAGAGGGAGGTGTCTTATGATGCACCGCTGTCGTATTGAGAGGGCACTGAGCATGCAAACATGCTATTTGCATGCTATCAAGACTTCGACTGCAGCCAGCCTTGCAACCATTGGAATGGCGCTTTTGGCTCCCATCAGATACAGCATCGTAGTCTTAGAGCATGGCTGCACCTCTGTATCGTGTGCTATTGCTAGGAAGATCCAGAAACTTGGCAGTCGAGTCAGCTGTACTTTGACCGTGGCATCAAGAATACCTACGTGAAAAATTACACAATACTTAGCAAATGGCAGAGGATGAGGTAATGCTCTGTTGGCTAAAATGTATCCATTGTCGGTTGTAGCTTCGAACCAACTCGAGAGTGATTGCAGATACATGTCTAGATTTTCTCCAACTTCCACAACCATCAACCAAACGACCAAGAGTCCAAGACTTATACCTGACACACCCACAAAGTCACTGCACGCCTTGCTCCCAAGAGACTTTCTCAAGGGCCTAGGGCGCACCCAACTTCCTGTGCGCCGTCCTATGCAACCCAACGCCGAAGCGCCGGCTTCGAACGGTGTGTCTTTAACCCAAGTCTGACTCTGGTATCTAACCAATGCCACCGATCAACCAACCACCAAAGCCCAAGAGACCGAGACTTACGCCTGACACACCCACAAAGTCACTGCACGCCTTGCTCCCAAGAGACTTTCTCAAGGGTCTAGGGCGCACCCAACTTCCTGTGCGCCGTCCGCCGCAATCCAACGCCGAAGCGCCAGCCTTGAACGGTGTGTCTTTAACCAAGTCTGGCTCCGATCACAATCCTCCGCTAGTGTCCAAAGAGTGTGGTGGTGGGTGAGGGACAGGTTGCGATATGTTGTGCTGGAAGCAGACACTATTAATATTGTTAGTAAGAGTGACCATAGAACATCACAGAAACTTTCCTGTGAGTCTGGTGCGCGGACTGCGACAGAGTTAGTGACATGTAAATGGTAGAAGGTGGATGATGGACAACCGTACCTAGTATCAGTGAGGTGTAGGTTGTACCCAGAGTTATTGTTATTCGAATAAAGTAAATGTAAGAAGTCGTTGGTGTAAGTAGTGGGATACTTGGATGAGGTAAGAGGTGGATGAGGTAAGAGGTGGATGAGGCAAGAGGTGGATGAGGCAAGAGGTGGATGAGGCAAGAGGTGGATGAGGCAAGAGGTGGATGAGGTAAAAGGTGGTAAGTGATAGAGATAGGAGGTGGTAGAAGTATTAGGTAGTGGTGGAAGGAGGACTTCGAGGAAGGCAGAGGGTAAAGTAGGAGTGGCTTAGATGGATGGTATGGATGAGCCTTGATATGAGTGACGTAAGAAGTCAGGAAACTACGTAAGAGACGATTGGTCAGTGTGTGTTTGGTATTTGTGTTGTGATGAAGGAAGAAAAAAGACCGAAGGAAGAAGGTGTGAACCACGGTATTTGTGTCAAAGACGAGGGCCGGGTAGACACGAAGTGAAAGTGGGATCGCACTAAGAACATGGTCGTATCTACTATTCTGCTTGTGCGGACGCGCCCATAGTGTTGAGAATGATGACACGTCGTTCCTGATCATGGGTCGCCCAGCACCACGAAGAGGATCGGTCCTACAACTTCTGCCAGACGACCCCAATTGGTCAGGATCGCATGCTCGAGCTTTCTTTGTGTTTTCCTTGACCTACGAAAGATTACGATGTAACATCCCCAAGGGCAAGGTTGAGAAGCTTGTCATGCTTTGACCCGATACAAGGGTGGGTCATTACCGTGCATACCAATCCATAGGCAGCCAAAAGAAGCTATCCAAAAGACGCGAATGATTCATCAAGATAGTGGCTCACATGCGTACGCACTGGGATTTTTAAGCGTGGATTGACAACATTTGGGTTCGGGCTTGAGCATTTGCGCCGCATAGCAATATTGCAAATTCAACCCCAATTATCTTTTGCCCCTTAGACTATTCCGCCAGCTAAGTCACGATGCCCTATCACGAAAAATATAATGAACATAAGGCGCAACGTGTAGTGAGACTCAGGTTGCGGAAGATCGATAGAGCAACCTGGCCAGGAGGTTTGCATTGACGTTGGTATGGTCACATCATGCCTAGCAACCGGACAACAGCATTTTTCCATGGCCAAGCGACGAGAGACTTTCGCCTACCTTCGTTCAAAAACGCACCGGCAGGAAGTGATGCCACATCTGCAAGAATAAAGTGAGTTGACGGAATGACGATTCACCGGACGACCTTTTGAAGCCATAGCCAAAGAGGTAAAGAGTCAAAGCATTGCACTTACCCATTCTCCAGTCTGAGGAGAACGTTTTTAATCCGAGTGGCACGCAGACGATGACTCAGTTGACCGTGATAGATTCCCCATAGTAGGGCATAGAATGAGTGCCAGAAGAGCTTGGAGATCTCACGAACGAGAGTCTGCGATCAATGCTACACCCCCTATTCTAGCACCAATACATGATACCATGACTCTCCCAGCCCGGGCATTCCTGCTTCGGGGCGTGTAGGACTTTAGCACAAGGACAGATTGGTTCATCGAAAGCCCGTGAATGCTGCCTCTAAGGATGTTGATATTTCCCCTTTTGGTAAGCGTTGATTAGCCGCGCACTTAGGGCTGATCCAGGGTATAAGCACGCTAGAAGGCGAAACTTTGTCCTATTGCCAGCAGTGTAAAGGAATGGCTGACGGATTCTGCTATGAATAATTGTAGCAACGGTCGAGTGTCACGTAATCTTCTGCAATGGCTTCATCTTGCGTGCTCAAGTCAGTGGCAATGAGGTTCAATCATTTGCCACTCTAGTGGATCTTGACTGGTCTCTCTGTGAACCAGGTCCTTCTTTTCCTCAAGACCATTCTATAAAAGCTGCCGTCATGCTTGCCGGGCTCTTGTCCAGCATTTTGGTCTCGGCGCGAGCATGCTTCAAAGAAGGTCGCATGAGGAAGTCCATGGCGAAATGTCTTATCGAAATAAAAATAAAAAATAGCATGATCTGCTGGCTCAGTCCTTCGCAGCAATGTTGAGAGAGTTTGACAAAGCAGTCTCATCAGAAATCGCTAGGCATGAAAAAGTCTTCCCTGATCCGGTAACAGCGGATGAAAGAAATGATCGAGCCAATTCTGCATTTGAGGCAATATTTGAAAATCCGAATCAGTACATATCCTTGAGAGACCGATTTTCTCTGACATATGGTCCAGATCTATTTATACTGATTCCCCTCGGCCTCAGTTGAGGCATCACTCTCTACATTGCTCTTCGTCGACCACCTCTTCCACAGCTACTTGGTGCCATTGCTCAATCAGCTCAGCAGCCATCTTCGCCACCACGAACATCGTTCTCATATCTAAGCAAACCTTCGACTCAGATGGCGTCTCCAATTCCATCGGTGACGGGGAGTAGCTCTTCGCAGTCCTCATACGGCTTTGGCGGCGACACCCCAGTTCTCCTACTTGGCGGCCCGGAGCTTGACATCGTACCAAGGCCCTCGGCAGGCACATATACTGCAGAGCGCTACCGCGTCGGGATCCCAGCTCTGAAACCACTGCCATTGCTTCAAACGCCGGCATACTCATTCTCTGCCGCCTACGCCGAGATCCAAAGACTCAGAGAACCCATTCGTAAAATTTTGGGAGCGTGGAATATCCATATTCAGGATAAGGGCCCCTACTTATACCATAGGCATAAACCTGGCGAAACCCCGACTGACGGCGATCTCACTGCGCACATCATAGCTCCATGGAACGGCGACGAGGATGCTCAAAGATGGTACAACGCTGCTGCAGATATCAGGGATCTTCTCGGTTCCAACTCAATAACGCAGGATATGGATATCAAAGTCGAGCTGGTCGCCTGGGAGGTCGTTATACCAAAGCTAGTGGATTCCGTTGAAGAAAATCACCCAATAGTAGAGGCCTGGGAGGACAGGATAAACTCTGGTATCCTGGCGATCTTAAAAGAGTCGCCAAAGGTTGACAAGGCGTGGTGTTCTCTCGGCGTCAAACGTACTGGTTATCACTTTGAAGGATATTGCTCAATGCCAGTCACCGTTTCTGTTATGGTAGACTTTGATCTGGAACATCCTGACTGGCTCCTCGCGGAACAGCAGATCAGAGCGCTTTTGGACGATTGTGGCATGCATGAGGTCGAGATTGAGTTCTATCACGGAGGGATTTGGCCAGACTGTGAAGAATGGGACTAGGACTTGGATTCTTTGGTCTAATTTCTGTAATTCCTTGAGGTCATGCATCCTCGAATTATTTGCGGAATCTTTACAATAGGAGCTTCATCTAACTCGCCGACAATCTGAAAGGATAACGTTTAGACCACAAAAACAATTGCCTTCTTTCTCTCATTGCGTGTAAGATGGCAAAGCTCCTACGCTGTACTGATTTTCTAAAGTCAAGGGACAATTCAACCATTACCACCATGATTGCTATCCCGCACTCTGAAGAGATATCTTTCCCACCAATTCCTTGGCTTCTTCCCTCGCAATACTTCCCACCCATACCTACTCCGTGGTCTCTCTTCCCAGAGGACCACCCGCCAGCAACTCCCTCTCAATACATTCCGCCGTATCCTGCCTAACCGTCCTGCTTCGCCGATTCGACCAAGACGCCCCCTCGGCGTGTATCTCTCGACCCTGGGGATCGGAATAATGATCGTCGCATCTCTTCGCATCGTCGTAGATCATGACAGTTGCAGTCTTCAACGGCAACGCCTTGAGTGCCAGCACCGCCTGCATCCACCGCGACTGCCACCCTCGATGATCCTGAGGCAGCTTCGCGTTCCAGCAAGCCGTGGATCCGAGAACAATTGACATATTGATGTGGGTGATGTTCCTGAAAGCCGGGATCAAGCGCACCAAAAAGGCGTCCTGCCAGGACTGACTATCGCGATGGATGATTACCTTGGCACCCATCTCCATGTGCAGATGCAGTCGTCGCACCTTGTCTCTATGTTGCGGTGGGAAAGTATGATAGAAGAACGTGAACACTGCTGGATATTGAAACGAGAAGGTGTTTGTTTGGTAGGGAATCAGCTTGGCTTCCTCATAAACTGATCTGCATACGCGTAGGAACCGTAGGTCGAGGTTATCTTTTTGTGGTTCGCACGTGCTGTGGTACAACCATGGGTCTATATACTCTGGGAGGTTCTTGGTCGTGTAGTTCCCACGTTTCATAAAGCGCTTCTGGATGGCCTCTTCGGTGTCTTGCGAATGACAGATACGGTATGCGATTCGGTCGTCACCAAAATCCCGATGGACATGCAGCAGTTTGTCGCCGCAGACGTAGGTCCAGATCAAGAGTTTGATCTCGGTGGGTAATGGCAATAATCGGGAGTGCCTCGTCGACATGGCTGCTCAAGCAAGGACAGCTGCTTCGAACAGGAAAGAAGGTAAGTTCGGCTCTAAGGCTTTTGCGGCCGTTACTGCAAGTTCTTTAAATCGTGCTTTGTTGGGTTGGAGTGGAAGGTAAATCCGCCTACAGAACAATATGTGAAGTCTGTTATAATGATGTTGCAGCCATCGCGGCAAGCTTTCCAGTACGAGATTTCATTACGCGGTAGTGAAATTGGCTCAGCGGGAGAGGATTAAGGTTGTTGGGAAGGTGATGGAATGAAGAAAGTTGTTGAGAAATAATCGCGACAACACTTGCAACCATATCCTACTTCGGCCTTTTAGGCGCAATTTGATATTGCATGTGATTGCTGAGTATGTAGTATAGGGAAGTGATAGGGCTGACTCGAACGAATATCTTGCAGGGGCAAAGGTCGAGTAGGAAGGAAATAGGCAATCAGATGTATCTTACAGCGATAATAATATTTACATTCCGAAATGAGTGATGTTATACTTGAGATCTAGGAATTCTCTGTGTCGATGTGGGTTTATCGCTCGTTATAGTGATAGCCCCATTCGGTTTGCAAACCCCCAATGTTGCTTACGGACCTTGAGGTAGAAGCGAGAAGGCAGTATCTGTATGCGTGGAAATACAGGATACTTAGCCCATAGCCTGAAACGAATATTCTATATTTCAGGCGTCCAATTAGTCATTGAGAAGGCAATCATTGTGAAGGAAAGAACAAGGGGGAAAACCTGATACATAATTTGGAAGGCCATGAATGCGATTTTAGGCGTGAGATAGCCTTCATCTTGGTTTTCTATCACCCTCAGGACGAAGCGATATTCTGAAGGGTCATCAGGCGGAATTTTGGCTGCTCCTGCTGACTTGGGAAGATTTCAGTAGAGGAAGGTCAACATCGCTGTGGCTACTTACTATGAGATAGGATTTTGCCGGCATTGTCGTTGTAGTACGATCCACGGGAACGATAAAGGCAAGCTGTCAATTAGCTTGCACTTAAACCAGCAGATGATTTTAGCCCTCGGGACGATAAGGCTTACCTGATCCGAGAAGGTACTGACAGTGCTGGCTTTCCGCTGGACTCTTGACTATCAAAATAAATCCAAAGAGACACAGGGATACTATCGGAACATGCGAATATATTTCTGACGGAGGGTGCTAGCAGCGAAAGGCTTTATGCAATAGAGAGAAGCGTAAAGCATTGATGAATGGGGTGCGAAAGCGATTGCTGGACAGTGATGCAAGCGGTTGTTCCCCAGACACAGCTCGTGATCATTAAAACCTACACAGAAAAGGAAAAGGAGGTCCGGAAAGGCGCATAGATGTTTGTTCGTTTAGAAGAGATTCGTGGACGTACCTAATACAGTCATTTGACTTTTTCAATTGGTGCAAGCCATACTCCCAGAAAATGAGGTGAGGGTTTTGCATATACTTACCGATGCTTATAGGTCTACTACATAATTAGTGGCCAAGGATGGCTCAAGCATTCGAGAATCGAATCATTCATGCGCTCAGTCTGCTGAGATACGGGTCGCTCCGTCCATGAGAAGCTTGGGTGACTATTATCATTGCATGCTCAGTCGTAACATCCTGCCTTAAACCGGAAATCTTAGTATCCCTTGCCGATTAGTCCGCACACAATTCTCCCCATCCCATGTGTAGCGGTCCAGAGCTACCACCCGTTGACTGGATGTTCCGTAAAGCGCCAATCGGACTAGAATGGTCAGCTCGTCAAACCGTCGCGTTAGATTGCTGACTAACCGGTGACTGGGAGATCTAATCCTTTCGAAGGAGCTTCTTTCGGATATGTTCGGCGAAGTTTTTCTTGACAGCATGGTGATGTTCATAGAATAATCTACGCTCGAGAGCGGCTGCCCCCGGGGGGAGATTCGCAAGATAAGGGTTCCCGTAAAAAGGATCCCGGAATTCTGGACTCCCGTGAAAAGGTTCTGCAAAGACAACCGTTGAGTATGCCAGCTCAAGACGAGCTAATACCGAGATTGGTTGCATCCAATCCAAATTTTCGACGTTTCCAGAAACTGGGTACGTTTGAGTCCAACGGACTGGAGCCACGTTCCAAAGACATAGATAAAGGTGACGAACGTTGCTGAGGTGTGGAAATAGAGTATTGGCAATCATCCATCCCCACTGGGCTTGCGCGAGTTCGTTCTGTATTGTCATGTCCAGACGAATCTTGCGAACATTCAAGTGCCGCTCTCTAGGTAGTCTATGTACGAATTGTCCGAGTGCGATCGGGCTTCCAAACGAGAACGTTGTCGACTCCATCGCGATCGACTTGGCCGCTCCCGAAATTTGCTTGTTGACGCGTAGCAGCGCAAGGCAGAAAGGCGTCTTGTTGACAGGTGAGCAGATCGTTGAATGCTTCTCGCCAGTCCAACACATCGAGCTCATGAAGTTCTCATAGTTCTCTTTTTCTGATACCTCCAAACGACAAACAAAGTGTACAGGTCGGAGGGACGGGGGGTCATATCTGATGTGCACTGGTTCCGAGAATACCAGTGCGTAGATCTGGTTCTGAATTTCCTGGGGCATTGCCAACAAGCCGGCGACTGCCTGGGAGTTTCTGCGAAGGGTATTAGGAAAGGTTATGCACAAGATCATCGTCCACTTACTCCGAGCTCGAGGCTACCGGCATGTCCTGCTTGGTGCTCGCCATCGTTTCGTTTCACAGAGAGCGAAGTAGCTGCTGCTGTAGCCGACTCGGCATCAGCATCGCTGCCTGAGGGAGTGCTCTACTTACAATTTCCAGTGGTGCTAGATCTTCTCCTGACCTAGAGAAAGATGCAAGACGAGGTACCGGCAACGTGTGGGCTAGAATCGAAGTCCGCTGTCTATCAAGAAGAGCACCGAAGTCCTGGTGTTGTAGGCTTAGCAGCAATGTCCCGGAGCGAGGGATCTCTATGAAAGCACAAGAAGAGGCTGAAGAGTTCTGCAAGAGCTGCGGTACAGAGCTGTCAAGAACAGGTGGGCTTGGCTCTTGAGCTTGCAAAGTGCTTGTGCTGTCGTTTCTGATCAAAGCAGGATGGTTGATGCAAGAACAACAAGGTGGAGCGTGTCAAGCTCACGGCATAGCGCAGAGTGTGTCAAGCGCAAAGCATAGCGAGCAGCGTGCCTAGTGATGTTGCTGTTCACACAATAATCGTGAAAGCCGGCAGAGCAAACTCTATTTGACAGTGGACAAGAACTGCTAGAAGCCTCCTCTTGTATTTCGCGGTATCATCAACGACGGGCGTGTATCAGTGTGTTACTGAAATACAAGCTCTTCATGCAGAAAGCTGGACTAATTCATGGAGGCCGACCGCAGAATATTTGCGCATCAGTCTTGAAGAGTCTCTGTACCATGCAACGCGTGGGAGTTTGCATGAGCAGGCACTTTGCAACCAAGATCCACACCGGCCCGGGAGATTAACAAGAGCGTAAGAGTAGGATTGTTGAGAGGTCAAAACCACTTGTCAGAAAGGCTTGTAAGGTTCCCTCGGATTTTGGAGTTGGAATCTCAAATATATAGATATATGGCGACAATGACTGCAGGAGCTTTTGAATTGGTGAAAAACGTGGTTGAAGAATTTAGACCTTTCTTTTGATGAGACCTTTGAAGAAATCAAAGCTGTTGCTGTCGCTCTGCAAAGTCCAGGTCTTGCCTGTTGACCGGTCTTCCCACCCAAGCTCCTCAGCGATCAACAAGCCCCAGTCTCTGGTGATACCTTTTATACGCGCTCTTACACCTCCTTCCGCATCGAGAGTCACTATTTGGTCCATGTGGAGCCAATGCTTGTAATACAATTCTTCCATTGACTTATCGAATCCGGTACGAATAAAGCGATTGTACAGGTCCGAGAAGCGGACCAGAACGCAGGCGAGAAGCTTCTCCATGGTCATTGGAGTTGGAGGTTTGAGAGCATTGAGCGAAGTAGTAGGCGAAGCATTTGTCGTATTGAGACCCACGCCGGTGACGCACAGATACTCTTCGGACGAGTAGTGGGAGTTGACAAGGATGCCGCCGATCTTGATGTAGCTCTTTCCAGAGGCGTCAGATGGATCTAAAGCGTCTTCCAAGTGGGAAAAAGGTCAGCAAAATCGGCTGGCGAATCCAAGAATTCTGGGCCGACGTACAGATATCGTTCGGCCACTTGAGCTTCACGGGCATTCTCTGAAAGCCCTTGTCATAAGTCTTGATACCTTCCACGATTGCGAGCGCGGCAAGGTATTGAATAAACACAACCGGTGCTGTGGGCATAAGGGACATCGGGTGGCGAATGACAGTGGAAAACATCAAAGATCCGGCAGGAGAAACCCAGACATTGGTACCACGCCCACGTCCGGCAACCTGAACAGTGGCCGTGGCAGTAAAACCAGTTGGAAGACGTCGAAGCAATTGAGTATTCCTATACCTGTTAGATCTAAGAACTCATGACAGCGGAGTGAGAATTCCATACTTCTCAAGCAAGGTATTAGTACTTGTGACTACCTCGCCGTATAAGAGATGTCTCCCGATGTCATCTTCACGTTCTGAAGAAGTGGACTGATAATGTTCAAGGTTGGCAAAGTACGCCTGATGATTGAAATAGGGAGTTTCTTTGCTCTGTGGGACGCCTTGGTCATGAACAACGACGTATTTGGTGATGGCATCATAGTCGATGATTCTGTCCTCATCCACAGTCTTCCCGTTAGCCTTCGCATCCTCGATTCTTGGGAGCGCATCAGCCACAGAGTCAAGTGACCAAGCCGAAGCTCGCTCGAGACGAAAAGTATCGTTCTCGTCTTCAATAGAATCACAGCCATCCTTGGTTGAAATGATATCCGCAAGGGAAGCCATTAGCTCTGACGTCGCTGCTGGCAGGTACGAAGACAGATGGAGTCGAGAGAGGGATGGTACCGCAACTTGTTCCTGATTTACCTCTACGCCAAGCTTCCGTAGGCAAGCCTTAAAGAAATCAACCCTTTGTTGGTCGTCGTCGGCTATAGCTTGTACAACCTTATCGAATTCTGGAGCATCAGTTTGCTTGTCGAGGTTGACGGCGGCGAACCTAAGTCAATCAGCGTCTAGAAGGTACACTGGAGCAGTTCAAGACTTGCTCTGGATGATTGCTGGTCAGCACTGCAGCGCCGTCGCCGACTTTGCAGTAAACGATTGCTGCACTGCCTTCACCAGAATCCACAGCAAGGTCCTCTGTGTAGCTAGCAAGTACCTCCACACCCTTGTCCTGGAACTTTCGTGCATCAACGAAGACGCCTCCCCCGTTGTAATAGGCTCGTAGGGTGCTTGGCACAGATCCTTTCGTCAAGGCCGTCTTCGATACCTTGATCTCGGCAGCCCTCGTGCCACGCTCACTGTGATACACAAATCCAGGAAAGGCGCAGCCGCGACAGGTCCCAGGGTAGAACGCTAGCTCACGGTTGCCGACGACTTCCATTCCTTTCCTACCGATCTCGAACTCGCACCTTTTGCTTCCATAGTAACCCCCAGCGCAGAGGCCAAGATACCGGCCTCCACGTTCGACATACTGACTGATTCTTCGATTGCCCTCGCCGTTAAGGGTGCGACAGTATCCTAGATCAGCCCCACCGGGAAAGACAAGTAATGCACAGGACGGGGTCCATGGTTCTTTAATTATAGCGTCCCCGGTGACAGTGATCACAGCATAGCTAGGCGAGAGTAATCGTCGAAGAGTATAAAGGCAATGGCGGACGGACTCGACTGTGCTGCCGTTGCCTGTACGAAGTTTCAGAAGACCCTCAAAACGTCGAGAGTTGCAATTGGAAGCATCGTCGTACCTGAGTAGACAAGCACATTCATACGTTTTGTCGCCATAATTGTCCTAACGTAGCCGAGACGCAGTCGTGCGCGGATTTCGGGCAGACAAAATCCAGAACTCAGCCGATGACGACCTCTACTCAATTTTTCTAGCGGCACGGAACCTCTCAAACAGGTCAAAGAGCGATAGAATTTCGATGCCTCAAAGCACCAACACGGAAGAAGGCGAGCCTAGAGAGGAACAGGAGAATGAGGATGAGCCGGACGACTGGTATGTTTCAAGAAAATTACTCGGAAGGTGAAATCTCTCTGATTGCAAGCCTCAAGGGACAAGAGAATCTTCAGTACTGGTTGTGCGGGTACTGAGACCTCAATTGACCACCCAAGTCAACGCTGAGAAGTCAAAGCCGAACAGACTGCGCTCAACGACTGCTACTTCGAGAAGAAGGATTGGCGTGCTTGCAAACAAGAGGTAGGTCAAGACGTGACTTCCGTAGACAGTCTTATCGCTGTGTCTTCACCCCAAGATCCCGCCCAAAAGACTTTGACTGATCCAAGTCCTGGTTCTCCTTAGATGAACATCTTCAAGCAGTGCTGGAAGAAGCAAGGAAACGATCAGAGAACCGAGACGAAGGACGCATAGGCGGGGTTGAGAAAGCGAACATGGATCAAGCCTCTGTGTCTCGAAGCGGTTTTTCCTGTCTCTGAATGAGTGCGAGTAAGGCTTGAACTCTTTCTAGTATCTTTACATCGTAGAGATGGTTCTTAAGACGGTCATATATCATATTCCATCTGCATACTTGATTTCTGGTCCCATGTCCGATCACGTGCCTCGTGATGATCGCCACTGCCGCCAAGACCTCTCTCAGGGTGTAAAGTAGCTTAACCTCAAGCTTCACGCGCCAGCCTCCAAATTTATACAACCGCCCCGTCATGGCGACCCTCATACTCCAAAGAGCGGGTTGGTCGCTGCAGATATCGAGAACATCACGATCCTTTGCCGTCACCTTCACCACCGCCCTTCCCAGACGAAACAAGCCCAGAGAGCTCGCCGCCGAGAGTATACGTTCTAGCCGGCATCATGGCTTGCGGCATACTGGACGAAGCTGGCCAGCACCGACACACGCTTCGACGAGATCGATCTTCACATCCACGAGGTTCCATCAAGAGCAGCAACAAGCGCAGAAGTCCGCTGCTGCATCTGCAGTCAGTTAGCCAGCTTCGTCCAAGCCCCGAGGAACCACTTGATTGTTGATTAAATCTTGCAGGCAACTTCGGAAGACCAGCCCGAACTCACCGACCTAACAGCAGGCCTCAACGACCAGCCCGTCATCCTCGACGAAGGAGCCCGCCAAGTGGACTGGACCCGATCATTCCACGGCCTAGCAGCCGACCCCTTTCCCAAAGAAGCTGCGGACATCCTCCTCGGACCTTTAGCCTCCGACGACATCGAAGTAAAGCCTGATGGCATCATATACCTCCCAGAGATCAAGTATCGGCGGATATTGAACAAGGCATTCGGGCCCGGGGGATGGGGCCTTGCGCCTAGGGGCGAGACGATCGTGACGGCGAAATCGGTTACAAGGGAATATGCGCTTGTGGTCGGGGGAAGGTTCGTCATTTGAGATGCCTCCTTCTGACCTTTCCGGAAAAGCTACTAATTTCGGCTCCCAGACTCGTCTCCATTGCTCGCGGCGAGATGGACTACTTTTCCCCCGAAGGCATCCCCACCTCCGCAGAAGGCTGCAAGTCAAACGCATTGATGCGCTGCTGCAAAGACCTAGGAATTGCCAGCGAACTCTGGGATCCAAGATTCATTCGAAGATTCGTGGAGAAGTATGCAAGGGACACATTTGTGGAGCACGTTGTGACGAAGAAGCGGAAGAAGATCTGGCTCAGGAAGGATGATGTTATCAAATACCCATTCAAGGAGGTCAAAGCGTACGGCTCATAGGATTTTCGATCTACATACGGAAGCCTCGACAGGTATCGTAAGGGTTGGCTGGGAGTTATCTGGAGTGACGGAGCATCTGCATTGAGAATCATGCACATCCATGTAGGAGATGTTCCTGGAAGAACATGGGGACATACAAAAAGTACTGCTGTAGACAAGACGCTCACTGGGCCCAGTGCTGTTTCAGAATCGTGTGCGTGGTAGCTGAGAAAGAATTTCCCGGTGTCATGTCCTGCCCATAAACGGACTGTAGCTTTTGATTGAGGTCAAAGAGAACAACGTATCCCGTGCGGTGGCACTGGTGCGACTTTGCTTCGCAACCCATGTCAAAACTCTTCTCCTGTTGCTTCCTTAAGTCCATCCGTTTCGATCACTGATACAGTTTTACGCTCTGCTTTGGCAATGGACATTCAATTGATTCAAAAGCCAATTGCTATGCACTCTGTAAAATCGTGTTGACGAAATGACAATGAACTGCATGACCGGTAACAACATTAGCACCCCGCTAGGGCATGCATAGTAGGAGACCCAGCGGATATAAGTAGACAATAAATGCAACTGAATGGCATAGAGCGCGCTGCGTTAAAGAATTCAAGCATATACTCGAGCCCCATTTATCCACTTTATATATCATAATAGAGGCGTTCCCCCCAACACACCGAGTAGAACCGTATGTTGGGCGATTGGTCGAGTGGTTAACCCTACCACCCGGTTTCAACTCCATCCACACTAAAGCGGATTCGAAGGCTCTCGGTTCGAACCCGGTAAGCCTCCATTCATTTGGAGCCAGACCCGTTCTCCCCGCGCAGACGGCCTCCCTGCGCAGCCTGAACCGATAGGCCTGAACCAGGGAGGGGTACATAGAAAAGGCTTCGAGCCTTGGCTATAGCCGAGAACCTCAGGGACTTCCGAGTCTCTGGGCTTCGAGGTAAATGTTTTGCAATTTTGATTCCTGAGATAGATAGGGCTTGGTGTATTTTTGCCCATGTGTATATTCATCAGGGTCTTATCGGGACCACTCACTGCACCTCATTTACTCCATCTGCATACATGCTTATGGTTGCTCATCGATGCTCCCCAGCCTTAATCCTCGATACGAAATTCAAACCACCTGTCTTGATCCTGGCTCTTCACCTCCCTAGCTTCGTTGCCATACAACGTTCTCTCCACAAAAGTCACGCGACCGTGGTGATCGACAAGCACAACAGTTTGCTTCTGCGTTCCGTAGACACCACTTAGGCCTTGCGTATGCTGATCCGTTCTCGCCGCAGCCACATCATCGGCAGCCATCTCATCGGCACCGTCCCCACCAACGACTGGAATGAAGATGCTCTTGCGCAGCTCTTTCACATAGCTTTCCCAACCCTGACCTTCTTCTTTCTCAGGCAAGGTATTGACACTTAAAAGACCGATCATCGCCTCAACGAAACCGGACTTGGAGTCCTTACGCGTGACACTCTCAGCGATCACCGATGCCATCAGCTTTTCACCCTGCAAGACCTTGGGCCACGATCTATCTCCAAAAGCCGCATTGCTCAGTCCGACAGTCTCGCCTCTCTTTTCGGCAAGCCATGTCGTGCCCTTCACGCTGGGCGTACGGTTTGACACTACAGCTAGCGGTCCACCAACTTTACCACATACGAGACTGAACCCACCGACGCCCTTCAAACCATCTCCACCTACAAGACTCTTCACGAAAGTGCAAGTATCTTCGTCCTTCCCAGGAGATTGCGTCAAGAACGCATTGACCATAGCACCTCTACTCTTACTCTCCTGAACCTGGGTATCTTCTTTGAAGTTGGTCAACACGGCTAAGCGGCCCTGCTTTGTGATGCCCAGCCATGTCCCTTGCTCTTTTCGAAGGAGATCACGCCCGCCTAGGATATGCTCGTGGGGCGGCGTCCACCATGCTGCTGGTGCAGTCCGGCGGTTGAGGTATTCCTACCTGTATCTCAGCAGAGCGAAGTACTCCCTGGGCATGCAGTGTACATCACGGTTGTTGATGAGGACTAAGGCATAGTCCGGGTGGGCTGTAGAGATGAGCACGATGCACATTGTATGAACCTTCTCTTCGATCGCGGACGCTCCAAATCTGTGATTGTTGGAATCAGAGTACAGTCACAAACTCTGATGCTAACGCATTCTGCATTCTACATGGTCTGGTAAAGCTATGTCAGAAGACCGAATGAGTCAGGCTATACCCGACAACTGATATTCTCTGAGGACGAAGTCAGACCTGCCAAGAACCCAGTAAACGCGCGGCTATCTCCGGTGCAAGGATCGACAGGCAGCTGATTATCGATAAGCCGCGGGGTCTCATCCTCTAAGGCAGCGTCATTGAAGAGAAAGCAATGCCACATCTAGTCCCCTAACCCTCTCTCAGTAACTTCAGCCTACAGCTTCTCTAAGAGAAGATATCGCGCTCGCTACCTACACCAAGATGTTCTTCGACATCGTGCCCAACCTCCTCTCGTCAGTCCCCCATCAGCGCAAACCAGATCCCTCCCACACGTCTATCGTGCTAACTCCCCTCCCAGCTCCCTCCTCACCATCCTCTTCCCCATCTTCGCCTCCTACAAAGCGCTCCGCACCTCCGACCCCGCCCTCCTCACCCCGTGGCTCATGTACTGGGTCATCCTCTCGCTCTTCTCCCTCTTCGAATACTGGACCTACTTCCTCATCAGCTGGCTCCCCTTCTACGCCACCCTCCGCCTCCTCCTCCTCTCCTACCTCGTCCTGCCCCAGACCCAGGGTGCGCGACTTCTCTATCAGGGCCATGTGCACCCTTTCCTCGCGCACTATGAGCATGACATCGATGTCTTCATCACGGACGCGCATGACAAGGCGAGGAGAGCGGGGTGGGGGTATTTGAAGCAGGCGGTGGAGTGGGCGAGGGAGAATCTGCTGATGCAGAAGGCGAGGGAGCAGGCGCCTGGGAGGCAGGGTGGGATGTATGCGCAGAGCCTGCTGTCGCGGTTCAATTTGCCGAGCGCACGGCAGGGGTTGGCGGCGCCGGCGGGCGATTTTTACGGTATGCTGAGTGCGGCTATGGGGCAGGTGGGGGCTGCGTCGGGTGCTAGTAGGGAAGCGCAGGTGGAGAGCATGGGTCGCAGTGGGGTGCTGATACCGGAGGAGATGACGAGCCGGGCGGAGAAGATGACGTTTCTGTCGACGCAGAGGGAGAGGTTGAGGGTGTTGCTTACGGCGCTGGATCAAGAGGCAAGTGACCTTTCGAATGATGAGATGATTGAGGAGGATGTGGATAGGAGGATGGGAGAGGCGAAGGGTATGGAGGGTAGTCAGGAGGGATTGGCGAAGAGTAGAAGTGGGACGCCGTTCGAGAGGATTGAGAAGCATGAGGCGGAGGGGAAGGTTGCTTCCGGGGGTAGCTGGTTGCCATGGAATTATTGGAGCAAGCAGACGGCTGGCTCGGAGCCGCGAGAAGCTGAACGGGGAAGCTCCAGTGGTGTGGATACTGGATCCTGACCAAGTGATCCCAATAAGAGGCATAGGTTTCTAGAGCCATTTTGATAGAATGATATTTCGGTTCTCCATCTGTCTGGTGGTGTATGTTAAATCTTTAGTCCTGACCTGGAACCTGCGCAAATCCCTGTGTCGGTCCACCTTATGTCATCCTATCGTGACATCCCCAGGGAGGTCGTATCGTGTATGACCCCTTACGGTGGTATTACATCTTCTCAAATATCACCCTAATCATCTCATTTCCTACCTGTGTGGCCTCCGGGAACCTGGGACGGAAATATTCTTGTATCCTCTCGAATCGATCTCGATATGATGCAAAGTCCCCGAATGATACGCACTCTGACCATGCCTGGTTTGAAGGTAAGTCGACAGCATCAAGCGAGAAGCGACGAAAAGGAACTCACCCGAGCTGCAAAAGTAAATTCGAGATCGTCGCGACGGAAGCTTTGATCCTCAATGGCTGTCGAGATGACCTCGTCAAGAAGTTGAGGCTTTCGGTAGAGGTACTCGGTGACGCCGAGCCACAATCGGAAAAGCTGATTCAGATTGATGAGTATGGGACAAACAACCTGAAAATCCCCCCGAATCAAGAAACTTACGGGAGTAGAACATATCATATGATCGTACGGTACGATGTTCAGCTCTGACCAGCAGTCGACCATCGCCAACAGAGCCAGATGGTTGTTGCGTTTCTTCTCTCTCGGCACTTTGCCTAAAGAAAAGCGATCAAGGACCTCGTCGCTAAGGAGGAGATCCTCATCACTGTTCCGGGAGACAAACACCGTCCGTCCTGCAGTCTTGATACGTCGCTCAAGTTCTTGCCGCTCGCCACCCAACATCAGCTTGAAAAGCTCGGTTACTGACTTTGCATATTGACGAATTTGGATCTTTGCCCAAGGGTTGAGAATCGCCAACCCGGCATAGACGTGCCACTTGTTGGAGTATATGCGAAGCATCAGATTGACCTTGACGTTTTCGATGCCGCCGACATAGCGGTCCGTTTCCCATGGAAATTGATCATTAGCCTGCCAGGCGGTACCCATGCTCAAGAAGGCCGCATGCGTCACAGCCTGTGTATCCGCAGTGATATGGTCATGCTGCTCGGCTGTGAGCTCGACGTGCTTTGACCCAAAACAAGATAGTATCTGCTTGACTAATGCAATACTTCTCGGTGAAGCTCTATGGTTGATTTGCACCAAAGGCTGACCTTTGGGGTCGACTCCTGGCCCATGAAGAGAATGGCACGATATAATATGGACGTCTTCTGGTATGAACCTCTCGAACGCTTCCAGCTCGGGTTTCTTGCAAGAAGTCTGGCCCCCTACAATGGCCCCGTATTTTGTTGCTGTGACTCGTCAGCATAACCGCATCCACCATCATGTCGTGTTGACAGCGCATACATGGCCCATAGAGCTTTACAAGTTTCCAGATCGCTTCGGCTTCTACGCTGTAGATGATGTAGTCGCTTGCTCTAGATACATGATGGCCATCGACCAGGACTTGAATGGCCGGCTATATACTTTTGGTCAGATGGACCCGTTACGTTTCGACAGAGTCACGTACAATACCAGAGAACTCTTCTTTCAAGGCATCGAAGTTGCTGGGCTGATCGCAGGCGACAACTCTGCAGAATGCAATCAGCTACAGTGATAATCTGCATCCGAATGTTAGCCCCTGGATTATTTAGGTGCGATGCCAGCGAAGTCTTGAGGTTTCCACTATTCAGAAGAAGAAAGAAAGAAAGGTAGCTGAGAATTAACATCATCGACATCTGGTGAAGATACAACGGTAACCAGAATGGTGACCGCGTTGACAGCCAGACATACTCGAGCCAAATGCACTCAAGTCATCACATAAGTAGTAAATGGGCCTTCAGAAATTTGCAACACTCACAATGCGAGAGCTATCAAGATTCCGAGAATCCGAATATATGTGCTTACTTCCATCCTGCACTGCTAATTCGTCTGGCATACATCTTCCCCATGCCGCCCATTCCAATAATGCCAACCACAGTATTCTCCATAGTGAAATGACTTGGTTGTTGGCACAGAAAGCGAAGAAGGTTGAATCCTAAAATGTTTCTTGGGTTTAAGACGCGCCAGAGCAGTGCGACAAACAAAGGCGCAATCGTGATTTATAGAAGCCATGCCGCACAGCGTCGAATCGTACCCCCATTCCACATGAAGTCTTACTAAGATCGCGAGCCGGTAGCAACATTCTGAGTCAGGATTGCGGATGGAACCAGAAATAGAGAAAGAAAATCGAGGATAATTTACAGGTCAACACGGAAAAACTTCCGCGCTATGCCGACGCTAGCTACTCCGTACTTTATCAAGACCTTTGTAGGGTTTCGCCCTAAGCGTTATCCCTCACGCGGATAATCGGGAAAATCGAAGTTACTTTGTTTTAATCTTCCTAACTCCAGACCTGAGTTCAAGACAAATCCATCACTCCTCCAAACGAATTTTCGACACCGCAATCATGCCTCCCAAGAAGAAGGTCGAGCGCGCCGCCACCGAGAACATCTCGCTCGGCCCTCAAGTCCGTGAAGGTTAGCATACACCTGCCCACTCCCTCAGAAGATATTCTGACCATCTTCTCCAGGTGAACTCGTCTTCGGCGTCGCCCGCATCTTCGCCTCCTTCAATGATACCTTCGTCCACGTCACCGATCTCAGGTTCGTCTGACTCAACAAACTCAGCCTCAATGCGAGCAGAGGCACATGGGTACAGAGGCTTACATTCTGGGTGATTCCAGTGGCCGCGAAACCATCACCCGTGTCACTGGCGGCATGAAAGTCAAGGCCGACCGTGACGAGTCGTCGCCGTATGCTGCTATGTTGGCTGCTCAGGATGTTGCGGTGAGGTGTAAGGAACTGGGCATCAATGCGCTACATATCAAGATTAGAGCTACTGGAGGTATTGGGATTTGTCTTCAATTGTGGTATATGGCTGATCTGATATTACAGGCAATGGTACCAAAACCCCAGGTCCAGGAGCTCAGTCTGCGCTCCGCGCTCTCGCTCGTTCGGGGATGAAGATCGGCCGTATCGAGGATGTAACACCTACACCGTCCGACTCTACACGTCGCAAGGGTGGCCGGAGAGGTCGTCGTCTGTGATGTACCGCGGAGGCCGGGGCGGTTGGTTTGCGAATCTGGTGGATCTGGAGAAGTACGCGGAGAACGGCTTTGGCCTGGTCTTCATGCTGAGCTTAGGATTGCAATAGCAACATTCCTCAGACTCTGAAATGCTCAATCTATACCTCGAGTGCTTTCTCCCAGCAAGGCTAGATTTCGATTGTCTGATCGCCCAACCTACACTTGTAGCACTTGACCCGGCAGTGTGGAATCAAGATCTTTCGATGTCATAACCCAAGGCCATCTTCTCCATTCTAATCCACGACCATCAACCATGACCACAACCTCAGCAACACTGCCTCCATAACCTCCCTCCGACAATCCATCTCCCCACCCACATGTCCACACCCACCCCCCACCTAACCCCCGCACTCCTCCTCCTCTCCCTTCCCCCCTCCCTCCTCTGCGGCATCAACCTCCTCACATTCACCACCTCCCGCCGCTTCCTCGGCATCAAAGACCTCCCGCCCGGGTTTCACTTCCTCTACACGTCCGAAACCCCCTCCCTCTCCCTCCGCTCCGGTTTCTGGTTCCACATCCCCTCCTCCCTCTCCTCCTCACCCTCCTCCCACCCACCCCTCCTCGTCCGCAAATGGGATGCCCAAGCCAGCCACCTAGTGGCATGTTCCTCGGCCGAGGTGCAGCGCTGCAGGGATGGGCTTGCGGAGGTATGGATGGAGCGGTTGACGCCTTATCGGCAGAGCGCTGGGGACGGGAATAGTGAGGAGGGAGAAGGAGGAGGAGGGGGCACAATTACAGATGAGATAGGTGAGGAGGAGAGAGGCGATTGGGCGGCATTGACGGCGCACGTGACCCCCGCGCTGCTATTACGCTTCACGAATAATTCAGACTGGCGCATCACGTCAGCGAGCTGTGGCGAGCAGGATGCAGATCACATCCCTGGGCTGAGCTCTGAGGAGACAGGGTTCGAGGAGCGGGAGTTGCAGTTTCTAGGGATCGATCTCAAGCGCACGTGGCGGGCGGGGGCGGTGGGGAGGGAGAGGACCGAGGGGGCGGTGGATCGGAGCTGGGCGTTGGAGGAGGTGGAGAGGCGGTGGGAG
>JAABUS010002042.1_pt1 | contig 40216 bp, 13 predicted proteins | sample 5560161 | NCBI WGS metagenome assembly JAABUS01 (sample SAMN10711885, study PRJNA513376) | rock metagenome | isolation source: Antarctica rocks | place: Antarctica: Victoria Land, Trio Nunatak nord | collected 2016-01-04
AGGAGGGAGGGGGAGTGGGGGGTGAAGGCGGCGCTGTAAGTGCAGGAGTGGGTGGGGAGGGTGAGGAGGGAGTCGGAGCGCTGGGGGGACCACTGTTGGTTGTTAGAGGAGTGGGGGTGCGCCGGGAGAGGGAGGAGAAGGGCAGGAGGGAGAGAGTACAATCTTGATGGTGCCGTCCCAAGAGCTTGAACAGAATGTGTCTTTGGTGATGAGGTTCCAATGAACGGCGAAGACCTCCCGCTTGTGCTCCTGCCAGGACTGGACGGGGAATTCGTCGAGCGCTATATCGAAGAGCTTGATGGAGCCATCGCCTGTGGCGGCGACAAGCTGGTTCTCGTGCGCTTCGGACCAAGAGACGTCGTAGAGGGAGTCTTGGGTATCAAACCTTAGCACGTCGTGAGCGGCGGGATTGGGGGTTGGGTTCTTGGACGAACCATTTTTCTGCAATGATGCCTTTGGGAGTTAGACCTAGGATGTATAGTCGTCCATTACCGACAAGACCGAAGTTGGCGGACGAGGCGACGGCAAGGCGGGAGTCGAAGAAAGGGGAGTATTTAATGGCGTAGCCATTGTAGCCTTGGGTGCGAAATTCGAGCATCGCGTGGCTTGCATCATCTCAGAATAGATAGTTCAGGAAACAATACATGTCGCGACCTCGTACCTTTACGTCAAGAGGAGTCTCCAAGATCTGTGAAAGCATGTTTGCAATTGAGAAGTGAATGACTTGGACCTCGGTAAGAAACCAAGACCAGAGCCTATCCGGATTGAGCGAGAAGTAGGGTTGATAGACAACGCCCTGGTGCGAGCCTTAGATTCTTGTTGCCTCAGTGCTTAGATCTCCTTTGCAAAATTATTAGGCTGACCGTTCGGGTCGGTTTTTCCCCAAAATCTATAACCCGACCCGAAATTTATACCTAATTAGGCCAAGTTTTAACCTAATATAGTTAGTATTTTCATAATTTATGCAATTCGGTTCCAACTGTTGGAACCGAACGGTCAGTCTAAAAATTATATTTTGTGTTCGACAAGTTCTAATTCTAGACTAAGTTCTAGACTAAACTCTAACTATTTATAAACAACGCTACAAGATATAATGCAATAGCTTCGAACAATCGACAAGCACTATAATACATAGTGTAAACTATCTATAAACAATAAGCGTCGATATTAAAATATAATTTTGCTAAAAGATTTAAGAGCAATATATAATATTTAAAATAAAAATTAATTACAATAATAAATAAGTCTTATTTAAGCAAAAATATATAACAATGTTTGTAAATGCGTTCAAGAATAGTTTTATAACTTGCGTAAAATAAAGCGTTATAATTAAAATAATTGTATTTGCAAATACTATATATGCGTTAATTATATGCGTTGTATTAATAATTATTTATGTCTTATTAATATTTGTTAATCAAAAAGTATTAAAGATTGCAAGATTATTCTATTATAGAATATTACAAGTTGCAAGATTGTCTTACTATAAAATGCTAAAAACTACAAGATTGCTCTATTGTAAAATGTTTAAATACAAATTAAAATTGCGTTTATATAATTTTAATTTTAAAAACAATTTTAAAAGAAACAATAATTTTGTTTAATTTGTTAATAAGCTCTCTTTTATTACGAGCTTACTAAAGCTATACTAGTGGTTTAGGTTCTACGTCTTTGGGCGAACCTGCTATCATGCTCGCTATGTTCGAGGAGCGAACAATCTAAGCATGATGTTCGCTATGCTTAAGAAGCGAACAACTTAAACATGATGCTCGCTATGTTCGACGAACGAACAAGACGAATAATTAGTATTTTCTTAATATATAGAAACTAAAATACGACTCTCTTATGAATCGTATTCAACTTATTATAGATTTTTATTTATTGTTACTCTAATTCATCGAATCTTTATCAAAATTTATTAAACATAGAAATTGTCTATAGTTGCAAATTTTTGTTATCAAATGATTGCTTACATTGTCTAAAGACGTTTACAAATCTCTTTAAAAGCACAATTTACTCTAATATTTTTAAAGAAAGTACTAGCGTAACATTTTAAACACTTAAAGAATGTTTATATTAGATTAACGCGTCTCTATTTTAAACACTAACTCATTAGCATCACGTCAATCATCAATCATAAAAAACGACAAAATCAAAATTAATAAACTTAATATCTATTATGAAGATCGTATTAACTTGAAGAACTAACTTATGCAAATAAATATTTATTTTATCTTTTATTCTATTTTAGCGAATCAAAAGACAATTTTCGCATCGACATTTTTTAAAGAAAGAGTTTAACATTAACTCAAGTTAAATTTACAAAAATATTTGAAAAACAATAGCGAAAACTCTTGTGTAATGTTCACAAATTTCAATAACTTTAAAAGAGAACTTCGAAGAATCTTTAAAACATTTAACGAAAAACAAATTATAAAAAGAGTGATTTAGCATTTAACTTAACGAATCTTTGCAACAAATTACGTCGCTAAATTTCAAAAGTATATTAATTTAATCGAATGAAACGATGTTACACTTATAACAATGTTTCGACGAGATTTTAAAAACAATCTAAAGAACGAAATTATGCGTGATGAAAAAATTCTTAACGATATATTTAATCTTATCGAAGTAATTATCGATCTCGACGACAAACTATATAAAAAAATTATAAAAAAAAGATACAATTAATTTTAAAAAAAAGCAAGAATTTTCTTTGAATTAGCGATCGAATATTAGCAAGAAGAATTTTATTTTAACTAGAAGTACAATAATTTTAATTATCGTGAATTTGCATTTATGAAACTAAATTTTACTTAACAACGTAAAGAGAAAAAACTTAAAAAAAAGCAAAATAACAAATTTCAAAAAACGTACTATTTATGTGACAAATTGAGTCACTTCGTAAAAGATTATCGATTACGAAACTTAATAAATCGTCAACAAATTAATGCTATGTTAAGAAAGATATTTGATAGCTAAAACGACATTAAGAAGCAAATTAACATAGAGACGAACATTCTTAAAACTAAATTAAACGACGATTATTATCTAATAAAAAACTTAAATTAATTACAAAAAGTTCTAGATAAAACATTATTAAACAAGGCATTCGCATTTACGCAAAAAGTTAATCAAATACTTAATGAAACTATAAGAGTGAAACGATTAAAAACGTTATATCTTTAATTAGCAACAAACTTAAACGACGAATACGACTAAAAAAACTTTCACGAATGCTTAGACGACATCACGAATCATCTTGACGCTTTAGCTAATTTATTAAGAGAAAAAGAGATAAATTAAATCGTAAATAAATGCGAGAAAGCGCTAGAAAGCGACGCCACTATAAAAAAAAAATTCTAATAAAATTGAACGACAATTAAGCAATGTAAGTCTATTCTAAAAAAAAATAAAAAAAGCAAGAAAATATGCGACATTTAATTAAACAAAATGCTATAACAACTTATGCTAAACTCATCTAAAAAACAAAGAAAAAGCCAACTAATTCTCTAAGAAGTCAAAATTATTAATTTAGCATAAAAAGAAAGCTTAACGCAAACAAGCGTTTAAAGTCAAAGTCTTAGCAACGAAACAAAAAAAAGTTCAAATTCTTTAATAAAGAACATATTAAAGAAATGTAATATATTAGTCTAACAATAACAATTAAACTTAATAGCATACGCACGATGTTTTATTACACTAATTAAAATCAATGATTGTCGACTCACTACAATGATTAATTTTGATGTAACAAATAATTTTATAATCAAAACTCTTATTAAGAGAAAAGAATACTTTATTTAAAGAAAGTCTAACGCATATAATCTAATAATTGTAAATAAAAACTTATTATTTAACAAGAATGAAAAAGTAAATAAAGAGACAAAATCACTATTGATAGCTATTTAGCAACATTACGAGAAACTAATCTTTAATATAGTAAAAATAATTACTCATAATATTGTTTTAGAAATGTCTTAATTGAAGCAACATAATTTAAAAATTAACTAAAATATACGAATACTTAGATTCGCGCAATGTGATCACGTAATTCACATCTAATCTACGCATCAATAGCAATCAATAATAAATGAAAAATTCAATCGAAAATTAATCGCAAGTAGCGAGCTTGCATTTTTGCAAAAAAACGATTTAACAAAGTTTAACTTAACAAACATTAACAAAGATTAATTAAATCATAAAATCAAAATAAATGAAAAAAATTACGAATTTTTTAAAAGTCTTAAATTATTTAATATAACGAAGAAATCGCTAAAGTACGTATTACGAATATACAACAATTGAGAGCATTTATTTCAAAAAAAGAAAACAACAAAGACTCTTTCTAAACATTAATTATAAAATTACGAAATTAAATTTAAATTAGACAAGCAACTTACGTTTAAATTTATATATGCTTTATTCGAGAAAAAGCTCAAAGTACTTCGCGAATACCTAGCAAAAAACAAAAATTTTTTTTTATTAAGAAATTCCAATCATAGACAAAATACTTAATTCTTTTTGTATTAAAAAAGAATAAAACTTTTCGTTTATGTGTTAATTATTAAAAGCTAAATAATATTATAATTAAAAATCAATATTTACTATTTAATATTAACGAGCTTCAAAATTAATTATTCGAAACAAAGTACTTTATTAAATTAAACTTACAAGAAGCGTACAATTAAATTAAAATAAAAATAAAAAAAAAGTGAAAAATAGCTTTTTGCACACGATATAAATTATACGAATACACAATAATGTTATTCGAACTCACAAACGTCTTAACAACGTATCAAGAAATAATTAATGATATATTACGACAATATTTAAATCAATTTGTCATAATATATTTGAACGACATCATAATTTACTCAAAAATTTTAAAAAAACATATTAGTTATGTTTCTAAAATATTAAAATATTTAAACATAAAAAATTTACATCTTAAGTCAAAGAAATGCGAATTTTATTAAAAGAAAGTTGACTTTTTCGAATTTGTTGTTAAACGACATGAAGTACGCATAAATTTCGAGAAACTACGAACAATTAAAGAATAAAAATTATCAATAAATGTCAAAAAAATATAATTCTTTTTAAGTTTTATAAATTATAATAAGAAATTTATTAAAAACTACTTAATAAACGCGATATTATTAACGAATTTTACGAAAAAAAATACGTCATAAATATAAAAATTCGTAAAAGAGAAATTATTTCAAAATCTTAAACTAGAATGCTTGAAAAAATTAATACTAAAAATGTACGATTCGCAATTGTTAAATAAAATTGAAATTAACGCATTAAATCTAATTATTAATGCATGCTTTAATTAGAGACATAAAGACATATAACACTTAATAACATATCTTTCGAAAAAACTTTCGTCAATTAAACAAAACTATAATGTTCACAATAAAAAACTACTCGCTATAGTAGTCTTCTTAAAATCATAAAAAGTATACATAGAAAAATTATCAAAACTTACGATTTTTACAAATTACAAAAATTTTGTGCACTTTATTACTACGAAGCAATTAAACAAAAAGCAAATATAATAATTAAAGAGACTAGAACAATACAAGTTTAAGATACAATATATTTTAAACAAAAATAACAACAAAGCAAACGCACTCAATAAAAGAAATAATTATATAAAAACAAAAAAATCGTTCAATTACAATATACTTAAGATTAACAAAAACGAATTATTATTAATAAACAAATACGAACTAAATGCTACACTACAAATACTTCAAAATAATACAAAAGAGTTTTTAATAAAAAAAGAAAAACTTCAAATATTTATTAACAAAATCGACAAATATATAAAAGAGCATTATGACGAATCATTGCAAAGACATCTAGAAGTAACAAAAATTCTTTAGCTTTTGCGTCAACATTGTTAGTTTTTACAAATAAAACAAACTATCAAAACATATATTAAACGATGCCTTAATTATTAGTAAAACAAACATGATACATATGCGAACTATAACAAAATTTAATATTAAAAATTATCTAAATCGTTATAAGATAAAGTTACGATAAACTTTATTATTAAGTTGCTCAAATCAACAAATCTAGCAACTAAAGATAAATATAATTCAATACTAGTAATAGTTAATAAACTTATCAAATACTTACATATCATCGCATGTAAAGAGAAGTTTATCGCAAAACAACTAAAATACATTATATTAAATCGACTTATACAATATTACGATATATTCAAAAAATTAATTAGTGATAGAGACAAGCTCTTTACGTCTAACTATTAAAAGACGTTTCTTTCAATGTTAGATACAAAGTTTTAAATGTCTATTGTTTATCATCTAGTCACAAATAATTAAACAAAAGGAACAAACTAAAGTCTTAAACAATATTTAAGACATTACATTAACAATATTTACAATAATTAAATATTACTTTTATCTATAATATAACTAACACTTAATGCAAAGATTTTAAATATCATTAAAGTAACTTCATTCTTCGTCAATTATGACAAAAAATTAAATCTTTTAAAAAAAAAGCGTACGCATCTATTTGCGCAATTAATTATCAAAAAAGTAGCGACACTAAAGAAGATACACAACAACATCTCAAAAATGCAAAAAAAATCGATCAAGTATTAAAATAAAAAACGAAAAACGACATCTTAGCTAAAAGAGAGAAATAAAATATATTTTTTTACAAAAAATCTTAAAACAAGAAAGTTAAACAAGAAATTAAATTATATCAAAGTTGAATCGTTTCTCATTAAGAAGATTAAGAAATCAATTAATTACAAACTTAACTTACTTAAGAACGCCAAAATATTTCTAGTATTTTATATCTCATTGTTGAAGTCAACAAATCTAATCACGCCTTTATAGAACACATTTTATTTTCATTCGCAAAAAGAGAATTAATTCGAAATCGAAGAAATTTTACGACAAAAAAATCAAAAGTATTTAATTAAATAAAAAGAATATTTTATCTTAAAGAACACGTAAAAATCAAAGAAAATTTTTAATCGTTATTAAAATCTTCTAAAGAAATTTTATTAAAGCAAAACATAAAAACAACATCTTAATTTTAATTAGTCAAAAGTTAAAATTGTTCGAACGACACATCAAATAGCAACTCGAAAGTCTTTGTAACGAATTCGACAAAATGTGCTTCATTCATCTCTAGATCGTCAATATTCTTTCATTCGATTACAATCATTTTTTTCTTTTTATTTTTTAGAAAATTTAATTGTTTTTTCAATCGATTTAGCTTCGCATGCGCATCGCGCACTTCTTTCTTTAAACGCATTCGTTCTTCATAAATTCGTTTAATCGATGCAAAAGAAATTGTCAAATTATAATCACAATTAGATCGCACACACTTTATACACTTTTTAAAATTATTATTTACACAATAGATTTTACTAGACATTGTACAATTACGACAAGAACGCATCGCTAAAGATATCGAATCTAAAACGTCAAAAAAATCTTTTTTTGAGAAAAAAAATTTCTAGTATTAATCTTTCTTGAAAACATAATAAGAAAACATTAGATTTTGAGACGAAAACTTTAAAGAAAAGAGATAATGTTACAAGCTTATTAAAGCTATATTAGTGATTCAAGTTCTACGTCTTTGAGCGAATCTATTATTATGTTTGTTATGTTTAAGAAGCGAATAATTTAAATGTGATGTTCGCTATGCTTGAGAAGCGAACAACTTAAATATGATGTTCGCTATGTTCGACGAACGAACAAGACGAACAATTAGTATTTTCTTAATATATAGAAACTAGAATACGACTTTCTTATAAATTATGTTTAATTTATTATAAATTTTTACTTATTGTTACTCTAGTTTATCGAATCTTTACTAAAATTTATTAAACATAAAAATTGTTTATAGTTGCAAATCTTTGTTATCAAGTAATTGCTTACATTGTCTAAAGACGTTTATAAATCTCTTCGAAAGCACAATTCATTTTAATATCTTTAAAGAAAGTACTAGCGTAACATCTTTTTAACACTTAATTTTTCGAAAAATTATAATATATGTACGCTATTTAATTAGTTTTAACATAGAGAAATTGTAAATAAAAGCTAAATTAAAATGTTTAGCAATAATTTTTTTTTTGCAATTGTTTAACACAAAAGATTGTTAGATAGTATATAGTTAAAGATTACAAAACTTTAGTTTATTAAATTAAAAATAACAATAAAAATTATAATAAAACTTTATTGTTAATGCGACTCTAAAATATAATGTTAAAATTTCGAACTTAATTGTAAATTGTTTTTTTTTAATATATTATTTTACTTTATAAATATTAATGTTAATAATTAATTATTAATGTATTAACAATAAATACAAATTAAAATAATCTATTTAGCGAAATTCTTTATAGTATTGTTAGTTTATATAATATTCGACAAATTATCTTAAACTAAATAAAACAAAAAAACAAAAAAAAAATTAATAAAAAGAGATCTTAGCAATTCTAGATAAAATAAAAGATAAAATCGAGATTATTAATACTATTGTTAACAAAGTTTTTAATATTATTAGATAAAACAAGTTATAATAAGTAAAGTCGAAATAAATATACAAAAAAGATGCAATGAAAATAATTTAAACAAAAAATATAAAAATTATTAAGATTATCTACACAAAGTTTCGTAATAAAAAGACGAAAAAAATTAACAAAATTTGCGTTAGTTAAAAAACAAATTTTGATAGTTTTCGATTAAATAATAGTTTTAAATATTAAGTTAAATAGATAACTTTAACAACAACGCAATTTTTTTTGTTAAAATTTATTTGTTTTTTGCTTAAAATATTATAGTTTGTTTGCGAAAAAAAAAGAGAAAACAAGATTCTATACAAAACATTTTGTTGTTTAATTAATAATTTGTTGCGCAACTTATATAATTAGAGCAAAAGATTAAATTTTGCAATACTTTAATATCTTTCGCAAATAAGTTAAAGATATTCGAGATAATTTAGAAAAATCTAGCGATTATTGATTTTTCGAAAACATTAATAATTTTAAAAAAGAAAAGAAAATATAAGTTATTATAATTATTAAAAGCAACAATTGTAGCAACAATAAATAGCAACAAAAAAACAAATAACAATAATATATTTAGCAATATATTTGTTAAGCTATCTATTTCTACTAAATGTTTAAAAATAAAAGAAATCAAAAAAGTAAAAGATTGCAAATATTATTTTATAGATATCGATCTTCTAAAACAAATCAATATTAAGTTAAAAAATAAGATCGAAATATATATCGAAAATCAATATCTTTCTATAATTTATTTAATTATAAAATTAATATCGACAAAGAATTTTTCGAACTTGTATTATATTTATATTTGCAAAATTGCTAAACATATTAAGCTAAAATTTAACAATATTAGATACAAAATTATTTTAAAGAGATTAAAGATTTACTAACTTAAACAATTAATCTTTAAAAATTTAAAAATTAACAATAAAATCTTTTTCTAATAGCAAAAACAAAATTGATTGTTTGTTTTAAAAAATTAGTTTAAAATCTTTATATATATATATATTAAATATCTTCTTTTTGAACAATTAATTATTAATATATGTTAAATTGTAATTAATAAAATTTGCAACAATAAAATTTAATTAAAATAATTAATAGAGAGCAATATTATTGTAGAAAACATATTTAACTAGTTTTAGAATAAAATATATTTCGAGAAACAAATCGAAACAAAAATTAATAAATTTATAGTTAAGAAGTTTGCAATATATTAATATTATTAACAAAAACAAAATAACAAACTTAACTATAAATAGTTGCAAACAATATTTTACTTCTTAAGTTAACAAATTATTTATATAAATTTAAAATATTAAATATTAAATATTTATTTTTAATTTAATTGCAATTCTTGTTTAATATTGTATTTTTATTATATTAAGTTTGTTATTAAAAAAAATAACACAAACTTTTACTATATTAATATATATATATCTAGATACTTAAAAAACAAATACAAAAACGCAATTATTTAAGATTCGATTTTGTTAAACAACAAAAGTAAGCAAATTTGTACAAAAATAGTGTTAAATTTTTATTAAATAATTGAAAAGTAGTAAAAAAATATTATTATATATAAAAATAAGTTTAAAAATACAAATATTATATTTATTTATAATTTAAAGAAATTGTAGAAGTTAAAAGATACGCAAAAATATAACAACTTTGTAAAGATATCTTTAAAAAAAAGAATATGCGTATTATTAAATTTAAAATTTTGTATAAATTAATATTAAATAATATTTGTGTTTTTTAACAAATTATTCTTTTATAATATATTAATATACAAAAAAACAAAAAAACTTTAAACAATATTAAATTTAATTAATAAAACAATTTTGTTATTGCGTACGCAACTTAGATTGTATTTAAACTTATATTGTTAAATCAATTGTATTAATATATTGTTTTACTATAAAAGTTTCTTGCATTAACTTAATTATATATCGATTTTATTATAAATTAAATATTTGTTTGTCAAACGTTTTAAAATCATTTTGTTATATAAACGCAAACAAATTAACTTTTAAAGACAAATTAAATAAAGATAACGCAAATAATAGCGTTATATTAAATATAATTTTTGTAAAAGTTAAAATTGTTTTCGAAAAAATAAAAAATGCAAAAATTGTTTACTATAACAATAGTAAATATTTTGTAAACTAGAAAAGAAAAATAATTAAACGCAAAGTTGCTTAATAAAAATTAATTAGCAATAATAATAGAGTTTAGTATATATAATTAATTAAACAATATTAAAGCTTATTAATCGAATAATAACAATTATATATTTATTTCTTTTATTTTAATTACGTAACTTAATGTTACGAACCTTGAAAAAAGACTTGACGAAACTATTTAAGTTCTAAGGTAACATGTGACTTGCTCAACTTCTTGACAAAGCCTTGACACTAGCGAACATAATGAGCAAGACACTTGTTCGATAACTTATCGTTGTTCGATCGTAAATAAAAAGCAATAAGCAAGACGAACAAAAAAGATCTCTTTAGTATATAGATCTTCATAATACAACTTTCTTATAAATCGTATTTAATTTATCTTAAGTCTTGATTTATTGTTACGATTGCTTAAGTTGCAAATCCTTGTTATTAAATGATTGCTTGCATTGTCTAAAAACGTCTACAAATCTCTTTAATAACATAACTCTTTTTAATATCTTCGTAAAAAGTACTAGCGTAACACTTTGAACACTTTAAGGATATCTATATTAGGTCAACGCGTCTCTATCTCGAACACTAGCTCATTAGCATCACGTCGATCATCAATCATAAAAGACGACAAAATCAAAATTAATAAACTTGATATCTATTATAAAGATTGTATCGACTTGAAGAACTAACTTATGCAAATAAATATTTATTTTATCTTCTATCTTGTTCTAACGAATTAAAAGACGATTTTCGCATTAACATTTCTTAAAAGAAGAGTTTAACATTGACTCAAATCAAATTTACGAAAGTATTTAAAGAATAATAGCGAAGACTTTCGTACAATGTTTACAAACTTCAATAACTTCAAAAGAAAACTTCGAAGAATCTTTAAAACATTTAACGAAAAACAAATTACAAAAAGAGTGATTTAGCATTTAATTTAACGAATTTTTGCAACAAACTACGTAACTAGATTTCAAAAATATGTTAATTTAATTAAGTGAAACGATGTTGCACTTATAATAATGTTTCGACAAAATTTCAAAAACAATCTAAAGAACGAAATTATGCGTAATGAAAAAACTTTTAACAACATGTTTAATCTCATTAAAGTAATTATTAATTTCGATGACAAACTATATAAAAGAGCTATGAAAAAAAAATACGATTAATCTTAAAAAAGAGCAAGAATCTTCTTTGAACTAACGATCGAATATTAGTAGAGAGAATCTTATTTTAATCAAAAGTACAATAATTTAAATTATCGTAAATTTACATTTATGAAACTAGATTTTACTTAACAACGTAAAAAGAAATTTTTTAGAAAAAAGCAAAGTAACAAATTCTAAAAAACGTACTATTTATGTGACAAATCGAATCACTTCGCAAGAGATTATTAATCACGAAATTTAATGAATCGCTAACAAATTAATGCTATATTAAGAGAAATATTTAATAGCTAGAACGATATTAAGAAGCAAATTGACACAAAGGCGAACATCCTTAAAACTAAATCAAACGACGACTACTATTTAGTAAAAAATCTAAATTAATTATAGAAAGTTCTAGATGAAACATTATTAAACAAGACACTCGCATTTACGCAAAAAGTCAATCAAATACTTAATAAAATTATAAGAGCGAAACGATTAAAAACGTCATATTCTTATTTAGCAACAAACTTAGACGACGAATATAACTAAAAAAACTTTCACAAATACTTAAACGACATTACGAAACATTTCAAGACTTTAATTAGTTTATCGAAGAAACGACAAATAAATTAAATCATAAATAAATGCGAGAAAGCGCTAGAAAGCGACGCCACTATAGAAAGAGATATTTTTAAGGAAATCGAACAACAATTAAGCAATGTTAGTTTATTCAAACAAGCGATAGAAGAAACAAAGAAACATGCGACACTTAATTGAACAAAATGTTATAACAACTTATGCTAGACTCATCTAGAAAACAAAGAAAAAGTCAACTAATTTTCTAAAAAGTTAAAGTCATTAATTTAGCATAGAAAAGAAACTTAACGCAAGCAAACGTTCGAAGCAAAAGTCGCAACACAAAAACAAGAAAAAGTTCAAATTTTTTAGTAAAAAGCATATTAAAGAAATGCAATATGTTAGTTCAACAACAACAACTAAACTTAATAGCATACGCACGATGTTTTATCACATCAATTAAAATTAATAATCGTCAACTCATCGCAATGATTAATTTTAGTGTAATAGATAATTTTATGATTAAAGCTCTTGTTAAAAGAGAAAAGTACTTTACTTAAAAGAAGTCTAACGCATATCATCTAATAATTATAGATGAAAACCCATTATTCGACAAGAATGAAAAAGTGAATAGAGAAACGAAGTCATTATCAATAGCTATTTAGCAACATCACGAAGAACTAATCTTTAATATAGTGAAAATAATCACTTATAATATCGTTTTAGAAATGTCTTGATTAAAGCAACACAATTTAGAAATTAACTAAAATACACGAATACTTAAATTTGCGCAATGTGATCACGTAATTCACATTCAATCTACGCATCAATAACGTTCAATAATAAATAAAAGAACAAATTAAAAATCGATCGCAAGTAGCGAGTTTACATTTTTGCAAAAGAACGATTTAACAAAGTTTAACTTAATAGACACTAGCAAAGATTAATTAAGTCACAAAATTAAAATAAATGAAAAAAATTACAAATTTTTTAGAAATTTTGAACTATTTAGTATAACGAAGAAATCGTTAAAGTACGTATTACAAATATACAACAATTAAGAGCATTTATTTTAAGAAAAAAAAACAACAAAGACTCTCTTTAAACATTAATCGTAAAATTACGAAATTAAACTTAAATTAAACAAGCAATTTACGTTTGAATTTATATATGCTCTATTTAAGAAAAAGCTCGAAGTACTTCGCAAATACTTAGCAAAAAACGAAAAAAAAAAATTTATTAAAAAATTCTAATTACAAATAGAATACTTAATTCTCTTTGTATTAAAGAAGAATAAAACTCTTCATTTATGTGTTAATTATTAAAAGCTAAATAATATTACAATTAAAAATCGATATTTATTACTTAATATTAGCGAACTTTAGAATTAATTATTTGGAGCAAAGTACTTTACTAAACTAGACTTATAAGAAGCGTACAATCAAATTAAAATAAAAACAAAAAAAGAGTGAAAAATAGCTTTTTGCACACGATATAAATTATACAAATACACGATAATGTCGTTTGAATTCACAAACGCCTTAACAACGTATTAAAAAATAATTAATGATATACTACGACAATATTTGAATCAATTTGTCATAATATACTTAGACGACATCATAATTTACTCAAAAATCTTAAAAGAATATGTTAACTATGTTTTCAAAGTATTGAAATGTTTAAATATAAAAAACTTATATCTTAAGTCAAAGAAATGCGAATTTCATCGAAAAAAAATTAATTTCTTCGAATTTGTCGTTAAACGACACGAAGTACGCATGAATCTTAAGAAGCTACGAGCAATTAAAGAATGAAAATTATCAACAAATGTCAAAAAAGTATAATTTTTTCTAGATTTCATAAATTACAACAAGAAGTTCATTAAAAACTACTTAACAAACGCGATATTATTGACGAATTTTATTAAGAAGAATACGTCATAATTATAGAAACTCGCAAAAGAGAAATTATTTTAAAATCTTAAGCTAAAATGTTTGAAAAAATTAATATTAAAGATATACAATTTGCGATTATTAAACAAAATTAAAATTAACGCATTAAATCTAGTTATCGATGCATGCTTTAATTAAAGACATGAAGACATATAACATCTAATAACATATCTCTCGAGAAAACTCTCGTTAATTGAACAAAACTATGATGTTCACAATAAGAAACTACTCGCTACGGTAGTCTTCTTAAAGTCATAAAGAGTATACATAAAAGAATTATCAAAATTTACGATTTTTATAAATCATAAAAATCTTGTGCACTTCACTACTACGAAGCAATTAAACAAAAGATAAATACGATAATTAAAGAGACTTGAACAATATAAGTTTAAAATACAATATATCTTAAGCAAAGATAACGACAAAGCAAACGCACTTAACAAAAGAAATAATCATATAAAAACGAAGAAATTGTTTAATTACAACATACTTAAAATTAACAAAGACGAATCATTATTAGCAAACAAGTATAAGCTAAATGTTACACTACAAATACTACGAAATAATACGAAAGAATTTCTAATAGAGAAAGGAAAACTTCAAATATTTATCGACAAAATCGACGAATATATAAAAGAGCATTATAACAAATCACTACAAAAACACTTAAAAGTGACAAAAATTCTTCAATTTTTACGCTAGCGTTGTTAGTTTTCACAAATGAGACAAGTTGTCGAGATATACATTAAACGATGTCTTAATTGTTAACAAAACAAACATAATACGCACGCAAACTATGGCGAAATTCAATATTAGAAATTATCTAAATTGTTATGGGATAAAGTTACGATAAACTTTATTACTAAGTTGTTCAAATTAATAAATCTAGCAATTGAAGATAAATATGATTCGATACTAGTAATGATTAATAAGCTTATTAAGTACTCACATATTATCGCATGTAAAAAGAAGTTCATTACAAAACAATTAAAATACATTATATTAAATTAACTTATACGATATCACAATATACTTAAAAGACTAACTAATGATAGAGACAAGCTCTTCACGTCTAACTATTAAAAGACACTTCTTCTAATGTTAGATATAAGACTCTAAATGTTCATTGTCTATCATTTGATCACAAATAATTAAACAAAAAGAACGAACTAAAGTCTTAAGCAATATTTGAGATACTACATCAACAATACTTATAGCAATTAGATATCATTTTTATTTATAATACAATTGGCACTTAATGCAAAGATTTCGAATATCATTAAAATAACTTCATTCTTCGTCAACTATAGCAAGAAATCGAATCTCTTTAAGAAAGAACGTACGCATTTGTTTGCGCAATTAATCATCGAAAGAATAGCGACACTAAAGAAGATATACAACAACATCTTAAAAATGCAAGAAAGATTAATTAAGTATTAAAATAAAAAACGAAAAACGACATCTTAACTAAAAGAGAGAAATAAAATATATCTTTTTACAAAAAATCTTAAAATAAGAAAGTTAAACAAGAAATTAAATCATGTCAAAGTTGAATCGTTTCTCGTTAAAAAAACTAAGAGATTAGTCAATTACGAACTCGACTTACCTAAGAACGCCAAAGTATTTCTAGTATTTTATATATCACTATTGAAATCAATCGATCTTAGTACGTCTATACAAGAAACATTTCATTATTAATTACAAAAAAACAACGTATTCGAAGTTAAAAGAATACTAGAACAACAAAATCAACAATATCTTGTAAAGTGAAAAGAATATTCTACGTCGAAAAACACATAAGAATCAAAAAAAAATCTCACAAATTGTTCGAGTTTGTTGCGACAATTTCGTCGAACTCAAATCAATTAAAAACCTTAAACGATAAATCATTAACATTAACGAATTCGTTCTAAGATGCTATGAAAGGCAAAGTTCTTTTAATCATCGCAACAATTTCTAGATTCTTAAGACGTTCAAGCTTCTCCACATTAAATAATTCTTTATTAAATATTTTTTGTTCTCGCGCTCTAAGAAAGCGTCTCTATTTTCGTAATCGCTTTAGCTTAACTTACTAAGTGCGAATCAATTCGATTGCTACCTTTTGTGCAATCTTCATCTTTAATTTCTCTTGTTTTAGCTTCGTCATGATGCGATCAATGACATCGAAATTGATCATTAGAATAGCAAATTCACACTTTTTCTTAACTTGTATGCACTTCGCACAATTCTTCGAAAACGAGAACAAACGACACTTCTTCTAATGAAGAACACAACAAATACAAATTATTATCGCAACAACGTCGTAAGAAGCTACACATTAAAAGAGTGACTAACGACTTCTTAAAAGACGAAAAGACATAAATGCATAATAAATAAGAAATCTTCGAAGACGAAGATCAAAAAGGGAGAAAATGATATTACGAGTCTTAAAAGAAGACTTGGCGAAACTATTCAAGTTTTAAGATAACATGTAACTTGCTTAACTTCTTGATAGAGTCTTAACATTAACGAACATAATAAGCAAAATATTTATTCGACAATTTATCGTTGTTCGATCGTAAATAAGAAGCAATAAGTAGAGCGAACAAAAGAGATTTTTTTAATATATAGATCTTCATAATACGACTCTCTTATAAATTGTGTTTAACTTATCTTAAGTTTTGACTTATTGTTACGATTGCTTAAGTTGCAAATCTTTGTTATCAAATAATTGCTTGTATTGCCTAAAGACGCCTACAAATCTCTCTAATAGCATAACTCTCTCTAATATCTTCGTGGGAAGTACTAGCGTAACACTTAAATGTCTTTAATATATTTAAAATTAAAATTTAATATAAAAGTAACATTAATTGCTACTTAATTTTATAAAAATTGTATAATTACTAGTTGTATTTTATATATATTAAAAGAGAGAGATTTAAGATTCATTATTAGCACTTATTGTTAACAATTATCTATTTAAACTAAGATAAAAATGCGACAAAATTAACAAAACAAAATTGCACAAATACAATTTTGTCTTTTCTAGTTATTTTTTCTTGTTTCTTAAATTGAATAAATTGTTGTTAAAGTTAATCTTCTTTTTGTTATATTTTGTATTTAAATCGAATTTCTTTTTGTTATTTTTATCTATATTGTTTGTCGATTTAAGTTTCTTATCTAGATCTCTCTTATTATAGTAGTTAATTTTTCTCTTATTTGTTTTGCTTTTAGTTAATTGAACAACAATTTTCTTTTATTTTTTCTTTATCTTAATTTGAGCTTTAATCAACTATAAAATGTTTAATTTGCAAGTAGAAATATCGCGAAATTAAATTTTAAAAATAAAAAAGAAGATCTTTTTAACAACGTCAACAAAACAAATAGTCTAATTGTTTGTTTTCGACTTTTCTTTTTGAATTTAAAGATAGTAGTTAAGTTATTTTGTTCGAATACGTTTTTATCTAGTTGCGTAATTTTTTTTGTAGAATTATTAAAGTAGTTAATTAAGAACTAAACAATAGTTTTAAGTGTTTTTCTTTAAAGCAATTTGTTCTTGTTAATTACTTAATTTTTATATAGGAGATAAATATAATATAGATTCTTGTTATACTTTTTCTTTTTTATTAGACAATAAATATCTTTAGTTTAATTGTAGTAATATCTTGTTTAATTTTAATAAATAATGCGACTTTTGCAATTCTTTTTGTCTACATAATAAAAATCTTTCGAAATATAGTCGAACAATATGCGCGTTGCTTTCGAGAAATTGTTGCTATTAAAATCGACAATTTTTTTTTTTTTTTGTATATTAATATCGAATAGTTTAAACGCAATATTTATAAAATAATTATTAAGACAAATTTTAATTTAAAATATAGCACTTAACTCTTAATTTTTAAAAGTATTAATTTTTAATTTTATAATAAGCTAGTATTTTTTAAATACTTTATATTTGCGTTTTAATATAATTTTTAACTTTTTACACAAGTTTAATTTCTTAATATTAAATATATAGTAGATCTTAATATATTATAACTTCTTTAATTTAGAAGATTTATAACTCTTTTTAATATTAATATTGCGTTTGTTTTTTTTGATTTTTTTCGAAAAAATATTTAATTTCTTTTTGATTTTAGCGCGTTTTTTTTCTTTGTATTAGATAATTCTTTAAATAATTAATTTTTTTTAATTACTTCTTTTTTTTGCAATAAATTAGCGCATAAGTTTGCATATTTTCGACTTAGTTTATACAAGTCTTATTTTTATATTAATATTATTATTTTTTACTAAAATTTTGTTATTTATAATCTCTTCTTCTTTATTTATTTTATTGTCGATATTTATATATTTAGCTTTATTCTTAATTATATTGTTCTAATTAATATATAAGTCTTTGTTAAATAAGTTTATAATAATAGTATTTAATTTCTTAATTAACAATATTATTAAAAGTAATAAAAATATTATTATTTACATTAATATTGTTTGTTATTTTTGCGCTAAAAACAACAAAATTAAAGATTAAAAATAAAAAGCAAAAGCAAAAGCAAAAGCAAAAGAAACAGTTAAGTAGATAAAGAGAAAAATTGTGTTCGATTGTTGTTTGTAAAATAAATTAATTTACAACTAAGTTTTAAATATTTAAAAATTATATTAATAAAGATTAAATATTGCTTTGTTTACTTAATAAATAAATTAATATTAATATATTTGTAAATCTTGCTCTATACTTTTGTTACAATATATAAGAGTAGAAAAATAAACAATTTAATATATTTAATTGTAGTCTAAATTTATAGCAAATTTAGATTGATCGTTGGGTCGAGTTTTGATTCCAACTTTTGAAATCGACCCAACTCGACAATTTTAACATTAGAAATCGACCCAAAACTCAATTCGATTTCTATTATTTTGAAATCAAATCGACTCAACTTGACTCGATTCTTAATTTCAACATTTGAAATCGAATCGAATTGCTAAGAAACCAAATATAACGTTATTATGTCAAGATTTTCTATTTTTGAAAATACGTTATTATAATTTTGAATTTTTCGCTATAGTGTTAAGTAATATGTTTCGACTCAAAAGCTACTTTTGCTTGTATTATTTTAGAACAATTTACTTATATTAGTTGCTACTTGCATTACTCTCTTGCATTATCTTTTTATTTTTAAATTTCTTTCTCGAATTGTTAAAAAATATAATTATACTATATTTGTATTTTTGTTTGCAAAATATCGAATTCTTTAAGAGCTTTAAATTAATTATCGTCTTCAAACGAAAAGAATTCTAGCGAATCTATTTTTTGCAATTCGTTATTTAGTAGCTTATATCTCAATTAATTCGCAAATCAATTTAATTAAAATTTTTTTACTTTTGCTATTAATACTAAAAAAAGAAATCTTTACGAAATATTTAACAAGATATTTATTAATTATTTATTGCTTGTTTTAAGAAAAAGAAACGAATACGTTGAATAAAATTTAAATATTAATACTTAATTTTAAGCATAATAATTACAAACAACTATTAGCAACAATATTTTAAACAAAACTTAATCAAAACTTGTTAATTTACGTTAAGCCAAAAAAATTGATACAAAAGCACAATTCGAGCTTTGAAACAAATATATTTAAATAACTTCGATTGTAGATAATATTTCAAAAATTGTATGCAAAAGTTGTCATAAGATTTTGAATTATTTTATTGCTTACAATCATTTAAACACATCGAACATAAAAAAACATTTTTTTTTTTTTTTTGTTTAAAACGAAAACGATCTTGATTATAAACGACAATTAATTTAATCTTTAGTCGCGTAAGTTACAATTAATAATGCATATAAATAATGTATAACTAACAATTTATTAGAAAAAAAGTTATATCAATTTGTTGTTATTTTTTATTTAAGATAATTAGAAAGATTAACTATACAAGATTTTCGTAAATTTAAATTTGTCTTTTCGAATTATCGACAATCTTAACTTTCGAAAATTGCTAAAAATGCTTCGTTCAAATTTAATGCTTTTGAATTGTATCAAATTATTCAAAATGATTTTTTCGAAATATAATTAAATTTGCGAGAAAATTAAGATAGATTTTAAGAGTGTTTAACGTGTCTTTATTGTTTTGAATGCATAATTTAGTTTTTAAAAAGTTGTCTATTTAGAAGTTTTAATATATTGAATAAACGTTACATTTTAGTTTCGCGAACATTTTATTAAATTTATTTCTTTTAATATTGAACATATAGATCGTTAATTAATGTTGAAGCTTGTAAAAATTTTAAAATTTTTCGAAATTAAAGACAAACTTCTTAGAGTTGTTATTAATAACGCAAGTAATAACGACACACTTAAGAACAAACTTAATAAGATCTTGAATCGACAAAAGTTTCAATAAAACAAACAATAGAATTTTGTGTCTTGTTTAACTTATATAATTAATTTCGTAACTTAAGATTTTATTTCGACTATAAAATCAAAAGCAACGAATAATAATATCGTTGTGCAATTAAAGAATAAACAACTTTAAGATGTTATAAGAAGCACAAGCTTGTTTAATGTAATTAAAAAGATATTTAAATTTGTAGTAATGCAAAGAGATAATGCATGTGTTAAATTTATTAAATTTGCGCTTTTACAATTGTTATTAACAACTTAATTTAACGTTTGCTTCGATTTAAAGTTTTTTAAGAGAAAATCGATAAAAAGTTACGAAAACTAATATAAAATATTTGTATTTGTTGAAACTTTATTTATTTTATACTTTGTCAAACATATTAATTACGCGATTATATTAATTTTTAAATAAAAAAATATTCTTAAAATTCAAAGATTCAACAAGTTAAGTTTAACAAAAGCGAATAAAACTTAGTTTTGCTTGTTAATAATATGCTAAATTTTTTCTACAAATGCACTTTTATAGTTTCGCGAACAATTAATATAGACATTTATTTAGAATTTCGAGTATTCGATGCGATATTTAATTATCTTGAACATCTAAAGAAGATAATAAGAATTAATGTTTATTTTTCGAAAAATATTGTACTCAAGATTTACAATAAAGTTTCGACAAAGCTTGCAAAATACTATTTGAAAATAGAAAAATTAGACAATACGTTATACAATCTTGTTAATATTCTAAATTCTACGCAAAAAGTTAATCTTTATAAATTGTGAAATAAGAGAGAAAACAACAATATTGTCAATTACGAAAACAAATACAAAATAGAATTTAAAAATTATTATTAACGTTATTACGATTCGACTATTGATTTAAGAACAAAAGCGCAAAGAGCAACTATTGTTAAAAAGATAATATAATATAATAATACATATAATCTTTTACTAATATTGATATAGTCTATTGTAACTATTACGAGATTCTTACTTTAATAGTCTTAACGATCTTGTTCAATTTAAAATAAAAATAATCGATATCTTCGTATTAATATTGTAGAAGATAAATATTCAATCTAGAAATATTAAAAAGACAATATATTAAATTTTCTAAAACTAACGCAAATGATTCGAGATATGTTTTTATATCTAGTGTTATTAATAAATATTGAACGAACTTTTAGTTTTGTTCGAAAAGTGTGTTAATAAGATCGATCTCAAATAAGTTCGCAAACAATTGAGCAAATTATAATAATTAAGTACTTTAATCGTATTATAAATCTAAACGTAAAAAAGATTGTTCTTAAATCATAAAATATATATCGTAAAGAAAAGAATAACAATCAAGCGATAAATAAAAAAGAAAATCTTTTTACGTTAGATTTTGAGATCGTTTTAGATTAGATTTATTTATAGATAAATTAACTTTCAAAAAGAAGATATCTTCAATAACTATAAAAATTATTAAGTACTATTAATAATGCAAAGAAATAATGCATTTAATAAATTAAATTGCTAAAAAAAATTTATTAATAATAAAATTTCGAAGATTCGAATCTTAACTAATGCAAAAAACAATTATAATTGTTCGAGAAAAACAACATATTATGTTTGCTTAAAAAGAAGAACATAATATTGTCGTAAAATTTTTAACTTAAAAGATCAAATTGCTTTATAAAATTCTTAACGAAAAGCAAATCTCTTAGCTAAAGTATTATACGCTTTGCGTAAATAATCGCAAGATTCGAATCTATAATGCGCGAGATATTAGTTATAATTTTGTTATTATAATAGTAATGCAAAGAGATAATGCACTTACTAAAAAAAAGAATAATTATAAACGTCTTCGTTGTTTTTTGAAATGTTGTTAAAGTTAAGCTCTAAATGCGATAATCGATTTGATTACATTTATAATTATTAATTTTATTATAAAGAAACTTACGAATCAAACGCTAAAATGCAAGTCGAGAAATAAGAAAATCGATTAATTTTTAATATTTTCGAATCTTACGAAAAGCAACAATATTAAATTTCCACTTTCGTGCATGCTATTGCAAAACATTAATATATTAGTTAAAAATATATTATTTGTTCGCATTATTTTGATCACATTAGTATTTTAAACACTCTTTTTTTTAATACTTTTTTTTTCTTAAGACTTTTCTTCGCTTTTGCTTATTTTATTACGTCTAAATTAAGAAATCAATTTATCGCAAGAAAACTTCGAAATCGATCGACAAATTAGCAAATTAAATATGTTAGTTTTAGACAAAACGTTTCGCATTATTTGTATATATTATCTATTTGCTTTATGCGAGTTATTGAAGAAAATAATAAATTTGACAATATTAGAAAGAGATTTATATAAACGTAAAAGAAAGATATTAAGTTCGAAACGAAATTCAAAGAAATTATAGTAAAATAAGCAATAATTTTGATAATTTTGACTAGTGCAAACGCGTCAAAAAATCGCGTAAAAAGAGAGATTTAAATCAATAATTAACAATAAGAATACGTAATATAAACGACAAAGCAATTAACGAATATAAACTTGCGTGATATGTTAATAAGATTAAACATATATTAATATAAAGAAATAACAATCTTGTGTTAACAAAAGTTCAAAGTAAGTATTAGTGAATGAATATTAATCTTAACTTTAATACACATATTTCTCACTTCGTTTTAATAAAACTATTCGTCAACACATTATTTACAATTTTGTCAATTTTTTTAGATTTTCTACTCTTTGAATCTTGTCACACTTTACTAGATATTGTAAGAAATTTCTAAATTGTTATATAATTGCATTATTTCTATGCATTATTCGTGAAATAAGCTAAGTACACGCACAAATAATAAAAGCGCTATTAATTAATTCAAAAAGTATCGCAAGTCGCAATCGCACACAAGAATAAAATAATAATAATAAAAAATTGTATCGAAAACAATACAATAATCGCAAAACTATTTTAATTCGACTTAAAAAATTGCGTGAAACAATTGTTTAAAAGCAAGTCTTTGCATCGAATCGTAAATATATAAAGAAAAATATCAAAAATAAGATTGACAAACATTAAATTAATTAAGATTTTTATAGTAATGCATCTAAATAATGCAATAAAACACACAATGTTAACAACTTTATAACAAAATGCTTTAAGAATAAACTTAGACAAAAAGCGAAAAAGAAATTTGCGATCAAAAAAGCAAATCGATTTAAAATTATTAAAAAGACACAAAAGCTATTTGAAAATACGAATGTAGCAATAAGATTATTTTTTAAGAAGATATATATTATTTGAATGCATTATTTGTGCTCTATATCTAAGCTAAATAATATTACAATCAAACGTTAACAACGAACTTAATATTGATAAGAGCTTTTCAATTTATATAAAATCGATTGTAAAAATTATTTAACAACGAATTATTTATTACGATAACTTAAATAATTTAAAAAGAACTAATAATAACGATTTTATAAAATTGTTTAATATTTTTGTTAAAGAATTTGCAATCTTAAACAATGCAAAAAAGAAAAATATTTCAAATTCTATTATTTTTAAAATAGAGAATCTTAATAATGTAATTAAAAAAAAAATAATAAACAAGAGACTTAATACAAGATTTAAGATAATGTAAAAAAGTTAAATTATAACTACTATCTAGCAACGAATAATAAAAATAACGAAAAAAATAATAAGAGCGAGAACGATAAAGACAATAACGATAAAATTGATAAAAATAACAACAACAAGAATAATAACAAGATAAAAAATAATTCGAATTAAACTATCTAAAATAATAGTAAAGCGAACGAGATTATTAAGATCTTAAATTGATAACTTTATATATATAGTCTAGAGAGTCTACTATTACAAGAACGATTATAATATATTACTTTAATGCATTACTATATTGCATACTCTATTTCGTTATTCTTTTGCATTATAAAATTGTAATTAAAATAAATATTAGAATTGCAACTTACATATAACTTTATTTGATTTTACTTAATTTAAAGACTTTAATTCTTAATAACGCATCAAAAATATATATTTAATACTTTGATAATTTCACTATTGTTTAAGTATTATTTCTCTATATATAAATAAATAGAATAAGCTTAAATAACAAGTTTCGATAGCTTAGTAATTAGAGCAAATGTAATTATTAATAATTGTTGTCGAATTTAGAAATACGTTGCAATATTAATATTGAGCTAGTTATAAATAGCATTAATCTATCTAATATTCGCATTGTGTTAAGAGTTCGAATTTCTCTTGAAATACAATTAAATTAACTTTTTGAGTTTTAATTTTAAATAGCTTAAATACATTATCTTAATGCATTACTAGATAATTTACTATCAAAAAATTATAGAACAAAATATAACTTTCTAGTTTCTACTATTTATTTTAGAATTTCTTTATACTAATACTAAGTTTTGGCGATTTGAGTCGATTTTTCGAGTCAATTTTTGATTTCAAGTTTGCGATTTGACCCAAATTGTTAATTCCAACATTAGGAATCGAATCGACAATTCGATTTCAACTTTTGAAATTAACTCGACTCGATTTGGGTCGAATACTTGATTCAAACTCGATGACTCGACCCGACGCGATTAGTCTAAGCAAATTAAGCTAAAAAAAAACAATCTTAGTAAATCGAATTTTATTCGACATTTGTATTATATAAAGTTGAAAAACTGTCTATAAATACTTAGTCGAATCTAATTTTCTAATAATTTTAACTTAATCTTAAATAATATTTTTTTCAATATTAGATAAAGATAGTACTAGATAAATTAAAATATTTAAGTTTATTTTCTTTTTTAATTGTACAAAAATATATTAATATTTATTTATTTAGTTCTATATATTATAACTTATTATTATATAAATACGATAACTTATAATACAATTAGACTTAATATATTATATAATCTTTTTCTTATTACGTATTATTAAATATTAAAAGAAAAAGAAAAACTTAATTGTTTTAATAGTTGTTAGCAATAATATTGCAATTAAATTTAATACGTTTAACAAAATTGTTCTTAAACAATTTATTATTATAAATTAATTATCTTTTTTTAAAAACAATTTTTGCAAGTTAATTTTGTTTCTTTCTTGCAATATTTTTCGATTATTTTAATTGTTTTTACGTTATATTGAATGCAAATTAAACAAGTCGCAATTTATATAAATTATCTTAATTTTAATTTTTGATTAATTTTGCTAGAATTAACAACACAATTAGTAATTTAGTAAACGCTTAAATTCTATATAATTTAGCTCTATTGCTAATATAAATCTCTAAAGACAACAAGATATATATATTTTTAATATATTAATTCTATAACGCAATCGAATTTCTAAAGAGATAATTTTGTATTGCGCATATTTGCTTATAATATATATTAATTATTATTACTCTTATATATATTTTTGATTATATATATTTTTGTTTGTTTTATATTTGTTAATTGTTTAAATATAAATTTAAATTAAGATTTTAATTTGCGAAAGTTAAATTGTTATATTTGTTATCTAAATATAGATTTAAATTGAAATTTTAATTTGCGAAAGTCGAGTTGCTATATTTGTTGTCTAAATATAAATTTAAATTAGAATTTTAATTTACAAAAGTCGAGTTGCTATATTTGTTGTTTAAATACAGATTTAAATTAGAATTTTTATTTGCGAAAGTTAAGTTGCTATATTTGCTATTTAAATATAAATAAATTTCGAAACAATTAGAGTTGCAATTTGTTTTTATACTTTTTTTGTTTATTAATAAAACTTGTTGATTTTTTCTCGATCTATAAAACGTATTAGTATTAAATATTTATAATTAATTTTATTTCGAATATATATATTATAAACAATTTTATCTTTCTTTTAATATATCTTTTTCTTGTCTTTTATTATTTATATATATAGACAAATTAGAGCGCAAATGTGTTCTATAAAATAATTTTATAAATTTTAAACAAATAGAAAGATTAAATATTTATAGATTGTTCGAACTAAATCTTTAAAATTTTTAACGTATTTTGTTGTGTTTAAATTAAATTTTTAAGATTTCTAATATAGTTTGTTGCGTTCGAATTGAATTTTTAAGATTTTTAATATAATTTGTTGTGTTCGAATTAAATCTTTAAATTTTTTAAAATAGTTTGTTGCATTTAAGTTAAATTTTTTAAATCTTTAATAAAGAAGACAAAATAGAAGTCGAAAACAATAGAGTTTGTCTTGTTTTGCTAATTTATTCGATTAAGATAAATCAAAAAAAAAGTATTGTTTAAGCGAATTTTGAACATTAATAACAATCGACAATATTAATAAGTTAACAAATTATTAAATAAAATTTAAAAATAAATAACAAATGCGAAGCTAATAATAGATAATATATTCTTAAATTCGAAGTTAATTAGTTGCGAACTCTTAAATGCGTTTAAAAGATACTAAATAAAGTTAGTATTTGCGCTTTGTTATCGAGATATATTAATAGTATCTTATATTAACAATATTGTAATTAAAATTATAATATATAGATCAATTGCAAAAGATAATCGAGTTATATATTATATATATATTGTTTCTTCGATACAAAATATCTTAATATTGTTTATTTTAAATTATTAAGAAAGTTGCAAAAGCAATTATGCAAGTCGAGATATATTTATTTATAAATATACTAGCTTAATAATAATTAATCGCGAATATATATTAGCTATCGAAAAAATAAAGAGAATTTAAAAAAAAATTATATTCTTTTTTATAGCAAGCAACAAATTATTGTTATTTCTACATTACTAAGAAGAAAAATAAAAAACAAATAACAACACAAAACAAAAAGAGTTGTAGAAACTCTTAAACGTTTAACGCAAACTTAAGTTTTGTTTTATTTTTTTTTATAAACAATATATAGAATTGCGCTATATTTATTAGTGTTAACTCTTGCTTAATTAGTATATCAATAGCTTATTAATTATAAAGTAATAAGACAACTTGCAATTAAAGAGTACAAATTGTTTGCAATTGTTATTAACAATTCGAAATTATATATAATTGTGCAAGTCTATTTTTCGATACAATGCAACGTTGTATAAGATTTGCTTTTTTAATTTTAATATTTTTAATAATTTTATATTTGTTGTTTAGAATAGAAATTCGAAGCTTCGAGTATTGTCGATTTAAATTAAAGATTGCAAATAGTACAAAAGTTAATAGTTTAAACTAAAAAATATATACTATAATATATAACTTTTGTTTGTAATAAAAGATATTAATACTTAATAACAATTGTTTAACTAAAGCGAATTTAAAAGTAAGCAAAGACTTGTTGCGTTGTAATAAAGATATAAATTATATATCAAAATTTAGTTTTCGAGATAAAAGAGCAAAAAACAAATATTTTATTAAGATTTGACAATATCTTTATACAATAATGTAGCGATTTTTTTAGTTGCAATATTGTTACGCAATATTGTTCAAATTTTATAAAATATCTTCGAGATATTAAATTGAACAAGTTGTATTTGCAATAAATTTTGCATCTAAAAGTAAACTTGACAACTAAAATATATTAATAAATTTAATTTCTAGCTTCTTACTTCGCAATTAATATTTGTATTTAACAAAATTAAATAATGCTATCTTGTAACTCTTAATTTTCTTAATTGACAAAGACTTTTAACAACAAGTTAATAGTAAAATAGACTATCGAAAGTTGCAAAATAAGATATAAAAAAGAGCGAAAAGTTAATTCGATTATTTAACTTAAATGTTTGACGAAAGAATTATACTTAACAGAAAAAAAGGAAATTTGATAACAATTGCTATATAATAATCTAAATGCAAAATCGAAAATATTAAAGTTTAATCTAATTTGTTGCATTAATAACGTTATAAATATTAATATAAATACTCGCTTATAATTAAGTAAGCAAAATAGTATTGCGCGAAATTAACTTAATTTATTCTCTTTTTTTGCTATTTTATTAATTTAGAAATAAACACAATTTTTTTGCAATACATTTGAGAATATATAGTTTCGAAAGATTTTTTGTTATATTGAAACTCGCGTATTATAGTTTTTGTTTCTATTAAGTTTTTATTAATTATTAAAAAACTAATATTAAATCTTGTTTTATTATTTTTCTTGCAAGATTTTAATTGTCAAAATTATTTTTCTAACAATATTTATTTTGTTTGTCTATTATTTTTAAAGATTTCGACTTCGCTTTTAAGTGTTTGTTAATTTCGCAAAATCGAATTTGAGAAAGTAGAAAATATTACAAATTTAATATCAAATTATAAGTTAACAATTGTTAAGTATCTAGTTTTGTTAAAGCAATATCGCGATAAATTTGCAAAACAATATAGCGAGTTTCTCGATTACATCTATAAGAATTTAATTAAGAAAAAAGAATTCTTTTTTTTAATAAATTTATAGAAGTTTATTATTGTATTCTATTGTAATTAACTTTGAACAATAAATAAATTGCGATTCGAATTAAATATATTAATAAAAAATAAAGTTTTCAAGAAATACTAGAAATTCTTAGAGATTATAGATTGAAGAACTTTGATTAATTTTAAAAAAATTAAAATAGCAATAATTAAATATATTTCTTGTTAATTAAAATTTATTGCTAGTGTTGATTGTTTAAAGCGTCAAAGCAATTGCGACAAAAATATATTTGAAATTTAGTTTTTAATAATGTCGAAACTATATTATCTATTTTATTTTAACAAATTGAATAATTTTTAGTCGATTTTTGTTCTTTATCTTTATAATAGCAATATTTGTTAAAGAGTTATCGATTTGCTATATTTTGTTGATCTAATTATATCTTATTGCACGATTTAATACTATATAAAAAAGTTGACAACTAAGATCAAAAAATAAATTAGATTGATAAAGAAACTTTCAATTATAGTTTTAATATATAATAATTTCGATTATATAAAAAATAAAAAAAGTAAAAAAGTTAATAAAATAAGATAATTTAAGTCTATTACAATAGCTTTTATGTTTAAATCTTACAAATCTAGTTTAATTTTGCTAAGAAAAAAGATATAAAATTCTTAATTTTACTTGTTTTTAATTCGACTACTTGTAATAAAAATTAAGAATATTGAATTTAATATAAATATAAGTAATAATTTATTTAATTAGTATTATTCGATTAACAAAACAAATTTAATTGCAATATATTAAGATTGCTATACAAAATTTCTTTATAAATTTAAAGTACAAAAAGCTAGAAAATCAATTTTTTTAATCGACGTCTATACTATCTATTTAATTGCTAAGATTTTATTAAATCAAGTATTATTCTATAAAGTCGATTTTCAAAAATAAAAGTACAACAACTAACAATATTAATATTATTAACAAACTTTATTTTATATAGATTAAATTTAAAAGCAACAACTTATAGTTCGACAATAATATACGAATTTGCGTAAATAACTTAAAAACTTATAAAAAAATAAAGTTAACAATTGTTTTGCAAAAATATATGTTTAAACTCTTTTTTAATAGTTTTAACTAACTAATATTAATAATTAAATTATAGTATTTAAGCTTCAATATAGTGCAATTAATCTATTATATTTACTTCAATAGCGCGCGTTTTAAGAATAAATCAAGTCTTTAATATATAGCTAATAGATAGCAACGCAAACGCGTTGTTCAACTTAACAACTTTTAGAATATCGAGAGACTAATTTTACAAAATTATAAATCTCGCGTAATTAATATTATAATGCGTTTGACTTGTTAAAAAAAGTATAATTTTAAAACTATTAACAACACTTTAATGTAATTCAAATCTTATATTAAGAAACTTACTAAATTCTAAATAAAATTACTTCGACATATAAAAGATTAGTTTTACAAATTACTATTTGCGCAATCAATTATCGCGATTTTATTAATTCTTAATTAAGAGTTTCGAAATTATTAGAACTTTTGCAATTATATAGAGCTATATATAATACTTCAATATATTATTAAATACGCAAACATTAAACTTTTAAAATATATTTTTAGAAAAATTGCAATTGTTTTTCAAACAAAGACAACAAATACGTCAAACTATATTTAAACATTATTGCGCGTACTTTATATAATCAATATATTAACAATATTAAAAAAATTGCAAGATACAATATTAACTAATAGTTTAATAAATTTTTAAAATCAAAAAGATTTTAACTTCGAAATAGATTAATTGCTAAAGTTACTAAACTTAAATTTAAAAATATTTTAAGAAGAACGTTTAATATTTTTCTAAAATAGCAACAAGCTACTTAAGAATTAAATACTTACAAACTTATATTTGTTAAAGTTTAATTTATTTGTAAAAAAATTGTTTAAAATTGTCGAATCGAGCAAATATTTAAAAAACAAATTTCGAAAAATATATAGAGCATAGCGTTGCATCTAGTAGAAATATTATTAATTAAAAAATTTATTGATCAATACTTCAAAAATTCTATCGTAGATCTATATATAACAAGTATTGCTAAATTAGACAAAAACGATATTGAATACAATTGTTAATATTATACAAAACTTTTTGTTACAACAAAGAATATAGTAGATAATAACAAAATTTTGAAAATTAAATATACAAACAACAATAGCAAATCTAAATTCGAGAAAACTCTAAATCTAGACAAAAGTTCTTAACTCTTTTTAATTCTTAATATATTGTTGTTGTAGATATTTAATAATATAGAACGCGCGCTCTAGTTTCTCTCGCAATCTTCTAGATTTATATTTGCACAATTTTGTTTATCGCGATTGTTGCATCTACTTTTATTGAAATTTGTCAAATTGTTAAAATTGTATTGTACGCGTTTAACAATTGAGCTAAATTTATAGTTGTTTAAATAGCTTAATTTCTTTCTTTATTTCTTAATTCTTTGCTCTTCTTTTAACAACAATAGATTTCTATCAATATTTTTTAAAATATTTTTTAGCGACTTTTGTTTTTTGATTCTAAGTGTTCTTGAGAGCGTTTTTAAGAAATTTTTATTTTGTTTGTCTTTTAATATTTGTTAATTTTTAGCTTTTAACGCGATATTCTCTCTTATTTTCTAGTTAACAAAACTTGCATTCGACAATTTTGCATTTGTTTTTTATCTATTTTTCTTTTTTTGTTTCTTGTTATTCTTTGTTGAAGATTTATAATTAATCTTAATTAGATAGAAGATTTGTTGCTATTCGAAAATTACAATTGTTTTGTTTATTGATTTTTTGTTTACTTTGTATTTGTTACGCAATCTTATTGCAATTATCTTATTTAATTTAATATTTAATTGTTAATTTTGTTTTAAGATTGCAAGTATCTTAACGTTGTATTGTTTTGCGTTATTTTATATATTTTTTATAATTTTCTTAAAAGTTGCTTTATCAATTATATGTTTGTCTTGAATTACTAGATTTTTTAATATTTTGTTAGACATAATTAAGCTTAAATAAAATTTAAAATAAGAATCGAAAAATACTATATAAGCTTTTTGCATTTTTTAGCTTTTTAATTGCTTTTTAAACTAAATTTTCTTTTTTAATACTTAAGTATTCTAAATATTAATTCTACTATAAAAGATAATAAGTATTTGTTTGTTCGAATTGCAATTTAAGCAATATAGTTTAAATTAAGTTTTGCTCTATTTTGCGAGACTTATACTATTAATTATTTTGTTATTAAAATATAGCAATTTGATTTGTCAATAACAATTGTTTAAAACGTTAATTAGTTTTTATATATATTTTTTCGAGATTGCAACAATATATAGTATCTAATTTATTTATTAACGCAATTATGTTATTTTTATTAATATTTTATTTTAATTGCAAGATATTTTTATTAAGATTTATTATTTAATTATTAACGTTGTTTTCTTTTTTAAATACTTTGTTGTTAGCACTATTTACTTTTTTAATAGTTGCGACAAAATTAGTATTAATATTTCTAAAATTAATTAATGCTTTAAAGATTCGAAATTCTATATATTACTTTAAATATAATATTATAAAATATGTTTGCTTTTTAACGTATTAATTTACGCGTTTAAGATACTAATATATTTGACTAATATTTTTAAGTACAAGTTATTAAATAACTTGTTTAATATTTAAATTGTCTACTTCTATTTTATAAATCTTAATACAAATTAGAATTCTAAAAAATAAATATAAATACAATCTCTTCTTAAAGATGCGTTAAATATATTTTTTGTTACTTTTAATTATTAATACTATTAAGAGAAGTATTTATTGCATAATTTTCTTCGAATATTCGAGATCTCTTATTTATTGTCGAAAGAACTTATAGATTTAAAATATTAAATTGATACTATTTATATATATTATTGTTTTTAATATATCAAATACGCTTTTCAAAATATTTAATAGAAGAAATTGAAAATTTAATATATTTTTGATTGTTTTCTTTATCTTAATAAATTGCAAAAATATCTTAGAACAATCTAATAATATTTGCAATATTGTAATTTATTTATTAAACTTATATTAACTTCGAATTATTTTCTTAATTTTGTTGTTTAAGATAGCAAACACTCTTAATATCAAAATCTCAATTAATAATTATATTTGAAATATATTAAGATTTGTATATTTAATTTTAAATTTTTGTTACCTTTTGATTAAGTAAAGCTTGTCAATAGCTAATATATATAGTTTAAAAGAAAAAAACTTGTGTCTTAATATTTTATTATTAAAGTATTAATTAATAGCAATTTTCAAGTTAGTAAATATTAGAACAAGATTAGTTTAATTGTTTTTTTTTTGTTTTAATATTAATAGCATAACTAATTGTGTATAAAAATATTCGATTTTATCTTGTCTTGCGTCTTCGAATTGTTGTTGTTATTGTTTAATATTAACAATTTATATTTTAAAATACTATTTAACTTTTTATACTAATTATTCTTTAAAGTTAACAATAATATAATAATTAATACAATCTTTAAGATATTAAACATAAATAGTATTGTCTAAAATAGCAAGCTTTTCTCGAAACTAGTCTTTGTTATAACAATTAAGTTGTCGACTATTGTTTGCATTAATTTATTGATTTGCTTTTGTTTTGTTTCGAAGTCAAAACAATTTCGCACAATTATCTTAATATATTTTTTATTTTTTTGTATTTTTTTAATACTTTTGTTATTTCTAAATGCGTCTATTGTTTTTGCGTCGATTTATAAAGTATTTAATATATAACAACAATAGCAATTGAGTAAGTTCAAACATCTATAAAACTATCAATTAATCGATTGCTTAAATTGTAGAATTGTAAAAAGTTTCAAATATAAAGTGTAAAATCTAGTCGAACTTAGAAATTGCGTAATAAGTATTAAATTTTTCGATTTTTTTAATTATTACAACTTGAAGACAACAATAAGAATGCGTCAAATATAATACGTATTTAATTTTAGCATTATTAAACAGAGCATAGACAAAAGTAGCAAATTAAACAACAATAATATTTATAATAACTATAATTGACATTGTATTGCGCAATAAAGTTGATTAAAAATATTTTTAAATTGTAAGAAAATAATCTTAGTGTATTTATCAACAAGAAAGTCGATTTCTCTTCAAATTAAATTATATTGCTCTTAGACTTGTTGCAAAAAAAATCTAAAAACTTGCTAAAATATTCTCTATATCAAATTTGAACATATTTAGACGTACTAAAATCTAGTTTAAACTATCGCGCATAAGCTATTGTCTAGCTTCAACCCTAGCGTCGCCCTAACTTAAGCAAGTATTTAGAGCTCACTTTAGGGTTCAAGATTTTTTCTGCAGCCAGGTCTAAGTACTGAGGCAAGATTCTTGTGTGAGTCGCTATTGAGCTGCGTTGTTTTTAATTGAAGTATGATATGATGGAGGCATTTGTTAGTCACTATATTCAGAGGCCATAGAGGTTTGGTATCTCAGCGAGATATGGTCTGTCGACCTTGCTTGGCTTGAAGGAATCAAGGTTTTCGCGAATTACTTTAACTGAAGCACGGCATCTTTTACACAAGCTTGATGGAGAGGTTCTGGCATCGAGGACTATCGCAAATATAGTACGGCAATGGCAAGAATCTTGGGTGGCTACCTGAGCAAGCAACCAACCTAGTTCTCAAGAATGTTCTGAACGCGGAAGATTGACGGAGATCGAATTATGCAACCAATGAATTGGAGTTCCTCAGTATTTTCCTCGTAAATTTAGAGGCAGATACGGGACACCACAGGTACATTTAAGAGGGAGAACTAACGATTAAAGTCCAAAAAACGCCCTGTATTCCCCCCAAAAAGTCAACCAGACATGCCCAAGTCTAGTAAGTCCGAGACTGCTCTTCCACCGTCAATGAAGATCCCGCGACCCACTCGTATACAGGCTGCAAGGGGATACGATCATTTTTGCCCCCAAAAGTCCTCCAGAACCTAGCAATGTCGAGAAGATATCTAGGATTGGTCTGAAATGGCGTTCGTTTTGATCCGACCATTTTCGCAAGCTCCCGGGAGGCATCGACGACGACATCTTGGTCCATATCGTGTGAATTGTCCATTCCAATGTCGTTAGAAGTGACCGTGTTCTGGAATTGCTGGTATAGAATGGACAGGTTCAGCTTATACCTTTGCTTAGCGTCCCTAATGGCATTGATTTTCCTTTCAACTGCCTCAAGACCGTGTAAGAGTCTGGGATACAATTCAAGGATATAAGGTGGGGTATTGGAGCGAAGCTCAGGATTTCGGTGTTTGAGGAAGGATTTGTAGCGACTGTTGACAATAGGCCGAGTACCGTCATGCGGAGGTATGCTGTATAGCAGTACAACATATGTGTAGCAATCGTAGAATTGCGCATGAAGATCGTGTAGATGGTCGAGAAGAGAGTCGACAGAGTCGTAATCCTCGTCCCTAAAACGGTAGTAGGTCTCAAGCATCTTGGTGGGGAGCCTTTGCATAGACTCGGTCGCGAAGTCTGTGCCGCCTTGCAGAAGGTTGTTGACATGATCGACGGTGCCTCGTCCCATTTCCATGTTCTCCATCATTGGACGGATGGAAAGAATGGCAGCATATAATCTCATTTCGCTGTAGAAGGACATGGTAAGATATGGCGCACTTAATGCGATAGACTGAAGTGTTTGAAGATGATAGTTGAAAGGAGAATCAGAAGATACGAGCAGGGGGCAACCTTAAGTACAGGTGACCGAAGACATAGAGGCTGGGAATGACTTGAGGGCTGAGGCAAAAAGAGAGAATTGAACAGGATCTCGAAGTCAGGTGATCGAGAAGCTCAAGCCAAGATACACCGTTTTGAGGTAGTTTTGCGGATCTCTTGCTAAGATGGAAAACTTCGAATGTGCAAATCAACCTATCGTAATGGCGGTCAACCTTCCTCGTATCTCTAGTAGTACCCGGCATTCTTCGGATCAGGAACACTCAAGAACGCCAACCTCGTCTAAGCATCAAACCCCTGTCTACTCATCGCCATCATCCGCATCAACCGCGCAGCTTCTTTCTCAATTGTGGCACTAGAGAACTAGAAGACCTACCAGACACGGCAGCGTCCCCTTCCACAACTCCATAAGACGACATTACCGGACCATTGGGCGTGTTACGATCAACAGCCTCTTCCGCGCTTTTACGACTTCCTTCCATTTCGTGACGGAGTGTCTGGATTTGCTTGCGGAGAACACGGTAAACAAGGTTATCGTCAAGCTTCGAAGCACTTCCTTCGGAAGGCTCGCCGTTGGCTTCTTCTGGGGCCTCGATGAACTCTTTGTTGGTCCCTCGTTGGACGGCTACAATGACGAGAAGAGAGGTGATGAAGGCTTCCTTCAGATAGGCGAAGCTGAAGTCTTCAGTGATGTCGGCGATGGCTTTGCTAAGCTCTGGAGGGAAGTCAATGGTTTTGTTGCTCGCCAGCTTGAATCTAGAGGATAAATCAGATGGCTGGCAATAGATTTCATCCACAAGGGCGACTCTACCTCCAGTAGTCACAGTAATTGACTCTTTCAGGGGTTGCAGGCAGGGTGAAATGGTACTTGCGATCGAACCGGCTAGGACGCTTGGAGATCCCAGGATCGAGGCGTTCCACTGCCAAAGATGTCAGCATTGTGACCGGGAATTGGGGACAAAGAGTGCAGCCAACGGTAATTGGTGCTTCCAATCATCATAATCCCATTATTTGACTCAAGTCCGTCAACCTCATTGAGAAAGAAGCTTCTAACCTGATTTGTGATCAAGCTGTCTAGGTCTTCGAAAACAAGCAGACAAGGGGCCATTTGCCGCGCCTTGACAAAGATTAGACGGATAGCAAAATGTGGACCACGGCAACCAGCAAGCGACTTCACATAGAGCGTGGGTATCGGATCTGGGCGAGCAAACAAGGAATTCATAAGCGCCTTGATGGAGATAGTTTTGCCGTTTCCTGGTAGGCCGTGGAAAATAATGCCTCTTTTCCACGGGACAGCGAATTGCTTGTAGTCGTCCCTGCAGTCAAAGAATCCTTCGACGTCTCGTACCAGAACATCTTTCAGATCCTTATCAAGAATGACATCTTCCCAAGTCGACTGCTGAACACTCCTCCAGAGTTCCTTATTCTTCGTCCAACGCTCTTGGTCAAACATCAACACTTCCTCGTGCAAGTCGTTACCATACTGCGACGCAGCTGCGATCAGAGCGTCAACGGTCTCAGATTGGCCATTGACAAGGTCGTCTTCCTCGCGTTTGTAAAGGACCAAATAATGCCGGACGATTTGAAAATTCTCGACGTAGTGCGCAAGGTATACCAGGAATGGGGTTTCCTCCCAACGATACTCATATTTTGCGAAGATTATTTGATCTTCGAACTGGCCTGGCATTCCTGCTGCTCGACCAGTCGCAGGTTTGTAGCTTCGCCGCAATATTGGCTGGTCAGTTTCTCTGTCGAGCTTAGCTTGAGCTTTGCCAGCGTCAGCAAAAGCTATCAAACCAGTCGACTCAGGTGTGACGGTTATGGTCCAGCCTGGATAATGCTTGCGTAGAGAGGTCACAATAGCGACTTCCGTTGAAGCACTGGGCTGATTACGATGTGCCTGGAAGTCTTTGAAGACACTCGCATTGGCCTCTCTCAGTATTGCCGCTTCGTCGAACATATTACCAAATTTTATTAGCTGTGTGCAAAGGGTACGGTATCATTCAATTGGGCCGGTGTGATACACTGGAACAATGCCATCGATTCATCTTTATAGTTTCATGAGTTAGGCTGAGACTTCAGTAACACCACTCGGTGTCAGGCAACAGCGCGCATCTGCCCGCGCCTCGCTATGAAAGCCTTGGAACACCCGTACCTATGGGAAACGAGATTTGGCATTTTACACCCGATTAGCTCCACTTTAACTGATTGGACCCTGCAAACCCAAAGTCTCCTCCGCCGATCTTTGCCAGCAGCCGCCGAACGGGAGCACACAGTTCCCCACCTCGAACACATTGCTCAACAACAGAATAACAGCTGGGTGGTTTGGAGCTGATGTGGAGGCAAGGTTGAGCGAGTAAAGCACCAAGGACGGACCAGTCTTTCCTGACCGTTATCGGAAAAGTAGGTGTCTGGTCCTTCGTAAGCGGAAGTTACCCGCTTCAGCAGAGCGCATGTATCATCTCGCATGGCGGGGTGCTTCCAAGACATCCTTGTCTGCAGCAAAAAGATCTCGATGACCTTTGCGAGTAATATCACCAATCCCTAAACCAGAGGATAATTCTTATACAAGAAAGAAAAAGTCTCCGCGTCCGTGACTTGTTGACCCGCCAAAGGCCGGTTGCTGAGTTCCTCCTTAACGTCGGCTCTGTTTCCGAGACGCCTCGTTATAGTATCGGCGGCGGCTTGAAACTCCGGTTGCAATGGGGCCTGGGTCGTGCTGCGGATGGAGATTTTGGCGTGAGGAGAGCTCTCGGCCGCCCTTTCGACCAGCTTCTCCAGATATTCTAGGGCTTGCTGGACCTTCGCTTCTGTCTTAGGAATGGCATAAGTAGGATAAAGAAGAAAACGTATGTGAAGTAGTTCAGGAGGCAGACGCATTATGGCGCTCATCCACGGATCCAGGAAATAAAGCGGGCAAATGCCGATATCGATCGACAGGACAGGGGCTTCCGTAATGTTTTTAATGCGATAGAAGAAGATGAGGAGGTTCTCAGCAGAGTTAAATCGAAAGGTATGCCTCGACAGGAAAGCTTTCTCGAACTCCAGCTTTGTGGCCGATGATATAAGGCGAAGGCTCATCACGCCAACATCAATCAAGAAACGTCGACCAAAACCGAAGTAATAGGCGGACAGATTGAAAGGAGATCCAAGAGTCGAATCGTACTCGAACATACCATCCGTGCTCACCCTCTCCGGATAGGAGAGTACATATTTAAATACCAGGGAGCGAACCTCTGGAGGAAGATAGAAGAAGGTCCCTAGAGCCGGATTAAACTTCTGTGCCTCCGCAAACCATGACCACCGCTCTTTAGTACGAAACAGAACCTGGTCTGTGGTGTGTCGCGGGACTCGATTTTGGTCAAATGGCAACGTCGCAACCAGTGCCGGACTTCTCAGATTGACTTCATCGAAATGGGCAGCTGTGAGGCCGCTTGTCCTCCTGTAGTGCATTGTAAGTTGCATCCTGAGGGTGCTGACTCGACGAAGAGATCGAAACTGGCTTGGATGCGGAGCTCAGGCGTAAGGTCAGCGGATGCTAATTAAGACGGTAGAAGAGTATGGTTATAGGGAGGAGCGGAGCCAGGGCTAGAGTAACAGAGCCAGAGGATACCCAGAAATCACTTCTTACCAGGCAGCGGAGCAGCCTTGTGCGGAGCTCTCAAGTTAGAGTCGGGCGTCCAGAGACTGCATGATGCTGTTTCGCCGAAGGACTAGGCTTCGGTCCGTGACACGAGTTGTCAGGGTGAAACCGGGAGCGGCTAGCGGCGGGGTGTCGGTCCGTCCGCCGCGGACAGGAATTTGTTCGCGACATTCAAGGCTCGTTCACCTCTCAGTATCCGGTACCTTCCAGGGAGATATACACCACGCGGGCCAGGTATGGAGCAGGAACAGCAAAAATTACACGACGCCGCCTCGCGCGAGCTGACCCGGCTATGGCGCGCCTGGAGGACCGTCAAGGAAATGTGCCAGGACAGAGTAAGTATCCCCTTTCAGCGCAAACCTCATTGTCCCACTGACGCTGATACTCAGGGCTACGAACTCACCGAAGAGGAAGTCCGCATCTCCCTCGACGATTTCCGCGCCCAATACTCCGACCCTCTAGGCGGCCCTGAGTAGGCGAACCCTCTCATTCTCAACCTTCAACCCCACCCCCCCCCCCACCCCACTTTCCTTGATTAATCC
>JAABUS010002043.1_pt1 | contig 40196 bp, 40 predicted proteins | sample 5560161 | NCBI WGS metagenome assembly JAABUS01 (sample SAMN10711885, study PRJNA513376) | rock metagenome | isolation source: Antarctica rocks | place: Antarctica: Victoria Land, Trio Nunatak nord | collected 2016-01-04
ACGGTCGGGGCGTCGGTATAGCGGGCATAGAGATCAGCAGCGGACCACGCATCAGGCAGGGACAGGGCGTTCATCGGACATCACCTCCGCCGCCATGATACCCCGACGTATCACCCAAAACCAGTATCATGCGACAAATCGGCTGGTGGCGGCGGGATTCAGCGCGCCCCCCACCCGCATCTACAGCAGGATTTCCTGCTGCACGCCGCGCACATCGACCTCCACTTCCAGCCCGAGCATCGGCGGGCGGCTCCAGTACCAGCGGATGCCGTGCGCGGCGGCAGGCCCCATGGGAACCAGAATTTCCGCTTCGATGATGTCGTGGAGGTTGTGCTGCGTGTAGAGGTTGAGGACGGTCACGTCGCCCCACCCGACGCCGAGCGACCCTAGCCCCGCGTCCATCGCCGCCATCGCGCTCGCGGTCTTCTCCCGCAGGGCGTCCGGCGTCGTCTCGCCGGGGCGCACGCTCGCCTTCTCCGGCGCGCCCGATACGACGAACGTCGGGCCGGGCGCGGTCGTGGGGGCGGTGTAGGAGATGGCGTAGAGCAACGTCTCCGTCGGCGGGGAGACACCCGGCGCGATGTTGCTGCGCGCGATGGGGTTTTGCCCATCGACGAAGACGCCCCACTCCATCAGGATGCCCCGGTACTGACCGTTGAAGTCGCGGAAGCCCGCGATGGTGTACGGCTCCGGGCAGCGCAACTCCACGGCGCAGAGGGTGGTTTTCGGTCGGCCCACCGTCTCAAGGTGGCGCGCCGCCGCCGCGAACCCCGCGTGGTACGGCAGCGGCGCCTGGAAGATCGCGTGGACAATCTCGTATCCCGGTTGGGCAATCACCCCACCAGAGAAGGGCGCATTGCCCTGGATGCGCGGATCAGCCGAGAGGGGCAGAAATTGATACTGCCCCAGCGGGTGGTCGATCACTGTCATCGTGCCCTCCCGTTGGTCGGGGGACTGAGGGAGAGTCGAAAGGAACAAGTAACAAGAGGGATTGCCCCAGCATCTTGTTACTCGTTACTCGTTACTCCTTCTCAGTCCTCAGCCCTCAGTCCTTCCCTAATCGCGCGGCGTTTCTTTGCCGCCGAGCCACGGCATCATCTTGCGCAGTTGCGCGCCGACGCGCTCGATCTCGGAGTCCTGCGCCTCATTGCGCATCGCCATGAACTTCTCGCGGCCACCGCTCTCGTTCTCCGCGATCCATTGCTTCGCGAACTTGCCGCTCTGGATGTCCTGCAACACCAGTTCCATCCGCTCGCGCGCCTCGTCGTCGAAGATGCGCGGGCCGCTGGTGTAGTCGCCGTATTCCGCCGTGTCGGAGATGGAGTAGCGCATGTACGACATGCCGCCCTGGTACATCAGGTCCACGATCAGCTTCATCTCGTGCAGCACCTCGAAGTAGGCGATCTCCGGCTGGTAGCCCGCATTGACGAGCGTCTCGAAGCCATTGCGGATCAGCGAGGTCACGCCGCCGCAGAGGACGGCCTGCTCGCCGAAGAGGTCGCTCTCGGTCTCCTCCTTGAATGTCGTCTGCACGACGCCCGCGCTCGTCGCCTTCATCGCCTTCGCGTAGGCGAGGGCGCGCTGATGGGCGGTGCCCGTCGGGTCCTGCTGCACGGCGATGAGCGCGGGCACGCCGACGCCCTGCTCGTACATATCGCGCACGATATGACCCGGCCCCTTCGGCGCGATCATCGAGACGTCGACATTCTCCGGCGGCTTGACGGTGGCGTAGTGGATGCTGAACCCGTGCGCGAACATGAGCATCGCGCCCGGCTTGAGGTTCGGCGCGACATCCGCGTCGTAGACCTTGCCCTGCAAGTGATCCTGCAGGAGCATCATCACGATGTCCGCCTCCTTCACCGCGTCGCCGGTGTTCTTGACGGTCAGGCCGTCCTTCTCCGCCTTCGCCTTGCTCCTGGAGCCTTCGTATAGGCCAACGACGACATTCACGCCGCTATCGTGCAGGTTCAGGGCGTGCGCGCGCCCCTGACTGCCGTAGCCGATGATTGCAACGGTCTTGCCATCCAGCAGTTTCAGGTCCGCGTCGTTGTCGTAGTAAATGATCGCCGGCATTTCGTGCTTCCCTTCCTGTTCCGCTTCTCTGCTCACCGGCCCACGCCGGTGACGTGCGAGTGTACTACGCCCCGGCAGGTGGCAGCGCGACGATCTGCCGGAGCAAACCTAACTCGTCGGTGTGTGTCCAGTCTTCGATAATCTTGCCCCCTACCAGACGATTGGCAGATCATCCAATGCATCGAGATCGCCGGTGTTGGCGGCATCAAAATATCGCCGCACAATGCTTGTATTGACCTCCTCTGTGCCCTCTGTCGGGCGCCCTCCGGGCAGCATGTGGTTCATGCGTTTTCGTCCCCTGTCACAGCAGCAGGCAGGCGTCCGCCGCGAGCCAGAAGAGTTTTTCGCGCACGGTATGCTTCGTCCAGTCGCGGGCGTCCCACTCGCCGCTCAGGTCGTCGCCACCATAGAGGAGTTGCCCGAACGGGACGCCCCGGAACTGCGCCACCGCGAAGAAGGTCGCCGCCTCCATCTCGACCGTCAGGCACCCCTCCGCCTTCCGCAGCGCCATCTTCTCGCGCGTCTCGCGGTAAATCGCGTCCGTCGTCCACGTCTTCCCCGTTACGTGCGGCACGCCATCGCGCCGGAGGATCGTCTCGATCGCCGCGACCGCCTCCGGCGCGGCGGTGGCCTCCCGGCCCGGGGGCAGGTAGTGGTATGAGGTGCCCTCGTCGCGGATCGCCGCCGTCGGCACGACGATGTGCCCGACGGCGATCTCCCCCGCGAGGACACCCGCGCCGCCGCAGGCGATGAACTTCCGGCACCCGCGCGCGATCACTTCCTCCAGCAGCGCCGCCGCGAGCGGTGCGCCGACGCCGGGATGGAAGAAGGCAAGTGTGCGCCCGTTGCGCTCGATCTCGTAGAGCGGGTGCGTGCCGATCTCGCTCACCATGTTATCGATCTCGCGCGCGTGGTACGCCTGCCGGAGTTCCGCGATCACATCCTGAAAGAAGCAGACAACGCAATGCTCCGGCACGCCCTCCAATGGCGCATGGACCCGCGACGGCTCGATGATCGCCTCCACCGCCGGGTCGAACTCCAGAATCGGGTACTCCCGCCCAATCCCGCTACTCATCGGCTATCTGGTCGAAGACTAACCGCGAAGGCGCGAAGGACGCGAAGAAAACGCAAAGAGAGATGAAAAGACGAGGGATTGTGGAAACCGCTCTCTTCCCTCTCCTTCTTCTTTCCCTCTTCACGTCCTTCGCGCCTTCGCGGTTCAACGGTTCCGTCATGCGACCTCCTCGCGGAGGCGGACGGTGTTGTCGTTGGTGGCGCTCGGGCGGGTGACGACAACGATGCCGGTGCGCGAGATTTCGCGGATGCCAAATTGCTGGATGAGGCCGAGGAAGGAGTCGATCTTGTCCGTCGCGCCTGCGATCTCGATCACCAGTTGGTTGTGCGATACGTCGATGATCTTGCCATGGAAGATGTCCGTGATTTGCATCAAATCCGCGCGGTTATTCGCCGTCGCGTTCACCTTGATGAGCGCCAGTTCGCGCCGGATGTGCGGCTCGGTCGTGATGTCCGTCACCTTGAGCACTTCGAGCAACTTGTAGAGCTGCTTCGAGACCTGCTCGACCGTCTCATCATCACCATGGAAGACGAAGGTCATACGCGAGAGGCCCGGCTGCTCCGAGCGGCCCACCGTGACGCTCTCCGCGTTGAACATGCGCCGACGAAACAAACTCATCACCCGATTGAGGACGCCCGGCTGATCCTCGACCAGACAGACCAGTGTGTGCATGCGCTCGGTCATTGGTTTATCTACCCCCATGGCGAGTAACGAGATGGAACATACACCCTGCTACTTTGTTTAAACTCGCTACTCGCTACTTCTCCGTCGGATCCGCGAATACCATCTCCTCGTTGCCGTTGCCGGGGCCGACCATCGGGTAGACGTTCGCCTCGCGCTCGGTGCGGAAGTCGATCAGGACGGGGCCGTTCGTCTCCTGCGCCCAGCGAATCGCGGCGTCCACCTCGACGTGGGTCGTCACCTGACGGGCGGGGACACCGTACGCCGCCGCCAGGAGCATGAAGTCCGGGCTGGAGATCGGCGTGGCGGAGCGATTGCGCTGGTGGAAGAGGTCCTGCCACTGGCGCACCATGCCGAGGTAGCCGTTGTTGATGATGCCGATCTTGACCGGGTACCCCTCCTGCACGATCGTCTGCAACTCGTGGAGGGACATCTGGAAGCCGCCGTCGCCGACGATGGACCAGACCTCCGCGTCCGGCTTGCCCGCCTGCGCGCCCATCGCGGCGGGGAGGCCGAAGCCCATCGTGCCGAGGCCGCCGCTCGTGATGTTCTGGCGCGGCGTGTTGAAGATGTAGTACTGCGCCACCCACATCTGGTGCTGCCCGACATCCGTCGCGATGATCGCCGCGTCGTCCGTCAGTTGGCTCAGGCGGTCGATGACGTACTGCGCGGAGAGAGTGGGGCCGGCGCCGTCGTGGTCGGGGATGATGCGCGGCGGGTGCGCCGCCACCATCTCCGCTACCTGCTCCAGCCACTCCACGTGCTCCATCTCCTCGAGTTCGGCGGCGAGCATCTGCAGGCTCGCCTTCGCGTCGCCCACCACGGGCACATCGGCGCGGACATTCTTGCCGATCTCCGCCGGGTCGATGTCCATGTGGATCACCTTCGCGTTGCGGGCGAAGGAGGCGAGTCGCCCGGTGGCGCGGTCGTCGAAGCGCATCCCGACGGCGAGCATCACGTCGCAGCGGTTGACGGCGCGGTTCGTGTGCGCGTGGCCGTGCATCCCCAGCAGGCCGAGCGAGAGCGGGTGATTCTCCGGGAAGGAGCCGAGGCCGAGCCAGGTATTGACGACGGGAATCTGCGTCTTCTCCGCCAGCGCGCGCAATTCCTTCGATGCCTGCGCGAGCAGCACGCCCTGACCGGCGATGATCAGCGGCTTCTTCGCGTCGCGGAGCATCTTCGCCGCCGTCCTGATCTGGCGGTGGTTCGGCGTGAGCGTCGGGCGGTACCCCGGCAGCGCGATGGTGCGCGGGTACTCGTATACAACCTCCTCGTTGAAACAGTCCTTCGGCATGTCCACGAGCACCGGGCCGGGCCGACCGGTGCGCGCGAGGTGGAACGCCTTCTTCAGTGTCGGCGCGATCTGCTCCACCGAATTGCAGAAGAAATTGTGCTTCGTGACGGGGAGCGTGACGCCGATGATATCCGTCTCCTGGAAACCGTCCTTGCCGATCAGGTAGCGCACGACGTTGCCGGTGATCGCGACCATCGGGGAAGAGTCCATCATCGCGGTGGCGATGCCGGTGACGAGGTTCGTCGCGCCGGGGCCGGAGGTGGCGATGCAAACGCCGACCTTGCCCGTCGCGCGGGCGTAGCCGTCCGCCATGTGCGCCGCCATCTGCTCGTGCCGCACGAGGACATGGTGGAAGGGGTAGCGCGGGATCGCGTCGTAGAGCGGGATCACCGCGCCGCCGGGGTAGCCGAAGACGGTATCGACGCCCTCCTCGATCAGAGCGCGGCAGACGACATCCGCCCCCCGCGTCCGCGTCCCCTGCCACGAGGCGACCAGTTCCGTGTGCTCGGCGCGCGGCGTGCCGTCCGGCGCTGTGGTCAGTAATTCATTCCGTTCGCGCGTGACGACCATCGCCCCACTCCTCTCGTATGCTCCACTCACAAAAAGACCCCCCGAAGTGGGAGGCGCCTGGGTCACTTTCTGCAAACCGTTCGTCAGTGTGGCGCCCGCCTCCCATCGCACACGCGCGTTACCGATACGTCGGCAACGCGCCCGGTAATAAGGAGTACCAGCTCAGCCGCCAGAATGAAAAGAACCGCGCTGGTGGGCGCGGCGGGGGCGGTACCGGATGCATGACGACGTGCGGCGTGTGCCGCTGTGTTCGTTGCCATCAGCTGTTCCGTCATTGCCTGCATCTGCGTTTCCCTCGCGCTGTGCAGCGGGTTATGCAGGTTCGACTATAACAGGGGCGCACAGGGGTGTCAAGCGCACAATTTCGGCGACCCTAACCCCCGGCCCCTTCCCCACGGGGAAGGGGAGAAATGCGTGCCCGAGGCGATTCACTCGGGGGGTGATGTCTCCGCCTCATCCTGTTCGGTAAACCAGACATGCCGGACAGCCTCCTCGATCAAGTCATCGACGGACCGGTTCAACCGTGCCGCGATCGTTGACAATCGTGCGAAATCTTCACCGCGCATGGCAAACGCATACATCGCGACGCCGGAAGGATGCGGTGTTGCGGCGGCGGATGGATCGGCTTCCTGTGTCTGCGGCTTGGACTGCTGATACGTGGACGACTGAGAGACGACCTGCATCACCGACTGTCGTACCTTCTCCAGACTGACGCCGAGGCTTTCGAGCACGCCCGCCGCGATCCCCTCGCCCTCGCGGACGAGACCGAGCAGCAGATGCTCGGTGCCGATGTAGTGGTTGTTGAGGCGGCGCGCCTCGTCCATCGCCAACCGGAGCACTTTCTTCGAGCGCGGTGTCAGCCCCGGATTGCCGACGATCAGCCCGTCGCCCCGCCCGATGATGAACTCGACCGCCGAGCGCACCTTCGGCAACTGGACGCCGAGATTGGTAAGCACGCGGGCGGCGATGCCGTCGCCTTCCTTCACAAGACCGAGCAGGATATGCTCGGTGCCGATGTAGTTGTGGTTGAACCGCTCGGCTTCTTCGTAGGCCAGCGAAAACACTTTGCGCGCGCGCTCGGTGAACTTCTCTATGTACTCGTCCACGTCACCAATCGGCGGAATCTCCACCGGCGTCCCGGTTTGCTGCGGGGGGCGCTGCGGTTCAGGATATGGAACGCTGCGCATCAGCGGCATGATCTGTTGCCGCACCTTCTCGGGATCAACGCCCATCTTCTTCAGCGCGATCACCGCGACCCCCTCGCCCTCCCGCACGAGGCCGAGCAGCAGGTGTTCGGTGCCGATATGGGCATGATTCAGGTGGCGGGCTTCGTCCATGCTCAGTTCGATCACTTTTTTCGCCCGTGGCGTGAGGCCCGGATCGCCCGCCGCTTCCCCCTGGCCCAGTCCGATGATCGCCACGATCTCCTCCCGCGCCTTCGGCAGGGTGGCGCCGAGGTTCGCGAGCACAATCGCCGCAAGCCCGCTCCCCTCGCGCAGAAGGCCGAGCAGTAGGTGCTCCGTGCCGATGTAGGTGTGGTTCAGGCGCTGCGACTCTTCCTGCGCGAGGGAAAAGACCTTGCGCGCCCGTTCGGTGAACTTCTCGAACTTCTCGGCCATTGGGTGCCCCCGATGCAGTGAGGAACTTGGTGTGTGCACAGTATAGCGCGGAATGGGGAATGTATCGCGTGGTGGACGACTTTGAATAAGCTCTGCGCTTGCACCCCACCGAACGGTCTTTGCATGGTGTGCTATCCTGCCGCGTGCAGACGGGAAATGTGGAAGGGGACAGGCGCGTGCGGGTCTTCATCTCGGCGGACATGGAGGGGGTGACGGGCCTCGTCGCCGCGTCGGAGTTGCTGCCGGACGGCCCCGACTACCCCCGCTTCCGCGCCCTGCTGACCGCCGACGTGAACGCCGCCATCGACGGCCTGATGCAGGGCGGCGCGGCGCATCTCCTCGTCTGCGACGCGCACAACAACAGCCGGAATATCCTCATCGAGAGCCTTCGCCCGCCCGCGCGCCTGATCTGCGGCGGCACGAAGCCGCTCGGCATGATGGAGGGGATCGACGATTCGTTCGCTGCCGCCTGCTTCGTCGGCTACCACGCTATGTTCGGCACGCACCGCGCCATCGCGGACCACACATGGGACCCATACGCCGTGCAGGCCGTGACGATCAACGGGCGGGGCGTGGGGGAGATCGACCTGAACGCGGCGCTCGCGGGCTGGTTCGGCGTGCCCGTCGCCCTCGTCACCGGCGACGACGCGACGGCGCGCGAGACGGCGGACGTGCTGCCGTGGGCCGAGCGCGTCATCGTCAAGGAGGAGAAAGGGCGGTTCGCGGCGGATTGCCTGCTCCCGGAAGCGACGCAGGCTTTGATCCGCGACGGCGCGGCGAACGCACTGGCGCACCTCGGGCGCATGGAGCTGTGGCGCATCGCGGGCGCGACGGAAATCGCCATTACCTTCTTCACGGCGGGGCAGGCGGAGCGGGCGGCGTGGATTCCCAGCGCCGACATGACCGCGCCGCGCGTCGTCACCTGCCGGGGCGCGGATTTCTGGGAGGCGTACCGCGCCTACCGGGCCGCCGTTTACCTCGGTGGCGACGTGAAGGTATTTTGAACCGCGAAGGCGCGAAGGACGCGAAGGAGGGAGGAGAATGAGAAACCAAACTTCTGTTTTTCTCTTCCCTCTTCGCGTCCTTCGCGCCTTCGCGGTTCAATCGTTTCCCCATGACTGCTGAGGCGGCTGCCGTTGGGGCGCGGGGGATGGGTGAGCGGGGCGTGCTGGCGGTGCTGTACGTGGGGACGGCGGCAGTGTACGCGGACATGTATATCGCGCAGCCGATCCTGCCGCTGCTGTCGCGCGCGTTCGCCGTCCGCCCGGCGACGGCGGGGCTGTCCGTCTCGGTCGTCGTCCTCGCGATTGCCCTCGCCTCCAGCGTGTACGGGTTGCTCAGCGACGCAGTCGGGCGCAAGTCGGTGATGGTCTGGAGTTGCCTGCTGCTGACGATCCCGACGCTCCTCTGCGCGGTCGCGCCGTCGTTCCCGCTGCTGCTCGCCGCGCGCGGTGTGCAGGGGCTGCTCATTCCGGGGCTGTCCGGGGTCGCGGTGGCGTATCTGGGCGACCGGTTCAGCGGCACGGAACTCGGCGGGGTCGTCGGGCGGTATGTCGGCGCGAGCGTGGCGGGGTCGCTCACCGGGCGGGTGCTCAGCGGTTTCGTGGCGGATCACTTCTCGTGGCGCGCGCCGTTCGCCGTCTTCGCGGTCGTGACGCTCGTGGCGGCGGTCGCGATGGCGCGGGTATTGCCGCCGGATCGCGTCGTCGGCACGGTGCGCTGGCGCGTCGCGTACGGCGGCATGTTCAACCACTTCCGCAACCGGCAACTGCTCGGCGCGTTCCTGATCGGCGGCACGCTCTTCTTCGCGTACATCGGCATCTTCACGTACCTGCCGTACTACCTCATCGGCGCGCCCTTCCACCTCTCGACGGGCCTCGTCTCCAGCGTCTACATCGTCTATCTGACGGGCGTCATCACGTCGCCGCTCGCGGGCCGCCTCGCCCACCGCATGACGCGCCCGGCGATCCTCGCGATGGGCATGGTGATCGCGGGCGTCGGCATCGCTGGGACGCTCGTCGTATCGCTCCCCGTGATCGTTGTCAGCCTGATCGTGCTCTGCGGCGGGATGTTCATCGCGCAATCGACCGCGCCGACCTTCGTCAACCTCACCGCGCGGGAGGCGAAGGGGAGCGCGAGCGCCCTCTACCTCGCCTTCTACTACACCGGCGCGACATTCGGCTCCGTCCTCCCCGGCTTCGCGTGGCAGGCGTGGGGCTGGCCGGGCGTGACGATCACCTGCGGCGTCAGCCTCGGCTTCGGCCTGCTGGCAGATTGGCTGCTGTGTGGCGGAAAGCGGACGAGAATGAGGAAAGATTCACAGTAACCTGACGGATGCGCACGGTCAAACGGCAAGGTCGCGCCGTTTGAAGACCGCCAGCGCGATGACGAACAGCGCCAACGTCACGATGAGCAGCGCAGCGACGTGCGCGAGGTTCAGCCCGTGCCGGAGCGGTTCACCGTCGGCGTAGAGGTAGAATGGTGACACTTTCGCGATTGGCCGTAGCCCGCTGACGAGCGACGAGAGGGACTGCACGAGATAGCCCGTCACCGCGACCGCCGTGCTCACGCCGAGCGTCATCCCACGCTTGCCCGTCGCACAACCGAGCGCGAGCGCGAACGCGCCGAACCAGAGACCGAGCAGTACCACGCTCACGGTTGCCGCCGCGAGCCGACCGCCACCGATCGGCATGCCGACTGCCGCCACTCCGACAAGGAGCGTGAGCCAGAGCAGCAGGCCGAGGGCGCAAAGGAGCAGACCGAGGGCAAGGGCCTTCTCCCGGACGACCCGCCCGCGCGCCACGGGATAGGAGAGCAGGAGATCGAGCGTGCGGCCCTCCTCCTCTCCGGCGATGGCGTTCGCGCCGAGCGCGATGGCGTAGATGAGGAAGATGAGCGGGATGATGAGCGCGAAGAGCCGCGCCTGCAGATATCCGGCGGGTGAAACGAGGTCCAACTGCGTGCCGCCGATCAGCGCCTTCACGCTGTCCGGCAGGCTTTGCAGTGTGCGATTGAGGTCCGGGCTTTCCCGGATCGTCGGATAGACGGCGAGCACAAGCGCGCTGAGCGCGATCAGGCCAATTCCGTACCAGAGTGCCGGGCGCAGTTAGTCGCGCAGGCTCTTGAGCCAGATATTACGCAGCATCGCGCTTCTCCTCCGTGTAATAAGCGAGGAAGATCGCTTCGAGGTCCGGTTCGTGGCTCGTGATCCGCTCCACCTCGAAGCGGGCGGAGGCTTTCACGAGTGCATCCATCGAACCGGTGACGACGCATCGCAGGACCGGGCCATCCACGGTGAGGTTGTGCACGCCGGTCAGGTCACGGAAGGCGTCCCGGCTGACGGGTTGGGTGAAGCGGATCTCCGTCCGATGCACGGCGCGCTCCTTCAGCGCATCGATCGTCGCGACCATCGCCAGTTGCCCGCCCCGGATGATGCCGACGCGATCCGCGACGTGTTCCACCTCCGCCAGCACATGGGACGAGAGGAAAACGGTTCGCCCTTCCTCCCGGACTTCCCGCACCATCCGCAGGAACTCTTGTTGCACGAGCGGGTCCAGCCCGCCCGTCGGCTCGTCGAGGATCAGGAGGTCCGGGCGGGACATGAACGCCTGCACGATCCCGACTTTCTGCTTGTTTCCTTTGGAGAGGGAGCGGATCGGGCGGCCGAGGTCGAGCGTTAACCGCTCCGCGAGTGCGCGGATCACGCGGCCATCCACCCCGCCACGCAGATGGGCGAAATACGTCAGCAACTCCCGCGCCGTCAGATGGTCGTAGAACGCGAGTTCGCCCGGCAGGTAACTGATCCGGCGGCGAATCGCCGCGTCGGCGGCGCCCACGTCCTCGCCGAAGAGTTGCGCGCGGCCGCGCGTCGGGCGGATGAGATCGAGCAGGAGGCGGATCGTCGTCGTCTTGCCCGCGCCGTTGGGGCCGAGGTAGCCGAAGACCTCCCCGGCGCGCACATCCAGACTGATGTCCGTGATGCCGCGCTGGTTGCCGTACACTTTGGTGAGCTGTTCCATGTGGATCGCGTTTTCCGTCATCGCTGTTCCTTCCCCCGTTCCCGCCGCCAGCGCTCGACGAGCGCCGGAAGCTCGCGTTCATAAAAGGCATAAAAGTCGCGCATCTCTCGCAGTCGCCGGGTTGCTTCCTCATTGGCATCCGCCCGGAGCGCGAGACCGTGTTCCGCCAGTTCGCGCAGGGGCGTGATGAGCCTCATTCGTTCCTCCGTCGTGCGCGACCATGTATCCTCGCGGATGCGGAAGTAGTCGCGTCGCTTGCCGGGGGTGACGACCCGCTCGACGAGGCCGACCCGCACGAGCAGGCGAATGGTGGTGCTGATCGAGGCTTTACTCGCCTGCAACGCCGCAGCAAGGTCGCCGGGGGACTGCTGCGGCGGGTCGCAGATGAGCAACCAACCGAGAACTCGGCCTGCCATCCGCGGCAGCCCGAGATGCTCGATTACGACCCCCGCCTGCTCGACAAAATATTGTTCCTCTATCACGGCCCGTTCATCCTCCATGCACCCCCCTTTGTCTCATGGTATAGCATGTTCAATCTATTCAGTCAATACTGAACATAACGATCTTCCGAGAATGTACCTGCCGCGTAGCAGTCGCGACGCGCCTTTCCCAACCGTGCAGTTTCCGGCTACACTGCGCGGTACACGACCGATGGATATGCGTGATGGCAGATGAGGAGGACGCGGCATGGCGGAGACGATTGCAGTTATCGGGTTGGGGGCGCTTGGGGAGCCGATCGCGGCGACGCTCATCAAGGCGGGATTTACCACGCTCGTCGTGCCGCACCGAAGCCGCGCCTCGGCGGAACGGCTCGCGGCGCAGGGCGGGACGATTGTCGACACGCCGAAAGAGGCGGCGGCGCAGGCCGACTTTGTTCTCACCTGCGTGCCGGACGGGCCGGAACTGACCGAGACCGCCCTCGGCGCGAACGGGATCATCGAAGGCGCGAAGGCGGGCGCCGTCGTCATCGACATGAGCACCGTCTCCCCGACCTACACGCGCGATGTCGCGGCGAAACTCGCGGAAAAGGGCGTCGGCATGGTCGATGCGCCCGTCTCCGGTGGCCCCGCCCGCGCCGCGACGGGCGAACTGACCATCATGGTCGGTGGCGACGACGCGACCGTGGCGAAGGCGAAGCCGGTGCTCGACGCGCTCGGCTCCGGCGGCAAGACGGTGACGCACGTCGGTCCGGTCGGCGCGGGCGAGATGGTGAAGTTGGCGAACCAGTACATCATCAGCGCGGTGATGATCGCCAACGCCGAGGCGCTGACTCTCGCCGTCAAGGGCGGAGTGGACGCGCAGATCGTCAAGCAGGTGCTCTCCACCGCGACGGCCGGCAATTACCTGCTGAATAGTTGGATCGACCGGACGATCTTCAAGGATGAGTACACCCCCGGCTTCTCGATGAAGCTGCTCCGCAAGGACCTCAACGCCGCGCTCAACGCCGCGAAGGATATGGGCGTGCCAACGGAGATCGGCGCGCGGGCAATCGAACTCTACGACCGTGGCCTCGCCGCCGGGATGGGCGCGGACGACTACAGCGGCGTCAGCCGCTTCGCGCAGGACGCAGCGAACGTCACCATCGCCACCGGCAAGCCGCGCCGGGGCGGGGAGGAGAGCAAGTGACTGCTACGACGAACGCCGCGCCCGGTACGTATAACGATGGCACGCTGCAAGGAAAGTGGGCCGTCGTCCTCGGCGCGTCGAGCGGCTTCGGGGAGGCGAACTCCCTCGCCCTCGCGCGCGCCGGGGCGAACATCCTCGGCGTCCACCTCGACCGCCGCAACACGATGCCAAATGTCGAGCGCATCACCGGCGAGATTACCGCCATGGGGCGGCAGGCGCGCTTCTTCAACATCAACGCCGCCGACCCGGACGCCCGCACGACCGCGCTGGACGGCGTCGCGGAGGAGATCGGGTCGGGCGGCGTGCGCGTCGTCCTCCACTCGCTCGCCTTCGGCACCCTGAAGCGCTTCATCGGTGACGATGTCATCAACCAGAAGCAGATGGACATGACGCTCGACGTGATGGCGCACTCGCTCGTCTACTGGACGCAGGACCTCGTCGCGCGCGGGCTGCTCGCGGAGGGCGGCCGCGTCTGGGCGATGACGAGCGCGGGCGGGCACCGCGCGTGGCCTTCCTATGGCGCGGTCTCGGCGGCGAAGGCGGCGCTGGAGGCGCACATCCGCCAGCTCGCCGTCGAACTGGCGACGCAAAAAATCGCCGTCAACGCGATCCAGGCGGGTGTGACGAACACCCCTGCGCTCCGCAAAATCCCCGGCAACGACGCGCTGATCGACTACGCCGCGCGCGTCAATCCGGGCGGTCGCCTCACCACGCCGGACGATGTGGCGAGCGCCATCGTCGCCCTCTCCGGCGCGGGCACCGGCTGGATGACCGGCAACGTCATCCGCGTGGACGGTGGCGAGGACATCGTCGGATGAGTAACGAGTAACGAGTAACGAGAGGGACGCGGCGCAAGCCGCGTCCCTGCTCCCCTTCCCCCATGGGGAAGGGGTTGGGGGTTAGGCGATTATGCGCGTCTGTGTCGTCACCGGTGGGGCGAGTGGGATCGGGCACGGGATCGCGCAGCGCTTCCTGCGGGGCGGGGATGCCGTGGTCGTCCTCGACAGCAACGGGGAGCAACTGGCGGCGGTCGAGCCGGGGTTGCGCGCCCTCGGCAGCGTCGTGTGCGTGCATGGCGATGTGTCGGTGGACGCGGACCTCGAGCGAGCGGCGGCGGCGGCGGAGAGCCTCGGCACGCTCGGTGTCTGGGTGAACAACGCCGCGTACAACATCATCGGCGCGATCCACGAGATCGACCGCGCGACGTACGACCGGGGTATGGCGGTCGATTTCGGCGGCGTCTTCTGGGGCACCGCCGTCGCGGTCCGCCGGATGCTCGCGAGCGGCGGCGGGAATATCATCAACATCTCGTCCGTGCAGGCGCTCGTCGGGCTGCGTGGCTTCCCGGCGTACGCGGCATGCAAGGGCGCGATCATCTCGCTCACGCGGCAGGTCGCGACCGAGTACGCCAGGCGCAACATCCGCTGCAACGCTATCGCGCCCGGCCTGATCGTCACGCCGATGAACGCCAAATTGCTGACCGAATCGGATAACCCCGACGCGCTCCGCAAAGAATGGGACGAGATCTGCCCGATTGGCCGTTACGGTCGGCCGGAGGACATCGCCGAGACCGCCTGGTTCCTCGCCTCCGAGGGCGCATCATTCATCACCGGCCAGGTCATCCAGGTAGACGGCGGCGCCACCATCGTCGCGCGCGGCCAATAATGGGGATTTGAACCGCGAAGGCGCGAAGGACGCGAAGGAGAGAGGAGATGATGAATATCTTTCCGTTCTCTTCTCCTCTTCACGCCTTCGCGGTTCAAAAGGAGTTCATCACATGGCAGGCGATGGGTCGCTGAACGGGGCGTGGGCGGTGGTGCTCGGGGCGTCGAGCGGGATCGGGGCGGCGTGCGCGGTTGCGCTGGCGGAGGCGGGCATGGACATCGTCGGCGTTGCGCTCGGACGGCGGCAATCACGCGGCACGGCGGACGCGGCGAAGGCGACGATTGAGGCGGCGGGGCGACGGGCATGGTTCATCCGCGCCAACGCCGCCGACGAGAAGGGGCGCACGAAGGCGCTGGACGAGATCGCGCCGGTGGTCGGGCCGGGCGGCGTGCGCGTGCTGATCCACTCGCTCGGCTTCGGCTCGCCCACGCGGTTCATCGGCGGCGAACCCTCCGGGCGGGGCGTCCCCTTCCCGCGCCAGATGGAGATGACGCTCGATGTAATGGCGCACTCGCTCGTCTATTGGGCGCAGGACCTCGTCGCGCGCGACCTGATGGGCGCGGGCGCGCGCATCCTCGCGATGAGCAGCCACGGGTCGCACCGTGTTCTGCCGGGGTACGGCGCGGTCGGCACTGCGAAGGCCGCGCTGGAGGCGAATGTGCGCGAACTCGCCGTCGAACTCGCGCCGTGCGGCATCACCGTCAACACCATCCGCGCGGGACTGACGGATACGCCCTCCTTCCGCGCCATCCCGGCCTCGTCCGCGATGCTCGACCATGTGCAGCGGAGCCACCCCGCCGGGCGCATCACCTCGCCCCAGGATGTCGCGGGGGCCGTCGTCGCGCTCTGCTCGGCGGGATGCAGCTGGATCACCGGCAACACGATCAGCGTCGATGGTGGCGAGAGCATCGTCGGGTAGAACTGAGGACTGAGCGGGAGAGCGACATGTCGTATGGACAGTTTCCGAACCGTGAACTCGCCGCCTACGCGGGCTTCATCTGCCGCTCGATCGATCGCATCGTCGTCTGTCTCAATGGGCTTGATGAAGGGCAACTCAACTGGCGACCGCCCGGCCCGCAGACGAACAGCCTGTATCTTCTCGCCATCCACACGATGGCGAACGCGGAGGAGAACATCCTCGGCACGCTCTGCGGGCAACCCATCGAACGGCGGCGGGGCGATGAATTCGCCGTCTGGGGTACAGCGGCGGCGGACGCGGAGGCGCGCTGGCGCGACCTGCGCGAACGACTGACCGCCGCCCTCGGTACACTCGACCCAACGGAACTTGAGCGCGAGCGCGAGCACCCCCGGCGTGGATCGCTGACGGGGCGGGAAGTTCTTCTCGTCGTGGCGCGACACGCGGCGGAACATCAGGGGCACGCGGAACTCACCCGCGACCTGCTCCGCGCGACGCTGAGCGGCAAATCTCGCGGATAGGCGCGCGTGGAGTCATACACGGGCATTCTTCTACGGGTGTGTTGAGACACCTGTCGTGATCGGCGCGGTGTCAGTACCGCACCTGGTTGCGCCCGCCCGCCTTGGCGGCGTAGAGGGCGGTGTCCGCGACGCGGAGTAGTGCGTCCAGCGTCGTGCCGCTCTCCGGGAAGACGGCGATGCCCGCGCTGATCGAAACGGAGACCGCCGCGCCGGAGGTCAGGTCGAACTGCTGGCGCATGACCGCCGTCCGCAACCGCTCCGCGACGATGCGCGCCTGCGCGCCGTCCGTCTCCGGCAGCACCGCGACGAACTCCTCGCCGCCGTATCGGCCCACGAGGTCGATGTTGCGGACGGCGCGTGTGGCGATGCGCGCCAGTTCCCGCAGCACGCGGTCGCCGAACTGGTGGCCGTAGGTGTCGTTGATGTTCTTGAAGCGGTCGAGGTCGAAGAAGATGACCGCCAGCGGGCGCTCGTACCGCGCGGAGCGGGAGAGTTCGCGCTCCAACCGCTCCATCAGTGCGCTGCGGTTGTAGATGCCGGTGAGCGCGTCCGTCTGCGCCGCGCGCGCGACCGCGCTGTGCCGTTGCGCGTTCCGCAGGGCGATGGCGGCGTGCCGCGCCAGTTCCGCGACGACGGTCGCATCGTCCGGTGTGTAGCGCGCGCGGGTCGTGCCGCCGACCATGATCGCGCCGATCATCTGCCCCTCCACCCAGAGCGGCGCGACGATCAGCGAGCCGAGCCACGCGAACGCGGTCGGCGTGTCGCCATCGAAGTGCGCGGGCACGTCGGAGATCAGGAAGGGCTTGCCCGTCTCCGTCATCGTCCGCGTGAGGCTGTACTGCGCGGGGTCGATCCCGTCGAAGAGGTCGGCGTTGACGGCGAACGGCCCGCGACCGTCCGCGAGTCGCAGCGCCCCGCTCCCCGTCGCGGTCAGCAGCGCCGCGCCCTCGTACGGCACGAGCCGCCCGATCTGGTCGAGCACCGCCTCCACGACGGCGTTCGGGTCGAGCGACGCACCGAGCGACACGCCGATGTCGAGCAGCGTCTCCGCCCGCTCCACGCGCCGCTCGGCGGCAGCGTAGCGCTCGGCTTGCTGAATCGTCAGGCTGATCCGCTGGGTCAGCACTTCAAGCAGTTCGAGGTCGAGCGGGTCGAGCGTCTGGGCGCTCTGCACATCGACGACGCCGAACACCGCACCATCGACGAGCACCGGCACCGCCATCTCGCTGCGCACATCCGTCGCGAAGAGGAGGAAATCCACGTCCTGTGCGACATCCGGCACCAGCGCGGGCTTCGCCGCGCGGAAGACACGGCCGATGACGCCCCGGTCAATCCGCACACGCTCGATCACCGTGCCGAGGCCCGCGTGGGCGCGCGGCACGAGATCGTCCCCGTCGCGTTCGTAGAGGGTGACGGAACTGTGCGCCAGCGCGGTGGAGAGGGCGTGGACGAACGACCGCACCGTGTCGTCCACGTCGATGAGCAAAACGCTCACAGAGGCCGCGCCATTGGGTTGAGGATTGACCGGACGACCATTCTTGTGTACCCCGGAATACTTTTATGTATTAGATCAAACAAACCTCTCCCATGGCACGAGTATACGCGGCCTCCCGCGCGTTTTCGCGCGTTTTCGCGCCAAAGCGGTTGCAAATTCTTCATCTACTGGCACCGTGCGTCCGCCGCGTATACTAGGGGTGAGACGCGCGTGGCTGTGTGTCGCACACGAAGGGAACTCTGAGACATGGATGCAGCAACGAACGGGGGCCGGGCGCCGAACGAGGCGCTACTCGCCGCGCACCCCCTGATCATCGCGGCGAACCGGGGGCCGGTGGAATTTACGCGGCACGACGACGGTACGTTCACGCACAGGCGCGGCAGCGGCGGCGTGGTGACGGCAATGAGCGCCCTCGGGCGGTATGTGGACCCGATCTGGGTGGCGAGCGCGATGACCGAGGGGGATCGCGCGCAGGCGGTGGTGGTCGGTGGCGAGCCGGTGATTGTCGAGGATGAGGGCGAGCCGTCGCTTAAATTGCACTTCGCGACGGTGCCGTCGGAGACGTACAACCTCGCGTACAATGAGATCAGCAACACGATGCTCTGGTTCCTCCAGCACTACCTCTGGGATGCGGCGCACGAGCCGGACATTGACGCACAGGTCTGGCGGGCGTGGGACATCGGCTACACGGTCCTCAATCACGCTTTCGCGAACACCATCGTGCGCGCCGCCGAGTTGGCGAGCAGCGACCAGCCCATCGTCATGTTGCAGGATTATCACCTCTATCTCGCGGCGGGGACGGTGCGCGAGCGGCTGCCGCACGCCTTGATCCAGCAGTTTGTTCATATCCCGTGGCCGGATAAGGATTACTGGCGGTTCCTGCCCGCGCGGATGCGCCGGGAGATCTGCCACGGCATGATGGCGAATGACATCGTCGGCTTTCAGACGGAGGATCACTGCCACAACTTCATCCACACCTGCGTCGATAGCATCCCCGGCGCGTACGGCGACCATGAGCGGATGTGCATTCGGCACGAGGGGCGGACGATCCGGGTGCGCGCGTACCCGATCTCGCTTGACGTGGAGGCGGTGCGGCGCACAGCGGCGGGCGTGGCGGTGGCGGAGTACATCGACGTGTTGCAGGACTACCTCGGCGAGCAGACGATCGTGCGTGTCGACCGCGCGGAGCCGAGCAAGAATGTGCTGCGGGGCTTCAAGGCGTTCGATCTCTTTCTCGACCGTTACCCCGAGTGGCGCGGGCGGGTGCGCTTCCTCTCGCTCCTCGTGCCGTCGCGGCTCGCCGTGCCGCGCTACCAGAAATACCTGGACGACATCTACGCCATCATGGGGCGGATCAACACGAAGTACGGCACGGAGACGTGGCGACCCGTCCGCCTCCTCGTGGGCGAGAGTTACGAGCGTGCCCTCGCCGCGCTCACACTCTACGACGCGCTGCTCGTCAACTCACTCGCGGACGGCATGAACCTCGTCGCCAAGGAGGGCGCGCTGCTCAACGAGCGAGGCGGCGTGCTGATCCTCTCGGAGACGGCGGGGGCGCACGCACAACTCGGGCCGCATGCGCTCACTATCGCCCCCTGCGACATCGCCAGCACCGCCGACGCCCTGCATATCGCGCTGACGATGCCCACCGAGGAGCGGTTCCGCCGCGCCGCCGCGCTGCGCGAATCCGTCGAGCAGTCCGACATCGTTCGCTGGATCACCGACCAATTGGACGACATCGCGAGAATCGATGGGGCATTGGTTCACTCCTAACTCTTCCCGCCACGGGCACGCGGTGGGTGGTGAGCGATGAGCCGGGTGTTACTGCGGTGCGGGTCCGGTTCGCCCGGTTGCCGCCGCGAGTTCCGGTTCGGCGGGCGCGCCCCACGCATCGGCGCTGACGATCGCTTCATCGGCGATGCTTCCGGCCTTCTCGGTATTGCTCTTCCGCAGAGGAATTTCACGCAGGAAGATGCAGGAGACGAATGCGAGGATCATCGCCACCATCGCGGCGAGGAAGATCGTCGTGACGGCGGTCGAGAGGCTCTGCCGGATGGCGAGCGTGAACTGGGTGAAGAGCGTGTCACCCTGCTGGCCGAGGCCGACGAACGTCTCGTGAATCCGCGCGGTCGCCGCCGGGGAGAGGAGCACCTGCGGGTTGCGCAGCGCGTTCAGCTGCTCCGGTGGGATCGCCTGCTTGACCGACTCCGGCAGGTTGCTCCCGAACGCGCTCTGGAAGCGGTTGGTCATCACGGAGCCGAGGAGCGCCACGCCGATGGTGCCGCCGATCGAGCGAAAGAAGGCCAGCCCGGCGGTCACTTCCCCCAGTTGCCGCGCGGGGAAGGCGTTCTGCACGACGATCGTGAAGAGGCTCATCGAGACGCCGATGCCGAGGCCCGTGATGATCATATTGCGCACAAGCGCGCCGCTCGTGGTGGTGATACCCATCCGCGAGAGGAGGAACATGCCGAACGCCCCGACCACGAAGCCGACGAGCGCCATCACCTTGTACCGCCCCGTGCGGGAGAGGATTTGCCCGCCGATGATGCTGCTGATGATGAAGCCAACCATCATCGGCGTCAGGACCGCGCCCGCGTTCGTCGCGCTGTTCCCCTGCACGCCCTGCACGAAGAGCGGCAGGTATGAGATCGCGCCGAACATGCCGACCGCCGTGAGGAAGGTCGCGATCATCGACACGGTGAAGATGCGGTTCTTGAAGAGCGATGGGCTGATAATCGGCTCGCGCGCCCGCGTCTCGATGACGAAGAACGCGCTGAGCAGCATCACCGCCACGATGAGGAGGCCGATGATCTGCGCCGAACCCCACGCATACTCGTTCCCCGCGAAGGAGAAGGCGAGGAGTAGCGGGACGGTGCCCGCCACCATCGTCGCGGTGCCGAGGTAATCGATCGTGTGCGCCCGATGCTGCGACTGGCCCGGCATGGCGATCACCGTGGTCAGGATGGCGATTGCGCCGATCGGCATGTTGACGTAGAAGACCCAGCGCCACCCCCAATTGTCCGTAATTAGGCCACCGAGAGTCGGTCCGATGATCGTGGAGAGGCCGAAGATCGCCGTGAGCGCCCCCTGCCACTTGGCGCGCTCGGCGGGCGGGAAGACATCACCGATGATCGCCATCGCCAGCGGCATCAGCGCGCCCGCGCCGAGGCCCTGCAAGCCACGGAAGAGGATCAATTGCGTCATATCCTGCGACAGCCCGGAGAGCGCCGAGCCAAGGAGGAAGAGGGCCATGCCCCCGATGAAGAAGGGCCGCCGACCGTAGATGTCCGACAACTTGCCGTAGATCGGAACGGTCACGGTCGAGGCGAGCATGTACGCGGTGAAGACCCACGAGTAGTGGGCGAGGCCGCCGAGGTCCGCAATGATTGTCGGCATCGCGGTGCCGACGATGGTGCCGTCGAGCGCCGAGAGCAACATGCCGAGCACGACGCCGATGAGGACGAAGACGAGCCGTTTGGTACTCACAGAAGCGCGCAGTGATACCGGGGTGTTCGCCCCCGGCGGGGCGGTCATTGTTTGTGTCATTCGGCGGTCCTTCTCCATCCTATCGCGCGGGTTCGCCGGTGAGCGTCCGTTCTCGTTCCAGCGCTGGGTCGGTTCCCACTTCGCCCGCCACCCGCGCGAGCGCCTGCATCCCCTGCACGAGCGCCGTCACCTCTTCATCGCTCATGCGGTCGAGACAGAGCCGCATGTAGCGCGCGTCACCCTCCTGCAGTCGATGCATCAGTTCCGCACCCCGCGCGGTCGGGCGCGCCGCAGTGCGGCGGCGATCCTCCGGGTCCTCCACCCGCTCCACGTACCCCGCATGGACGAGTTTGTCCACGAGATGGCTCGCGGTCGGTAACGTGATGCCCAGTATCTCCGCGACCCCGCCAATCGTCGCCGAACCGCCATCTTTCAGCGCGTGCAGCGTCTTGAGTTGCGCGGCCGTCAGATCGAGTTCGAGCCAGTGCCGCATCGCCCATCCCTGGGTGGCGCGGAAGATATCGCGACGCGCTTGCAGGAAGTCGCTTTCGAGAGTTGCCCGTGCCAGTACCATCGGAACCTCCCTTCCTCGCGAGAATCATAGCATATTCATTCGATGTTATCAATCTATTCGATATGATCGAATGCATTGACGCGATGCAATAGCATCACGTTATCGCAGCGAATGAAGGCATTGTCGCCGCGCCATCGTCTCTTGCGTTCTCCTCGGGATGGAACAAAAGGCTATGCGTGCAACCCGTCGGCGGCGGCGGCGAGGAGCGCGGCGACGCCGGTGACGCCGGTGGCGATGCAGTCCACGCTCGCCAGCACGTCCGGTGGCGCGGTGCCATCCGGCGCGACGACACCGACGCTCAGCCCCGCGACCTCCCCGGTGGCGCGGAGACCGCGCAGGGCGAGAAAGGCGTCCACATCGGTCAGATCGTCCCCAAACATCACGACGGCATCGAGCGCGAAGTCCGCGCAGAGGCGGCGGAGTGCGAGGCCCTTGTTGATGGGCACCGGGGGGCGAACCTCGAACAACGCGCGCCCCTCGGTGAGCAGCAGCCCCTCCGCCGCCGTCAGCGGTGCGAGCAGGGCGAGGAGCATGGCCCGGGCGATGGGGAGATTGGGCGCGAGGCGGTAATGGACGCTCGCCGTCGGCCCCTTGTCTTCGAGGATCGTGCCGGGCGGCAGGACGGCACCCCGCATCCGCTCGATCACGCGCGCGACGGCGGGCGCGAAGGGGAGCGCGTCGGCATCCGCCGTCAGCGTGCCGCCCGCGAGGGTCTCCATGCCGTGGTTGCCGATCACCGGCAGGTCGGGGATGTCGATGAGGGCCGCGCCATCGGCGGCGCGTCGCCCGGTCAGCGCGGCGACGAGGGTGAGCCGGGGCAGCAGGCGGATGAGCGCGGCGCGCGCGTCGGCGTCCACGCGCGCCGCGCCTGGTGTCGCCGCAATCGGCGCGATTGTGCCGTCGATGTCGGTGACGACCCCCGCGCGCGGCAGCCGGAGCAGCCGCAGCAGCTCCTGGAGATCGGCAGGCGGCGGGATTGGGACGGTTGTCACGGGCGGCTCAATCATCGCCGTGCCCGGTGTGGGGCACGACGGCCGCAGCGGTCGCCGCCCGCGCAGCGGTGGCGGCGCGGAGTCGCTTGCCGCCCGTCTCGCGCGCGACGACCGCGAAGAAGAGGCCCGACGCGATGATCAGCGTGGCGTTGATCGCGAGGGCGGGGCCATAGCCGCTCAGGTCGGAGGCGAACCCCATGCAGATCGGGCCGAGGATGAAGCCGATGTCCCCGAACGAGCGGTAGACGCCGAGACGCGCGCCGATCCCCTGCCCCTGCGCGAGGTCGGCCACGTAGGCGGATGGTGCGGGACCGGCGACACCGGTTGCGATGCCGAAGAGCGCCGCCGAGACGGTGAACCAGAAGATATTCGGGCTGACGATGAAGCAGATGACCGAGATGCCGGAGAGCATCGTGCTTGGCACAATCGCCGCTTTGCGCCCGAGATTGTCCACCATCCAGCCCGCAAGCGGCACGCAGACGAGGTTACCGAGCGTCGCGAGCGTCAGGATGCCGCCAATCGCCTCCTCGCCGAGGTTGTAGCGATCCGCGCCGAGCAGCGGAAGCGCGGTCGTGCGGGTGCCCGTACGTGTGAAGAACTGCGCGAGCGTGAGGAGACAGATCGCGAGGAAGGAGAGATCCGAGAGGAATTTCCACGCCGCGAAGGGGGACGTCTGGCGGGGGAGCGTCGCCCCGAGCACGAGCGCTTGCTCCACCTTCGGCGGCACCGGGATCGTGTGGCGGCGCGAGTACGCCCAGAGCAGCGCGAGGCACGCCATCCCCGAGTAGACGAAGAAGACGCCCCGCGCGCCCACGGCCCCGGCGATCAACCCGCCGATGGTCGGGCCGGCGGTGGAGCCGAGCAGAAACGACCCCTGGAATGTGCTCATCATGCGGCCCCGATTCTCCGGCGTACTGATGTCCGCGATCGTCGCCTGCGCGCTCGTGATGAAGAGCGCGGAGCCGATCCCTTCGAGGAAGCGCCCGAGCAGCAACACGGCGTAGATCGGGGCGATGCCGCAGATGATGGACGAGACGGCGGTGAAGCACATCCCGCCGAGCAGGAACGGCCGACGACCGAAGCGGTCGGCCAATCTCCCCGCAGGCGTGTTCGTGAAGAGGCGGGCGATGGGATACGCCGACACAATCAGGCCGATCAGGACACCATTGACGCCGAAGGTGCGGCTATAGAGGGGGAGGATAGGTGCGACCATCGAGAGGCCGACCATGACAAGCGCCACCATCACGCAGAGCGTGAACATCAGTTCATTCTGGCGGAGGACCGCGAGCGCCTTCTTCATCGTAACGTTATAACATAGCGGCCTCGCGCTGCGGCACTCACACGGTTAATGGGTGGGAACGATGCGCACGGAGCGCGAACCGCTGTCGCGCGTCCCGCGTGGGGATAGTCTTACTTGAAGACAAACAGAATCAGGGCGACGATAATGGCGAGCACGACAACGATGCCGATAAACGCGATCGGGGCCGCAGCCATCGTCTTCGCCTCGCGCGGGGTCACGTCGCTCGTTGGGACATTGTCACCGGTGCGGCGTGGGGTCTTCGCCTCGCTGTCTGCGCCGCCCTCGATCGGTTGTTGCTGCTGTTGCATGGTGTGTATTCCTTCCATACCGCGTGAGAACGCGCTGTCGGACGATTAGCGTGTCACGAAAATGAAAATAATCGCCGCGATCAGTCCAGCGATGCCAATCGCGAGCATGACCCAGACGATGGATTGCACCGGCTTGACCGCGTTCGGAAGTTCCGGCGTCAGCGGGTCGTGGCGCGTGCGATCCGGTTGTAACGGGTCTGATTGTTGCCGTTGTTGTATAGATGACTCCTTAAATGAAGACGGCGACATTCCCCACACCGCGATACGCATACTCTATGCCAGCGCCAGTATCGCGGTAATCCATTCATCTCACGTATCATGCGCGTGCGCGGAGGAGAAGTGATGCAGGATGACGCGAGTATCGATGTCCCCGAAGCCGGCGGCTCCCGCTCGCCGAACGGGCAGCATGTTTTCAGTACGCACGTCGGCGGGGTTCCCGTGTTCATGCGCGATGGCACGTGGAACCCCGCGCTCACCATCACGGTCATCGTGGAGGGGAGCATGATCCGGCACGCGAGCGGCGCGTGGCAAGCGGCGGGTTGGCATCTGGTGGTGGGCGGCGCCCCGCCCGACGCGGCGATCACAACCGGGCGGGTGCGCACATGACCGCAGCAACGCAAAACATATCCCGTCAGCACGGCGCGGACCCGTGGATGGACCCATTTCTCCCCGCGCTCCGGGCGGCGGGAGCAGTGACGCTCGAACTCGGCTGCGGGCCGGGCGAGGATGCGGCGTCGCTCTCCGCACACGGCTTCCGCGTGGTCGGCCTCGATCTCGTGCCGAAGGCGGTGCGCAAGGCGGTCGCGAACGCCCCGGACGCGCACTTTCTCGTCGCGGACCTCCAGTCGCCGCTGCCGATCCGCAGCGCGGCGGTGGCCAGCACCGTCGCCTCGCTCTCGCTCCATTATTTCCCATGGCGGGGGACGGCGGCAATCGTGGACGAGGTGCGTCGCGTGCTCCGGCCCGGTGGCGTCTTCCTCTTTCGCGTCAACGCGACGGACGACACGGAATTCGGCGCGGGGGCGGGGGAGGAATTGGAGCCGCACTACTACCGCGTCCCGCCCGATGGCCGGAATAACCGCCCGTTCAAGCGGTTCTTCGACGCCGCGATGGTGCGGGCGATGCTTGCACCCGGCTGGCGCATCGACCATCTCGCACATCGCACGATCAACCGCTACGACACGCCGAAGCAGGTCTGGGAGTGCTGCGCGCATCGGCAGGATGAGCAATCGCGTACATGAAACAGATCAGCATTCGTGACATGGAATCGTAAAAGGGAGTGACGATGACTGCATCCACAACCGATGCCGTGCGGGTGATCCGTCCCGGCCAGACCTATGTTGGCAAGCAGGGGTTCGCGTACGGCGCGGGCGTTTCGGCGGAGACGGCGGGAGCGCGCGGCATCTGCATGAACGTCCTGCCCATGCCTGCGGGCATCCGGGCGAAAGTGCACTGCCACGAGGGGATCGAGACGATCTCGTACATGCTGGAAGGCGAGTGCGAAGTCTATTACGGCGACACCGTGGAGCGCTCCGTCCTCGTGCGGCAGGGCGACCACGTGTACCTCCCGGCGGACGTGCCGCACGCCCCGTGGAACCGGAGCGGTGCGCCGTGCACCTGTCTCGTGGCGCATTCGAGCGGGAGCGATCAGGACGGCCTCGTCCTCCTGCCGGAACTCGATGCGCTGCTCGAAGCGACTGCAACAGTCGGCAAGGAATCATGAAAGACGAGTGATCCGGTGTGGTTCCGTGGGGCACGTGGTGGGTCAAATGCCCGTCATGGCTGCCCGACGCTGCGGGCGAAGAAGGCGACGGTGGCGGCGTAGAGGTCCTGCGTGTCGGCGTCGCTCGCGTCCGCGAAGTAGTGCTCCATGTTCGGGTAGTAATGGGGTTCCACGGGCTTCCCCCGCTCCGTCAGCAATTGGGCGAGATCGACCGACTGGTGCGTCGGCACGATGCGATCCTTGTCGCCGTGGGCGAGGAGGATCGGCGGCAGGCGGTCGAGGTGGTACGCGGCGGAGTAGCGGAGGTACTGCTCCGGGCGGTGATCGGGCGTACCGAGCGCCATCAGGGCGGTATCGATGTCGCCGACCTCCGGCGGCAGATCGATCAGGCCGCGCTCCCAGTCGTGCCGGTAGGCGAAGAGGTCCGCGATGCCGCCGAGCACGACCGCGCCTCGCACCCCGCCCTCGCGCTCCAGCCAGCGGTAGACGTGGAGTGACGTGAACGACCCGCCGAGGATGCCGAGCCGCGTCATGTTCGCGCGCGGGCTGATCCGGCCCGCCCGCGCCAGCGCGACGAACGCGGCGGTGTCATCCATGTCCGCTTCGAGGTCGAGGCCGCGCGTTGGGAAGATCGCCAGCACGACATACCCCTGCGCGGCGAGCGGCACCGAGACGCGATCCCACGACGCGGGCGTGCCGGGGTAGATCGCCAGCAACACGGGCAGCGGGTCGCTCCCCTCGGTCGGCTCGTAGACCGCGATGTCGGCGAGCCGCGTGCCGCCGCGCGTGAACGCGACCGTGCGCGCGTGGCTCCGCACCTCGGTCGGGAGGTCGCTCCGCCGCGTCTCGACGGGGCCGAGCGCGAGATCGGTTGGGGGTACGGCGGGCGTTGCAACGACGGCCCGGAGGACGAACCGGACATCCCCCACCGTGCGCCCGCCGTGCACGCCCACCGGTGTCACGCGCCACGCGAGCAGGCGGTGCCGCCTGCTCGCGGGGTAGGCGTCCACGTAGCCACTCTTCGCGGCCATCGGCGTGTACGCGCCCGCCGGGACGCCGGGGAGCGCGTAGTCGCCGCTCGCATCCGTCGTTGTGCGATAGACCATCCCATCTTTCGCGCTGACGAGCACCGTCGCCCCCGCGACCGGGCGCGCATCGGCGTCCACGACGCGCCCGGCGATGCTCCCGTGCCCGTGATCATCGGGTAGATGCGGCAGGTGGCGGTCGAGGAACGTGCCCGTGCTGTACAACAGGATGTTGCGCGGCGCGACGAGCGGCCCAATCTCCGCGCTCCCGACCGCGAGGAGACCAAGAAGAAGAAGCAACGGCACGAGCAGCCATCGACGCCATTTCCATCCGCCCGGCCTCGATTTTCGCGTCCCATCGCCGTCGCTCATCACAGACCCTCGTATCGCTGCGAATGCATCTCTCTGCTGATGGGTCACCGACACAGTAGCCCTCGGCCTTTGTCGCGAGAGACGCGGGCGTGACGGCCGGGGAGTGCTCAGGTCGTCCCGGCGCCCCGTAGACGGTCGATCAGGGAGAGCGGATCCGTCGGCTGCGCATCGCCCCGCCAGGCGACGTGTTGGTCAGGCCGGGAGAGGACGAGCGAGGCATCGTACGCGGCTGCGGCCTCGCCTGAGACGACATCGAGGAGGTGGAGCGGCAGGCCACGACTGGCCGCAGCCCCTTGCAGGGCATCAACGGCGACGGTGGGATCAAGGCGCAGCAGGGTGTACTCCGGGCCGAGCGCGTCGTAGAGCGACCGCCCGTCGTCCAGCCAGACGTGCGGCGTGCGGCAACCGGGGACGGTTGACGGCGTGAAATCCCCCATCGAGTAGGGCGGCTGCGGCGCGCCATCGTACGCGATGATCGGTGACGTGTCGTAGTAGTAGCCGAAGTTCAGCCCGGCGCAGCAGTATTGCTGGACATTGAGGTCGTAGGCCGCCTTGCCGAGGGCCGCGCGCGCCGCGTCGCCCGCGCGGCCCTCCTCCTCGATCTCCGCCGGGACGCCGCGACGCTGCTTCGCCATGGCGTGGGCGTGGTCCATGGCGAAGCGCGACACCTGCTCGGTGATCGGCTGACGCTCGCGCTCGTAGGCGTCGAGGATGCCCTCCGCGCCCCAGCCGTTGAGGTGGGCGGCTAGGAGCCAGCCGAGGTTCGCCGCATCCGCCAGGCCCGCGTTCATGCCGTAGCCCGCGTACGGCACCCAGATGTGCGCCGCGTCGCCGCAGAGGAAGACACGCCGGTCATGGAACCGGTCGGCGACGAGGCGGCGGCCGAACCAGTCCTCCCGCGAGATGATCTCGTACCGGAAGGCGGGGCCAACGCCGAGGATCGCGCGGATCGCCCAGTCGCGATCGACCGCGTCGAAGTCCGCCTCATTGTCCTTCAGGTAGTTGTGGATCAGCCAGGTCTCGCGACCGTCGATCGCATAGACGGTGCCGCTGCGGCGTGGGTTGAGGGAGATGTTGCCCCACGCCCGCTCCCCGCCCCGAAGCGACAGCAACTGCGGCGCGCGGATGTAACTCGACTGGACGCGCTGCACGACGGGATCGCCCGAGAGTCGCGCGCCAATCGCGCGGCGCACCTCGGATCTCCCGCCATCGCAACCGACGAGATAGCGCGCGGCGATGCGCAGGGTCTCGCCCGTGTCGAGATGGCGCACGCGCGCCGTCACGCCGCTGTCATCCTGTGTGAGGTCGTCGAACTGGACGCGATTGAGGATGGTGACGCCGGGCGTTGCCCAGGCGTGCGTGAACAGGATCGGTTCGAGGTAGATCTGGTTGATCCGGTGCGGCGGCTCCGGGGTCGGCCACCAGGTATCCGGGCCGCCCTCGGCGGTGTAGCGGTCGCGGCGGCACGGGATTGGGATGCGCGCAATCTCCCGGCCCACCATCGTCGTGCGATAGGCGATGTCGTTGGGGTAGTCCGCCGGCAACCCGGCGTCCCTGATCTTCCACCCGACACTGAGGCGGCGGAACAACTCCATCGATCGGGCGGCCACATGGTTGCACTTGACGCTCGGCGGCTCGCCGCGCCGGCGCTGCTCGATCACCGTCACCCGGATGCCGCGCCCGGCGAGGTCCATGGCGAGGGTCAGCCCCACTGGCCCGGCGCCAATGATCGTCACATCCGTTTCGGTGGTCGTCGTCATATCCCGGCACCCCTCCCGATGCGACATCCAACCCTCTTGAATCCCACCCTCCCGTACGCAGCCATACTATGTTCTGCCATGCCCTGTCAACTTCCCCGTCACGCTGCGGCGGCGCTCGATGCGCTGGCGTTCTCTTCCGTTGTCCTCTACACTCTTGACGATAGAGTGGCGCGCCTTGATGTCTTGGAGAAAGGGAACGACGATGGCTCGACGGCGTTGGTTCAACCGTGGCGCGGTGGTGGCCGTTGCCGGCCTGTCTCTGCTTATAATCCCTGCGATGCATACCGCCGCGGCGGGCATCTACACGAGTGGCAACACCGGCTACGACTTCTCGTGGCCGCAGTGCGACGGTGCATACCCGATCTTCAGCGCCTATCCCCTCGGTGTCGTGGGCGTCACCAGCGGTCACGCCTTCCGTAATAATCCTTGCTTCGCGAGTGAGTACGCCGTGGCCACCCGCAGCCTGTCGCCTGAGTCGGTCTACTTAAATCTCAACGAGGATATTGGCATGACCGCCCTCTATGGTGATACAGGCCCCTACGGCACATGCCGCGAGGGTGAACGGTGCCATGCGCTGAACTACGGCTACAACGCGGCCTCCAGCGCGTACACCTACGCGGCGCAGGTTAAGACCTTCGTCGCCGCGATGTGGTGGCTGGATATCGAGACGGAGAGCTCGTGGTCGGAGACCGATCTGTCGCGCAACCGGGCGGTCATCGAGGGAGCGCTGCGATACCTGAACGAGGAGCGCCACTTCTCGGTTGGTATCTACTCTACGCCCGCGATGTGGGAGGAAATTACCGGCTCATGGCAGAACGGTCTGCCTGTGTGGATCGGGGGTGGGACGAAGGCCACCGCGAAGACGCGCTGTGGCAGCGGCTTCACGGGTGGCCCCGTGTACCTCGTTCAGTACGCAGACGGCGACTATGACGGCAACTACGCCTGCTGATGGCAGCCTCGCGCCTCCGATGCAGGTCGCTTATCGGGGAGTGAACTGGACAGGCATATGCTTGATGCCGCCGATGAAGCCGGAGCGCAGGCGATCGATCGGGCCGGCGGGGGCGATATCGGGCAGGCGCGTGAGTAGCGTCTCGAACATCACCCGCAACTCCAGGCGTGCGAAGGATGCCCCGAGGCAGAAGTGTTGGCCAATGCCGAAGGCGATGTGCTCGTTTGGCGTCCGCCCGACATCGAAGGTGTTCGCGTTCGGGAAGACCTCCTCGTCGCGGTTCGCGGAAGGGTACCAGAGCAGGACCCGCTCGCCCGCGCGGAGGGGCTGGCCACCCAGCACCGTGTCGCGCGTCACGTAGCGCATCATGTGCGCGACCGGCGAGGTCCAGCGCAGGATTTCCTCGACTGCGGTCGGCAGCAGCGCGGGGTCGTTTTGCAGACGGGCGCGCTGCTCGGGATGTTCGAACAACGCGAGCAGGCCGCCGGAGATGGCGTTGCGCGTCGTCTCATTGCCCGCGAGGATCAGCAGTTGGCAGAAGAAGAGCAGTTCCTCCTCGGAGAGCGATTCGCCGTCCACCTCGGAGCCGACGAGCACGCTGACGAGATCGTCGCGCCGTTCCCGCCGCCGCTCCTCGGCCTGCCGCTTGAAGTAGGCGAACATCTCGATGCGCGAGCGCGCCGCCGTCTCCGGCCCGCTCCCCGGCACCGTCTGGTACTCGGGGTCCTCGGAGCCAAGCCCCTGGTTCGTCAGCTCGAACATCATCGGCCAGTCGGACTGCGGGATGCACATCATCGAGCAGATCACCGCGAGGGGAAGCAGCGCCGCAACATCGGTCACGAAGTCGCACGAACCGCGCGGCGCGACATCGTCGATGATCTTCGTGGTAATTTCCCGCACGCTTGGTTCCAGGAGGGCGGTCGCGCGCGGTGTGAACCCCTTATTGACGAGGCGACGGAGCCGCACATGGCGCGGCGGGTCCGTGATGATCATCATCTTCCCCGCCCCGATCGTCGTGGCCGGGTCGGCGGGGTTGGCCGCCATCGAGATGCCTTGCTGCGAACTATAGGTCGTCGTATCGCGGGAGACGGCGATCAGGTCCGCGTACTTCGTGACGGACCAGAAGGGGATGAAGCGGTCGTTGCCCGGATTCCAGTGGATCGGCTCCTCGGCGCGCAGCCGCCGCCAAATTTCGTGCTGCCGCCCCTGCACGAAAACATCGAGGTTCGCGAGATCGACATCCTCGATCCGCAAGGAAGAGACCTGAGCCATCGTGGGAACCTCCTTTGTGCTACAGCGTCCGATGGTGAGCAATGCACGAGGCCGCGTGGTCGGCCATTCATTCCTCGATTAGGGTAATTGCCTGGCGCGGGCAGAAGCGGGCGGCTTCCTCCACCTTCGGGCGCAAATCCTCGCCGGGGCGCTCAATCAACACGTAACTCTGATCATCGTCGCGCAGTTCGAACACTTCAGGCGCCGCGAGCACACAGCGCGCATTGCCCTCGCACAAATCGCGATTGACAACGACTCTCACTGTGCTTCCCCCATGTCTCCGAGCGTCTCAGGCCGCAAACGCTGCGGAAAGTCACCCGCGCGCTTCGATCGTTGCAGTGTCACGGCGGCCACATGCTGCTCGTGTGACCGCTCATCGATCCTCTTCAGGCATCGCGCTGTTTCTGCATTGTACCCCGCATGTCAACCGACACGCCGCGCGTTGCGAACATAGGAAAAACCTTTGCATATCCCGCGTTTGGGTGGGAATACGCTATACTACCGTCGTATGGAAGAAGGAACCGGGCCTGTCACCACCACAACGCCTCCGAGCGCGTCGCCCGCACGGCGGTTGCGTATCCTCGCGGTCGAGCCGACATATGGCGGCTCACACCGGGCGTTCATTGAGAACCTGGCGAACTACAGCCAGCACGAGATCGTGCCGCTGACGCTGCCCGCACGTTTCTGGAAGTGGCGGATGCGCGGCGCGCACTACGAACTCGGGCGGATGCTGAACGAGATTCCCGGCCCATTCGACCTCGTGCTAGCGAGCGAGATGTTGAATCTTCCCGCCTTCCTCGGCGTCGCGCGGCGCCGACTCGGCAACGCGCGGGTGATTGTCTACTTCCACTCGAACCAGCTCAGTTTCCCGCTGCCGCCATGGGAGAAGCGGGACGTGACATTGCCGCTGACGAACCTCGACAGCATGCTGGCCGCCGACGAGGTCTGGTTCAACACCACCGAGCACCGCGCGGAATTCCTCGATGCCCTGCCCCGTCTTCTGCGCGTTTTCCCGGAGTATCGTGCCTTGCATGTTGTCGATATCGTGGCGGCGCGCAGCCGGGTGCTCGCGCCGGGGATCGATCTCCAGGCGCTCGACATGGAGCGGGAACCCGCGCTCGCGACGCCACTCGCGCCGGGGCCACCCGTCATCCTCTGGAACAGCCGGTGGGACTACGACAAGCGCCCGGACATCTTCTTCGCCGCGCTGCGCGATCTGATGGAGCGGCGCATCCCCTTTCGTCTCGCGCTCGCCGGGACGAATCCGCACGGCCGCTCGCCGGAGTTCGAGCAGGCGCGGGAGGAGTTCACCACGCAACTCGTGCACTACGGGCAGCGCCCCTCGCGCGCGGAGTACGCGCGCCTCCTGTGGCGCTGCCAACTCGTCGTCTCCACCGCCGAGCACGAGTACTTCCCGACCGGCGCGCTGGAGGCGATGTACTGCGACGGCATCCCCGTGCTGCCGAACACGCTCGCGTACCCCTCGTTCGCACCCGCCGCGAACCTCTACCGCCCCGAGGAGGTTGGTTCCCTCGCAGAGCGGATCGCCGACCTTCTGCGCGCGCCCATCCTCCCCGACCCCATGCCCTTCCGCGTCACCGCCGCCCAGTACGACATCGCCCGCGCCATCGGCCCGTTCGACGCGGGCTTCGCGCGGGTCGCGGGACAGTCGGAAGAGGAGTTTCGCATCGGCTGATCGCCGACCCCGACCTTCCATTCGGCGACGAGGTAGCCGTTGCGGATGATGACAAGCCCAGAGGTTTCGTCGAAACAGCTGCACTGCTCGCCGATACGGTCGATCTGTGCACCAATTCCTCCTGCCGCATCTGGCGATGTCGGGTCATTCCGGATGTGATACTCCATGTTTCCGCGATAATGAGCATCGAGGCTATGGAAACTTAGCAGATTCGAATTGTTCTTGGTCACATTACGAGGCACATTAACCCGATTGACCTGCTACCCAAAGTGACCTGATCCCCGAAAAGATGTCCAATGCTTACGAGTAGGCTGTGCTACAATGCGCGCTGTTTCGCGCGGGCCGGGTGGGTATGATGATGGAAAAATGGGACGATACATGGGCGCGACATTGCCGAATGAGGGGGGATTCCTGACCATGAGCGAGCGGCGAATGGGCCAGCAGGCGCTGGATTACCGGCGGAAGTATCGGGGGGTGATCGGGGTCGAGAGCAAGATACCGGTGCGCGATGCCTCGGTGCTCTCGCTCATCTACACCCCCGGCGTCGCCGAGCCGTGCCTGGAGATCGCCCGCGACGCCGAGCGCTCCTTCGACCTGACGATGCGCGGCAACACCGTTGCCATCATCACGGACGGCACGGGGCTGACGGGCGAATCGACGCCGCAACCGGCGGCGGCCCTGCCGCTGATGGAGGCGAAATCCGTCCTCTTCAAGACCTTCGCCGGCATCGACGCCTTCCCCATCGCGCTCGACACGAGCGACATCAGCCGCGTCGTGCAGACCGTCAACGCGATGACGCCGACCTTCGGCGCGATCTGCCTCGACACGATGGCCGCGCCGCACTCCTTCTCCGTCGCCGACCATCTGGAGAAGGCCGCGACCGTCCCCGTCTTCGCGAATGGGCACCACGGCACGGGCGTACTCGTCTACGCCGCGCTCCTTAACGCTCTGAAGATCGTCGGCAAGTCGCTGGAGCGGTGCCGCATCGTCATCAATGGCGCGGGCGTCGCGGGGATCGGCGTCGGGCGCTTGCTGCGGCGGATGGGTGCGCATGACCTCGTTGTCTGCGACCGCGCGGGGGCGATCTACTCCTACCGCGAGGAGCGGATGAACTGGGCAAAGGCGTACCTCGCCAAAGAGACGAACCCGGAGAACCGCACCGGCACGCTGGCGGATGTCATCACGGGGGCGGACGTCTTCATCGGCCTCTCCACCGGTAACGTCCTGACCGGGGACATGGTCGCGTCGATGGCAAAGGACGCGATCGTCTTCGCGCTCGCCATCCCCCAGCCGGAGATAGACCCGATCGTGGCGCGGGAGGCGGGCGCGCGCATCGTCGCCACGGGCCGCAGCGACTACGCGAACCAACTGGATGTCGCGCTCGTCTTCCCCGGCTTCTTCCGTGGCCTGCTCGACTGCCGTGCGCGGAACATCCGCCTGCGCACCCTCCGCTACGCCGCCGAGGCGCTCGCCACCATCGTCGCGCCCGATGAACTGCACGCGGACCACATCGTCCCCGCCATCTTCGACTTCCGCGTCGCCCCCGCCGTCGCGTCCGCCGTCGCGCGGGCGACGAATGAGGCGATGGAGGCGCGCCTCCGCGCCGACCCGGACGAGGTGGCGGAGCGCACGCTGCGCTACTGCTACGAGGGGCGGCTGATGGAGAATCACCGCCCGCACCACCGCGAGATGACCTTCCGCGAGGAGGCGATCGATCTGCGGGAGCGGTACGGCGGCGTGCTCGCGGTGCGCTCGAAGATCCCGATCCGTGACCAGCACATGCTGAACATGCTCTACGTGCCGCCCGCCGCCCTCGCCCCGTCCGAGGAGATCATGGCGAACCCGATGAGCGTCTACGATCTCACGGCGCGCGGCAACCTCGTCGCCATCGTGACGGACGGCTCTGCCGTGCTCGGCCTCGGCGACATTGGGCCGCGCGCCGCCCTCCCCGTGATGGAGGGCAAGGCGGTGCTGTTCCAGACCCTTGCGGGCGTCGAGGCGTTCCCGATTTGCCTCGCCGCGCGCGAGGTGGACGAGATCGTCAATATCGTCAAGGCGATTGCCCCGACCTTCGGTGGCATCAACCTGGAGGATATCGCCGCGCCGCGCTGCTTTGCCATTGAGGAGCGGCTGAAGGCCGAACTGGACATCCCCGTCTTCCACGATGATCAGCACGGCACGGCGGTCGTCACGCTCGCCGCGCTCATCAACGCCCTCCGCCTTGTGAACAAGAAGATCGAGAACGTCCGCATCGTGATGAACGGCGCGGGCGCGGCAGGCATCGCCGTGACCGACCTGCTCATGCTTGCGGGCGCGAAGGAGATCGTGCTCTGCGACACGAAGGGCGCTTTGTATCCCGGTCGCCCGGAGGGGATGAACCCCTTCAAGGAGGATGTCGCGGCCCGTACGAACCCCTCCGGCCTGCGCGGCACGCTCGCCGAGGTGATGGCCGGTGCGGATGTCTTCATCGGCGTCTCCGCGCCGGGCTGCGTCACGCCGGAGATGGTGCAGTCGATGGCGGCGGGCGCGATCGTCTTCGCGATGGCGAACCCCGTGCCGGAGATCGCCCCGGACGCGGCGCACGCGGCGGGCGCGGCGGTCGTGGCGACGGGCCGGAGCGACTTCCCGAACCAGGTGAACAACTCCGTCGCCTTCCCCGGCATCTTCCGGGGTGCGCTCGATGTCCGCGCGCGCGGGATCAACGACGCGATGAAGATCGCGGCGGCGGAGGCGATTGCCGCCCTCGTCACCGAGAGCGAGTTGCGGGCGGACTATATCCTGCCCAAAAGCCTCGATCTCCGCGTCCCCTCCAAGGTGGCGGCAGCGGTCGCCCGCGTCGCGATGGAGACGGGCATGGCGCGCATCACCGTCGATGCCCAGCGCATCGAGCAAGCAACCCGTGACCTCATCTATGAGGGGCTGGTTGCGACGGTCTGATGGGAGTGGTTCGGGGTTCGAGGTTCGGAGCGGATTTCCTCGAACCCCGAACCTCGGACAGGAAACCCCCATGCACATCCGCCCACTCACCGAAACTGACGCCGAGGCGTTCCGCGCGCTCCGGCTCCGCGCCCTGACGGAGGAACCGGACGCCTTCGGCTCCTCCGCCGATGAGTTCGCGCGGATACCGCTGGCGGAGATCGCGCGGCGGTTTCTGCCGACGGAGGATGCGTTCACCCTCGGCGCATGGACACCGGGTCTCGTCGGCATGGCCCGCCTCGGCCGTGAGGAGCGGGTGAAGACGCGGCACAAGGCGGCGATCCAGAGCGTCTATGTTGCCTCGGAGGCGCGCGGGCGAGGCATCGGGCGCGCGCTGATGGCGGAAGCCCTCGCCCGCGCGGCGGCGCTCCCCGGACTTGAACAGGTTATCCTCGCGGTCACTGCGACGAACACGGCGGCGGTCGCCCTCTACCGCTCGCTCGGCTTCACCACCTACGGCACGGAACCCCGCGCCCTGAAGGTCGGCGACCGCTACGTGGACGAGGAGTTGATGGTGTGGTGGCCGGGGGAAGCAATCAGCAACGAATGAAGGGCGCGAGGCCCGATCGCGCCCAGGCGCCGGTACAATGTGTTGCTACCCATTGCCTACCGTTTGCTACTCATTGCATGTTGCTGCTATGCACACGGCGGCGTGTCATCATCGTAGATGTGAGTGAAGGGGCCGCTGCGGTAGGCGAGTCCCGCGCAGGAAATTCCCAGTGCGTCAGCCCATTCGTTTCCTCCTCATCGGAGGGTGTAGAGGTACGCGGCGATGTCGCGCGCGTCCTGATTGGTGACGCCGAGATTCGGCATCGCATTGCCGGGCCAGACGCTCTGCGGTTGCTGAATCCAGTAGATGAGGTTGTCGGGGTCGTTCGGCAGTTTCCCGGCGATATAGGCGCGCTTGTTCCACTCCGTCAGCGGCGGGCCAACGTGGTTGTGCGCGCCACTGACGCCGGGGATGACGTGGCAGGAGCCGCAGCCATACCGCGAGATTGCCTGTTTGCCGCGCCCGGCGTCGCCGTTCACGACCGTTGTCACCGGTGCCGTCCGCAACCGGAAAACGTCGGTCGCGATGCCGGTGGCGCCCGTGAACAGGGCGAGAACGACGACGATCTTCATCGCGGTGTACTTATTCAAGGGGGCCGCCTTTTGAGTGCTGAGTGCTGAGAACCGGGGGGCGCGTTGTCCGGCATCTGGCACCTGGCATCTGGCTTCTTCCTCCCGCCGACTCCCGCCGCTGCATCGCCGCTTCCTCCGCGCGGAGCCAGGCGACGAAGCAGGCGGCGGCGACGAGGAGGTAGACGACGCCGGACGGCACCCACATGATGAGGCCCGCGAGTTGCTGGTCCTCCAGTGGCGTGAGATGCCACGCTACCACCCCGGTCTCCTGCGCCGGGTACCACGGCGCACTCGCGAAGGTGAGGAGCGCGCCGAGGATGCTCATCTGCACGCCCGCCGTCACGACGTAGAGGATGTCCAGGCCGCGCGCGAGCCGTCGGTGCGTCGTCATCAGCGCCCCCCAGAAGAGCAGCGACGCGCCGAGCAGACAGGCGTGCTCCAGCGCGTGCACCGGCGCGTGCCGGAGCGCGGCATCGTACGGGGCGGGGAGATGCCATACCCAGAGCGCGACCACGTTCAGGCACCAGACGACGACGGGGTGCGTCAGGCGCTCCCAGACGGCGCGCAGCGGGCGCATGTGCCGCCACCCATGCCCCAGCCACCGCCGCCGCGATGGCGGCAATGCCCAGAGCAGGGGGACGAGCGGCGCGCCCCGGACGAGCAGCGGCGCGGCGACGAGCATCAGGAGCAGATGCTGCACCATGTGCGCAGAGAAGAGCGCGGTGTCGAGCGCGTCGAGCGGCGAGACGAGCGCGACCGCGATGATCGCCAGGCCACCGGCGAAGGAGGCCGCCTGCCCGCGCCGCACACCGTGCCCGATGCCCGCGCGCGCCCAGAGCCGCCCCAGCCCGCGCGCGTACGCGCACGCGGTGAGGGCAATCCCCGCGATCACCGCCGGATCGGCGACCCACGTCAGGGGCAGGCGCGCGCTCACGTGACCGACCCGCATGGTCGGAGGACGAAGAGCGCCACGTCCTCGAAAATGAGCAGCAGCAGGAAGAAGATGCTGATGAGGATGCCCGCGAGCGCCATGAACGCCCCGCTGCCACCGCCGCCCCCTGCGACCGTCATCTCATTCGCGTGGGACCCCTTCCACCGCCGCCACGCGACAGCCCCGGCGGTCACCGTGCCAACGATGCACAGAACCGTCAGGAGGTGCAGCAGCAGTCGGGCGGGGCCGAAATCCGTCGCGCAGCCGACCGAGGCGATGGCGTACCCGACCATCAGGTCGATGATCCAGAGGATCGGCCCGGCGAGCACGACCGCCCAGAGCACGCCCTGCCCGCTTCGCTGTCGTCGTTCGCTCGCCACCGATGACCTCCGAGTCGTTCGTCGCCTGTCGTTACAGGAAATGCGGGATGACGTAGAGCGAGGTGAAGACGACGATCCAAACGACGCCGACGAAGTGCCAGTAGATGCCGACCGCCTCGACCGCGAGGTAACGCTTCGCGTGGTACTGCCCGCGCCATGCGTGGAGCAGCACGAAGAGGTTCATCAGCAGTGCGACGCAGACGTGGAGGACGTGCAGCCCGGTGATCGTGAAGAAGAGCGACCCGTAACTGTTCGTCCGTATCGAGAAGACCTGCCGCGTGTACTCGTGCAGTTGCAGCCCGATGAAGACGACGGCGAGCACGAGACCGATCAGCCAGCCAACGATCAGGCCGCGCCGGTCGTCGCGCTTGATGCTCCGCTCGCCGCCGATGATCGGCGCGCTGCTGCTCAGGAGCAGCACCGTCCCGATGATCGGCAGCACCAACTCGGGCGGCTTGATGTTGTCCGGCGGCCAGACGGGCGCGCTCGACGCGATGTAGAGGTACGCCGAGATGAGCGCGGCGAAGAGCGTCGCCTCCGTCGCGATGAAGCAGATCATCCCCCACCACGCGGGCGACCGCGTGCCCGCGACGACGACGGGGAGCGGCGCGGGCGGCTCTCGCCGGGGGCGAAGGGCGGCGGAGCGGACGTTCATGCGCGCGCCTCTCCTGTCTCCACCGGCTGAACTTCCGGCCAGAGCCACCCCGCGACCGAGATCAACCCGAGCACGAAGCCGATGATGAGCACGACGATCTGGCTGAAGAGTGCGCCGATGAAGAAGACAGCGAGCGACCCGGCGAGAAGGAGCGGCCAGACGGACTCCGCCGGCATCCGAATGATCGCCTCCGGGTCGGCGTCCAGCAGCGTCGTGCCGAACGTCTCGCGGTAGTTGTCACGCACGCGATCCAGCTCCCGCGCCTCGGGGCCTTCGTCCGGGGTGCCATTGTCCCAGAGCGGGTCGGGGCTGCCGACGGTCGGGATCTCCCGGAAGTTGTAGACGGGCGGCGGCGACTCGGTCGCCCACTCCAGCGTGTTCGCGCCCCACGGGTTGTCCCCCGCGAGTTCGCCGCGCGCGAAACTGACGAAGAAGTTGATGAGGAAGAGGATGATGCTGATCGCCATCAGGTACGCGCCAAGCGTGGAGAGCAGGTTCGGCGTTTCGAGGCCGCGCCCGGCGGCGTACGTCCAGACGCGGCGCGGCATCCCCAGCACGCCGGAGAAGTGCATCGGGAAGAAGGTCAGGTTCATGCCGACGAAGAGCGTCCAGAAGTTCCACCGCCCGAGCCGCTCGTTCATCAGTTTGCCCGTGATCTTCGGCATCCAGTAGTAGATGCCCGCGAAGATCGGGAAGACGACGCCCCCGAAGAGCACGTAGTGGAAGTGCGCGACGACGAAGTAACTGTCCGTCGTCGCCTGATCGAAGGGAACGAGGGCGAACATCACGCCCGTCACCCCGCCGATGGTGAAGAGCAGCAGGAAACCGATCGCGAAGAGGAACGCCGTGCTCCAGACGATCTTCCTCGCGCGCCAGATCGTCGTGATCCAGAGGACGATCTGCACGCCGCTGGGGATCGTGATGATGACGCTCGCCGCGCTGAAGAAACTGTTGGAGATAGCGGGCAGCCCGGTCGCGAACATATGGTGCACCCAGAGCGGTTTGCGGAATTGCTGAGCCGGTGCGAGACTGAGGGACATGAGCAGAGCATACAGTGACGATCTCCGGTTTCGCATCGTGCGGGCGGTCGAGGACGAGGGAATGAGCCAGTCTCACGCCGC
>JAABUS010002044.1_pt1 | contig 40186 bp, 2 predicted proteins | sample 5560161 | NCBI WGS metagenome assembly JAABUS01 (sample SAMN10711885, study PRJNA513376) | rock metagenome | isolation source: Antarctica rocks | place: Antarctica: Victoria Land, Trio Nunatak nord | collected 2016-01-04
GAAATTTCTTTAATATTGTAGTTAAATAACTAGATAATATTAAATTATAAATTGAAAGATATTTGTTATTAGTATTAGCAATCTATCTACAATATATATATAATCTCTTTTATTTAAATCTTAGAATCTTAGCTACTTAATATACTATTAGACTATATAGTACAATTTATATATATATTGCGATAAATCTTTATTATCTCTATAATTATAATTATTTACTAATTAATATTTTATTATTATCTTCTTATAATATCTTAAACAATATATATATATTAATAAGATTTTTTTGTAAAACTTGTAAACAATACTATTAATTTAAAATATACTTAAAATTATAAATAACTAGTAATTATATATAAAATAAGATTAATAATTTATTATTATTTTAATAAATATTTTATATTGTTAATTTTTTTTAACAATTCTTGTTAAGCAATTATATTAAATATTAACAAATTTAGTATGTTTTAAACAAGTTTTATAAATAATAAACTTTATTTATAATTAAACTTGCAATAAGCTATTAATTAATTGTATAAATATATTTTAATTTTCGTTTATACTTAATCTAGTTTTAGAATAATAAAAGAATAAATATTAATAAAACTAATTAATTATAACAAATAATAAGAAAATAAATATCGAATATTATTTTTTATTTATAGATATTGTTGTTTTAGACAAACGCAATTACAACAAATACAAAAATAATAAAAATAATATTATAAATAAAATATTAATTTGTTAATCTTTTAATAAAAGCTTTTAATTGTTAATAATAATAGAAATTTTTGCAATAATTTTAGAGTTTTAACAAATAATCTAAGAATAAATTCTAAGTATTTATAAGCTATTTATAGTATATAATTTAGATTTATTTCTAAATTTTGTATTAAAAATTTTTTAAAAATATATATAAATTTTAATAATATTATAGACAAATTTGTATATTAATATAAAAAAAACAATTGTTGTAAATACAAAATAAGGAAAACAACTAATTGTATAATATAATAATAATTAATAATCAAACTAGAAACAAATGCTAACTAGATAAACTTTAACTAATATGAATCTTAATTAATAACAACTAACTAAATAATACTTGTATTATATATATTCTTTTTTAAATTTTTAACAAGATTGAAAAAAATAGTTCTTTATTAATTTACAATTGTTTTAGTAGTTATCTAGTAGTTATCTATATAATAAAAATATATATTTGTTAAGATACTAATTGTTTCTTCTTAATTTTAAATAATATTTGCTCTAGAAATAAAAAAGATATTATATAGTTCTTATAATATAATATATTTCTATTAAAGTTTGTTTAATAAATATACAAATAATACTATATCTTTAAGATTTCGATAAGAAATAATTAAATTTTTACTAAAAATATATTAAAAACTCTAGAATTTCTTTATTTTTTTTCAAATATTTTATTAATCTTAGAAGCTTTATTAATAGCAACAAATCTTTTGTTAATTATAATAATTATTGTTAGTAAGCAATGCAATAAATAATAGATATATATTACTAATACTTGTCTTAATTATCTAATATTGTTAATTGCAATTTTAACAACTATTAGACAATTAATGCAAAAAGATACAACAATTATTATAATTTGTTGCTACTAAAAATTGCGTAACGCAATTTTTAATAGTAGTTAATTAAGTAGTATATTATACTATAAGTAAAATAGTGTAAACTTAACTACAATATTGCGCAATCTTATTTGTATAAAAACTAAAATAACTATATAAAGTATTATTAAAGTTAACTTTTTTGTCTAAAGAAATTAATATTTTAATAAATTATCTTCTTTATTTTCTTAACTTTAACTTATACTATCTTAAATTCTTGCAATATTGTTAAATGCTATTTTAATATCATTTAATTTATTGTCTTACAATTTAAACTTAATATAAAATTTGTAATAAATTAAGTTAACAAATTAAATTACAATATTTAAATAATTAAGACGCAACTAATAAGATTATAAAGACAAAGTTAAACAAAAGTTAAAAATTTGTAAAAAATAACTTTATATTTATTGCTTTATTTTAATAAAGTTAGATACAAATCTTTATATATTTTATAAATTTGCAAAATATTTGCTTAACTATTTAATTTTTTATTATTTAGTATAAAATTATTAATTTTTAGATTATAGTATTAGAACAATATAGTTCTTTGTTTTATCTTATTTTTGTTTAATATAAAATTGTAAACTATAGCAAGTATTGCAATACAAACAATATTGTAAAGATAAAAAATTAATATAAAGTTTTCGAATTTTTCGATATTACTTTTGTTATATTTTTTATTTAATTTTGTAATATTGTTGTAAGTAACAATATTATAAACAACAATATTAATCTATTATTTTTTAATTTATTTATAGAAATTAAAAATTATAGTTGTGCAATTGTCGATATATTTGTTATTAAACAAAATCGACTTTTGTATAATATTTGTTTTGTAATTATTGTCGAGATATTTAAATATATTTAAATCTATATATTGAAAAAAGATTATTATATTTGTAGAAATTATATACTTTGTATAATATAAATAATTTACAAAATATAAATTTCTATTTAAGCAAAAACAAGTATAAAGTATTTAATAATAAGAAATTTGTTAAACAATTTGTTAAAATAAGTTGTAGTATATAATTTGTAATTATTTTTTATTACTTTGCGCATTGTATTAAGTTTAGTAATAAAAATATATTTCAAACTTTTTATTAATTAAGTTATCAATATTGTCTTTTTGCTCTCTATTTATTTTTATATCTTCTTACAATTAAGTAAAGAGATTAGAGATAATAAGATTGCTAAATTTGTATTATTTAATCTATATTTTTTCTTTAATAATCTTATTAACAATATATTGCACGTAAATTAGTATTAAAGAAACAAATAGATTAGAAATAACAAGCTTATAAATATAGATTTTAAGCTTATTTGCAAATATAAAGAAACAATTTCTTTGTTTAAATCGAGTTAAATTTGTTGTTTTATATATATTAAGTGCGTTGCAATATATATAGCAATTTATAAAAATTGCTTGTAGATTGTTAACTTTAAAATCCTTTACTTAAATCTTAAAATAGCTTGCAAGATCTTTTAAATACGCGTAATAAATATATTATAAATTTAGCTATTTTTTTTTGTTTGCGCTTTAGAAATAGATTGTTTAATTTAATTAAATAGATTAATATATTAAGACAATTTGTTTTTGTTTTAATATCGATTTTTTTGTTAATTTAATTTAGAATAATTAAAGCAATATTGCAATAACAATACAACTTAATATTCTTTTTTAAACTTAAATTGTTATTTTCTTTATTAATATTAATTGCAAACTTAACAATATCTTTAAGCAATATTAAGTTATTATTTGTTGTTATATTAAATATTATATTTAATTAATCAAATATTGTATTTAATAAATTTAATATATTTTTTGCAACTTTTAATACTATATAATATTATAGCTACTATTTGTTAAATATAACAACAATATTTATATAACAATATTTGCTAGCATTATTATTTAATAATTTCGATTTAATTTTATTGTTTAACTTAATAGAATCAATTTAAAACTTTATCAATTTTAACAATATTAATCAATCTCTTTAGAGTAGCAAGTTTGTAATCTCTCTTATTAGCAATTTTAATTTTTGTTAATTGTTTGTTTAAATTTTTTTTGTAGTATTATATTTATCTTTGCAAAGTTAAATTCGATTTTACGTAATATGCGCTATTATTGTAAATATCTCTTAATATATATATTTTATAGAATATTTTGCAAGATATATTAAATAAGTTTTATCTATAGTTAGAAAGATTTAATTATTAATATTGCAATTTCAATTTTTTTTAACAATTTGCGCGCTTTTATCTTTTTTGTTGCTATTATATATCTAGCTAGCAGATTGCTTTATTCGACAAGTTTTACTCGACAAGTTGCGCTAGTCTCTAAGAGGACTAGCTCGACAAGTAAAGATAAATTTTTGCATAACTAGATAAAGAATAAATTCAACTATTTATTACAATTTGTCTAGTATTTGTTTTGTCTATTTCTTGTTTTACTTTCGTAACAAATAGTAGCTTCAACTAGTATATAAAGTACTTTTCTATTGCTAGTTTATTGCATTAATTGATCGACAAATTGTATTAATTATCTTGTTTTTTGCTAAATTCGATATATTAGTTTATTAATTATTTTAATTACTTGTTAAGCAAATCTTTGTATCGAAAAGAATTTATTTTTGTTTAATATTTGTTAAGCTGCGCAATTAACTTGCAAAGTAACTTGTTAAACTATACAACTAATTTGCAAAACAATTTGTTAACGTTAATTAATTTGTTTATTCTTCAATTTATTTGTAGATTTTACTCAAATCTTGCATTTGTTAAGTACGCAATATTTATCTTTTATTAATTTTTGTCTTAAGCTAGCTTTATATACAAAAAAGAAAGTATTTATATTAGCTTATTAACTTTTTGCTTTTCTATCTACTAGTTATTAATACTTAGTTTATTTTTTATTTTTTACTTAATAAGTTGTTGTTAAGATTGTTAAACAAGCTTTTTACTTTTTTTTATTTTTTGTTTAATTAATTCGCAAATGTAGAACTTATTTAATAGAAAAGTTTTGTATTTGATTTGCAAAGTAAACTATTAACAAGTTGTTCTTTAAATAAATTGTTAAGAAATTCGAAACAACTACTTAAGACCTTAATAAATATATTAATTTTATTATTTTGTTAACTTTCGAAGACTTGTTAACAATTTTGAAGTTCTTAAATAAGCACAAGAATTTTAAGCTTGTTGTTTTAGCTTCTTTTATCAAATTAATTAACTTAATTGTTATTATTTTACTAAGCAACTTGTATTTAAATAATTTATCTTTTTCTATTAAATTGATCAATTTAATTGTTATTAGTTTATTAGACAACTTGTATTTATGTAATTAATTTATTATAAACAATAAGTCTTACAATAAATTTAGAAATCTAAACAACGTTTCTCTTAACAAATTAACAAATTGTTTTAAATCGAATGTTTGTTATTAAGTATTCTTAGTCTTATATAGAGATTGCAACAATTATAGTAGAATAATAGATTTATTTAGTAATCTTTTTAAAACTTGTAAACAATAAGAGTTTGCATTTGTTTGCAAAAACAACTTGTTATATATAAGAGCATTAAATTATATTAAAACAATAGAAAAAATTACGTCGACAAAACAAGTTAACGCTTCGAAGATTACAATTATCGAGTAATTTTTTTCTTCAAATATACAAAGTTATTTTGCTCTTAATATTTAAAATATATTTATCGCTCAAAATTTACAAAATTAATTTGCTTTACTTACTTAAAACTTCTTTACTTAGTTTTTTACTTACTAAATATTAAACAAGTAACACAATATTAATTAGACTCTTTCTAGTTATTAAATATCAAATAGATAATACAACTTTAAATATATTAATCTTGCTTAATAGATATTGAGCAATTAGTATAACTTTAATTAAAACGCTTTCGACAATTAGATATTGTTTGCGTTTAAATACTTAATTAGTTTTGCTATTTACTTATATATTTATAGCAATATTGTCTATAATTAATTGAATTAATTAAGAGATCTTAAAACTTGTTAAAAAGACAAAGCATTTACGTCTTAGATAATAGAGCAACTATATAAATTAATGCGTTGAGAAATTTAATAATTTAATCGAATTAATAAGAATTCTTAAAAATATTATTATTTAAATAGAAACAATAATTAAGATAATTTAATTACTTTAATCAATTGCTTTAAAATAACAAATTTAGAATTTTTTTATTTAGATATCTTGAAAAACTATAAATCGAATAGTATTATTTTCGCAAATAAAGAGACAATCTATCGAGAGATCTTTATATTTGTCGAACAAATAAAAAATTATACTTACATAGTTAACAAAATTGCAATAAAAAAAAATCTATTGTTGTGTTTTTATAATATTGCTATAATTTAATATTTAAAGAAGATTAAAAAGTTTAAGCACAAAATATTTAAAAAAATTTTGCTTATTAACTTTATTAACAAACTAAAAACGCAATTTAAAATAAGAATTAATAAAGTTTTTAACAAACTTATTTTAAAGCTCTTTACAATTAAGAATGCGCAAAATAATTGCAAAACAATTAATTTTCTTTAAAATATTATTCTATACTTTTAATTAATTAATATTTTTAATTTATAAAGTTAATTTATATAGATTTAGAATTAACTTAATTTAGAGTTGCGTTTAATAATTATTATATTAACAACTTATACAATTGTTTAAAACTTTATCGAGAAACTAAATACAAAAAAAGAGCTATAAAAGATAATAATAAATATTTGTCAATTATTAACTTAAGATTGCAATTATACTTAAAAGTTTAAAAAGCGCAATAACAATCTTAGAAATAACAATTAGCAATAGTAGATATATTAATTATTTGTATTTTATTAGTTATACTTTTCTTATACTTTTTGTTCTATTTACTTTAATTTATATTAATTGTTTATAAACTATTAGATTTATTTATCTTTGCAAGACGCGTCTAATTTTAATAGTTAATATTGCTCTATTATATTGTTGTCTTTTTTTTCTAAGTATTTTGTTATTATTGTTATTAATATTAAGACGCAATCGAACAACAAAAACAAAAACTTATTTCTTCTTAAAGCAAATAATTGTTATATTAAAAGTAGAGATTAACAAAATTATAATAATTATCAATCTCAAAAATATTAATTGTTCTATTAATTGTTAATATATCAACAATTATTTTATTAATAAGCTAGATATTAATTTCTTGCTTTGTTAATGTATTAACTAGTTGTTATATCAATTTATTATATAGATTCTTTGTTATATAATAACTTGTATTATTCGACTTAATTTTACAATGTTTTTGTGTACTACTTAGAAATTTCACAAAAAAATATCTATTATACTAAAGAAAATTATTAAGAAGATATTTTATCAAAGAAACAACGCAAGAACTCGTCAATAATTGTTGATATCTTCTACGTCGAAATAAAGATAAAACTTCTACTATTTAAACAACTTATTTGCACAAAATACTATAATATTTTTCAATTAACTAACAAGCTTTTTCGATATATTAAAAAAAGATACAATTTTAAGTATTAAATAAGACGAGTATTTATCGAGATCTTTTACGTCGACAAAGCAATAATAAAATAAAATAAAACTATTAATAATTTAGAACTAATAAAGTTAAATATTAAAACAATAATTGATATAGATTTGATTTTTTGTTTATATTATTATATTACTATCTTGCTAGAATTTGTTTAGCAAAACTCGTTGTATAATATATATATAAATATTAAATATACTATAATTCTTATCGATTGCAAGTTTTTTAAAAATTTTGTATTAAATCTTTTAATTAAGAAAACACAAATATTTATCTCTATTTGCAATATTAATATTGCAAGATACTTAATTAATAATTATTTTGTACTAAATATATATATTAAAGATTATATATATAACAAAAAGTCTATTGCGTATATTTGTTAAAAGATATATATTATTAATAATCTTAAAATTAAATTGTTACTTAATATAAATATTATAGCTTTTAAACAAATAATTGTTAATCTCGATATTAAACAATTTACTCTAAATAATTGCTAAAAACTAACAACTAGTCTTAACGTTACAATATAAAATAATACTAGAATTTGTTAAATCTTAAAATCGAAACATAAAATAATTGTTAATGCAAACAATATTGGTAACATATTTGTTTAAATTAATTAATTTCTATTAAATTGTAATTTCTTGTTTAAGTTAAATCTTATTAATATTTATATATACGTAATAAATATTTTATTGTTAACAATTTATATACGCAACAAAAGCTCTTTGTTAATTATCGTCTATAAATTAACAAATCTTAACTATTTAATTAAGTTCGAAGAGCAAAAATACTATTAAATTAATTTCGACAAACATAATTAAATTGCTAAGAATAACATAAAAGTAAAAATATTATTAAACAAATATTAAATAATCTTATTTAATAATATATATATTTGTAGCTTATTAATCGAGATAATCGAACTTTGTATTTTTGTCGATAAATTCGTTGTTTTTTGAAAGAACAATAATAGAATTGTTAAGTTAACAAAAGACAACTAAATAATTGTTTTACTAGATAACGATTAAAACTCTACAATAGCTTTTAAAATAATACAAAAAGTCTATTTGTTAAGCAAACAAGACAAAAAGATAATTAATAAGAAATTCGACAAGTTTTATTAACAAAGAAAAATAAAGTAGTCTACGCAATTAACTTCTTTTGATTTCTTAATTTTTGTTATTTAATATATAATTAAAAACTCTAATAATTAATTTGCTAGAAAGTATTAAGTAGTTACAAATATTAAAAATTTAAACAAATTAATAATTATTAATAATTACTTAACATTTATACAAAGCAATATTATAGCACAATTAAAAAGCTACAATTATATAAATTTAATAAATAATTTTATTTTCTTTCTTTAGTTTATAATAGTCGAACAAGATTGTTACAAGTTTTTGTTTATTATTTATTAAAATAAGAAACAATTTAACGTTGTTGTTATAAAATTTAAAAACTTCTTAACTTATATATAACAAATAATAAATAAACAATTGCGACTTCTATACAAGTTCTACAAAATATATATTAATAATATTGTTACTTTCTTTAAATTTTTTACAAAATCTTTTATTAAGTTTGTTAAGCTTTAGATTATATTAAGTTTTATAAAGATTTATCTTAACTATTTTAGTATTACTTTACTTAAACAAAAAATTAATATCTTTAATTTATCTATTATTAACAAACAAATTGTTGCAATTAAGACTATTTAATTCTTCAAAAATCTTAGAGCGTTAAAAATGTATTTAGATCTTGTTAATTATTAATATAACAAAATTGTTTAATATATACAATCCGTCGACTTGTTGCAACAAAAGAAAACACAATTGCTTAAGAGTTTACTTGCGCAAAACAATCAAAAGTGTAAAATATATTTTCGAAATACTTCTATTAAGCAATTATTAAATTTGTTAAGCTTTTTTTATTAATTTTAGTATACTTTTACAACGTCGAATTTTCTTATTTACTTTAATATTAATTGTTGTTTGTTTATAAAATTTGACGCAACAAAAAAACAAAAATACAAAATTAAAATATATTACGTTAAAGACAATTCTATTAACAATAACTTTTGAAAATCTAATATCTAATATATATTATTTTTGTTTAAAATATTAAGTATTGTTGAGTCTTATTATTGATTAATAAAACTAAAGATTGCTTGCTTAATTTAAACAATTAAAAAGACAAAATATTTAATTAAGACTTTTAAGTAATTAATTATTGTCTATACAAATTATTCGACTATATTTAATATTATTAAGTAAACATTTTTGTTGTTATTTGTTATAAATAAGTTTAATCTTAGACTTATATATATATTACAATATCTTTTGCAATTTAATTTTAACATTTAATACAAAACAAGTTGTCTAAATATAATATTTAATATTTCGTTTTAACTACTAGTATTAATTGACAAGAAAAAAGCAAATAATATTGAAAAACTTAACAAAGTTAATACTTTTGTATCTAAGATTAAAATCTTAAAAATAAATAGACTTGTTAAATAAATTTTTAAGAAAAAGAAAAATCTAATTGCACAAACAATCTTTAATAAAGCAATATTCTTTTATGTTTACTTAATAGAAATAAGCGCTAATTTTAAAAAACAATTGTTCGATATTTATATTAAATTTGTTAAATAAACAAAAATTATAAATATTATTTAAAGGTTTGTTATATTGTTAAGTATACAATTCTTTGTAAAAAATAGATTGCTATACTATACAAACTATGTTAATCAAAAGAGACTTTATCTATTAAAGAAATTTAAAAAAGAGATTTTTATTTAAGTATATAACAAGAATTATTACATCGACTTTACTTGTTTATATAAGACAATTTTTATTAATTTTTACTTTTGCAAATTAAGCAATTGTCTACAACGTTACGTAATATATTGTCGAAAATACAATCTCTCTTAAATAAAGTATTATTAATTGTATAATATTTTAAATTTTATTACTAGTTTTTTAATACTCTTCTATATAATAAGTTTCGATTTTATATTAATTCTATTAAATAAACAAAATATAAACGTTGCATTTATTGCGACATATAAGTTTTTTAAAAAAGTAATAATTATAATCGATAAAAATATGTATGTTGCTAAGAACTAAACTAGTATAATAATAAACAAATTTGCAAACTAAAAAATATCGAAGACTTTTATATACAATTGCGATAAAAGGTTTTTGTTCGAATTTTAATGTATTGTATTTAAGAAACTCGATATTAACTTTCTAATCTTTGCTATATATTATTCTTAAATTAATAATTAAAGCAAAAAAATTAATTAAACAATAAAGCTTATTTTTTGCTATATAATAACAAACAATCTTAAACTTAATTAAGTATTTTTTCTTTTAATTTTTCGAATATAATTAAACAATTTATTTAGTTTCTTTATTAATCTTTTGTTAAATAAAATAATTATAAGATTTAAAATTTAAGATTTTTTAACTCTTTTTAAATTTAATAAGCAAAAAGAGAATTAACTTAAAAGAAAATTAATAAATATAACAAAAATTAAAATTGCAATTGTCTAAATTAATATAATAACAAAGAATCATTACAATAGATATTATTAACTCTAAACTCTTTAAGTAAGCAATTAAGTTTTTTTTTGTTTGTACAAGAATTATAGTTTGTCTTTTGTAAAGTTAACAAAGTTAATTATTTAACAAATTAATCTCTTTATAGTTCTCGAACAAAAAGATAATTTAGTTTATAAACTTAATTTGCTTATTAATTGAAAGATTTATTTAGTTATTTTTATTATTAATCTAAAGTTAACTTTTAAAGAAGACAATTTCTATAATTGTTTGCAATCTAATTATTTTAAATTAGTTACAAAATTTAATAACAAGTAATATATTTACAAAGTTAAATTTCTTGTTAATTATTAACTTCGTTATTACAATCGCAAGAAATCTATCTCGAAATACTTAATTTATTAAAAAAACTATAGATCTAAATTCGATTATTAATACAATAAGAATTTGCTAAACAAGATTAAAGATCTTGTCTAAAAATACAAAATAAAGTATAATATTTTTATTAATAATACTATACAATATTTTAATTAATCTACAAAGTTTATTGTAATAAAAAACTTAATTAAAGAAGTTACATTTATAGTATTGTAATACTTTTTAATTAATAAAGTTAAAAAGATTTTATAACAAGATTGTAATTGTTTTCGAAAATTATAAAATAAATATTTTTGTTAAATTAAGACATTAAACAAGCAAACTATTATTAATCGAAAAACTTTTAATTTTATTAATATAGTTTAAATCGAGACTTATAATAAGCTATTGTATTATAACTTTTAATTTCTTAAGCAATACTAGACAAATAATTTTTGCAATATTATATTAATAATAATACAAAATATAAATATTAATTAATATTTTTATTAATATACTAATAAGATTAGATAACAAAATTCTATTTACTAGACGCATAATTTTAAATACTATTAATACTTATTTAATAATTTCTTCTTTAAAATTAATAACTTATTTAATTTTACAATTTAGTAAATTGCGAAGATTTATTATTTGTTTGCGCATTATTTACTATCTTTATCGATTGCTTAACTTGTCAAGTATTATATTATTATTATAAAATTTCTTAAGTTTGTTAATATATCTATAATTGCTATTTAGAAAGTTGTAGCAACTTGTTAAGTTAAAAAGCAAAAACAACAACTTGTTATTTAAAAGAGTATAGCAATTAAAAAAGTTAAAAAGCAAGTTATCTTTATTAACTTTAAGTAAAAAGATATTAAATACAAAATTATTAAAGATAAAAACAACAAAGATTAGAATAATAACAACAGCAAAGATTTGCTTAACTATAGTTGTTTAAATATTTAAGCTTTTTCAATATTTGTTAAGAACAAATTTAAGAATTGCAGCAATTTTTTTACTATTAAAATATATATTTGCTATGTTTTTTTAAAAGAATTAAAATTTCTTATTTTTAAAAGTAAAGTATTTAAGATAGCAATTAAAGATAATTATTTAGCTCTAAATTAATTTAAACTCAACGTCAAACTTATTAATTTAGTTAATAACAATAATAAGACAATCTAATCTTAGACTTTTATTGCGCTAATTAATTTTAATATTGTTTGCGTAATTCTTGTTAAAATTAAGATTAACAAAAGAGATTAATTATAACTAGCAATTTTTAATATTAATAACAATTTACAAATATCTTGCAAGTTATTCGATATTTTTGCAATTATAAAATACAAAGAATTGCTTTACATATTAATCTATAAACAAAAATATTAATTATACAACAAAGAGATTGATATTATATTTATTGTATTAAATGCTAGCTATTGTACAACAAAGATCGACAGCGTAGCTATAAATCTAATAAAAAGCAAAATTTATACAACAACAAAATTTGTATTAATCTTATTTATAATTAAGAAGTTTCTACAAATTTATATACAAAATATTGTAAATTCAATAATTCTAATAAGCTACAATAGTTTCTATATCGATTTTGTTTGTATTAAGTTTGTTAAATTTAGATTTAAAATTATTAAAAGTAAATCTTAACTAAAAAAGATTATCAATTTAGTTGAACAAAAGTTACAAACAGTACTTAACGCATCTATACTAGTTAAAATATATACAAAAAAGAAGATAATACGTATTTTTGATTTTAATTACAAATTGAATAAGTATTACAAACTTGTTAATCTTTTTAATAACAAAATTAAAATTAATTGTTTAGTAGATTAGTATATATGCGTTTGCAAAACAACGCAAAGAATAACAAGTCCTCTTTGAAACAAAAAGTAAGTATTTTTTTAATAAACAATAAAGAGAGATTGCGATAATAGATTTTTGTCTTGCTATTTTTTTTGCGCAATATGTCGACAAATAATGCAAAAATTACAATCTCTACTTGCTCTAATTCTATAGAAATCGAGATTATAAAAATCTTTAAAATTATTAATACTTTAATTAACAAATTATACAATAAATTTTAAGAAATTAATGCAAGATTCGAAGTTATTGCAATAAGTAGTTTAATAACACAAAACAATAATACTACAAAAATATACAAAGATATTGTTCTAAATAGAATTGTTAAATTTGCTTAAAAATTGTTAAATTTGCTAGCTTTAATTCTTAGAAGCAAACAAATTATACAAAGTAATGTGTATCTTATTAGTTGATATATGCACAACATCTATATTAAAGTCTTTAAAAAGACTTATTAAGAACAATTTTCTAAGTTCTACAATTTGCTAATTATTAGAAAAAATTAATTTGTCGCACTTATCAAATACAATAAGAGAAAAATCGAGAAAAATAAGAATGCAAATAATAATAATAGCACAAAAATAAATTGCTTGTTGTTCAAAAAATTACAATACATAATTTAATAAGCATTTGTCGATAGATAAGATCTTGCTTTGATTGTTGTTTAATTAACATATTATTACAAGTCAATAAATAATAAATAAATCGACTAATTTGTAGATAAATTAAAAGTTAAGAATTTAAAGACTAATTGTTTTTTTTTATTTTCGCGATCTACTTTAGTTGTTTTATCGACGTATTATTACAAATTTGCTCGACAAACGTTTTTGTTAATTATTATCAACAAGAGCGTTGTCTTCTTTTTTCGAGAAAGACATTTGTTATATATCTAGCTAGTAAATTGCTTTATTCGACAAGTTTTACTTAACAAGTTGCGCTAGTTCCTAAGAGAACTAGCTCGACAAGTAAAGATAAATTTCCGCATAGCTAGATAGAGAATAAATTCAACTATCTATTACAACTTGTCTAGTGCTCGCTTTGTTTGTTTCTTGTCCTGCTTTTGTAATAGTTGCAAATTGCTTTTCTTAATATTTAAATTTAATATTAATATTTGCTATCTAAAACAACTCTTGCTTTCTCTTTTGTTATAAATCGAGTTTTTTATATATATTTATTTATTAATATTTTCTAGATCTTAATTGTTATATTGTATACTTATTTTTGTTTATTAGTAAATTAATTTAATATAAAAGTAATTTTGTTAAGTTGTTCGATTAATATATTTAGATTAACAATTTAACAATGTATAATATAATAAATCTCGATTTTATTACTAGCAAAATTCTTAAATTTTTTAATAATAATTGCAAAAAAAATATTCGACAATAAATAAATAGTAATATTTGTATTTATAATATTAATATTGTTTAATTATAAAAACAATTTGCAATTAATATTGTTAACACAATTAATAGTCGAACTTGTCGAACAATTACTTTTTAAATATTAGTAAATCTTGTCTCTAAAAATTAACAATAGATAAAAATTAATTAAGATTTATAGTTTAGAAATAGTTGCTTTATAAAAGAAATTTAAAAGTCTAAAAATACTTAATTGATAACGTTCTTAAAAATATAATTTTATTTTAATAAATACTTTTGTTAATAAAGATAAAAAAAATCAAATAAATATTAATAAAGTATTTTAGTTTTTATATAATTTTAATAAATACAATATCTTGTCTATTAATTTATCTATAATTAATAGATAGTATATAGTAGTTTAATTCTCTAATTTTGTAAATTTTTCAAATTTATTTGCTTTATTTATAATTTACTCAATTCTAAAAAAATATTTAATCTTTTTTTTAAATATAAATTTTAATAAATTTGAAATTTAACTTTTTAAATATTTATTTAATTAAATTAATATTGTAGCTAGATAATTAGATAATATTAGACTATAGACTTAAGAATGTCTACCACTAGTATTAGCAACCTATTTGCAATATATATGCGATCTCTCCCACTTAGATCTTAGAATCTTAGCTACTTAATACACTATTAAACTGTATAGTGCGATTTATATATACATCGCGATAAGTCTCTATTGTTATAGTTATCTACTAACTAGAATTTTATTTTTATTTCGTTACATTGAAGCTCAATGCGAGAATTTAATTATAATAACAAATATTAGAACAACAAATTGTCGACGTATCTCTAAAAACAATCTTAGAAATTTAAGAATTTAAAAACTTAAAAACACAAAAAAAAGAATATAGATAATAAGTTAATTTTGACAAATTACTAGAATTAAAAACTTCAAAAATCAAAAACACAAAATTAACAATTTAAAAATTAGAATATTATTAAGTTAAAAAGCAAAAAAAGAAGAAACAAAGTCGAAATATTAAAAATAGCAATAAAAGTTGTAGATTTAAAGATTAAAATATCTTATTAAAATTGCAACTAATATTTATTGTTAAAACAATAAATTGCTCGCTAACTATAGTAATATTATTGAAAGAAACTTCTTAATAATATAATTAATCTATTTGCTTAAAAGCAAAAACGCTATTTAAATTCTCTTTTTAATAAAGATTGAAGCAAATCTTTAACGCAAAGTTATTTGTTAATAGTAAATCGACAACTAATTAAAAGAAGCAATAGATTAAGAACATCTACTTATAAACAATTAAAAAAATAAAAAAACAATAAACAAAAAAACAACGCAAAGTTGAAAAAAGAAAAGAAAATCTTTTTTTAATATTTTTACAAAGAAAAGAAAGAGATTTGCAAATCAAAAACATTATTTTTTGAATTAATTATTATTATTAATTTTTTTAATTTAGTAGTTGTTACTTTTACTATTTATTATTAAACTATTTTTTTAGAAATAATATCTTAAAATAATAAAAAGATTGCAAGACTTTTTTTTGATATATCTATATTAATAACAAGTTTACTTGATAATTTTATAAAAATTGTAAAATTTTATTATTACGTAATCTTTATATCTTTTTTAAGAACGTCAAAAGTATTGCATTTTAATAAACTTAATATTATTAATTTTTTAAATTAATTTTTAGATTTTTATAATAAGTATAAAGTTATTTTTTAGTATAAAATTATTAAGTTGTCGTAATATTGCGACAAGCTTATAGAGAATTTTATTAAGTTTATTGTTATCTAAGCAAATAAAAAGTAATTTAAAATAATAAATAAGTTAAAAAAGAAATATAAAGATAAGAATTTAAATTAAAAAATTAACTCTTATACTTTTCTAGAAGTTTTAAAAGATATATTAAGAGTAAAGTCGAATAATATTTGTAAATATAATTAACAATTTAAAGTTATTTTTTTAAAGCTTATTAAATTTAATTAAGTCAATAAATATATTAAGTTCTTGTAATATTTAAAGAGTCTTTTTTGCAATATTTGTATTAAAATAATGCAAAAGCATAAAATTAATTTAAAAAATATAATTATTATAATATTTAAATTGTTATACGAGACAATTATAAAATTAATCAAAAATAAGATAATTATGCAAGAAATAAGTATTAATAGCAATTAAATTGCTTAACGAGTTGCAAACATCAATATAAATAAATTAATAAATATAATAAGCAAGAAGCAAAATTTAGTAAAAAAGAAAATTACGTCGAAGATAGTTTTTGCTTCTTTAGTATCGCTAGTAGTTGCAATTAAAAATATAAAAATTAACAAAATACTAAACATTTTAATACAAACTTTTAAAAATTTCAAAATTAACAATATTTGCAAAATAATAAAGAGCAAGATTTATTAAATAATTTAATAAGCAATAACAATACAATTATAAAAGATTTCGTATATTGTATTTTCTTAAATTTAGATAATAATTTAGAGTCTATTTTAAGAAACAATTTATGTTTATTAAGAACTTGTATTTGTTTTTGAGTACAATTAATTTTAATTTTAATTAAATAAGTATTTGTTTTGTTACAATTTGTATAAATAATAAATTTGTTTAAAGTTAATAATTTTGATAATAAATAAAAAGATTTATATAAATAAAAGCAATTTTAAAAATAAAGAAATAAAGTTGTCTCTTAATAATACGAAAATTAAGAAAAAGACTATAAGAATTTATTTTTAATAAAGAACGCAAAATTATATTCGAAATTTTGTAATTATAATAATAGCAATAAGATTAAATACTAGTTTTTTGTTAAAAAACAAAAAAAATAGTAAATCGAATTAAGCAATAATAAAAATTTAAAAAACTTAATTAAAACAAGATTCTTTTAAGCAACAAACGCTTTAGAAGCTCTTAATAGAACAATTGATGAAAATAATTAAAAAAAAAAAAAAAAAAAAAATTTCTAAAGATTAAGAATATTAAATCTAGAAATTATTTAAAGATAACAAAAGTCTTAAACTAAAAAATATACGTAAAAAAAAAAGTAATAAAAACAAGAATAAAGAACGTTATAATAAAGAACATTTTTGCAATAATTAACTTTAACTTAAGAGTTATTAAGTATTAAAAAAGCAAATCTAAAAAAAAGCAAAAAACTTTTGTAGACTATATATAGCGAACAAAACGTTTAAAGAGAATGCTATAAACTATAAAAAATTAAATCGATTTTAAAACTTTAATTTAAAGTATTTTTATTTCGAAAATAAAAACAAAATTAATAAATTTTTTAGATTTTTGTCTTAATTTAAGTTGCTTTTTTTTGTTTTTTTTTAATAAGAAGTTTAATACTATAATAATAAAGAAAAAATCTTAGAAATTTACAAAAAAAGAGAAAGAGACAATTGTTATTATAAAATTAATTAGCGTTAAATTTATTAAAATTGTTTATTTTAAAAACATTATTGCGAGAGTAAAATCTCTTAGAATTTTATATTTTGTTGTTTGTTTAATTGCATAAGTGCAATTGAGAAATATAAAAATCAAAATAATATTTAATAATAATACAAAAATCAATTATATTAGCAAGAATTTTGCGAACAAAATTAATCTAGTTATTCGAAAAAATGTTTTTATTTTACTAGTAGAGATTACAAGAGCACGTGTTTGTTTCGAAGAAATAATAAAAAATACAAAAATATTAATTAAGAAAATAATAATTTATATTTATATTTTTGTTGTTTCTTAACTTAATTACAAAATTCTATTAAATCGATTTTTTTAGCAAAGTATTTAAATAAGCTTTGTAAATATAAACAACAATTTTTTAAAATTAACAATTTATTTTAGAAACAAAGCAAAGCGTATTAGTATTTTAAAAATGCTTATTAATTATTTTAACAACAAGAATAAAAACATTGTGTTCTTAAAGAAATTTTTAAATTTTTAGATAATTGTTTAATTAATATAATTGCTCAACTTTGCAAATCTAATTATAAGAAATTTTCGAAAATAAAGATTAAAATTAGTAGAGTAACAATATCGCAAAATAAGATTAAAGAAAAAAATCGACAAAATTCTAATTAATTAAAGTAAACAAATAGCATTAGCGTTTATTTATTTATTAATACAATTAATTAGAATTAAGTAAATATTTAAATTAATACTATATTTCGAATATCTTTAAAATTACTAATAATTCGAACTTTTCGATTATATATTATAAAAGAGGCTTTTACTATTTAATTGTTCAAAAAGTTCGATATTCTTTGTCAATTTTTTACTACGTTGTACTTATTCGTTCGAATAAATACAATATATAAACGAAAAATTTAGAAAACAAATTTGATAAATATAAACAATTTAGATAATTTTATTTTAAACAAGTATCTAAATTAAAAAGAAATATTAAAACTATTAATTATAAAAGTTTTTTAAAAGAAACTTAACAAAAAATACAATTTCTTTTTAATATTTAAATTCTTAAACATTAAATGCAATTTTCGTCTTATTAAGAAACATATTTAGAAGTTAATTATAAAGTTTAAACTTTTTTTGCAAAAACAAAAACTCTTAATTACAATACTCTTTAATTGTAAGATTATCTTAATATAGAGCTTTGCTAAAATAAACAAAATTAAACTAGAGATTGCATTTAATTAAGAAATTCGCCCTATAAAATACAAAATATAATAAGTTTCGAAATTTTTAATTTCTTAAATATTGAATTTTATTGTAGTTAAAATGCTAGAAAAACATCTTTAGACAAATTTGCTAAAATATTGTTATAATTTTTATTAAAATTCTTAATTTCTAGTAAGTAAAAAAAAGAAGAATAAGTATCGCATAATTAATACAATTATAAAAATAAACAAAGTAATTGTTTAAAATATTAATATATCTTCTAATATCGAAGAGTTTGCGAAAGAGTTCGTCGAAATAGTAATTGCGTTACTAATTAATTTTTTTTTAAAATACAATTAAATAAGTTTCGCGTTTAAGAGTTGCAATCTTATTGCTTTTATAATTTTTTTTAAACTATTTAAAATAATTTGTCTATTGTAAGATGCAACTAATTCGATTGCTTAATTTGTAAAAATTGTAATACGTATTCTTAAAAAAATTTCGACAAATATTACTTATTTGTAAACGATATAAATATAAAAGAATTTAAATTAAATTACAACAACAAAAAGATAATTCTAGAAATTAAATTGTTTGTTTTAAAATATATTTAATAATTAAATACAATATTAATAAACGTAAAATTGTTTAAATATATTATATTTAGCAAAAAGTCTTAATTTTGCAAGTTAAAAATTAAAATTGTTAATTTTGTATATAATTTTAATAAACGATTTCTCGATAATATTAAGATTATTAAGATTGTTAAATAATTATTGTGTAAAAACGTTTTTAAAGCTAGAGTCTTTATAGAAATATATATTTATTATTAAATTTAAGTGTTAAAATTTGTAATTGTTGCAAAGTCGATTTATTGTTTGTTTAAAACAAAATATGTTTTTGTTTAAAACTTTAAACAACAAAACATTATAAATAAAGTAAAGATTGCTTTAACAAATATATTAATAATGCGTATTTTAAACTACTTTATTTTAGTTAACAAAATTATTTTAATTGTAAATTTTAGTTTAAAAGATTAAGAAATTGTATTAATGCAAATTGATGCAATAACAAAGAAAAAATATTTTTTACAATATAAAAGTAAGCTTTGAAGCAAACAAAAATTTTAATACAATATTAAAAAACAAAAATATTAAAAGTTTATAAAGATCTTAAAGAAAGTGCAATTTTAATTGTATAAAATTTAATTTATAATTAAAATTAATACAAATATTTTAATAATTTAACTTAATTGTTTTGCGACAAATTTGCTTAACACTTTAGTAACTTGCTAATTAATTTAAATTTGTTTTTTCGACTTTAATATACAATATATATTTGATTAAAAGCATATAACAATTAATAAACTTTCAAAAAGATTAAAAGAGTTGTTTAACAATATTGACAAAATTAATAAAAAAAATATTAATAATTTTATCAATAATTAATTAAATTGTGTTTGCGTTTGTTTCGCACAAATAATAATATTAAAAAAGAACAAAAATATTTTCGAAAACAAATATTTCGATAAATTTAAATAAATTGTTCAATATTTAATTTTGTTACAAAAATCAAATATAAATCAAAAGAATTTTCGCAAATTTAAGAATTGTACTTTTTACTTTTTAACAAAAGAAAAGCGTTTGTTTTGAAAAATAAACAAAAATATATCTTTATATAAAGTAGTAAATCGAACAAAAAACAAAAATTAAATTGTAAAAAGCTTGTATAACAAGAGTAATTATAAAGAGAAAAAAAGCATCTATTAATATATTGCAAATTAATATTGATAACAAAGTGTATTTAATTTTTGTAAAAAGTATATTGCAAATTGCAATAAATACTAGCAAAAAACTTTTAACAAATAAGAGAAAATTATATATTCGATTTATATTTTTAATTTATAAAAAAAGATTGTTGTAAATTGCATTTATATATTAATTGCAAAAACGTTTGTTAAAATAAATCTAATAATTGTTCGAAATAATTTAACAAAATAAGTAAAAATTAAGGTAATTTTAAATTTTAAAGTATTTGTTATAATAAAGTTTTTATAAAAGAACATTTTTTGTTAATATAAATATGTTAAAAAGATAATTATAAACAATAAATTCAAAAATAAACTCAATATAATAACTAAATTTCTAAAGAGATATAATGTTAAGAAAGTAACAACGTTAACTTATTATTTATAAGCAAATAAAATAATAAAAAAAGAATATAAATTTATTGTTAATACTTTGTTTAAACTAATTAAGAGAGTCTTTACAAATTAATTATGATATTTGTATACAATATTGTAAATTAATAGAACAACAATTTAAGAATTTATTAAAAAGACGTTGTTTTGTTTTAAGTTCAAATACGAAGTTATATTGTTAATTAAAATAAAGTATTTAATCTAGCATATTATAAACTAAGAAAAAGTTTGCTCAACAATAAATCTATTAACGCTACAAACAAAATAGCTAAAAAGAAAAGATAAAAATATTTAAAAAGCAACTTTGCGTTTTTGTTATCTTAAAAAAGCAAACAAATTTTTTTTCAATAATAATTATTAATTGTTAATGCGTTTATTTCAAATTAAAGATTCAATTTTATTATATAACATTAAGTTCGATAAAAAATATAACATAAAATTATTCTTTTAATAATTAAATTTCTTCAAAATAAGAAAATTAAATTAAATTAAAGACTTTTATATTTTAAAAGAAATTAATAATACAAAACTTAAAAATACTTATTTAGAAAATCAATTAAAGAGATACGTAGCAAAAAATTTAAATCTTTAGATTTTTGCAAAATTAAAAGACAAAAATAAGAAAATAAAAAATAGTTTTATACAAAAGACAAAGAATTAATTTAGCTAAAGCAATAGAAAATTGTTTGCAATTATTATGTTATTATTATTTTATTACAATTATTTAAATTACACAAAAATATAAGATTTTTTTTAAAAAAGAGAAAAGTTGCAATCTTTATATTTGTTTTATTTACAAAAGTTTTAATATAAAGTTTATCGATTTATAAATATTAAAAAGTAATCTAATTACGCAAAGTAATTTACAAGATATTATAATTTCAAACACTTAAAAAAAACAAATAAAAAGTTAAAAAAATTAAAAAGTTAAAATATTAACAATTTTAATTAATTAAAAGCAAACAAACAATATTAACGTTTATTTGTCTACTTTAATTAATTAAAATTAACAACTAGAAAGCAATCTAAAAATATTAATAACAAACTTTGATTTAAAGTTCTAAAATTTTAAGAATTTCTTTAAATTATAAAGAACAAGTTTTAATTATCTTTTACGCAATATTTCTTAACAATAAAGATAATAAAATTACACGTTAACTATATTAGCTTTATATTTGTTTACAAGTTAATATATAAATAAATGCTAATACAATCTCTTTGCGTAATTGATAATATAAATGCTACAAACAACAATTAAGTTTATAAGTAAAAATTCTTTGCACTTAAAACTTTATGTTTGTTAAACATTTAAAACAAGTTATTGCTTTATTTATAAAAACACAATAACTTAATAATTTAATTCTTTGTTTACAAAATTCTTTTTTTTCGATCTATTATTTTTGTATAAATTTTTTTCTATTAAGTTTATATTATAACAAATTTAAAACAACAATTACAAAATACTAGACGTAAACAATTTTCTACAAAAAAAACTTTTTAATTTTTATTAAAAAATTAAGATTAAAAACAAGAATTATTATTTATATTAATAGAAAATTTTTATAAAAAGCAATAACTTGCATTTGCTAAACAAGATACAAATTAAAATTTAATAACGTTAATATATTTTCTTTGTAATTAAAGATTAACTTTTTTAATTAAATTATTTTAAATACAAAACTAGTAAATATTATCGCAACAATTACAAACGTTGTAGCGTTAAACTTTTTAAACTTAAACTTAAATTAAATTGCAAAAAATAATTATTTAATCTATAAAAGACAATTTAATTATTAAGAATTGTATCTATATTTAAATAACTAATATTTTATTTTAATATAATAAAACTATTAACAATAAAAGAAGAGAATATTTAAAAAATCTTCAAAATATAATTCTAAATATCTTAGAAATAATTAAGAATTAAACGCAAAATTTATAACAAACAATTAATAGAAACGCTCAAGTACTAATAAGTAACTTATTATAACAAAAATTAAAAAACGCAACACAAAAAATTAATTAAAACAAAAGACTACAAATTCAAAATAATTAAATTTAATTTTGCAAATTATAATTATTAAAGATTGCAAATATATTGTTTAAAAATATAAATTAATTAATTATTAAAACAATATTGCAAATAGCAAAGAAACGTTAAGATTTACAAAGAATTTTGAAAAAATCAAATCAAATTATATGCGATCGATTTAAATATCGCATTATAGAATCGAAATATATTGCTAACTATATAATTGACAACTACAATAATATTTATTAAATAAAAGCTTTTGAAAATTAAAATAAAAAATTATTTTCGAAGATATAATTTAATAAGAATCTTAAACGCGAAGTTAAAAAAAACTTGTTAAATAAAAGTTTAAACAATTTTGTCTTTTCTTGTAAAAAATACAAAAAAAACGCAAACTTAAAGCGACAAATAAAAAGAATTTAAATTGTTAATTTTTTAGTTAAAATTAAAATCGAAGTCTAAAGATAACAAAACTTATAAAAAACAAAGCAAAAAAAGAGATTAAAATTAAAATTTTTTTAAAAAAGTTTTTTCTTTGTTATTATAATTGCAAGATTCGATATTAAGATTGTCTTTATTAAATTTTAAATTATTTAAAGTTATTAATATAACAAAATTATATACTTTAATTATTAAAATTGCAAAAAAAAATTTAAAGACAATAACTATCTTTATTTTAACAAACAAAAAAAACAATACAAAAAACTATTTATGTATAAAAGTAAACATAAATTTACGATATTAAATTAACTATTATTTAACAATATTAATTAAAGTCTTTTAATTAATCGAATTAACTATATTAATAAAGAAGCCAAAAAAAAATCTAGTTATAATTATGTTAAAATTGATTATTTGTATAGCTTATTAAAGAAAGCTAAAAATTTTATTAAAAATAAATCGAATTCTTAATAATTAAATTAAGAGACAAATAATTTAATATTACAAGAAACGAAACAATTTTCTAGTATTTGTAAGACAAAATAAATTAAACTTTAAGTTTAATATTTGTTTGCTTATCTTCAAAGATTCTTTAAAACAATATGTTTATAAAAGAAAAAAACTAATCTTCTTATTTAACAATTTTTAATAAACTAATATTTAATTTCAAGTAATAAACAATATTAATCTAGCAAAATAAAATTAATATAAAATAATTGTTTGTTAAAATTAATTTGTTTATTTAATTGTTAATTTAAAGTACTAAATATAATCGCAACTTTAGAGCAAATTGCAAATAATATTATATTATTAACAAAAAAACAACAATTAACAAGAAAAATAGCTTCTTAATTGTTTATTCTCTATATTACAAATAATAATGCAAGTAAATTTAAATTTTTATATAATATATATACTTTTACGAGACAATTACAAACATAGATTGTTAACAATATTTTATTTGTTAATTTTTAAAAAGTATAAAGATTAAATATCGAAATATTACTTCAATTTCAATATAAATTAAAACGTTTATTAAAAGTTTTAACAATTGTAGTCGATTATTTTTTTCGTCGCATAAAATAATTTATCTTGCAAAAAATATTTGCTAAATAATTTTTATAATTAGATCGACATATAATTGCAAAAAGCAATAAAAAAAAATAAAACAAAGAAATATTAAAAATTAAATTAACAAAAAAGAATTTGCTAAAATAAGAATTGTATTAAGCAAATATATTTTGTTAATTTAAAAATATACAAATTGTGCAATCTCAAATTTTTTATTGCAAGCTAAAAATCGAAATTAATACAAAAATTAAAATATTTTTTGTCTACGTAACTCTATTAAAAAATAAACAATTTTTAAAGAATTTTTAAACAAATATAAGAAACAACATTGTTGCAATTTATTAAAATTTAATTTTGTTAAATTTATTTCTAACTAGTATATCTTATTGTTTCAAAGTTGCTATCGACTTCTCTTTTACATTTAATATTAAAAATATTATTATAAAACGTGCGTTTTATAACTTAACAAAAGTAATAAAGAAATTAAAAATATTATTTAAAGATACAAAGAACTTTAATTGTTTAATAAAGTAAACTTAAAAACGTACAACACATTATATAAAATTAATATAAAGAAAAATTTAAAAAATAAAAAGTAAAGTATTTAAATTTTATTTGTAAATGCAATTTATAATGTTTAAGAGCTTTAAAGCATTTAATATTTATTAATTTAATATTTAGAACAATTTAGATTCTTATTTAATTAACTATAAAGAGAAAATAAAATTTAAGTCTTCAATTGTTTGTTCTAGCAAAAAAGAGAAAATTTTGTTATTTTGATTTAAAATTAAAAAGAAACGTTATAAATCAAAATTAAGTTAACAATTTAAATCGAATATCTTAAAGCTAGAAATAACTTTTAAAATTATATATTTATCTTTTATTTTAAAAAGTTTAATCTAGACACAATAGCAACAATTTACTCTATTATTGTTACTTTTCTTTTAGACTAATTTTCTAAATTTATGTCACCAAAGCTTATTACTATTGTTATTATCTTTAAAGAGTAAACAAGACTTACAATAATTAATTTTATCAAATACTTAATTTTGATCAAATAATTCTTTTGATTTTAAGAGAAGTTTTATGTAAATTAATTTATTACGTTTTTTACGCAATCGATTCGAATAACAAGAAGAACAAAAGATTTAGTTTAATATTCTTAAAAAGATAAAAGCAATTTTCTTATTTTCTTATTACAACTTTTGTACGAACAAGAACAAAAATTTCTTAATTTAGTAATTAAGAAACAATTATTAAAAGAGAGAAAATCGTATATAGTCGAATAATCAAGTAATATTAGGCTATAAACTTAAGAATGCTTATTACTAATATTAGCAACCTATTTGCAATATATATGCGATCTCTTTTACTTAGATCTTAGAATCTTAGTTACTTAATACATTATTAAACTATATAGTGCGATTTATGCATGCATTGCGATAAGTCTTTGTTGTTATAATTATCTACTAACTAGAATCCTATTTCTATCTCGTTACAATATTAAGTTTATTTAAAGAAAATTCTTGTTTTTTATTTTCTTTTTCTGCGTTTTGTCTTTTCTTTTTGTTTTTTTTTGTTTTCTTTTTTTGTTTTTCTTAATTCTTTGCTCTTGCTTTTTCTTTATTATTATTTTTTGTTCTCTTAAACTTTCTTGTTTTGTTTTCTATTATTTTATCAAAATCTTTTGTTATATTGCAATATATCTATATCTCTATTAGTTTATTGTTCGAATTCTAAAAAGATAGCAAAAACAACATTCTAAAATATATTAAAAAATTGTCTATTTAATATAAAAACAATATAATCTAAGAAGCTAATTAAGCGCACAAAGATTTAATTTACATTTATATCTATTTTTTCAAAACTAAAAATTAAGCATTTTTTAAAAACAAGTTCAATTGCTTATAGTAACAAAAAAGCGAAGATAAATAATTACAATAATAAACTATTAGATATTAATAATTGCAACAAACTTTTAAATTTTAATAATTACAAAAATAGAATTCTAGATACAAACAATAACAAGTTCGAACTTAATAAGAATTGCAAAATTACAATAAACTATATTTTTGTTTAATTGTTTGTTTATTTTAAATTATATCTATCTAGTATATTACAAACAAATAAAGAAAAATCAAATAATTATTAAATAATATATTAATAATCTAAAAATAGTTAAAAATCTCGAATACAAATATTTTTATTCTATTAATATATTTACAATTATTATTGCAAAAAGCAATATTGTTAAAAGTATAATTTTTAATCTTAATATTATTGTTGTTTCAACTAAGAGTATCGAATTAAAAAAAAATATTAAAATTGTTTTTATTATAATTAAGATTGCTCTTATTGTTGTTATTGTTGTTGTAAATATTAAATTAAAAAACAATTTTAAAATTGTTTCTATTACAATTGTTGTTGCTATTAACAATCTTAAAAAGCAAATTGTTTAAAAAAAAACTATTATAAAGAAAAATAATAGTAAAAAGATAATTAAAAAGAAGACAATTGTAGTTGTTATTGTATCTCGAAAAGCAATACTAATTAATATTAAAAAACGCGACTTCAGCAACTCTGAATCTCCTCTCTTGAGTAGACTCCACTCCATTGTATATTAATAAACAAATTTATTAAATAGATATTAATTAAATATCAAAAATAAACTTTCTAGATTATTTAAGTCGAATTAAAAAAAATATAAATTAAGAATGTTTTTGCAAAATATCGCAACTATAAGAAATATTATTTGTTCGATAGCATTGCTAATATTATCGATATATTTAGATTTTTAATTAAAAAAGTTTATCTTAATAATTATATTACTAATTGGATTTTAAATATAAAGATCTTTAGCAACAACAAATTAAATAAATATTAATTAGTAAAGTTTAATATTATTAAAATAATTAAAATAACAAGATATTTGTTAAGATATACAATTAAGATTTAAATTTAAATTAAAAATATAGATATTTTTGAAATTCTTATTAAAGATAAAGCTAATAAAGAATAGTATTATTGTTAATAGACAAATCTTTATTACTTAATAGAAGACAAAAAAATAATAGCAAAATTGTTTTTAATTTGTTTGTTAAATAAAACAAAAATTTAAGCAATAAATAAATTCGATTTTGTTAAAATATATAAGATTGTTGTTTAATTTATTTAAGATTTTAAGAAAATTACAAAGCGCGCAAAATATATAAAGATTTAAGAAATTGCAATCGAACAAATAACTTGTTAATATTGCGCAATACAATTTAAGAATATTAAAATATTTCTATAGCAAAAAATACAAAGAATATATATATATATTTTTTTTATATATTTCTTTAAGTTTGCAATTATTATTCTTCGATTTTCTTTTTCTTTTGCGTATTTTTTCGAAATTGTTTTTTTTTATTTTTTATTTTATTAATCGACAAATTAATGTTTTTTTTGCGTATTTATCGAATTTGCAATACTATTTGTTGCAAGACTTGTTAAGAACGCAATATTACGCATACTATATATACGCTTTATAGTTGCTTAATTTTAAGTCGATAAATTAAATTTAAAATAAAATATAATCTTATAATTAATTATATATATTTTATTGTTATAATAATAGCGTTATTCTAATTAACTAAAATTACAATATTAATTTTTCGACTAACAATAATAGTAAATATTAGACTTATATATAATACAAATTTAAATTTAATAGCAAAATCCAAAATTATAAAATAATTGTTGCATTATAGTATCTTGTTTAATTTGTTTAGATTGCGTTTCTTAAAGTATTTGTATTATTATTTATATAATATATCTTTAAATATAGTCGAAATAGAAAGCAAAAATTAACAATTTAGTATTTTTTCTATATTATTGTTACTAAGTATATCGATATTATTGTATAGCTAATTACAAGAATAGAGATTAAAGATAATACAAAATAAAGACAAAATATTTACGTATATATTTGTTGTTAAAACTTTGTAATCGATAAATTTGTTTTTGTTTTTTAATTTAATATTACTCTTGTTAACTAGCATTTATTTTCGAATTTATTTTAGATTTATTTATAAAATTTATTTTTAAATTTATTTTCAAATTTATTTATAAATTTATTGCTTAAATTTAAATACTATTTATTATTTTATAATTTATTTTAATTAATTTGTAACTTAAAGTATTTAAATACTTCTTTAATATATTTCTTAATTTTTTAAATTTAAATTATTAAATATTTGTCGAAATCTTAATATTGATTGCTATATTGCAACTTTGTTTTTTGTATTATTTTAAAAATTATCTTCTATATTTGCTAGCATTAATACGAAAACTGTTATAGAGTATATATAAATTCGAAGACAATATTAATTAGATTGCATATTGTATTTATTTTTTGTTTCGACAATAACTTTTAAAAACTTAAAAAAAAACAAAGATTTAAACAATAATAGAAATCTAGTAAATTACGTTAATTGCTAAATCGAAATATAATATTTTTATTTAGTAGACTTTAATTAAAGATAATAGACGCAATTCTTATATTTTAAATATCTATATATAATAAAGTTTTATTTCAAATATATTGTATTATTATTTTTAACTAAAAAGTTAAAACGCAATTTTAAAAAAAAACAAAGTTAGTTTATTAATAGAAAAGATACAAAAGCAAACAAATATTAATATTAATAAAACAATAAATTCGATTATACAAATTGCAAATCTATTTATCAAATTTGCAAATTTAATTGTTAAAAAAAAGAGTTCTATATTTAATATAGCTAGCTTAAATATTAATATAGCAATAAAATTAACGCAAAGTATTATATTAAGATTAGTTAAATATATTACAAGTTACTATATTTAATAGATCGAAAATATTATTAATAATATATTATATAAAATTGTTACAAAATATAAAAATACTATTTTTGTAAATTACAACAATTACTATTTGTTTTGTAACTTATATTTGCAACTATTTAATATTACTAAAGTTTCTACAAAAGATATTCGAATTAACAATTATATAATTAGTCGAGGTTTTAAGATTATTAAGATTTTTGCAATTTTATTTTAGAACTAATTAATTAATTTTAATATAATAAAAATAGTTTAAACAACACAAGTATCTCTAGATAACTTAACAAGAATTAAGATAAATATTAATAATAAAAATATTAATAAGTATATAATAACAAAAAAGAGTAAAAAGAGATTTTATATAAAGTAACAAAAGAGTATTTATTTACTTATAAGTAATAGCAATTAACAAACAAAAAAATACAAAATTAGAATATTTTATTTAAAGAGAAAATATTTTAATTGCAAATAAAAAATGAATTACAAAATATATTATTAAATAATCTATATTAATAAACTAGAAAAATAAATTATTAGTTATTTATTTATTAATGTTGCAATTAATAATTAAATCAAGATATTAAAATTGTTCAATATTGTTACAACTATCTAAATATATCTCGAAATTAAATTTTAAGATAATATATTTAAAATATTATATTAAATATTATATTTTTATCTCTTTCTAGATAATATTAAAACAATAGAAAATTATTATTGTTAAAAACATATTTGAGCAAATTAGAAATATAACAAACAAAAAGATATATATCTATTAATTAAATAATAAGTATATAGAATATTTAACTATTTTTTTAAAAATAAGAATAAAGATTAATTTGCGCAACGCAACTTTAATTATAGTATTTATTCTATTGTCTAATTTTAATTAAATTAAAATATAATTTTTAAATATTTTTCTTTTTACTTTTTTTGTTAATCTTTTTATTTATTTTATATTTTTTTTGTTATATTTACGACAAATAAAGTTTTAAAAAATCGTTTTCTTTTTATAAATATTATACTATATTATATTGCACAATTCTTTGTATATTATAGTACTTATTGTTTTATTTCGCAATGCTAATAAGATTTATTTATACTATTTATTCAATTAATTTTTGATAAATAAGTAGTTTATTAATACAAAAATAAAACTAGTTTTATATTAATACTATACAAGTAATTTTGTATTAACTAATAAACACAATTTTTATATATATTGCTAATAGATTTTATATAATCTTTAAATCTAAATTAATAAATTGCTCTATTATATACTATATTATAATTTATATTAAGCTCTTTATCTTTGCAACAATTATATATCTTTCTATTATTTTATTATATAATATATATATTTAAGTAAATTTATTACTTGCTATATTTAACAATATTAAAAATATATTCTATTTAGAGAAATACAACAATAAAAAGACAAATTGTTTAATATTTAATAGCAATTAATATAAGTAATACTTAAATTTAAATATCTTATACTATATTAAGAATTTCGAATATAAAGTTAACAATTTATATATTGCAATTTAATACAATATAAAATTAGCAACAATTAATATATATATTTGTCTTATTAAGTAAATACAAACAAGTTATATATATATTGTTATTATTCGAAATTATTAAAACTATTACAATATATTTAGCAAATTTAATATTGTAAATTTAAGATTATACAAAGATATAATTTTTTAAATATTAGATTTATATAAAGTTATAATTTTGTAAATATTAAATTTATATAATAGCAAAGTATTATAAATATTAAATCTATATAAAAGCAAAATCTTAAAAATATTAAATTTGCACAAAAATATAATTTTGTAAGTCTTAAATTTATATAAATATATAAAAATTACAATATATTTAATTCTTAATAACAATATTGTATTAAGTAATTATTTAATAAGTTAAATTATATACAATATTTGCTTTATAATATATATATATATATACAACAAAATTACAATATAGAAATAGATCTTTTGTATAAATAATACAATATTAAATATTTATTTATTGCAAATTAATTAATCGATATATATTACGCTAGTACTTTCTTCAAAGATATTAGAATAAGTTGTGCTATTAAAGAGATTTATAAACGTCTTTAGATAATATAAGCAATTACTTAGTAACAAAAGTTTGCAACTATAGACAATTTTTATATTTAATAAATTTTGAGAGAGATTCAATAAATTAAAGTAACAATAAGTAAAAATCTATAATAAGTTAAATACAATTTATAAAAGAGTTGTATTTTGTTTTTTATATATTAAGAAAATATTAATTGTTTGTTTTGCTTGTTTTTTGAATATAGCAAATATAATTGTTCGCAATACTTGTTCGTCAAATATAACAAATATTATATTTAAAATATTTGCTTCTTAAGTATATTAAATATAATAGTAGATTTGTCTTAAAAGTATAAAACTTAAATTATTAATATAGTTTTAATAAGTTTGTAATATTATTTTCTTTCTTTAAAGTTTTTGTCTCGAAACTTAATATCTCTTTATTATGTTTTCAAAAAAAATTAATACTAAAAATTTCTTCTTTCGAAAGAAAGATTTTTTCGATACTCTAAGTTCGATATTTTTAGCAATATGTTCTTGTTGTAATTGTATAATATCTAGTAAAATCTATTGTATAAATAATAATTTTAAAAAGTATATAAAGTATATACAATCTAGTTGTAATTATAATTTAACAATTGTTTTTATATTAATTAAACAAATTTATCTTAGAGCAAATGCGCTTAAAGAAAGAAGTGCGCAATGCGTATACAAAATTAAGTTAACTAGAAAAACAACTAAATTTTTTAAAAAATAAAAAGAAAAAAATAATTGTAATAAAATAAAAGAATATTAACAATTTAAAAATAAATAAAGTATATTTTGTATTGCGCAATACGACGACGACATACCTGAAGTTTGCAGATCGTAATAGTAGTAGATAAGCAACTTGAAAAGCTACTTGTCTACTTTTAATTAATTTGCTTAGCGAGCTAGTTTAAATCTAAATTAATCTAGTTAAGATAAGCTAGATTTAATTAAAACTAATTTAAGAATTGCAATATATTTTGCAATTTTTGCTCTTTGTATATAATTATCTTCTATAGTACTAATAATTTACTATATTGTTTGTTATATTTTTCAATAGATTATAAGTTCGAGTTCGCAAAGACTTTTAATTCGACAATCTCTAATACTATTATTGCAATAATCTTGATCGCATTTTAAGAAGAACAAAAGACATTATTATTAATAAGCAAAAATCGACATATATCTTCGAATTACGCGAGAGATTTTTGCGCAAACAAATTGATTTTGTTCGATTACAAATTCTACAAAAAACAAACAATAATAAGAAAGACTAATTTATATATTTAAAAGAAAGCTAGTTAATGCTTTAAAGAGAGCAAACTATATTGCTTAAAAGAGAGTTAATTAATGCTTTAAAAAGAGCAAACTAAATTGCTTTAAAGAAAGCAAATATAGCATTAAAAGATACTATTAAAACAATAGCATAACTACGACTTTCGTATTAAATCAATAAAAAATTAGTATATTAAATCTTTTTATTGTTATTTGACAAATATTACTTTATCTATTTTTTTTATTTTTTTGTTAATTTTATTTTTTTTATTTTTATATATTATAAAGAACAATATATGCAAAACAATTAACATACTTAGTCGAATTACAAGCAAGCAATAATTTTGTCGAATAAGAAATTATTTTATAGCAAAAAATCTTTAAAATATAATTTAATCTTTAAACTTTATTGTACTTTTTATTTTTACAAGCGAAACTAGTTTAATATTATTAATAATTTTTTAATCTAAAGATATAAAAACAAATATTAAGACTACTTTTTATATTTAACTTTGTTTAGACAAAAATAACAAAAAAAACGTAATTATTATAATTACAATATATAAAATATAAAGATTCTTAATATATAAATACAAAGAGAAGTTTCAAATTATTAAAAAACAATATTTAACAAACTATATAAATTACAAAAAGTTTATTAATTAGAGCATCGATAAAGCATAAATACATTTTAAAAAATTAGAACAAAAAATTGCTAAGATTTAGTCTAATATAAAGAAATTATATTGCAACAATAGACTAATTTAAACGTTGCTAATCTTTTTGCTCTCGAAATATATTGCAACTCGAGATACTCTTAATACTTAAAATTCTTTTAAGGTCGACGTAACTCTTTAAAAGTTGCAAAAAAAGAAAATATTATTTAAAGTTAATAAAATTGTTATATAAACTAAACGCAAAACTAGTTGTTCGAGACTTCGATATTAATATCGAAGTTTTTCTTCAAAATTAAACTTTAATTTTTATCAAAAGCTCAATTTTTTAAATCGAAAAATTAATAGAGATATATATTGTTGCTATTTTTGTTAGAGTCTTAAGTATCTTGTTAAAGAGTACTTTTTTTGTATTAATATTCGCAAATATATTTAAAAAAAATAAAAAAAACAAAGATTATTAAAAATAACAAACAAAAATTTTACAAAAAGTATTGCGTCTACAATATTAAAGACAATAACTTGTTAAAAGAATCTTTATTTAATAATAGTAACTTCAATATTGAAAAAAATATTAATAAAGAACTTGCAACGTTGTTTAAAAAGAATATTAATAAAATTGTTAATATTAACGCTTTCTTATATATAATTAATTAATTTCAATACTTTAGAAATTTTTTTATTGTTATTTCTAGACGCATTATTAAGATTAAAGAAAAAAAATTGTTTTTAAATTAATATAAAATAGCGACAATGTGTACAAAAAACAAAACAAAGTATATTTAGCAAATATTTTTTTTGTTTTAGATTTTAAAGTTAATCTTTTGTTTAATAAATATATGTATTAAAAAGAATTATATAAAGATTTTAACAAATACAATATATAAATGCGAAATAAACAAAAAAAACGTATTTTTATTGCAAATTAACAAAAAGATATATATATAATAAGCAAAATAGCGTTAAGTTTAAACAAGTTTGCTCTTATTGCTATTATATAACAAAAGTCTTCTATAATGTTTTTAACAATTAATAGCGTATTTAATTAAAAAAATTAAATGCAAATTAATATTAATAAAGTAATTATTAACAACTTTAAAGCAAAATTATATAGTTTTTAATATTGTCGATTTGCTTATTTAGACGCAATTAAGTTGCGAAAGTTGTAAAAGATTACTATACTCTTAAAGTTTGTTTTTATTATTAAAGATATAAAAAATCTTTGTAAAATATGCGCATTAATTAAGTTCTACAATAAGAGAAATTATTATATTAATAAATATAAAACAATTATTTTAACTTTTATTTTAATTAACATTTGGGAATTACTATTAGTCTCAAAACTTAAACACAAATATTTTCTCAAAATTGTCGACAATTACTTTTGTAAAATATAGATATTAATAATAATTAAATAAAAACAAATTATAAATATTCTTTATTAATAGTAAATACAAACAAAGCTTTAAAGTAAAATTAAAGTATTCGCAATTTGTAGCAATAACAATACAAAGCTTAAGTTAATACTTAATAAATAATATTTATTTTTTAACATTGTACTTAATTATATCTTGTTGTACAATTCTTTTTGAAATAATATTGCTAAATAAGATATATAAATTATCGAAAACTTTATAAAAGTTATAATTAAAAAGACAAAACTTTTTATTAAGTTTTAATTAAAAGTTATACAAACAAATGTATATTTATAAAATTATATAGCAATTAAATTGTTTATTAACAATAAATTTATTATATTTATAGAGATATTTATTAACATTAAATTATTTGTTAATTATTTGTATATATAAAGTTACAAATGCTATTTTTATATAAACTTTAAATCTCTTTTTGTCGAAAGCAAAAAAAATAAGCTTATAAATAAAGAACAAGTAAAAGTGTTTTTCAAATATATTAACAAAACAAATATATTTGTTAAAATATAAGTATCAAATTTAAGTAAAATTATTAAATATAATATTGTTAAATATATCGAAAGCAAAAAGAGAGAATATATTGATCTTAAAATATATATTAAAATTATTAATATTTTGTCAAAAAGATAATTAATAGATAGATTTTGCAAAGATATAATCAAAAATAAATTTAATTTAAATCTTGCTTATATTAATTTAAATTTTGTTTATATTAACTTAGATTTTGTCTAAATTAACTTAAATTTTGCTTAAATTAATCTAGATTTTGTTTAAATTATCTTAGATTTTTCTTAAGTAACTTTAAATAATTTTGTTTTATTTAAATATTATATATAGATATTTTTGTATATTGTTATTCTAAAAAGAAAACAAGTTAATAATAGTATAAAAAACTTAAAAAAACATCAAAGCAAAATCGTTTGTGCTATAACAATTTTTATAGCTTAAAATATAATTAATAAAGTTATAAACTTAAAATACAATTTTGCAATTATTAATAAGAAAGACAATAATACTAACAAGCTTGTTATACTTATATTAAAGATATAAAAAGAGATTGTAAACAATTTTGTTTAAAGAAAACTATAAAAAGATACTATATAAGAGAAATTACTTGCTTTTGTTGCTAATAATATATAAGAAATTGTTATTTCTTTTCGAAATATTAATATTGTAACAAGTAAATAAGTATTTAAAGCAAAGATATATATAAATAAAACACTAAAGAAACTTAAAATAAAATTAGTTGCAAAAAACTTTATATAAGTTTTCGAAATTAACTATAAAGATATTTTTGCTTTAATTGTTAAATTTAATATCTTATAAATATTTTTTGTTATTATTATACTAGAAAATCTAAAATATTATTAAATAAATGTTAACAATATTTTTATTAAGTCTTTTTTTAAGAAGAAAATTTATATAATATTTTTATCTAGAGTAAATATATTTCTAAAGCAATATTTGCGTATTTTTCGAAGTTTTTATAATTTAAAACAAGTTGCTCGCAATTAATATAAGCGTTGTATTAAAGAATTTATTAAGCTAGACTTTAAACAATGCAATACTAACTCTTGTCTTTTGTTGTATCTTAAATAACGTATTATACTTTTACTTTATATTAACAATATTGTTATTGCTATACAATTAATAAGTAACGTTAATTAATTCAAACGCAAGTTTCAAAAAATATTTAAGATAAAAAATTAAAAAAAAACAAAAAAAAATTTTGATATTAAAATTATTCGCAATCGAAAAGTCAAAACTCTATATATAAATTAATTTTATTATATCAACAAGATACTCGATAGACTACAAATGCTTGTCGACAAAAGTAGCTCAACTAAATTGCTTATAAATAAATACAATTCTTTTCAATTTATTAAATTAAAAGACAAACAAATTAATTAAAGAAATTATTAATATGCAATCGAAAGTATTATATATATAGTTATTTATATTTGTCTAAATATTGCTTTCGCGATAGAACGTCTAAATTAATATTTTGTCAATTTAACAAAACATTATAATTAAGTTTTAAAGATATTGCTTCGATATCTTTGCTTTATTGTTAACAAAAGACTAATATATAGCAACAATAAGAGTCTATATTTAGTGATATACTTTAACTTAAACTACGTATCTAATAGATTAAATTAAAAGTTAATTCTTAAATATATATTTATAATAAGCAAAGAATCGATCGCATAAATATTACACAAACAAAAATTAATAACAATATCTATTATTAAAGCTAAATATATAACTTTATTTATATATACTAAGAAGAGTTTATAAATTATATAGATTCTAAGAAACATTAGTTATGCAAAATATTTTAAAAACTTATTAAATTGCATAGATATTGTTAAGAATAAGATATACAAATTTGTATTTTTTATACAATTAATAGACGATAATTAAGCAATTCTAGTACTTATTAAAAACGCTAATATTAATAATAGATTAAAGCATATCGACGTAATATTTTATTATATTAGAGATTTTTATAAAAGTAATCGCATTTGCATTAGTTTTGTTCAAAGCGCAAATATAATAGCAAATAGACTAACAAAGTTATTGCTTAATAACAAGTTTAAAATCTTTATTGAATAGCTTAAATTAATAAATTAAAAGATTAGTAAAAGCTAATAGACACGTTATTATTAAATAAGAGTATTGCGCAATACAACAACGATATACTTAAAGTTTGCAAATCGTAATAGTAGCAAGTAAGCAATCTAAAGAGTTGTTCGTCTACTTTTGATTAATTTGCTTAGCAAGTTAGCTCAAATTTAAATTAACTTAATTAAGATAAGCTAGACTCAATTAAAACTAGCTTAAAGACTACAATATATCTTGCAATCTTTGCTTTTTGTATATAATTATCTTCTATAATACTAATAATTTACTACGTTGTTCGTTATATCTTTCAATATTTTGTCGAATTTGTTACAAAAATTTTTAGATTGCTATTTAATATATTGTTTGAACAATTTTAACTTTTAATTAATTAAAATTAAGATACTATTTTTATACTTTATTTTAATAAAATTTCTTTAGAAGATTCTAGCAACAATTAAGATTCTTTTTTAATTTTTATATATTTTTTAAAATAAAATATTTTTTTTATTTAATAAGATATTTTTAATTTTTTTGTTATAGAATTTTTTTAATTTCGAATTAAGTCTCTTTTTGCGAATAAAAATAAAACATATTTTATAAAGACGTAATTAAATTTGTTAACTTTAACAATAAAATATAAAATACTAAAAATATTTTAATATTTTTAAATAAATCAAGTTTATAATTAATTAATTTCTTAGTTTTTTTAACAAAAAACAATTTAATTTTAATATAATTTAATTTCTTGTTGAACTTTTTTATTTTAAGATTTTTTATAAAAAAAAATTTTTTTTTTTTTTTTAATTAAAATACTGTTTTTTGTTTTTTATTTTAGTATTTAGTTAATTTTTCTTGTATTTTTGAAATATTGTTATATTTTTTTTTTAATATTGCTACTTTTTCGATAATTAATTGCGCAAACAAATATATATATTCTTTTTTAAAAAGATTTAATTTTCTATTATAATTAACAAAGAATAAAGTTATTTTAATAATATTTAAAATCTTTGTATTAAGTGCTAGTTATATTATAAATAAAAGTAATATTTAATTGTTATAAATATTGTTAATATAGTATTTTAAATATTGCTTAAAACTTTAATTTGTTCTTTTTATTTAATTATTTGTAATTAAGTAATAGATAATAGACATTTATAATTTTGTATTTAATATTAAAAGAAGTATCTTTTAATAATTAAATATAAAAAGCTTGTCTTTGTTACTAGTTAATTTCTTAAATATATTATAATATTGTATAAATTAATTTAATATAATATATTTTAATTGTTTTGCAATAAACTTCTTTTTATATATAATAATATATAAGTATTTAATAAGCTTATTAATTATTATTAGTATTAAATTATATTTATCTTTAATTGCTAGATTTGTTAATTTAAGCAACTTAATAATAAAGTTTATTATAATTTTATTTTATAACAATTTAAATAGTTTCTAATATTAAATTTTGTTATAATTTGTATATATATTATATTTGTTTTGCTAATAATTAAAATATTGTTTAATATATATTTTAACAACTTGTCTTATTTGTAAAAACTAATAATGCTAACGTAAAAACTAAAGAATTTTTGTTACTTCTAAATGCTTTTGCAATAATTTATTATAATACTCTTTTATATATTTGTCGATTTTGTTAATAAATATCTAAAGTTTTTCATTTTTTATTAAAAAAAAATTTGTATTATTTTAAAGTATTTATAGTATAGCATTTAGCTTGTATTTGTTTGCTAATAATAATTTGTTTTTATTAATCTTAAGTATATTGTAATTAAACAATTTTTTTGTTTTTATATAATTATTTCTTTTGTTAAGTATATCTACTTTATTGTTATTTTTGTCTAAAATATATTATATTTTAAACTTGTATTATTTAAGTTTCTTTAATTATTATATTTGTTTTCTATTTAATTGCTTTATAATAGTAAAATGTATAAGATTTTTATAATTTATAAAAATTGTAAGTTTTAATAATTTTTTTATATATATTTTTTATAACTTTAAGAAAACTACTATAGCAAGTAATTTTTTATTGTAAACGTTATAATTTTATTTAATTAACAAAAGTTTTTTTAAAAGATATATTATTAAATATTATATATTTTTATATTTTTAGCTAAAGTATATATTAATAGTTAAATCTAATATATTAATTTTAATTTTGTTTAACAATTGCAAATTATATATTTTTAATATTAATTTTTTTAAATATTTTAATTTAAGATTTTAAAATAATTTCTCTTTTATAGATTTTTATAATTATAATATATTTTTTTTGTAAAATTTATTAATAATATTGTATTTACTAAGTAGTTTTTAATAAACTTTTTATTATAGTTTATAAAATTTAAAAAGAGTTGTA
>JAABUS010002045.1_pt1 | contig 40180 bp, 38 predicted proteins | sample 5560161 | NCBI WGS metagenome assembly JAABUS01 (sample SAMN10711885, study PRJNA513376) | rock metagenome | isolation source: Antarctica rocks | place: Antarctica: Victoria Land, Trio Nunatak nord | collected 2016-01-04
GACGTGCCGCTTGCGCATGACGGACCTCCGGTCGCGGGGGACAAACGACCACCGTGCGCACTCTACACCCCGGTCTCCTATCCGTCTAACGACCTTGCACGGAGCACTAGTGCTGGACGCGCGACGGCCCCCGGCATCATCGCCGGGGGCCGTCGCGCTGAGGTGACTGAGTGAGCCTCCGCGGCGGCGTCAGCGGCGCGGAAATCTCTTCCGACATCTACCCGCGCTTGGTACGTGACCAGCGCGCGAGAGCCATCCGTGGTTACCCACGCGCCTTCTTGATGTCGATCGTCACCTTCGCCTTGGACGTGAGGCCGTCGGGGTCGACCGCCTGATAGATGAAGGTGTCGGTGCCGGTCGCGTCATTCTTCGGCGTATAAGTAAAGGAGCCGTTGTCGTTGAAGTTGAGGCGTCCCTTACGCGGCTTCGACACGAGGTGCGCGGTCAGCTTGTCGTTGTCGGGATCTTGGTCGTTGCGGAGGACGCCCGGGGAGCGCACATTCAGCTTCTCCCCCGCCTTCGCCTGGTAGTTATCGTCAACGGCCCGCGGACCAGAGTTAGTGGTCGAGATCTTAAGGCTAAACCCGCCGTTAATGTTACCGATGAAGTCGTTTACGGTATCGTCCTTGACGAAGAGCTTCCACGTGCCGTTCGGATCGATGCCATCGTAGGTATTCGTGAGGTCGGTTCCCGTCGGGCTGGGTGCCGGGGAGCCGAAGGAGTCGGTGTCCCCACCATTCGCGTTGGTCGACTTGTAGGTGCCGCTCGGCAGTGGCCCTTCGTCCGGCATGAAGATCGCCGCACTGTCGTCCAGGGTAAGGTTCGTCGTGGCGACGTTAGCGGTACCTCCGACATCCGACATGACGATGGCGCCCTCGCCGTCGGGAGCAACCAGCAGCACGTCGATATCGTCCGGGTTCGTGTGGTTGATGTTCTTCAACGTGAGGACGACATCGATAACCTGACCGGGGAGACCGCTTACTACGACTGTGGAGGGGTACGGAACAGCGTTCGAGCCATCATTGGCGAGAGAAATCGGCGTGGTGCTGGAGAACGTCTGCACGGCGTCCGCGTGCACCTCGCCGCTCGGCGTCGGCTGCGCTAGCGCCCCACCGGCTCCGCTCAACGCCAAGGACACCGCCGGGGCGAGGATCATCGCCGCCGCGACGGAGCGGCCGGCGAGCCCGCCGCGGAGATGGGTCGCCCGCCGAAGGCGGCCCATGAAACGTTTCGAATGCGACACGCAACACCTCCCAATCATCCCGCCGCTCCCCAGCGACGCAGACAAAAAGCCCCACCCACACGGGTGGCCTCCAGAGCCACCCTGGCGGATGACCCACAAATCCTCGACTCTTTCGATCAGGCAGGAACATACGCGACCCTCCCCCGATGTGTCAAGCAGTCAGTGACGACTTCATGAACGAGCAGGGGGCCGGGCTGACGACGCGGCGCGCGCGGCGAATGTCGCGTAGCCGACAGAAAATGAATCCATCCGCTGGTGGCGGGGCGTACCCCTACCCAGAGGCTACGGACGTTCGGCTGGAGGAGGGACCGGCCGACCCCCGCGTCTGACCTCGTCTCCGTGTTCACCACTCCCTGTTTCCAGCCCGCTCACCGAGGGAGGCGCTGGCCTTGCCCGACGGAGTTCGTCCGCTCCTGCGCGGACCGCCTCGCGCCGTGGTGCCACGACGGCACCACCGGCATGAACGGCTGCGCCTGCCGCCCGGCAGGTCGCACGGGGAGTGGAAGGAGGGACCAACCCCACCATGCCTAGGAGCACCCGACAGGGTCTCGTTCCGCGTTTGTTGCTGATGGCCGCGTTGTTAAGCAGCGGTCTCGGCGTCTTCGCGATCGGCGTACCGGGAACGCCGGTCGTCGTTGACGGGGCCGGCGCAACCACCGCCGCTCAATACTGTCCCGACAGCCAGGAACTCGCGTTCCTGACGATCATCAACCGCTATCGACGCCGTCATAACCGGCGGCCGTTGCAGCTGAGCGCGACGCTTGGCGCCGCGGCCGAGCACCATAGTCTGGACATGGCCGCCAAGGACTACACCAGCCACACGCTCTCGGATGGGACAAGTGCCCTGCAAAACATCCTGAACCACCTCTATGTCGGCAACTATTGGGGGGAGAACATCGCCGCCGGGACAAATTGGGACACGGCCTCAGAGCCCTTCGGCTTCTGGAAAAACAGCGACCTCCACCGCCACAACATGCTCAATGGAAACTTCGAGTCGATTGGGATCAGGCGAGCCTACAATGCCAATTCGACCTGGAAGTGGTACTGGACGACGACCTTCGGTGGGAAATTCGACACCGGCGTGACCTGCTGATCTCGCGCCAGACGACCACCTGGTGCTCCGTCCGGCACGCGTCCTAGCCCGGATACGGCGACCCTCCAACTGTTAGGGGCGGTCTTCCCCGTCGGCGTCTTGCCGCGGGCGTCAGCAGTGGATGGTCCGACGCGCCACCACCGTCCAGCCTTCCGCCAATCCACCGTCATGCGCGGTCACGGCTCAGCGACGGCGGCTGACGACATCCCAGCCCGCGTTAGGGCAAGGCGACCAAGCAACGCAGCGTCGGGGACGGCACCGGCGGACGCCAGGTCAACGTGCCCGCCGCCCTCCGCCGAACGTGCCGCCACCGACCCTCGCGGTGTGGATGACGGTGAGGCGACACCGAGACCGGCTGGCGTGAGGAGTGGCCCCGCTATCCCGTTGGTTGCGACTCGTCGTGGGAGCCGCCGCGGCTGGCGCGCTCGTCCTCGATCACGTCGGCGGTGGCGGCGTAGCGGTCGCTCTCCTCGCCGGGAGCGGTTTCGCCGAGCCCCCAATCCTGGTCGGGGCGGGGGGTAAAGGCGCCGAGCTGCATCAGCGCCGCCTCGCGCTCGGCGAGGTCCTCGTCGCCAAGGATCACCTCGGCCAGCTCCTGCGCCTGGCGGGAATCCACCCGGCCGTCGGCCTGGAGATTGAACTCGCCCGCCATCGCGCGCTGGACGCGATCGACCGCGACGTTGAAGGCGACCGCGACCTGGTCGGCAGTGAACGTCACCCCCTGACCCTGCGCTTCCCCGGCCGGCGCGTACTCCCCCGGCGCGATCTGTCCCGCCTTGATCCTCGGCTCGGTCATGCGTAGTCTCCTCTCGTGCGAAGTCAGAGGTCAGAGGTCAGAAGTCAGAAGTCAGAAGTCAGGGGTGAGGAGTCGTGTGACGGTTAGCAGATACGAGCAGGAAAAATCGAACGCATGGAGCGCCTCTCGCGCAAGAGCGCTCCGCTCCCGACCTCCGACCTCCGGACTGCCACCTCCTCACTTCTGACTCCTGACTCCTGACCTCGTCCTCACTCCGTCCTCCTCGCCCCCCGGGAGCGCAGCGACCCCCCTCCGCCCCCTCGCTGATCGCCGCCGATCTGCGGGCCCTGTGTGCCCCAACCTTCGCCGAAGCCGTGGGGTTCGTCCGCCCTGGTGGGACCGGGTTTGATATCGTCGATGTCGCGCTGGGCGATCCAGACACCGACGGGGGCGCGGTCGCCTTCCGTCACCAGGCGGGACTCGCCGCTGGCGGCGTCGATGAAAAATCCGGTGTGGTCGACCGGGCCGGCGACGACGTCGAGGCGGCCGGCGTCGTCGGGATCGAGACCGAGACCAGCCAGGTACGGATAGCGGTCGAGGGAACCCATCTCACGCAGGAGCGGCATGGCGTCCCTTTCGTGTTTCTACTTCCCACCGGGGGGCCGGCCGCGGTCGTGGTCCGGCGGCTCGCTCTCCGGCGGCGCGAATCCTGCACGCGGTGTCGCACGGGCCGTGCCGCTCGCCGCCGATGACCGGGTGCCCCTGTCTGTCTGACGGGGCCGGGAAGGGAGCCGCGTGATCGACTTGCTGCTGCTCGGCACGGGGGGCATGCTGCCACTGCCGGATCGCTGGCTCTCCAGCCTCCTCGTCCGCTGCCAGGGCGAGCTCATCCTCTTCGACTGCGGCGAGGGGACGCAGATCCCCTGGCGACGGTTCAGCTGGGGGTTCCGGCGCCTCGGCGCGATCTGTCTCTCCCACGTCCACGCCGACCACGTCGCTGGGTTGCCGGGGCTCCTGCACTCGCTGGCGAATGCCGGGCGGACGGAGCCGGTCGCGCTCTTCGGACCGGCCGGCACGGCGCCGGTCGTCGCCGGACTGCGGGAAATCGCACCCATCCTCCCCTATGAGCTGCGAGTGACGGAGCTGGCGGGTGGTGAGCGGTTCGACCTCCCCGGCGGCTTACGCGGCACGGTGACGCCGGGGCGACACGGGCTGCCGACTCTGGCCTACCGGGTCGACGCGCATCGCGCCCGGCCTTTCCTGCCGGAGCGGGCACGGGCGCTTGACGTGCCACAGCGATTCTGGCGCGGATTGCAGCGGGGGGAGACGGCGCGTTGGGCCGCGGGCGAGGTGACGCCGGACCAGGTGTTGGGGCCGCCGCGACGCGGCTTGGCGTTTGCCTACGTCACCGACACCCGACCCGTGCCGGCCTTCGTCTCCCTGCTGGCGGGGGTCGATCTCCTCGTCTGCGAGGGGACGTACGGCGATTCGGCGGACGGGTCGAAGGCGGTTGAGCGCGGCCACATGACCTTCGCCGAGGCGGCGACGCTGGCGCGCGAGGCGGGAGTGGGGTCGCTCTGGCTGACCCACTTCAGCCCGGCGCTGACCGACCCCGCCGCGTTCCTGCCGCAGGCGACGGCCATCTTCCCGGCGACGACGATCGGCTCCTCCGGCCTGACCGGGACACTGTCGTTCACGGACGCGGAATAGACCGACCTGTTGAAACGGGCCATTGACCATGGCGGCGGTGCATCATTGCCTAACCGCCGGGGCGTGTCTCGCTGGCGCTGGGGAGTCGGCCAGGAATGGACGACCGCCGGCGATTCCGGTCCCGCGGGGAGGGCCGCCAGGTTGTCGTTCGGAGCGGAGCGCCCGCCCAACGCGCCGGGCATAGGCACCGACCGGAGATCAAGGGGATCGCACTCGATCCCCTGCCCTAGTAGGCACGGGCGAAGATCACGCGCTGCTCGCTTGTTTTGCCACAAACGACGCAGCGGCCAGCCTCGACCGGCAGATCGCGCGGGATACAGCGGATTGTCGCTTTCGTCTCGTCCTTGACCTGGGCCTCGCAGGCGGCCCCGCCGCACCAATGGGCGAGTGACCAGCCAGCGTTGGTAGCGACCCGCTCGGCAAGTTCCTGATAGGTGTTCACGTCGGCGGTGTGCTCACTGAGCATCCGCCGAGCGGCGGTGAAGAGGTCGGCTTGGATGTCGCGGAGCGACGCCTCGACCGTTGGCGCCAACGTCGCCAGCGGCACCGGCCGCTTTGTTCGCGTATCGCGACGCACGAGGATAGCCTGGTCGGCGGCAACATCGCGCGGGCCGACTTCGAGACGAAGCGGCACCCCTTTCAATTCCCACTCGTTGTACTTAAACCCGGGCGTGCGATCGTCCCGCCAATCAACCCGAAGGCGCGCCACCGCGGTGAGCCGCTCCTGGATGCGGTCAACCGCCTGCTCCACCGCCTGTAACTCGTCTACCGTCCGCCAGATGGGAACGACCACGACCTGGACGGGTGCGACGACCGGCGGCAGCTTCAACCCGGCGTCGTCGCCGTGGACCATCACGGTCGCGCCAACGACCCGGTGGCTGAGCCCCCACGAGGTATTGAACGCCCATTTGCGCTCGCCGTCACGGTCAAGGAAGCGGATACCGAAGGCGCGGCCGAAATGGTCGCCGAGATCATGCGACGTGCCAGCCTGGAGCGCCCAGAATTTTCCGCCCATCATCGCCTCGACCGTATGCGTGCGAAGCGCTCCGGCAAACTTCTCCGATTCGGTCTTGAGGCCCGGCACGACGGGAATCGCCAGATCTTCTTCGAGGAAGCTCCGGTAGACCTCGAGCATCATCCGTGCCCGTTCGTCAGCCTCCTCCCCGGTCCCGTGGCAGGTGTGCCCCTCCTGCCACAGAAACTCCAGCGTCCGCAGAAAGGCACGCGGCCGCTCTTCCCAACGAACGACATTGGTCCACTGATTGATGAGGATCGGCAGGTCGCGGTAGCTCTGAATCCACCGCGCGAAGCTCGGGCAAATGATCGCCTCGGAGGTCGGCCGGACTGCCCATGGCTCCTCCAGTTCACGATCGCCGCCGCGCGTGACCCAGGCGACCTCCGGCGCGAAGCCTTCGACGTGGTCGGCCTCTCGCGCAAGCATCGACTGCGGGATGAAGAGCGGGAAGTAGGCGTTTTCAACCCCAGTCGCCTTGATCCTCGCATCAAGCCGCGAAACCATCCGTTCCCACAGCCCATAGCCATACGGTCGGATGACCTTGCAGCCGCGCACCGGTGCATCATCAGCCAGTTCCGCCTTTTGCACGACCTCGACGTACCAGCGGTCGAAACTGTCCTCTTGGCCGGTCAACTCCTCGACGTATTTCCTCTCGTTCACATTGCGCTCCGTTCCCTATGACGCGCCGAGCGGCAACGTCAACGACTCCCGGACCGAAAAAGTCCGACGGCCGGGTGACGTACCGACGACAGTGTGCCGACGTCTTTACGAGGATTGGTGAAAGCCGGGAGTGACGACCAGGGTCACCCCCGGCCCGGAGGCACGGGGAAGCCTCCTGCGCCTGATCCTCGCAGGGTCTTGGCAGAGACCTTCGCGAGGAGGCGTCCGCCTGATCTGAGGGACATGACACGCGGCATAGGAGGATCTCGGTAGAGTGCGAAGAATGACCGAGCGCTCAGCATAGCGCATGGATGACGACTGGCTGCTCTGCTACGGCGTCGTATCGCCGCCTAGAGACAGAGTCGTCCTGATCTCCTTGGGTGTTCTGCCTGAGCCTCACGGCTCGCGTGGTGTCCAGGTTCGCGCCGCCTCCGAGCCTGGTGGAGCGCCGGAACGTGGCAATCAGGGTGCCTTTCACCAGATTTCGGCGTGACGAGAGCACAAGTACCGGTCTGGAGCGGTCTCTTGCGGAATCGACCTTCGGACCTCGAGACGGACTCTACGCTCACGCGACTTCGTCACTCTGACTGAGCGCCATTCATAACTGACGACAGGAGGCGACGGCGGTCTACGCGGGACAGGGCTTGAGACACTTCTTCCGCGGTCTGCCGCAGCAGCCCTCGACCTTGGCGCAGAACTCATTGCCCCGGCAATCCTGGTGGCGCTTGCACTGGTCCTTCGCGGGGCAGTTCTGCTGCCCGGGCGTGGGGTCGAAGCCGATCAGGCAGCGCGGAATATGCCCGACCGTCTGAACGCAGAAGCAGCTCGGGTTGCCGCCGCAGGTGGTCGTGCCGCAGCCGTTCTTGCTGACGATCAGCGATGGGTCTGTATCGAAGGTCGCCTGGCAAAACTGATTCGGCGTCTCGGCCGCCGCTTCGAGTGGGAAGCGCCCGCGCCCGATGCCGAGGAACGCGGCGAGCCCCGCCACCGAACCGGCAAGCAGGCGGCGGCGGGAACCGGGACCGGCGGCGAGAACGCGGGTCAAATCATCAAAGCGGCGGTCGTCCACGATGATACTCCGTTCATACGCAGTAACGACGTCGGTTCAGCCCCAGAGGACAGCGAGGGTAAGATGCCAGAATATTCTCGCCCCTCTCCATTTCTACGAGTTGCGCCTCAAACGAAACACAATGGCCCGCCGAGGCTTGCCAATACGATCCAGCGCTCCGTCGATATAGCAATGCCCAATATAAGACATATTGCCAATGTAGGTTATCTTACCATTCCCCTTCTTCTGGAAGAGGTGAAGATCCTTCCCGTTGATCGCGTGATCACGGATAGCAAGATTGCCACGAACGAATTTCATGTCCCCAATCTGACCCTCTCCACTGTAACGAAATGTCCCGTCTTCATTCCATCCATCATCATATCCATACATTTCGCCACTTTCACCGGTGAATAGAAACACTAACGGATGAAGCGCTGGCGTACTAATGCCACCTTGCCTTTGCCCCCCATACCTATCGTGGAGATCGCGTCGAACATAAACTTGATTTACGTTAAAGATACCTACCTCCGTTCTTTGTCACGACGCCTTAATTCTACCCGTGATCAGATAGTCCTTGAAGTGGCAGAAAGAATGGCTCTGTCTGGCGGCCGCCATACCGATAGCAATTGTAAGGTGAAGCGCACAGGGATTCAGCATAGTCGAACAACGCCGTCGGGTTTGTCGACATGGCAACCAACGGTGGAGTTGGTCTAGGTTTTGGATCAGTTGATGTTGTGCTCAGGCAGGGGCATTTTTGTCCGATCATAGGCACGCTATCACCCCTTTCGTCCCCTCACAAGGACGACCAACACCGCAGTGGCCACGATCTTCAGACCGGTCCATTTCCTTGACCCGGCGGCACCATTTTAGTATAATGAGAACAAATGATCGCCGTCCCGTTTCTCGTCAACCGGGGGCGGGCAAGGAGTCCCAGATGACCACTGTCACCAACCGCGATGCCGCCGAAATCCTCTTCAACGTCGCCACCATCCTCGATCTGGCCGAGGACAATCCCTACCGCGTTCGCGCTTACCGCCGGGCCGCTCGCTTGCTGCTCGGCAGCCGCCAGGACGCCAAGATCAAGCTGGTCGAAGGCAAGGAAGGCAAGGAGCTCGATCTGCCGGGGCTCGGCCCACGGCTGCGCCGCAAGCTCGGCGAGTTGCTGGCCACCGGCCGGATGCGCTTCTACGTCGAGCTCTGCGCCGAGCTGCCGGACGAAATCTCCTCCCTGATGCGGATTCCGCGCGTCGGGCCGAAGACGGCCCTACGGTTGCACGAGGAGCTCGGGCTGGCGAGCGCGGCCGATGTCTACGCCGCCGCCCAGACCGGGAAGATTCGCGCCCTCTACGGTTTCGGCGAGAAGCGAGAGCGGCAGTTGCTCCACGGTGCCGAAGCGGTCCTCGGCGGCAACATCCGCACCTTCGTGCCGCGGGCGCCAGAGCCGGACCCGGCGCCGGCCACCGCCATTCTGCCGCTGCCGCTCGCGCTGCCCGAGGCGGCCTAGATGGGGCGGTCAGGGTACGCCGCCAGCCGTTTCGGGCGCCGGGTCGGTGCCGGAGTCGCCAAGCGGACCGCCGGCGCCGCGCCGGGCGGAACGATCGAGGAGACGCCGGAGACGATCGAAGGCGGCGATCTGTTCGCGGTGCTGGAGCAAGAGGATGAGGACGCCGTCGAGGGAGACGGCGCCGCCCACCTCGACGAGGCAGCGCCGGCCGCGCCGGAGCTCGTGACACCTGGCATCCGCGCCGCCTACGGCTTGAGCCGCCCACCCCGTTTCGATCTGACCCCCCGGCCCTATCAAGACGAAGCCTTGGCGGCCTGGCTGCGGCACGATGGCCGCGGTCTGGTCGTGCTGCCGACGGGAGCCGGCAAGACAGTCGTCGCGCTGATGGCGGCGGCCCAGCTTGGCCTGCGAACGCTGGTCGTCGCGCCGACGATCGAGTTGTTGCACCAATGGCGAGGCGGTCTCGCCGTACGACTCGGCTATCCCCTGGAGGAGGTCGGCATCGTCGGCGGTGGCAAGCGGACAGTTCGCGACCTGACGGTCATCACCTACGACTCGGCGGCGATGCCCCACCGGCGGCTCGACGGCTTCGGGCTCCTGATCGTCGACGAGGTCCATCACCTCCCGGCCCGCGCCTACCGGGCCATCGCCGGTAAGGTCAACGCGCCGTTCCGCCTCGGCTTGAGCGCGACCCCGGAGCGCTCGGACGACGGGCACGAGGCCCTCGACCGCTTGATCGGGCCGATCGTCTACCGCGCCAGCGCGGCGGAGCTGGCGCGCGACCGCCACATCGCCGAGTACACGGAAAAGCGGCTCTTCGTCGACCTCTCGACGGACGAGCAGGTGCGCTACGACCAATTGATGGCGGAGTACAAGTGGTACATCGCCTCCCGGCGCGGCAGCCTCGGCCGGCCGGAGGGGATCTTCGTCGAGATGATCCGCCGCTCCGGCCACGACCCCGCCGCCCGCTCTGCCCTACGGGCACATCACCAGGCGCGGATGATCGCGCTCAACGCCGAGGCGAAGATTGCCAGGGTGGTCGATCTGCTCGACAAGCACCGCGACGACAAGGTGATCGTCTTCTCCGAGTACAACGCGATGGTCGACGTCCTCAGCGAGCGGTTGCTTCTGCCCGCGATCACCTACCGCACGGCGTTGCCGGAGCGACGGCAAATTCTCGACCGGTTCCGGAGTGGCGGCTACGGCAAGCTGGTGACCGGTCGCGTTCTCAACGAGGGGGTGGACGTCCCGGACGCCAACGTCGCGATCGTCGTCAGCGGCTCCTCGGCGACCCGCGAGTACATCCAGCGTCTGGGTCGCGTTCTCCGGCCAAAGCGCGAGCGGGCGATGCTCTACGAGCTGGTCACCCGCCGCACGACTGAAGGGCGCAGCGCTCGCAAGCGCCGGCCGAAGGAGGAGATCGACCCGGATCGCCGTCAGCGGCGCCTCACCGTCGCCCGGGGCGAAGCCGCGCCGCCGGAAGCGATCGAGGTGCCACCCGGCGCGTCCGGTGGCGTCGACTGAGGCGTCGCCCGTGGTCCACCAGGCCGCGACACCACGCCTCACCGCCATGACATTTCGTTATGCACCCGTCGTCGCCAGACGCGACGCCTAGCACCCGTAGATCCCTACTCAGCCCGCAGCGGAGAAAGGCAGACCATGGCGTTTCGCCGGCAGGACATCCCGAAGACGACGCGCAAAGGGGAGGAGGGACAGCCGCGGCGTCTCTATCCCCGATTCGCCAAGGACCGCACCCTCGTGCCGAAGGTCGAGCTGGCGATCGGCTACCTCGACGGGATGGTCGGGCGGCGACGCGGCGACCTCTCCCCCGACGCCGTGCTGGAGCTGTTTGGCGATCCGAAGCTGGCCCGCTGCATCCTCGCCTGCCTCGCCGACAGCTATCGCTACCGGACGCCGGAGATCGCCGAGGTCATCGGCGACGACGCCGCTGGGGCGCTGGCGGCCTGGGACCTGCTGACGCCGGCCGACCTCCGGGGTCACGTCTACCTCGCCGCGAACGCCGGTCACGGCGGATTCGTCGCCGGCACCGAGCGCGCCGCCTTCTTGACTGACGTCGCCGGGCCGCTAGGGTTGGAGGCGGCCCAGCTCGAGGAGCTTCTCCACCTCGACGCCGAGCGGAACGCGCTCCTGATCCGGGTCGGGCCGCGCCCACGGGCCGTGGACGTGCTGGCGCGCTACAACGCCATGCTCGCTCTCTCCGTGCTCCGTCACGCCTCCGAGGTGACGCTGGACCTTCCTGGGCTCGATCCAGCGACCATTGAGACGATCTGCACCCGGCACGACGTCGCCTGGCGGCGGCTGGGGTCGGAAACGATCCGGCTGACGGGCCGGCGCAACGCGCTCGGCTCCTGGAGTCACTTTGGAGCGCGGGTCGCCCGCTGCGCTCTGCAGTTGATGCTGCTGGCGCCAAGAACCCCGAGCGGGTCGGCGACGGTCCATCTCAACGACCAGACGCTCGCCTACGTCCTCGACGGCTTCGTCGTCGGCGCGCTCCGCCCGAAGCAGCGGGCGGTGGCCGGGGCGGACGGTGTTGTCCGCTGCGCCGTGCTGATGGAGGAGGTCCAGGCGTTGCGTCGCAAGACCAACGGTGGCGGCAACGGCTGGACGATGCGCCGGGCGCAGGAGCCGGTCGTCGTCGATGACGCGCTCCTGTTGCCGGAGCTGATCTTCACGCGGGATCAAACGGCGGTGGCCGTCGTCCCGGTGGCCGGGGCGGACCGGGCCGGGGCGCTGGCGGCGCTGACCCTGGCTCAGGCGGCGCGACCGGTGATCGCTCTGGGCGACGCCGCTGGCGCGGCGGTGCCCGCCCTGCCACGGGTCGATGCCGCGGCGCTGGTGGCCTTGCTCGACGACGTCGCGGGGGGGCTGGCCGGCAGCCCGACGCCGCTCGGTCTCGTCGCCGACGAGGTGCTGGCGATCGGGTGGGTCGGTGCCGGGCGGCTGACCGAGGTGCTGGGTGAGCGCGGCGATCTCGCCCGCCAGGTCCAGGCCCTGACCGTCGAGGGGGAGAGCGCCTATGTTCCAGGATTCGGTCTCTGCCGGGTGGCGCTGCTCGATGATTTGCTCGACCGGCTGAACGGCGGCCCTCTCGACGTGGCGGCGCTGCGGACGGAGGTGGCGGCGCGCGTCGGCGAAGGCCCCGGAGCGGACGCGCTCACCCTTCATCTGCTGAGTCGCCACGGCGTCGTCAGCGAAGCCCGCCCGGGGGAGTACGCGGAGACGAGTCGCGCCGCTTAGGTCCGGTGGCCTTGCAATCGCCGGTCCGCACCGGCGCGGCACCAGGGAGACGCACCGGGCCGACAACGCGTGATGGCAGTTCCGACCCGGTAGGATGTGGGTGGAGGTGTCTCCGCGCGAGCCGGCCGAGTGGTTATCGCGCCGGTGCGACGCTCGCTGGACACCGTTGGTCCCCGGCCAGCGGCAACGCTCGCTCGGCGGCGGGGATGGACAACGCGGAGGAGAGCAACCCATGGCATCTGCGTCCTCTATCGCGGCGTTGGAGGCAAACGCCGCCGCCATTGCCGCCCTCGCCCGGGCGATGCCCTCGGATCAGGTGCGCTGGCGCCCGTCGCCCGGCGCGTGGTCGACGCTGGAGGTCGTCAACCACCTTGGCGACGAGGAGCGGGAGGACTTCCGCACCCGCCTCGACACCATCCTCCACCGGCCGGGCGAGATGCCGCCGGCGATCGACCCCGAGGGCTGGGTCGTCACTCGTGGCTACAACCAGCGGGACTTCGAGGAATCCTTGACCCGCTTCCTGGACGAGCGGCGCCAATCGCTGGCGTGGCTGCGGTCGCTCTCCGCACCCGACTGGTCGCGTGCCTGGGCGCATCCCTCGGGCGACTTCACCATCCGCGCCGGCGACGTGCTCACCGCCTGGGCGGCCCACGATCTGCTCCACCTGCGCCAACTGGTCGAGTTGCAGTACGGTCGCCGCGCCATCGACGCCGCTCCGTACGACATGGAGTACGCCGGGGAGTGGTAAGACATGGAGCCAGCGTCCCCATCGGCTCCTCCAGACCTAGTCGCCGTCGTGTGAACCAGCTCATGGCGCTGGTTCACGTCAAGACACCCCCCATCGCCGCGTCCAAACCGCAGTCATCGTCCATTGAATAAAGAGCGCCCGGGCGAAAGTTCCGCCCGGGCGCTCGTTATTCTCCACTCGCTCGCGCGACGGAATGTCGGTCCGCGTTAGCCCTGAGGCGGCGTCGCGGTCACCTCGACGAGAACCGTCGCGGTGATTTCAGCCGTGACCTGGACGACGACCGTCGGCGTCGGGGCCGGCGTTTCGGTCGGAGCCGGCGTCTGGGTCGGCGCCACGGTCGCGGTCGGCGCCTGCGTTGGGGCTGGCGACGGCGACGGGGTCGGCTGGGCCGTCGGGGCGGGCGTCGGTGACGGCGCCGGCGACGGGGTCGGGCCGGTCTTGCCACCCTGCAACGCCAGGACCTGCTCGGTCAAATAGGCGTTGCTGGTCGTCTTGTCCCCATCCTTCTTGAGGATGGCCGTTCCCGCGAAGCCCGAGTTGTTCATCGGTCGAAGGGCGACCACCAACTGATCGTCCTGGACCGGCCCGCCAAGCTCGCCGCAAGCGACGTACGTGTCGAACTGGTCCGCGCTCTGGTGAACGATCAGGACGTGCGGATTGTCCTTGCTGACGAGATCATCGAACTTCGCGTCGATGCTTGTCTCGGTGGTCGTTAGGACCGGCGGCCCGGTCAGTGTCCCCTGGTAATCCGCCTGATCGATCGGCTGTCCATCATCGTTGGTAAATGGCTTGACATCGCCCGCCTTGTAGGCCGGCTCCTTGTTCGGCTGCTGGCACGTCCCCTCGTGGATGGCCGCGGGGTACGTCGCGAACGTCGGCGTGGCCTGGGCTTGCCCCTCAACAGTTGGGGTCACATCTTGCGCGGCAACGGTGGCGGTGCCGAAGACGATCAGACCCATCGCCACCGTCAGGACAGCGCGTATGAGCGATTGATTACCGATGGGTTTCATAGGGTCCCTCCGCGATCGTCCCAGGTGAACGCAGCTGCGCTCCCACCGGGCGAGTCGCATATTTCGGGCCACGTCGCACGGCCCATCACGCGACTGGAGGGAAGAGACCGGGATGCGAAACGGGACATCCCCGCTGCCGGGGCAGGCACTGGACTACCTGGCCCTGAGAGCGATCTCGGAGTAGCCCCAACGTCGCTCGATCAGATCTCGAGCCGGGATCACGCCGCGCGCGGACGTGCCGACGACCCTCCCCGCTGGTCCATTGAGCACCGCTGACGAGGAGTCATGGCACGACGACCGGGCGCGTCGCGACGATCGCGCCGCGCCGTGTCCCCGCTCGTCTCGACCGAGCCATTACCCTGGCGGCGCGGTTCCCGATCGCACAGCCCCGCGCCTGCCGTCTGTCAACGCCATCGCCGGCTGTGATCCCCAACAGATGCCGGTCAGGGAGCAGGAGCACTGCACGTCGGGTCATCCTCGGGACACCGACCGTTACAGGTGAAGAGCCCCGGAAAACAGAACCTCCCACTGCCTTGGTTGCAACAGAGCCCGGAACAGCACTGGTCGCCGCGGCTACAGCTACGCATGTCGGGGCGGCAGGAGCAGCGACGCTGTCCGTTTGGTTGTTTTAACGCGTAGTTGGAACAGCAAGTATTACAGCTCGGCTGGTCGCGCCGGCCGCAGCGCGCGCCAAGGGTCGCGCAAGACGCGGTGCCGACGTCCTGTGCCGCCCCCCGCTCCACCCCGATCAGCGAGAGGGCGGAGGCGATGGCGACGCCGCCAAATCCCCGCACGACCGCCCGCCGGGACGAAGCCGTCGCTAGGCGCCGCACGGCAGCATCAAACTCACGACCGTCCAAGATCATCGCCTCCACGCGCACGACAGAGCGGGACCGTCGCCTCCGTGGGCGGGGACCCGCTGTTCACTGATTGAGCATACCGAAACGGACTATAGCGGCCCAAGCGCGGATGTCAATAGCCGCCTGGCGCGGCCGTTTCATCACCGGTGGCGTGTGGGGGGAGTGCCGAATGCTGGTCGTCGCGCTGGCCGCCATCTGAAGGCCACGGAGAGCACAAACCGAAGTCCTATGACGAGCACGCCGCCCCCGAGCGAACAGAGAATGACGACACGTACCTACGGTGGTCCAGCGGCACTTGTCGACACGGGACCCGGCGAGCGCAGATACATGGACGCGGTTGGGTGGGGAGTCGGATAACGCGTTGGCCGGCTGAGTGCCCGTGGCGTGCCGGCGGAGACAGGGCCGTTTGTCGTCGCCCGCCAGGAGGTGGTAAGCCCAGAGACGTTCAAGCCCAGCAACAGCACCCAAAGCCCGACAGCGACGAGGACGAGCCCAACCAGGACAGCGCCTGCCGGCGATCGCCGCACGTTACGCACCACAAGCCAGGAGCCGATTAGCGCAGCGACGCCACCAAAAGTGATCACGGCGAGGAAAAAGGCCATTCTCATCAGTTCACCCTATGGCAACGATTCCCGCCAGACCGCCACTAGTGGGGAGAAACCAGTGTGGAGTTGTCCTCACACTCCTGACCATCAATGTAACAGAAATACCTTCCATCATATTCTCCTTGTTGGGAGATATGTGGGTTGAAGACGAAATTTGCGACATTTTCAATTCTCGCATACGTGGTGTACCTTACTAAATTGTAATCCTTTCCACCTGACTCTTGACACTTCGCCTCATATGTAATTTCAAAGCCGTAGCCCAACTCTGTAAAATCAGGATGGCATTGCGGCTCGCTCGTTAGTCTTCCGCAAGAATCATAGTCATTGCACGAAGGGAAACTCTCCCCACACCAGTTGATGACCTGGCTATAGTGAAACGCATCCACGTACCCAAGCATTTCACCCGTAAACGTCGCCGTCTTTGGACCAAAGCAGCTAGAAGCCGCTTGTGGTGAAGATGGGCTGCTGGCGGTATTCCGACGTTCAATTCTTTGGAGGTCCCTTGGGTGCCCATTACTGACGCGACCTTTCAGCGTAACTGTGACTCTAATATTTCTCATGGCCGCCTTAAGTTTCAACTGATCAGCCTGGTTCAATGCAGCAAATGCGCGATCGGCGGCGGCTCGTCCCTTCTCCTTCTGAATCTTAGAAAGGTTCTTGTAGAGCTTGACAACGTGCGCTTTCTGCAGAGATTCAGCCTCCTGGGCACTGACCGCATGCAATGGGACGGACAGGCAGAAGAGGACGACGGCAACCAATCTCGCAGCGGGGAGCAGCGTTGACCCTCCGTAATAGCGCGATACGAGTCGTGACACCACGGTCCATTTACCACGTAACTTATCGTAGCGGTGGAACTATTTCGCGTTAATAGGATGAAATGACATTTCAACTTAACGTACGGTCTGACCAGGTTGATCCTGTAGTCTGGGCCACCAGGAAGTCGTGGCGGCGGGAAGGGAGTTGCACGTCTGTTCCCGAAGTCCAGGAATTGGCTCCAGCGAAGAAACATGGAACACGATAGGGTGACACAGGCGCGGTGCCGCGGACGGTCGCCGTAAGCTCAATGGCGAAAGAGGGGCTGGCGCCCGCCTCGGCCACGGCCCGGGTACCGGCTGGGCGTGGCTCACCCCTCCTCCTTCCCGCTCTCCTCCCGTCCCAACGCCTGCGTCCGCTGATAGGCGGCGTAGACGGCGCGCGAGAAGACGGTCCGCAAGCCCCCCTTCTCCATCTGGTAGATCGCCTCGGCCGAGGTGCCGCCCGGCGACGTGACCATGTTCCGCAGCTCGGCCATGTGCTTCCCCGAGTCACGGGCGAAGGCGACCGAGCCTGCCACCGTCTGGAGCACGATCTGCTCGGCGATGCGCCGGGGAAACCCCATGTGGACGCCAGCGTCGATCAAGGCTTCCATCATCAGGAAGACGTAGGTCGGGCCGGTGCCGGAGAGGGCCGTCGCCATATCGACGTACTTCTCCTCCTCGACCCACAACTCCTCGCCGAGCGCCGCCAGGACCACCCGCACCCGGTTGCGTTGACCCTCGTCGACTTCAGGGGTCGATGTCCAGACGCTCATCCCCTGCCCCACCTGGGCGGGCGTGTTCGGCATGACGCGGACGATCGCGTCGTGACCGAGACCGCGACTGAGCGTCCCGATGCCAGCCCCAGCGACGACCGAGACGGCGACCTGTCGCGGCTCCAGCCGGCCGTGGAGCTGCCGCATCACACCCGAAAGCACCTGCGGCTTGACCGTCAGCAGCACCAAATCGGCGTCGCTCGCCGCCTCCCGGTTGCCTTCAACGGCGCCGATCCCGAAGCGCTGCGTCAGCTTCCGGCGGCGATCCTCACGGGGGTGACTGGCCACGATCCGCTCGGGGTCGATCATGCCGCGACCGAGCAGCCCGGCGATCATCGACTCCGCCATCACCCCGGCCCCGACAAAGGCCAGCCGGGCGCCGGCCAGCGCCCCGTGGCCCCCGTCCCCGCCCTGGCTGTGCGCCTGGTCCCGATCCCGCTCGATCCGCCCTGTCACCCGTCCGCCTCCACCGCGCCTCATCATCTGGACCGCCATTGTAGCGGCCCCCGCCCTCCGGCCTCCGGTCAGGCGACGAGGTCGCGACCCCGCTCACCCCGCAAGTGATCGCCCCGCTCGACAATCTCGCGCAGGGCCCGCCCAACTCGCCAGAGGTCGTGGAACGAGGTGTACAAGGGCACCGGCGCCAGGCGAACGACGTTCGGAGGACGGAAATCCGGGACGATCCCGCGCGCCTTCAAGGCGCGGGCGATCCGCGCTCCCTCCGGATGCTCGACCGCGACGTGGCCGCCCCGCCGCTCCGGCTGCCGTGGCGTCCCGATGCCGTACCTGAAGCGCGGCGCGGTCAGCCCGTCCGCCTCCAGGAGATCGATCAGATAGCTGGTTTGCGCCAGGGACTTGGCGCGCAGGGCGTCGATGCCCGCCTCGGCGAAGAGACGCAGCGAACCGCGGAGCGGCGCGGTGGCGAGCGGCGACGGGGTGCCGATCTGCCAGGCGCCCGCCCCCGCCGCCCCCGCCCAATCGACCGCCATGTCGAACTGGCGACTCTTCTCGTAGCCCCACCAACCCGCCAGCCCCGGCGCCGTCCCCCAGTGACGGCGGTTGACGTAGAGCCCGCCGGTGGCGCCGGGTCCGGCGTTGAGATACTTGTAGGAGCACCAGAAGGCCCAATCTATACCCCAGGCGTCGAACTGGTGCGGCACCGCGCCGACGGAGTGGGCGCAATCGAACCCGAGGCTGATCCCCCGCTGCCGCGCCGCAGCGGCGAGACGAGGCAGATCGAGGAGTTGGCCGGAGCGGTAGAGGACGCTCGGCAGGAGCGCCAGCGCGACCTCGTCCGTCAAGGCGGCGACGATCTCCGCCTCGTCGATTGTCCGGTCGTCGCGCGAGGGGACGAGGACGAGGTCCGTCGCCGGGTCGCCACCATGGAGACGGATCTGGCTGGCGAGGGCGTAGAGATCCGAGGGAAAATCGAGCGAGGTGGCGACGATCCGCCGCCGCCTCCCCGCCGGCCGGTAAAAGGTCGCGACGAGCGCGTGCAGGTTGATCGTCGTGCCGCCGGTGACGACGACCGCCTCCGGCTCGGCGCCGACGAGCGGCGCGGTCAGCGCGCCGAGGCTTTCCCCCAGCGTGAACCACGGCGGGTCGCCCCCCAACCATCCGCCGATAGCGAGCGTCCTCCACTGCTCCAGGGCGGCCAGCGTCTCCCGTTCCGCGTCGTGGGAGAGGAGACCCAGCGAATTGCCGTCGAGGTAGATCTGCCCCGGCGGCAGGTAGAACCGGTCCCGGAACCGCCCGATCGGATCGGCGGCGTCGAGCGCCTGCGCATACGCCTCGGCGGTGATGCTAGCTCCCGCCATCGTCTCGATGGTCATGCCGGTCGTCCCCTCGCCTGCTTGCCTGGCCTTCCGTGGCGGCAGCGGTTGCCACCCCATCCACGGCATCGCGCTCTCTGTCCGACGCACGCGACGCGATCTCTCGCACGGCGACCCTGGACGCCCCCAACGCGTTTGTCCCGCGAGTCACTTCCACGACGTGTCGGAAGTCTACGGCGTTTCGTCGTGTTCCCGTGCGCTGGGACGACGCGTGCCGGTTCGCGCCGCGCTCGTTACCGCAGGACATCCAACGCGAGCCGTTGCAGCACGCGCACCGTGGCGCCGATGCTCGGCACGTCGACCCACTCGTCCGCTTGATGGAACGCGCCGCCGTGGGGCCCGAACTGGATCGTCGGGATGCCGAGCTCCCCGGCAAAGAGATTGGCGTCGCCGAAGCCCGTGTAGCCCCACGCTGGCGCCCTCCCCGTTGCCGCGGCGTAGGCGCGCGCGAACGCCGCGACCAGCGGCTGGTCCGGCGCAGTCTCCCACGGCGGGTAGTGCGGCGGATCGATCGCGAACGCGAAGCTGGCAGGGGAAGCCAGGGAGGTCGCTAGCGCCCTCATCTCCGCCAGAACGCTCTCGCCGCTCTCGCCGGGAACGATCATCCGGTTGACGAGAAGCTTGGCCCGCTCCGGCACGGTGATGACGTATTGCGGGCTGCCGCTGTGGATCGAGAGGACACAACGGGTCGCGGTCATCCGCGGGTGGGCGCCGAGGGGCACCTCGTCCAACTGGGCCACGAAGCGAGCGGCTTCGACCGCCGCGTTGACGCCCGCCGCCGGCCACGACGCATGGGCGGACTTCCCAGCGACGTCGACGCGAACGAGCACCTTGCCGACGGAGCCGAGGCACGGGCGCTCCCAGGACGACTCGGTGACGACACAGGCGTCCGCCCGCAGACCGGCCGCGATCAGCGCTCGCGCCCCGAGCGAGTACGCCTCCTCGTCGACCACCGCGGCGAAGAGGAGCGTGCCGCGCCACGCCTCCCGCTGACGAGTGAGGGCCCGAGTCGCCAGCATCGCCGCGGCCACGCCCGCCTTCATGTCGCAGGCGCCGAGACCGTAGAGGCGGTCGCCGTCGCGTCGCGCCCGCCAGGGGTCAGACGACCAGCCCTCCCCGGCGAGCACGGTGTCGACGTGGCCGGTGAGGAGCAAGGTCGGCCCGGCTCCGTTCTCCAGCCGCGCCAAGACGTTGGGGCGATCGCCCTCCGTCGCCTGGAAGACAGGATCGAGTCCGTTCGCGCTCAGCCAGGCGGCGATGACGCGCTGGACCGCCCCCTCCTCCCCCGGATAGCTCCGCTCGGCCACGAGCCGGCCGGTTAGCTCCGCCCCTTCCTCCGCCCCCCGACCCCCGACCACCTCGCCCCCTCCTCCCCCCGGTTCTCCTCCGCCCCTTCCGCCCCCTCTGCCCCCTCCGCCCCCCTCCGCCCCCCGTTCTACTCCTCCCCCTTCGCCCCCCTCGTCCTACTCGCCCCCCTCCGCCGTCAGTCCGCTTCGAGAACGCGCACCTCCCCGGCGGCGGTCCGCGCCGGGCGGGGTCGCATCGTCGCCGCCGCGTCCCGATCCGGCACGCGGAGCGCGATCACCGCGCCAACGACGGCGATGGCGGCGGCCGTCAGGAAGGCCGCCCGGTAGGCATCGAGATTCGGCGCCGTCACGCCGGCTGCGTTCCGCGAGACCGGTCCGACCGCGACGAGAACGCTGCTCAGCGTCGCCACCCCCAAGGCGGAGCCGAGCTGGCGCTGGACGCTGGACAACATCGACGCGCCCCCGGTCGCCTCCCGCGAGACCGTCGCCAGGCTCGCCGCCTGGGTTGGCAGGAAGATGTAGGCCATGCCGGAGCCAACCAGGAACATCAACCCCCGGATGATCCACGGACTGCTATCGAGGCTGACGAAGGAGAGGAGGGTCATGGCCGTGGCGACGCCGACGAGCCCTCCGGTCATCAACCGTCGCGGGCCAATCCTCGGGTAGAGGTGGGCCACGATCTGGCTCGACAGGACCACGCCGATCGCCTCCGGGAAGGTGGTCAGCCCGGAGGCCAGCGGCGATGCCCCGCGTGCCTCCTGGAGGAAGAGCGGGACGAGGAAGAGGAGACCGACGAAGGCGATGGAGGCGAAAAAAGAGACGAGGAGGGTGGTCCGAAACAACCGGTTCCCCAGCAGTCGCAGTTGCACCATCGGCGCGGACACCCGCAGCTCGACCAGGACGAATGTCGTCAGGATGAGCGCGCCGAGCGCCGCGCAGAGAAGGATGCGCGGCGTGGTCCAGCCGTGTGACGGACCTTCGCTCAGGGCGTACATCGTCAGCGGGAAGCCGATCCCCGCCAGCAGGAACCCCCGCAGATCGAACCGGCCGGCGTCCGGCTCGCGGTGCTCCTGGAGGAAGAGGAGTCCGAACAGCAGCGCCGCCAGCCCCACCGGCACGTTGACGTAGAACACCCAGCGCCAGGACAACCGCTCGATCAGCAGCCCCCCGAGGACGGGCCCCGTCGCTGGACCGATGACGAGCGCGAACATCAGGATCCGCCCGACGGCGATCCGCTCCTGGGGCGGGAAGGTCCTGTACAACATCGCCATCCCGACCGGGGTCAGCAACCCGCCGCCGGCGCCCTGGAGGACGCGGAAGAGGATGAGCTGGTCCAGGCTTTGGGCGAGGCCGCACAATGCCGACGCGGTCGTGAAGATCGCCAGCGCGATGAGGAAGATGCGCTTGGTCCCGAAGCGGTCGCCCAACCACCCCGAGGCGGGGATGAAGATCGCCAGGCTGACCAGGTAACCGATCACCACCGCCTCGATCGAGGCGGGTGTCACCCCGAACTCGCGACCCAGCGTGGCGAGGGCGACGTTGACGATCGTGGAGTCCAGGGAGTTCATCAGCATGCCGCAGATGTAGACCACGGAGACGACGATCTTCTGATTGGAGCGGTGGGACAACACGAATCTCTTCCCCGATGCGGACCCATCGTCGCGGGCCAGGCGAGCAGTGACCACTCGTTCGTGAGCGGCGCAACCACGATACACGTCGCGCCGTCCCGCGCAGGCAGAAATGATGCCAGGTCCGTTAAACTCGGCTACGACGCCCGGATGCGACGGTTATCCGGCGCCGGGCCCGGCGAACGCGGCGCCACGCCCGGGCCGATCGCGACCGACCGCGCACGCTCCCGCGTCGCTTGCCTCCTCGCTACCGGCGGCGCGGACCCTCCCGCGTCGGCGATCGCCGGAAGGGCTCGTGATTACCCGATCCCGCGCGCCGTCCGCCGCTGCGGCGACGATTCGGAGAGTTGCATCAGCTCGATGGCGTTGCCGTCTGGGTCACGAATCCAGGCCTGGAGGTTGGTGTCCAGACCTTCCACCAGTTCCCGCTCGATCGTGACCCCCTGCTCCCGCAATCGATCGACCATTCCCTGGAGGTCGTCGGTCAGGAGGCAAACGTGCCGGAAGCTCTGGACCCGGTTCGCGTCCGGCGCCGGACCGCCAGGGAAGAGCTCGAGGAAACGGTCTCCCCCAATGTGCAGATAGACGAGCATCAACGAGCCGTCCGGGCGGTGGAGCCGGAAAGCCTCCTCGATCCCCAGCTTCCGGTAGAACGCCAGCGATTCCTCCACGTCCTGAACGCCAAACGCCGCGTGGCCAAGATCGGTGATCATCAGTCGCTTCTCCCCATGTGACCGCCGGCCGGCATCCGTTGCCTCACGTCCCGCGTCCGGGGACGCCCGTCTTTGCGGCGCGCGAACGGTTCGAGTTCCCCGTGTGCACCTAACAAGCTGCACCTCACGCTCATGTCTCGCGGGTCCGTTTTCCGGGCGTGGCATCGGCGTCGGTCTCGGTCTGCAACTGGGTGAGGAGCGCTTGGAGCGAGTCCTGAAGCGTGGCAATCTCCTGGGGACTCGTGAGCTCGGCCCAGCGCGCTTCGACGCGGCGGCCGGCGGCGATGGCCACGGGCCGCACGGCTTGGCCGCGTGACGTGAGGAAGACCAGGCGGGCGCGCCGGTCGCTTGGGTGGGGACGCCGTTCGACGTAGCCCAGGTGCTCCAGTTCCTCGACCGCCTGCGCCATCGTCTGCTTCCGCACCCGTGCCAGTCGCGTCAGCTCGCTGACCTGGATCCCCTCCGCGGGAACGAACGTGAAGACGTTCGCATGCGGCGGGCGGATGTCGCCGAAACCCGCGTCGTCCAGTGCCGCGTCGACCGCGTGGGTCCAGTGCTGGTGAACGAGCCGGAGGAGCAGACCGAGCGAGGTGTGCGAGGGAGTCCGCCCTCCCATCGTATTGACAGTTACCTGTCTTTCTGCTAATTTAGTCACCTGCCTGTCCATTTCGCTCGCGGAGAGGATGCACGAAATGCCCACCATCGATGTACTCGACTCGACAATGGCCTATGAGGAGGCCGGAGCTGGCACCCCGCTCGTCTTTCTCCATGGTAACCCGACCTCGTCGTATCTGTGGCGGCGCGTGCTGCCCCAGATCGGCGGGCCGGGCCGCTGCCTCGCGCCCGACCTGATCGGGATGGGCCGCTCCGGCAAGCCCGACCTGCCGTATCGGTTCGCCGATCACGCTCGCTATCTCGACGCCTGGTTCGATCGGCTCGCGCTGGACGGCGTCGTGCTCGTCGGCCACGACTGGGGCGGAGCGCTCGCCTTCGACTGGGCGGCCCGCCACCCCGGGCGGACGCGCGGCGTGGCGTTTATGGAAACGATCCTCCGGCCGATGTCGTGGGAGGAGTTCCCGGCTGGCGCGCGGTCGCGCTTTGAATCGTTTCGCACGCCCGGGGTCGGTGAGACGATGGTGCTCGACGAGAACGTCTTCATCGAACAATCGTTGCGCATGACCGTGCTGACCGGGCTGAGCGACGAGGATCTGGAGGCGTATCGCGCGCCATACCCGACCCGCGACAGCCGGCGTCCAATGTTGGAATGGTCGCGCGCGATGCCGCTCGACGGCGAGCCCGCAGACGTGGTCGACCGGATCGAGGCGTACGACGACTGGCTCGCGACGAGCGCGGACGTTCCGAAGCTGCTCCTGACCTTCGACACGTCCCCGACCCTGATGATCGGAGCGGAGATGACCGCCTGGTGCGCGACAAACATCGCCAATCTGGAGATCGAGCACTGCGGAGCGGCTGGGCACCTCGCGCCGGAGGATCAGCCCGAGGCAATCGCCGCGGCGATCACCACCTGGGCGGATCGGCACCAGCTCCGGTCGAGCGCCGCGCCGGCGATGTCCGATGCCGCTCTCGCCGCGCTCTGAGCGACGCGGGCCGACCGAACCGTTCCAGGTGATCAATACACCTAGCGGGCCAAGGCGGTCAGGTAGGCGCCGTAGCCGCGCATCGCCTGGCGGAGGTCGTCGAGCCGCATCGACTCGTTCGGGGCGTGAATCTGGTTATCCGGCATGCCCCAGGCGAAGAAGATCATGTCCGCGCCCAGCTCCTCCTGAAAGAGCGCCGCCACCGGCACCGTGCCCCCCGTCCGGATGACGAGCGGCTCCGTCCCGTACAGCTCCCGCAGGACTTCGAGCGCCGTCCCGAGCGCCGGGTGGTCGGGCCGGACCGCGAACGGCCGCGCCGAGCCGGGGAAGCGGCGGACGGTCGCCTGGGCACCGGGTGGGCAGTGGCGAGCGACGTGCCGCTCGATCAGGTCGATGATCGCCTCCGGCTCCTGGTCGGGGACCAAGCGGCACGTGATCTTGGCGTGCGCCTCGGCCGGTGTCACGGTCTTCGTCCCCTCGCCCATGAATCCCCCCCAGACTCCGTTGAGATCGAGGGTCGGTCGCGCCCAGCGCCGCTCCAGCGTCGTGTACCCCGGCTCACCCCACAAGCTAGCGGTCCCCAATTCCGCGCGGAACGCCTCATCGTCGAACGGCACGGCGGCGATCTCCTCCCGCGCCGCCGGGCTCAGCTCCCGCACCTGGTCGTAGAAGCCGTCGATCGCGACGCGACCATCGGGAGTGTGGAACGTCGCCACCAGTTGGACGAGCGCCTGGACGGCATTCGGCGCCGCCGCCCCAAACATGCCGGAGTGGAGGTCGCTCCTGTTCGTCCGCAGGTCGACCTGGCAGGCGGCGAGCCCCTTGCTGGCGACGGTCAAGGACGGGGCGTCCGGCCCGTGCATGCCGCCATCGGCCGAGATCACGAAGTCGCAGGCGAACCGCTCCCGTTCCGCCCGGACGAAGGGGGCCAGGCTGGGGCTGCCAATCTCCTCCTCCCCCTCGACGAAGAACGTCAGGTTGATCGGCGGCGCGCCTTGGGTCCGCACCAGCGCCTCCACCGCGGCGAGCGACGCGAAGAAGTTGCCCTTGTCGTCGGACGCGCCGCGCGCGTAGAGGCGGCCATCCCGCACCTCCGGCGCGAAGGGCGGCGAGTCCCAGAGATCGATCGGATCGGGCGGCTGGACGTCGTAGTGACCGTAGATCACCGCTGTTGGCTGGTCGTCGGCGACGTGCCAATGACCGTAGACGACCGGGTTGCGCTCCGTCGGCAAGAGCGCGACCTCCGGCACGCCGATCCGCCGCAACCGCGCCGCGACCCATTCCGCGGCCCGCCCGACGTCGGCTTCATGCTCCGGCAGCGCGCTAACGCTCGGTATCCGCAAGAAATCGACGAGCCCGTCGATCAGCTCCTCGTCGTGGTCGACCAGGTACCCCTCCCATGCCTGCGACATTGCACTCTCCTCGTAACGAAGGACTGAGGACTGAGGACTGAGGACCCAGCACTCAGCACTCGAAGATAGCAGGGTGGGGCATCCTTGTCGCCATCGCTGGCGGCGGATTACGGCGAGACCGGCGGGTTGGCTGCCGCGCTGGCCATGACCGCGGACGTGCGCTCCAGCTCGGCGATCTTCGCCAACCGCCGGCGGAACGGCTCCTCATTGCCGAACTCCGCGCTCAGGTACGTCTCGAGCAGATCGAGCGCCAGCCACTCGCCGACGATCTGGGCGCCGAGGCAGATGACGTTGACGTCGTCATGCTCGACGCACTGATGGGCGGAGTGAACGTCGTGGCAGAGCGCGGCGCGGATGCCGGGGATCTTGTTCGCCGCGATGCACGCGCCGACGCCGGTGCCGCAGACGAGCACGCCGCGCTCCGCCCGGCCATCCCGCACCCGCGCGCAGACGGCCTGGGCGATATCCGGGAAGTCGACGGGGTCGGGGGCGTGCGTCCCGACGTCCTCGACCTCGTGCCCCCAGGTCCGTAACGTCGCCACCAGCGATCCCTTAAGGACGTACCCCGCGTGGTCCCCGCCGATCACCAGGCGCATCACATCCTCCGTGCGCTGCCGGCGACGGGCGCGCGCTCACCCCATCACCCGGACTTCTCACGTTCTCACCGCGCCCCGCATCCCGGCCGCTCCCTCGCCGCCGCACGACCCATACCGCGTCCGCTACGTGAGAAAACTCGTCCCACGGTCCAGATTCCGGTCTGGCTGGGGCCAGAGCGAACGGCGCTCTGCTCTGCTGGGCCGGTCGCCGCGCCGCGCCGCATCGCGTTTCTCCGCTATCCTCCCCCCATCGGAGCGCCGCCGGGACGGGGACCCCCGCCCGCAGGCGCGTGCAGGGAGACGATAAGGAGAGAGCGATGCGTATCAGCGTCACGTTTCCGCAGACCGAGTTCGGCAACGACCCAATCGCGATCCGCGACTACGCCCAAGCGGTCGAAGGGCTCGGCTACCGCCATTTCCTCGCCTACGACCACGTCCTGAGCGCGGACGTCGCCAACCGGCCGGGCTGGTCCGGCTACACCCTCGACGACCCCTTCCACGAGGTCTTCGTCCTCCTCGGCTTCGTCGCCGGGCTGACCACCTCCCTGGAGCTGGTCACCGGCGTCCTGATTCTGCCCCAGCGCCAGACGGCCCTGGTCGCCAAGCAAGCGGCCGAGGTCGACGTCCTCAGCGGCGGGCGGCTCCGGCTCGGCGTCGGCGTCGGTTGGAACGCGGTCGAGTACGAGGGGCTCAGCAAGGATTTCGGCGACCGGGGCGCGCGCAGCGAGGAGCAGATCGCCCTCCTCCGCGCCCTCTGGGCGGCGCCGTCGATCACCTTCGAGGGACGGTGGGAGAAGGTCGTCGAAGCCGGGCTCGCCCCGCTGCCGGTGCAGCGCCCGATCCCGATCTGGATCGGCGGCTACGCCGAGGCGACTCTCCGCCGCGTCGGTCAGATCGGCGACGGCTGGTTCCCCTGGCGCCAACCGGACGACACGATGCGGGCTGCGGTGGAGCGCCTCCGCGGCTACGCCATTGAGGTCGGCCGCGACCCGAACGCGATCGGCCTCGAGCCCCAGCTCAACGTCGGCCAGGGCAGCCCAGAGGAGTGGCGCGCCTTCGTCGACGGCTGGCGCTCACTCGGCGCCACCCACCTCTGCCTGACCACGCTGGGCAACGGCTTCACCACGCCGGCGGAGCACTTGGCGGCCCTGACGCGGGCGGCCGGCGCGCTCGAGGTCCGTGGCTAGTACGACAACGGCACGTGGTGCAGGAGCGTGCGGCGGTCGCAGGAGGGGCCGCGAGGGTGTTGAGCGCACAGGATCGGAACCGAAGTGCCGTTGTCGTACGAGAGTTGGTCCCCCGATCGTCATCAGCTGCGCCCCCATCCCTGGCGGCCCCCAACATGCGGAGGAGCGCCCGAACGCATCACCCGACCGCGGTGTCCGAACAGGAGGACCCTTGATGGACAACGAACAGCCCGCCGGCCCCGACCTCGCCCGCCAGGCCGCCGAGACCGCCGAGCTCCAACCCGAGCGCGTCGACCCCGACCTCGAGCCCCTCGGCCACGATGACGTCGCCGCCGCCGTCGCCGCCATCACCGCCAGCCGCAAGAAGCTCCTGGCCCTGCTCGACGACGCCGGCCCCGCGGCCCTCGACCGGCGACCGGGGAGCGGCGAGGGCCGGACCATCGGCCGCACGCTGGCCCACATCGCCGGCACCGAGATCTTCGTCCTGAATCGCCTCGGTCTGTCCGAGCCGTCCGAGCGTCTCCCGGAGCAGCTCCCCAGCGTCGACCCCCTCCCCCTCCTCGACGACACCCGGCGCCGCGTCCTCAACGAGATCGGCGGTCTCGACGAATCCTGGCTGACCCGAACCGTCGTCGCCGGCGACGAGACCTGGACGCTCCGTAAGGCCCTCCGTCGCCTTCAAGAGCACGAGGCTGAGCACCTCGCCGATATCCGCACAATCCTGAGCGAGGGGGCGGAGAGGGACGAGTAGAACGAGGGGGGCGAAGTAGGACGAGGGGACGAGGAGGATGGGGCGGGAAAGCCCGTGCGCGAAGCGACATGCAACGATGCGGCAACTATGCTCGTCGCCCCTGTCCCCCTCGTCCTACTCGCCCCCCTGGGAGCGAAGCGACCCCCCCTCTGCCCCCTCCGCCCCCTCCGCCCCCTCCGCCCCCTCGCTCAGGCGGCAACGTGCCGGTCGCCGCGGAGCGCCGCCGTCGCCGCGATCGCCATGCGGTAGAAGTAGCGATCGACCGACGGGATGAAATCCTCCACGGTGAAGGTCCCGGCGCTTCCTTCTCGCTCGCCGGGGGCGATCGCCACGCCGACGAGCGTCGCTGGGACGAACGCCGTTTGACCGGTGGGCGTTTCACCAGAATGGCGCGAGTGGTCTCCGCTCTCCCGCGCATCGGGAGAGGGGACGGGGGTCAGGGCGTTCGAGCCGGGGGGCGAGGCTGGCTCCTCATCGATCCCGGCGAGAAACGCCAGCAGCGGCGGCAGCGGAAAGCGCACCAGCGCCGCCAGCTCCGCCGGGTGCGGCCGGTACTCCCCCAGTGGCCGGTCGTCGCGGAGCAGGAAAACCGCCTGCAGCTCGTGGTCGACCACACCCGCCTCCGCCTCGTTGACGCTGACCCGTGTTCCCAGCCACTTGAGCGCCATCGGCGCCACCGCGACCCCCACCTCCTCCTCGACCTCGCGTAGCGCGTCGTCCAGCCCCTCACCGGCCCGGACATGTCCGCCAACCGTCGCGTCCAGCCGCCCCGGCCAGGTGTCCTTCCCCAGGCCCCGCCGCTGAAAGAGCAGAAAGGGCTCACCCCCGTCGCCGATCCCCGCGATCCAAACATGGACCGCCCGGTGCCAATCCCCATCCCGGTGAACCAGCGCCCGCGCCTTGGTCCGCCCCGTCGCCGTTCCGTCCGCCAACACGACGTCGAAGCGCTCGTTCGGATCCTGGGCGAGCTGGTCGTCAGTCATCGGCGGTCGGGTCCCTCTCCAACCACGGCGTTAGGAGCCCATGCGGCGCCCCCGCTTCGCCCGCTGGAACCGCTCACCCGACGCGCGTCGCGGCGGCCGTCGAGCGGTCGCTGGTCGGGAGAGCACTCATCCGCTCCCGGGGTTCGACGGGAATAACGTAGATCGGGAGTTCGTCCTCAACCTGAAGATCGACCAGGCGGTCAATGAAGACGTCGATGACCTCATCGACATCGTCGACATCGACTGTTGCCCTCAGGTAGATCCCGTCCGGGTCCGTGCCGCGCGAAACGGTGAAGCTGGCGCTTGGGTACGCGCTCTGGATCAGATCACGCAGTTCGCGGAGCGCCGCCTGGATTCGGGGATCCGATTCGTCGATCGTCTGGAGAGTCATCATGTGCTCACCTCTCTTTCGCGAACGGCCGTGACGAACGCACGTGACCGCTCGAGTACCCGTGCCGCCTGTGGTTGGCCAACGACGAAGGGTTCAATCTCCACGCTCTCGCATCACCATCGTCTGGGCTAGCGTCTGCCACAGACTCGCGGGGTATGCTTTGCGTCGGTTGACCAGTTGGCCGACGAACTGGGCTTGGACCGAACCGTGACTCCACTCGCCACGCCCGCGGCTTGGCCGAATCCCTTCCCGGATCAACGCCGCGATTGCCGCCTGGAAGCACGCATAGTAGGCACGGTTCGCACAATTGTTATACCGCCCCGCCGCGAACTCGCTCTCCGCCCCCGCCAAGCTCTCCCCCGCCTTCGCCAGAAACACCGCCGCCTCATCGCCCATCCCGGCAGTATACGCCCCCCCTTCAGCCCCCTCCGCCCCCTCGCCCTCCCCGTCTTCCCCCGCCCCCTCCGTTCTCCCTCGTCCTACTCGCCCCCCTCCGCCCCCTCCGCCCCCCACTCCTCCGCCAGCAGCCCGAACAGCACCACGTCCTCGTACCGGCCATCGAGGAACGCCGCCTGCCGCAGCGTCCCCTCCCGCCGGAAGCCGCACCGCCGGTAGAGCCGCTGCGCCCGCCGGTTACCCGCCTCGCTCCGCAGCCCGACCCGGTGCAGGTTCCACCCCCCGAAGCACGCCTCCAAGGCCGTCCGCAGCGCGTCCCTCCCCAGCCCGCGCCCCCGCCGCGCCGGCTCCCCGATCAGCAGCGACAGCTCGACCGACCGCGCCTCCGGCCGGTCCTGCGCCACCACGACGAGCCCGACCGCCTCCCCCTCCAACGTCTCCACGATCAACCCCACCGGTCGTCCCAGCGCCGCTTCCTCCGCCAGCCACGCCTCGACCCGCCGCCCCACCTCCGCCATCGACATGGCCGCCGCCGACCAGCCCCAGCCCCGCATCGTCACCGGCTCGTTCAGCCAGCGATGCAGCCTGCCCGTGTCGTCGCGTTCCACCGCCCGCAGATTGACCAGCTCACCCTGGATCACCTCGCCCCCCGCTCACCCGGCCGCCACTCATCCCCCGCATCGAACGGAGGCGCGATGGTTGGCGTTCCCTATACAATTTATCTGATCGCGTGACGGAGCCAGATACCGCGTATGGCGTATCGGGAGTCCGAGGTTCCGCTCGACGAGCAGGCTCGGGAATGGCTTCGACTCCGAATTACCACGGCGGCAGGGACGATCGTCGCTTTTACGGTCCAGTACGAGACGACGATTGCCGACAGACGTATCCCGGTGGTCCGGTACGATGGAGCGTACGGACGCGCGCACCGCGATCTGCTCGACCGGCGGGGCCGGGTGGTCGACACGTGGCGGCTCCCCGGTGATCCGTCGTACAAGGACGGGTTGGAGATCGGGCGGCGAGACCTACTCGCCAACTGGGCGACCTACCGAGCAGCGTTCCTTGGGGAGCCGCCATGAAACGCACTGATCACATCGCCCACAACATCGATCTGGCCTTTCGATTCCTCAGCGAGGTGGCCGATGACCCGGCCATCTTGGAGCAGATCGACAGCTGCAAGGCGCTCGTTCTGTTGCCGCCGGACGATCCTCCCCAACCCGAGCTGACCGTGGCCAACACCCAGCTTGCCCGACGCCTGGCGGAGGCGGGTCATGAAGTCATCATGTGGGCCGTCGAATCCCCCTCCGCGAAGGGCCCGCGCGTCCTTGGGCGCTGGCCAATCCTGCCGAACAGCAGCGATCCCGTCATTACCTACGATCGGGATCGTGACGTGCTGGCGGTCGACCTTGTCACAACGGAGCGGCCGGCCATGCTCGCCCGGAGCGCCTCCCCCGCCGTGCTCCGCGTCGACCCCGAGACCCGGATCATCGTCGGCTTCACCGTCCCCCGGTTCCTCGCCGCGGCCGCCCCCAAGTCGATGCTGCTGTTCGATCTGCTGCTCCGCCCCGCGGCGCGGTTGCACGGCATCACGCTGGGCGAGCTGCACGGCATCCGCGAGGCCATGGTCCACGGGGGAAGGCGTATCAAGTCCACCCCGCTCACGACGGACGAGATCGCGCGCGAACTCGCCCGCTTGAGCGCCTAGCATCGCCGCCCCCAGCCGACTGCGCCGGCCACAAGCTCGCGTACCCGCCGGCTCCGCGCTTCCGCGTCTGCTTCCACGTGTCGCCGGGTCGTCAGCCCCGTTCGATGGCCTGCTCGACCGCCCGCTCGATCTGCTCCGGCGCCGTCCCCGCCTCCGCCGCGTCGAGGATCGTCCGCGCCGCCGACGTCAGCCGCGCCCCCTCCCGGTGAACGACATCGATTGGCCGCAGCGGCCGCGTCGTCGTATGGATAGCCACGCCCGGCAGGTTCGGCAGGTGGCGCCTCGATCGGGGAACCGTGAGGTGTACGGCGTCGGGAATGACGTGGCTCAGGTCAAGCAGATCGAGAGCACTGGCGTGCGACACCACCGCGTTCTCCTTCCCCAGCGCCAGCCAGGCCGCAACGACCTCTTCCCGCGGCGACGATGGGTAGTCTCGCAGGCGGTACAGCCCCCGGCGCACCCGAGCGTTCCCTCCCCGCGTCCCCGCTCGCGGCACCGGCACGACGCCTATTGCCCGGTAGATCGACCGGCGACGGGGTAGGCTATCGGGGACCACGGCGGAGGAGGACTATCCATGGCCACCCACGAAGGGATCTTTCCCACGTTCTTCCTATCGGGCTTCGAGTGCTCGACGTTCGTCTGGCAGGACAAGGGCCGGCGCAACCTCGTCGAAGAGACCCGCCACGCCCAGCACGTCGAGGAGGACTACGCCTTCCTCCGTGGCCTCGGCATCGCCGTCGCCCGCGAAGGCATCCCCTGGCCACTCGTCGACCGCGGCGACGGGTACGACTTCTCCGCGCTCGATCCCTTCATCGCGGCGATGAACCGCAACCAAATCCTGCCGATCTGGGACCTCTGCCACTACGGCTACCCCGACGACGCCGACCCCTTCGCCCCCGAATTCACCACGCGCTTCGCCGCCTACGCCCGGGCGGCCGCCGCGTACGTCGTACCGCGCATCCGCGGGCCGCACTTCTTCACCCCGATCAACGAGATCACCTTCTACGGCTACATGGGCGGGGAATGGGGCTGGGCCGCGCCGTTCCGCACCACACAGCAGGATCGATACGATCTGCGCCTCGCCCTCTGCCGGGCCGACGTCGCGGCTGTCCGCGCCATCCGCGAGGTGGACCCCGCCGCCCGCATCGTCCACATCGACCCGCTCGTGCTCGTCGTCGCGCCGCGGGACCGCCCCGACCTCGTCGACGACGCCGAGCGGCAAACGCACGAGGACACCTTCTACGCCTGGGACGTGATCGCCGGCCAGCGCCACCCGGAGCTCGGCGGCGCTCCCGAGATCCTCGACATCGTCGGCGTCAACTGCTACTCCTTCGGCCAGATGGAGCTGCGGGAGCATGGCCCGAACGCCGCCCTCCCGCCGGACGACGACCGCATCAAGCCGCTCGGGGAGCTGCTGGCCTACGCCTGGGAGCGGTACCGCCGGCCGATGATCGTCGGCGAGACGAGCGGTCTCGGCGACGGCCGCCCCGCCTGGCTCGAGGACATCATCCAGGAATCGCTGGCGGCCGTCCGCCAGGGGATGGACCTGCACGGCGTCTGCCTCTTCCCAGCAGTCGACATGCCGAACTGGCACACGGGAGAGTGGCTGCACAACGGCATCTGCGACCTGGTCGAGGAGAACGGCGACCTGAAGCGCGTCCCCTTCACCCCCTACGTCGACGAGCTGCGCCGCTGGCAACGCCGCCTCAACCGCGTCACCGAGCTCGACGACGACCCCTTCAGCGACCCCGTCGACCTCGCCGACATCGTCGCCGCCGCCGAGCGCCTCCACCTGCAGACCGACAAAGACTGGTGCTAAGCCCGAGGCTTCCCCGGCAGGCCAGCGAGGCGTCTCGTTCGGAGCAAGTGCTGACGGTGGCGTGAGGAGGAAAGGTCCAGGGGGCGGATGCATCGAGATACGTGTATACAGAAGCCAATGTATACACTAAAGTCGTAACGAGTGAATCGCTGGCACGTCCCGCGTCACGCCAGGGACATACAGATGTCTCGCTTGCTCATCCTCTCCTGCTCGAAAGCCAAGCGGAAAGATGCTGGTCTCCTTCCGGCTATCGAGCGCTACGATGGCCCGCCCTTTAAGGTGCTAAGGCTCTACCTGCGCCAGCCGGGAGCCGCTCCGCCAGAGACCTACGTGCTGTCGGCAAAGTTCGGGCTCATCTCAGGCAACCACCCAATCCCCGATTACGACCGCCTCATGACGCCGGAGCGTGCCGAGGAGCTGCGTCCCCAGGTTATCGACGCCCTCCACCGCATCCGGGTTCCGGCGGTGCCGAGCGACTCCCCGGCGCCGAGTCTCTTTCACAATCTCGGCAAGGTCTACCTCCTCGCCACTGGCGATATCGAGACGATCGCGTTGGACAATTGGGTCGTCATCCACGCTTCTGGCCCGCCCGGCGTGAAGTTATCCCAGCTTCACCACTGGTTGTACGGTGACCTACCACCAGCGTCGAAAACCCGCTCCACCGACACGAAGCCACAAGTGGTGCGCATTGATGGAGTCGCCCTAACAATGACCACGAGCGAGGCCCTCGCGGCCGGCCGATCCGCACTGGCGCACGGTCAGGGGAAGCCAGAGGCGTTTTCAACCTGGTACGTCAATCTCGACGGCAGACGGGTCGCTCCCAAATGGCTCGTCAGCATCTTGACCGACCTTCCCGTCGCCGCCTTCACATCAGGCCAGGCGAGGTCAGTGCTTAAACGATTGGGCATCGAGGTCCATCACGCATGAACACCGACCAAGATAAGCGCCGGTGGTACACCGAGGCAGGCGTGCAGGAGGCCCTTGAGCGTCAGCCGCACCTCTTCCTACGGCTAGCCGAGAACACGCTCACCGTCGCCGAGAGTATCCGCGACAACTACCTCAAGAATACCGCTCGTTTCATCAGAGATCTTCGGATAGCCATGCAACGCGACGAGCCGATCATGGCCGTCCAAAACGTTGCCGACATGACGTGGTCAGATGTCCAAGGAGAGGTCGTCACCTTTATTGACGGAGGCGTAGGCCAAGTCCAGATTTCGAGTCAGGTTCCCCTTCTGCTTCGGGTGGGCTCGTATATGGTGCGAACCGGGGAACGAAACCTCACTAAACGAGAGCATTTCGGCTATTACCCCATTATTCTTGGAGACTTGGAGGGTGGAAATAAGGATCGCAAGGATTTCGTTGACATCGTCCGCATAACTGCCGAGCTACTAGGCGGACTATCCGCGCTGGAACGCACACCTGATCTGCGTGCGCTGATGTTTCATGGACCATTGGTCTATCTCGTAGGGAGTTATGCCGGCCACACCCCCTTCACAGAAAATGACATCGACCTGTTTCTGCGTCAGTACGCGCTTGACGAAGATCGAGGTCATCGAATCAAGGAGAAGTTTCTACAAGAAGCGAGGCTCGAAATCTACCCCGCAATGGCACAGGAGCGATCCGACGAATGGGCGGACCGTCGCGTCTTTGAGCCGCTTGCTTGGATCGCCTACCTGTATCGCTGCCTCATTCGAGAGGCGAGCCAACGCACACCAGTTCCAATTATCGCGGGAGTGGTCGAGCGCGGAGGGCTCCGCGAGTTCTGTGAACGGGTGCTGCTCGATCGGGTCTTTCGCGGCCTGCGGGCTAACGAACGCGCGGATTACTTTAACAAGGTTTACGGTCGCTCCGATCTCACCTCGCCCAAGGCTCTGCTAGAGCGTCTCGGATACAACGACACGCTACTCCTAGCCATGCTTCTCCAACCCGGAGAGATCTCGGAGGCATGGAACATCAACAAGTACCACAGCCTGCATAAGGGGAATATAGCCCTTCCTGGAGAGTCGTGGCCGACCCAAGCCGACTGGGGAGCATTAGCCCCGCCTAGCGCGATCGGCTTTCCCACCGTTCAGGGGTGCTACGTCCACGTTTCACCCACGACAGAACCCGTCCGGGTCGAGGTCTTTCCCGACTTGGGTGAGAGCCAAATCATGGATGCTGCTCGGCGCGCGTACCTCTACTCGCGACTCCTCCCCGGCTACGGGTTTCCAGTTGGTCTCGATATCGTTGATAAGTACGCGCATGTGCCGGCATGGCTCACAGATGCCTACGGCAAAATGATCCGCTACCACCTGACTGCCAGCCTGCAGCGGGGTGAGATCAAAGACGCCGAAATGCGTCGAATCCTCGTCCAAGCCGTCTACATGACAAACCGCGATTGGCTGTTCCGCCCAGACGCGTAGGAGGCACGTTCGCCGTGGCCCAACTCGCCGTTGTTCCCGAGCCCATCGATCGCTACGTCGGCACGCTCGTCGGCGAGAGCACGAGCCGCGAGTTTCGCCTGGCAATCGCCCATGAGGCACTCCGCGAGCAGGATATCATCGCGGTCGATGCCGAACTGCGCCGGCCTGACAACGGCGATACCGAGCAGATTCGCGTCTGGGCCAAAGTGCAGCGCATCGAACGCATCAATCCCCTCTTCCCTATGGAGGCAGGACACGAGCTCGCCGCTACCCACACCAACCCGTTAGAGACTGTCCTTTCCCTTAGCCGAGAGATGGTCACCGCCGTCTGCCAAGTTCTCGGTGCCGAGCCCTTGGCTGGCGGTGGCGGAGGAAAGCTAGACCACCTCCGCTATCCTGCCCAACCTGCGACCACTGCCTATCGACCCAGCTCCGAAGACATCGCCCGCGTCGTCCTCGGCGAGCTGCAACAAAAAAAGGGCCGCGCCCTTGACATTGCTACCCTCGCCAATCGATCCGACGTCGATGTTTTCGCCGATGGGCACGCTATCGTCACCCGGCACCTAGCAATCCTCGCTATGACCGGTGCCGGCAAGAGTTGGTCGGCTCGGCGGATCATCGAGCAGTTAGCGGCTAAGAGCTACCCGATTGTGATATTCGACCCGCATGGCGACTATTCCGGCCTCGCCGAGGTACCGTCGCTGACCAGCCGTGTACGTCGGTACTTCGCCCAGTTTCCGATTTTCGAGCAGGAGGCGGAAACCGTAGCCACAGTCGTGGAATCACTTGGATGGGGTATGGCGAAGACCCACCGGGAGCGATTCGACGAGCTGTTTGCGGGAGCGAAAGCGTTCATCTTAGCGGATGCGAAGGATGTGACCGAGCGCACCCGATGGCTCAGTGACTATTTGGGCAATCCCGAGATCGCCCGTTATGGTTTAAAGCCCGATCTCTTCTTTCTCGCGGATTTTGTGCATGCGGTCGTTTCGGCTGGAAAGCGGGACGACGCGGAGGGGATGAATCTTCTCGTCGAGTGGAGCGGAGATCGCGAACGTCTGCGAGTGAGTAAGCAGCAGGCCGGTTGGCTTGAGGGACTTCCCGGAAACCTACGGCGTGGCGCGAAGCGATTGAAGCAGATGGAGGACATTAGCCGGAAGGCAGCTCGTACAAGCGATCCGCTCCCTCTTGACCGAACTGGACTCGTTCGCTACGGCCAAATCAGCGTGGTTGCCTTAGCTGGATACCATAGCGACTTCCAGGCCACCATCTATAGCCTCATCGCCGATGCAATCTTTAGCGCCCGAGTGTCAAGCGAGCTCGGCTTGCCCGTCCTCTTTGTGCTTGAAGAAGCGCATAACTTTGCCCCGGCGAAGGCAACGACGGCTGCTGAAATCCATTCCATCGCAACCACCAAGCAGATCGCGCAGGAGGGTCGCAAATTTGGCGTTGGTCTGATTCTGATCAGTCAGCGTCCATCTCGGCTGGATGAAACGACGCTTTCCCAGTGCAATTCCTACGTCATCATGCGCATGTCAAATCCCGCGGACCAAAACTATGTTCGCCGCGTAATCGAGACGCTGGGCGAAGACGAGGCGAAAATGCTGCCCGATCTTGATGTGGGAGAAGCGATTCTTTCCGGCCAGATCATCAACTTTCCGGTTCTTGTTCGGATGAAGCCCCCGGTGTCGCAGGGCGAGCGCGAGGAGGAAGACGCCTTCGAGGCACTGGAGAAGGCGCGGCGGGCAATGAACTCAGCAACGCGATAACGATATGCAGATCGTCGCCGGCCTCAGCGTCAAGAACTTCCACCCTCGCGTCTGGGACCAGACCTCGCCGTATTACCTCCCTAATCTGCAAGCGGTCATGGTCTCCTACGCCGAGTTCCATCAGCTTCCCACCCGACGGCGCCAGGCGATGGAACACGGCCTCCATGCCTATCTTGGCGTGCCCGCTGGAACCAGAATCTACCTCGACAACGGCGCGTTCTACTTCCTCCGCCGGGGCGGTGAGACCGCTCGGCACGAGTACGATGAGTTTGTCGCCCATGCCCGGCCCGACTGGTATCCAATCCCTCAGGACTACATCCCGAGTCCAGCCATGACTCTTGACGAGCAGCGGCACTGTCTCGAGCGGACGATGCAGGTCAACCTCGACTACCAGCACGACGGCTACGTTCCCGTCATCCACATCAGCCAGATCATCGAGGAATCGATCGTTGCCCTCCAGGCTCACCCCCGCCTTTTCGCGAAGCAGGAGATCGCGCTTGGCGGCATCGTCCCCAATCTGCTGCGAATGCCAAAGGCGCGACCCTACCGAGAAGTGCTCAACGGTGTCAAGCAGGTTCGCCGAGCGTTTGTGGACAAGCGGCTTCACCTCTACGGCGTTGGCGGGACCGCGACGCTCCACCTCGCCGCGCTCCTCGAGATGAACTCCGTCGATTCGAGTGGCTGGCGCAATCGCGCCGCCCGGGGCATCGTCCAGTTGCCGGGAAGTGGTGACCGCCTGATCGCCCCACTCGGCACGTGGCGCGGCCGTGTCCCAAGCGACGGGGAGTGGAACAAGCTCGCCGCCTGCGTCTGTCCCGCATGCGTCGCCTATGGTCGCGCTGGTCTCCAAGCGAGCGGCACGCACGGCTTCGCGAACCGCGCCACCCACAATCTCTTCACCCTCCTGGAAGAAGCTCGTTGGATTCAGGAGCGTCTCACGGCTCGCACGTACGCGAACGACTACCTGGCCCACCTCGACAACTCGATCTACCGACCCCTCATTGAGGAAACGCTGGCCGCATCCGACATCCAGTATCGGAACGTGGAAACCGCTGCCCCGCGTTGCGACACCAACCCGCCACGGTGGCACCGCACGCGGTAAAGTCCTCCTCTACCTGTTGGAATGACCACTAATCGCGCGTTGCTCGTGGAGAACGTCGTGTCTACCTCCGACCTCCCCTACCTCCCCGCCACCGAAGCCATCCGTCGCTTCACCGCCAAGCAGCTCTCCCCGGTCGAGCTGATGGAGGCGATCATTGCCCGCGCCGAGGCGGTCGAGCCCACCGTCAACGCCTTCACCGACCGCTTCTTCGACCAGGCCCTCGCCGCCGCCAAGGACGCCGAAGCCCGCTACGCCGGCCGCGGCCCCCGCCCTCGCCCCCTGGAGGGCCTCCCCCTCGCCATCAAGGACGAGATGCCCGTAGCCGGACACCGCGCTACCCTCGGCTCCCTCATCTTCCAGGACTCCGTGTCCGATCACACCGCCCCCCTCGCCGCCCGCGCCCTCCGCGCCGGCGCCATCGTCCACGCCCGCACCACCCTCCCCGAGTTCGCCTGCATGCCCTTCACCCACTCCCGCCTCTTCGGCGTCACCCACAACCCCTGGAACCTCGCCTACGACGTCGGCGGCTCCTCCGGCGGCGCCGCGGCCGCCCTCGCCGCCGGCACCACCACCCTCGCCGGCGGCTCCGATATCGGTGGCTCCATCCGCATCCCCGCCGCCTGCTGCGGCGTCGTCGGCTACAAACCGCCCTACGGCCGCGTCCCCCAGGACTCCCCCTGGAACCTCGACCACTACTGCCACGAAGGCCCGCTCGCCCGCACCGTCGCCGATTGCGCCCTCTTCCAAAACGTCATCGCCGGCCCCCATCCCCACGACGTCGCCTCCCTCCGCGGCCGCGTCCGCATCCCCCCAGAGCTCGGCGATATCACCGGCTGGCGGATCGCCCTCTCCGTCGACCTCGGCGGCTTCAACGTCGACGAAGGCGTCGCCCGCAACACCCGCCTCGCCGCCGAGGCCTTCCGCCAGGCCGGCGCCACCGTCGACGAGGTCGATCTCGCCTGGGATCCCGCCGAGATTGCCACCGCCGCCCTCATCCACTACGGGACCATCTTCGGCCCCATGGTCCAGGCCTTCGTCCAGGATCACCTCGATCTCGTCACCCCCTACGCCGTCCGCTTCGCCGAGCTCACCCGCGCCGCCGTCGCCGCCCCCGGCGCCTACCTCCGCTCCCTCGAGATCGAGGGCCGCGTCTACGCCCGCCTCGGCGATCTCCTCTCGCGCTACCGCCTCCTCCTCTGCCCAACCATCGCCCTCCCCGCCCTCGAAGCCGGTCGCGACTATCTCGATCAACCCCCCATCGTCAACGGCGTCCCCCAGCGGACCATCTACGACCACCTGATGACCATCCCCTTCAATCTCTGCAGCCGCTGCCCCGTCCTCAGCGTCCCCTCCGGCTTCGCCCGCGGCGGCGTCCCGACCGGACTCCAGATCGTCGGTCGCACCTACGACGACCTCTCCGTCTTCCGCGCCGGCGCCGCCTTCGAACGCGCCCGCCCCTGGCTCGATATCCCCGCCCGCCGCCCCACCCTCGCCGCCTAACCCTCCCCATCGCCCCCGCCGCCCGAACGAACGTC
>JAABUS010002046.1_pt1 | contig 40170 bp, 24 predicted proteins | sample 5560161 | NCBI WGS metagenome assembly JAABUS01 (sample SAMN10711885, study PRJNA513376) | rock metagenome | isolation source: Antarctica rocks | place: Antarctica: Victoria Land, Trio Nunatak nord | collected 2016-01-04
TTAAGATCGACTATATATTAAGCTAATTTATATTACGGAATTTTATATATAAGATCTAGTTTTTAATAATCTCCGCGTATTTACCGGACGAAGAATTTAATATAATTTATTTATAATTCGCGTTATTTTAGAGATATTAAATAACTCGTTATTTTATAACGGACTAGATACTCGATTATCTCTTTTATATAATAAAAAAGGACGCGTATTATATAAATATCTTAGAAGATAAAGATCTATAGAATAATATTTAATATTTTTAGGACCGGGGTATAAATTTAATAAAAAGTAAATTTATTATAAACGATAATTTTAATTAATTATATCCTTTATCCTTTAATATAAATCTAATTTAAAAGATAAATTTATTTTTATTAAAACCTTAAATTTATTTTTTTCCTCCTCCGTTCTTCTCTCTTCTAGGTATTTAATATATTATAAATAAAAACTTATTATCGCGCCCGAAGGAGCTCGAAAAAAAGGAGCCATTATAAAAACTAATACCGAAAATATATTTATATTTATTTATTACTTCCCGTTTTCTTTATTTCGAGATTAATCTTTTTTCTTTATAATTTTAAAATATCGCTTTTCTCCTAGTACTTTTTATTAAGACTTAATTTATTTATTAATAATAAAAAAACTAAAGAGCTGGACGAAGCTTTTAAACTTTAATAATAATAAAGATAATTTATTATTATTAATATAAAAATATCCTCCGAAGAAGTTTTTATTTAAGAAGTTTTATAAATCCCTTAAATCTTTAAAAGAATCTTCCGAGTAATTAAATTAAAAAAATAAATTCGTATTTAAAGAATCCTCCGAATTAGTTACTAATAATAATAAAGATAATAACGGGGTTAAAAAAGAGAAAGTAAAGTTAATTATAATATATAAATAACGATTAATCGATATCTTCTTTAATAGTATTATATTTATTAATTACTTTCCTAATTTTAAAAAACTTAATAATAATTATTTATACGAATATATTTACGATAATATATAGGAACGCGTTATTATATTCGCGAAAATCGTTTACTCTAATAATTCTCGCGGTTATAATATAATAACGATTCTTAGAATACTAAAGTTAAATTATTACTAATAATAACTCTATATATTTATAGTTATATTAAATAATAAAGAAGATTTAAAATATTATAATATTCTTCTAGACTATATAAATAGATATAAAAAATATAAAGTTTATAATTTTATCTATTAAACTCTCTAATTAATTCTAATTATATAAAGACCTATAAAATCATAGGCGTTATCGTGTTTTATCGTTATTTATACCGGAAATAAATAAAGATCTAACGTAAATAAAAAGAATAACTAGTAAAGTCTTAATACTATTATAAAAATACTCCCACGGGCTCCAAATATCCTATAAATTAATAGTTCTATAAATATCTATATTTACCGGGCTTAAAGATTATTTATATTATATTAATTAACGAATTTAAACTATTCCTTATCCCGCCGCCCGATCTCGGTATTTAGGTTAATAAATTAAAATTAATAATTAATTTTAAAAACCTAGAGGTATAGCTCGTAGTTATTAATATAGTAATAGAAATATAGTTATATTATAAATAAAAGGGCGCCGAAGAGTTTAGCGACGGTATATAATAAAAAGGATCTTAAAATAATATAATTTAAAAGTAAAAAAGTATTAACCCTATATAATATAATTCCCCGAGCGTAGTAAATATATCGTTATATATAATTATTATAGGGTAGATATAGTTAGCCTTTAATAAAGTCTTTAACGAAGAATATAAATATCTCTATATAAAATAAACGAAAAAAAAGACTATAAAGGAAGTAATCTATTATTTTTAATACGACTTCGTAATCGTAGGCGAATATAATAGGGTAAGAAATTTAAATAAAGATCTATATTATTCTCTTTAAAAAATAAAGAAGACTCGTGTTAAATATAATTTCTATTTTATAATTATATTTAGAACGATTATTAATTAAAATTAAAAGAATATTATAACCCCTCGGACTACTATAAAAGATATTTACTAGAATAATTATTAATTCGGTTATTAATACTTCGGACCTATTAACCTAGAAAAGTCTACGAGTACTATTACCCGATATATAAGAAAACTAGGGTATAGGAGAGATTTACTAAAATAATAAATATCCTCGTTAATATACTCCTTTATACCTCGATATTATAATATAAGAAGAGTAATTAAATTAGATATATTTTATAATACTTAAGAAGTTTTATTAAAAAGACTTTACGGTTATTTACCTACGAGGACTCTAGCCGCGATTTAGGTCTACTATTATTAATTAAAAAACTATTATACTAAAAAGACTTTAATAGCGGTAAAATTACTAAAGGAATATTAAGATTATAATACCTCTTTCCTATATTAACGTCCTTAATATTTAATTTTAATTTATTTTAATATAATATTTATTATACTACGGGTTCTCCGATTATATAGATTTTTACCTACCCTCGTTATCTCCTCTAAAACTCTTAATAAGAAATAAATTAATAATACGGCCGCGGCCTCTACTATAAATAAAAATAATAATCGGATATAAGAAGATTATATCCTAGGTAGGGATTATATAATATTTAAAAAAATATCCCTTAAACTTAAGGTTATCGCCTCTCTTTTCAAGAAATATAAAAAGATAAATATATTAATTATATCTTTATTCACCGAGATAATTTTAGTAATAGAATAAATAAATCCTTTCTTTCTTTAAAATCTCTAGTATAAAAAAGCCTAAACTCGCTTTTTTTAATATATTAAATATAGTATTCTCTTTTCTAAATATAGTATTTAATACTAACTTTTCTTTATTATAATATATCCGAGAGGAGTTTAAACCTAAAATACGAATATTCTTCGGGACCGATAAGGCGAGGGTCGTAGTTATATATATATTAATATAAAAGACTAATTATAATCGTAAGCTAATAAAGAATAATATACCTAATTTTCTAATTAAATTTACGCGGTAGATAAGCGTAGGCTTGAATCTTATATATATAACTATAATTATTCTATAAACCCCTCTACTCTATCGGGTTATATAAATAAATACCGAAAAAAATATATTAAATAATTTAGTTAAAGGAAATATTTTAATATATATTATATATTAATACCGAAATTAAGGAGTACGTAAAGGGGAAGTGGAAGTTAAAGGCGGATTTTAGAGTAGATATATTTAAGACTATAAATACGACGAACGCGGAGGGTATAAAAGGCGCTAACGGAGGTAATAATCCTAGATATAATAATAGTATTTAGAATATTAATAATACTACGACTAGTAATAATACTAGGGAAAGTATAAAGACGATTTAAAAGAATAATATATATATTAAATAAAAGCGCGGTTAAAATAGTTACGGATATAGTATTTAACTATTTTAATAAAGCGTTTATATATTTCTAAACCGTTAGATATTTAGGTTTATATAGGAGCTAGGAAACTTATTACCCCTCTATATACTTTTCTATATAATAATATTTATTATAATATATTATTATCGCCTACGATTCTAATCCTCTACTCTATTATATTTAGGAACGATAATAAAAAACCGAGTATTATATCTAGCCTAGATCTAGGCCTAGATCTAGTTTAAATATTTTTTAAATTTAATTTAAATTCTACCTAATCCCTAAACTCGTTATTAAAGACTTATATTTTTAATATTTTAATTATATCTACCGCTATTTAACGCGGTATTTAATTATATATTCCTTAATTTTCTTTTAGATTTACGATCGATACGGGGCCCTAAGAATTAAGAGCTATTAATAAAAATCTTTAAAATAATAACGGAAAAGAAATATTAATTTATAAATATATTACCGAGTATACCTATAATATTTATAAAGAAGTTAGAGATACCGTTTAAATCTAGGTTTAAATCTAGTCTAGATCTAGCCTAGATCTAGCCTAGAACTAAGAAAATATACTTTTAATATTTTAATTATCCTTACTACTATCTATATAATAATATATTATTATTTATCTAATTTAGATATAGTTAAGATAAGTTAGATTTAATTATATTTTATTACGCTATATTTCGCTTATTAATAACCTGCGAAATACGTAAAATACGTATTTTATACCGATTAAGCAGCGATTTTATAGAACTATTTTTCCGGATTTACTAATATACTACGCTTAGTATAGGATTTACTTTTCGAGGTTAGAATTACGTTTATATACCCGTTAAATTTAATTTAATTATTAAAGAAAAAGATAAAGAGGTTTGTATTAATATAGGGTATAATATAATATTAATTAATAAATCTTAGATTTTATTTTAATTACCCGATATATAAATTAGGAAAATAGTCTTACTTTTATATATTAAAGATATTAGCTCTACTACCTATAAAACCGATATTTATATTATTATTTTAATTTATATCCCCGGCGTTAAGGCCGATAATACGAAAGCGCTATATTATATATAAAGAGAGATTCATTTTATTAGCGACCTAAAAGCGAAAATATTTATTAATAATAATATTATTAGACTAGAAAAAATCATTATCGATATCTATAGTAATAAAGTATATATTAAAAACTACGGAGTTATTATCTCTATCACGATTTATTAATAAGGTTAATATATATACTATTTAATTTATATATAATAAGTATTTATTATTCCCCCGCGTATTAAAATTATATTTCTAGTCTATATTTTAATAAATTTACCGGAGGATAGAGATTTTATCTTCGAATTTATAATTTAAATAAATTTAATATTTTATATTTATCTAGTCGATTCTAAAGTCGGATATATTTTTATAAAGAACGAAACCGATATCGTTATTTATATCCTACGAAGGCTTCGCCTAGGTATACTCTATAAAGTAAATTATTAAAATATTTATTTTATTAAATTATTTACTTTATTAAAGCCTTCCGCGAAGTATATTAACCGAGGTTATAAAATATCTATTTAAAAGTCGACGAGCTAGATTAAGAAAATAACTACTTTTACTATAGTAATAACTTTTAGTTTATTTACCCTCGTTAATAATATTATTCCTAGTATAAACTTCGTTACTTTAATAAACCCGGTTATTTATATTAAATTAAACTTTACTAACTCGGCGAGCTCTAGTATAGTTTTAGAAATTAAACTCTATAATAATATTATAATTTTTAATAACCTTAAAGAGATAAAGAGTTTATTAAACTTAATTAATAATTTCTTTATTTTATAAATCGATAAGGGCTTCGTTAAAATTAATTAAAAAAAATAAATAAAGATTCCCCTCCGCGATAATTAGTAAACTAGGTTTTTTAGTAATAACTATATTAAAGTCTACCCCCTCGGTATTAGAGATAAAGTAATCGTCGATAAAATTTTCGATAAATTAATGAAGTAGGGTTATTTAGAATATATAACCTAGTTAATATCTTTTAATTATTTAATCTTTATAGTATAGAAAACTCTATTAGATAGTATATATAAAGGTAGAGTAATTATAAATATATACGAACTTAATAACCTTATCGTCTTTAATATTTATCTAGTACCTCTCTAATTTAATATTATTATTAAATTACTAGGATATATATATTTATTAATATTTAATATATATTCCTTCTTCTATTAATAGCTAGTATATTATAATTATAAGTATATATTTATAGTAGTAATATATCGCGGTTAAGAGACTTTTAACGTGCCTATTATAAATTATATAAATTTAATTATATATATATAGTGTTAAATTAATAAAATCCTACGCCCTATTAAAGCCTTCGCCTAGGTATATATCGACGATATAGTTACCGACTCGAAGTTTTTCGTAAAGTATATTATATACTTACGGTAACTTTTCTAACTCCTAGTTAATATTAATATTATTATAGTATTTAAGAAAACGTTCCTAAGCTACCTAGATATTAATTTACTAAGACGAAGGGTTAATTTATTTAATATAATTATAATTAAAGATAAATTAAAGGTTATTAATACCCTTAATTATCTTAATACTCTCGGAGACCTCGAGTATTATTTTAATTTTATAGGCTACCTCCGTAGCTCGGTATACTATTATATTTAATTAATAGGGCCGTTATAAAACTTGAGAATAAATTTATTTAAAAGAACTCTAATTAAGGGTAATTTATATAAAGCCTATTTATCTCGTTACCGCCTACTACCGCCGATAGCCTAAGAGGAAACAAGTTTTAAAAACCTTTAATAAACTTTATCGATAACGTCGATTTTTATCTATTTCGATTTTAATAGAGTTTTATAAATTAACCTCGATATTTTTTAAAAATAGGGCTTTAGTATCTAAATCTTCTATATAAAAAAAAATAATAGAACCGAATTAAGTAAATAGTCGTCGCGGACTATTATCGAGCCGATTATATTTTTATTTAGAGTTTTTACCTCTATTAAAAGAAACTACTAACCTATCGAATTTAAAATAGTAGGTTTTATATAAATAATTAAAAAGATCAGGTACCTAATAGAGTCGTCGAGGTATATAATCGTTATATAGATTAATTACTTTACTATATTTAATATTATAAAGTAGTCCTTTATTATAATAACTATATCTACGATAAAAATAAACGTAAAATTAATTAAGGTCTCGTAGTATCTTCGATAATTCCGTCTCGATATTAGATATAAACTTAATAAAGAATATATTATATTAAATACTTTATCGAGGCTTATAAACTCTAGCCCTTTAATATTATTAAATAATTATTTAGAGCTAGATATACTCTACGGCCGTATATCCTAGGGCCTCGTTAATAATAAAGAACTCTATATATATATAACTACCCTCGTCGAGATAAATAACGACTTCCGTTTATATATAATATAAGGTTATATAAAAGACTTATATTAAATAAGAATTATTAAATTAATTAATATTAATACTAGGAGGCGCTCTATACGAATAGAGTTAGTAGTATTTATTTCTACTACGGGAGTAAATATTCTAGCTACGAACCCTATTATAGAAGTAGATTTAATTAACCCTAGCGCGGTCGCCGAGTTTTCTTTTATTCGTAGTATCTCTAATTCTTCCGTAGGCCTAATTTTCTATATTAATAAATTTACCGGCCTTGAGCGACTCTATATTCCCTAGTCTTTTTTAAAGGAAATTTTAAATATAGTTTACGGCGCTAAATATCTAGGCTTCGATAAATATTTCGAAATTATTTCTAAATTATAATATATCTATAGATTTATAAAATAATTTCGTATATATATTAGATACTACCTTAACTACCTAGTATTATAGACTCGTCGATATCGTTTATATAATATTATATAATTTATTAAGAGCCCGTTTATCCTATTTTATATATTTACTCTCGATTAAATCCTAGTTATATCTATAACTACCGAAGACTTCGATTATATTATAACCGCTATATATAAGTTTACTAAACGCGTTCTATATATTTTAGGTAAATTTACCTAGAAGGTTAATAATTAAATTATCGCGTTATTAAACCGGCTCGATATCGGCGACTAGGGTACCTTTAAAATACTATTATCGGATAGAGACCCTAAGTTCTTTAATAATTTATAGAAAACTATATTTAAATATTTTAAAATTAATTTACTATACTCGACGATCTATTACCCTTAAACGGATAAAAGTAGCGAGCGCATTAATTAAATAACCGAAATAGTACTACGATTTTATATATATATTCTATAGAACCTATTACTCTAGCCTACGGTATTTCCGTGTATCTAGGCCCTACTAAATAATTTATTTTCTTCGACGACGTCGAAGGCTCTTAATAAGGTTTTATATAACTTTACTCTAAATAGACCTCTCGATCTACTAAATATAGGAATACCCGTAGTACCGTAATAAACTCGTATTTATATAGAAGTAGTAGACACTATTAACTTTATATAAATAAATTAGAAATACTACTATAACCGTAGTTATTAACCGATATATTTTAAAAAAGGGGAGAAGGTTTTATTATATCTTTATTATATCTTTATAAAAAGTATTCTATACCCTAAATTATTATAATTACTAAAGTATATAAATTAAATTAATAGTATATCGGACTATTTATAGTTTTAAATAAAGTAAGAAGATAAATATATCGCCTAGAAATACTAAACTATTAGAAGGTTTACCCGGTATTCTCGGTAATATAATTAAAGCCTTAGTTTATTATAATTAATTTATTTAACTACTCTATACTTGAATACTTTAACTTAATTTATATTAAAGGCGATATTAATAAATATAAGTTTTAAATTATCGAACACCTATTTAATAAACGAGTCCGTTATAGTAGTAGAGTTAATAAAGATTTATTAATAGAATATTTAGTCCGTTAGTAAAGCTACGGCCCCGAGTTCGATTAATAATATAATATTAAAAACCTCGGTAAAACTACGGAACTTATCGATAAATATAAAGGTAATATAGTAATTATTAAATTTAATACAACGTTATCGATTATAACCCGCCGAAGTCTTTAATTATAATTTATTATATTAAAAAGAAAGGGCTTACTAAAGCCTTCCGTAGAATAATCGTCGAAGATATTTACCGTAGTTATTCCTAAATTTAATAAAATAAGGTATTAAGTCTAATAAATTAAATTATAGAAATAGTACTATAATATATTTAATATAAAAGACTATATTATAGTATTATAAACTTCGAATTACTACTATATTAAACTATATTTACTTTTTATCTTTACTAAGTTACTTTATTAACGAGGACGTTATAGGTTTCTTTTATTCGTAGTATATTATTATAATTCTACTATAACTTAGTATACTAGAACGTAGATAACTAGTGTAAATACTATAGGTACGTAGCGCTAGTATAGAGAAATAGTAACTCTTTTACTATATATTAATTATATATTATTATATCATATTATCGAGTAGATAAAAAGCCGCTAACGTAGTTATATCGGAGTTAGTAACGGAAATTACGACGATAATAACCTTAATAAAGACTTTTTAAATAGTTATAAAAAAGAATAATTATATAAAAGAGTAGGATTATATATAAAAGTAGGATATTTATAACGATCTCGTAGTTAAATAGAAGTAGGCGGAGGGAAAAGATTATATATAATTTTTATTAATTAAAAATTATCTCGACTAGCTACCTTAATATAAAAATATTAATAACGAGGAGTATCGGGATATTAAAGGCGACGATAACGTAATTTAATAAAAAAATAAAGAGCGGGGACTATAAAGAGATAAGAGTAAATTAAAATAAAATAAACCGATAGTAAAGTAAATAATTATAGCGTTAAACCTAGGATTAAACGATAGTTATATATAAAAAATAACGAAAATAATATTCTAGAGCCTCTATTTTACCTTATTTTTAGCTTTCGACTGAACTTTTACCTTATAGCGGATTTGCCCTATAGCGACGCGTAAACCCTATGGCGACGCGCATGCTCCATAGCACGCATCTCCGGCTGTTACTATAGGCGACACGTACTAATTTCGGGAGATACCTAGCCTGGGGCCATACAGGAAGCTACTGCACACCCCTTGATAGTGCCGCTGGAGGATAAAAGCGTCCGAATGTAGCTCTCTCGGACTCGACTGCCCAGGCATAGCTAGTCTTCCCTCCGGGAACTACGAGAGGTGGGGTATACCTCGGCTTCTCGGGGCCGTGGCCGACAGGCGAGCTTTGTGAGGCGTAACAGAATCTTTACAAAAATCATCTAAGAGGTCGAGTGATGAAGATACACATTCGATACTACTGCGGCAGACGTTCTGATTGCTAATCCGGGGCTTCAAACATCGACGAAGCAATTGACATCTCTCTAGTGAAAAATGTTCAACGCTTTCGGAAAATCATATCTAGAGCTCCACGATCATTAGGTCTCTCGAAGTTTCACGTGTTCCAGCAGGTGGGAACCACGAGACAAGAAATTAATATAATCCCTCGTCAAGCCATGGTACGGATAACAATTGGAAAAGATCAAGATAAAGAAACATTGCTCGTATTCAATAGTAGAAAGAGGATGGAAAGAAACATCATGGCTTCGTATATGAATCCTTCCTGATTCGTGATTCTAGCATACTCCCGCAGCAACATTAGAGAGCACCGAAAAGCATTGTATTATGATTGTGCAGTACTTCCTACTTCTCGTTCTCCTTTTCGTCCAAGCACACGCATTTTGCGGCAATCAGCGTGAGATCCACGCTTGGTGCAACATGCACAAAGTACTAGTCGAGTCAGTATCAAGTGCGCAGGCCAAGGATTGAAGGCGAGACTTACAGTCTTCTTGTCGGCAATGATCTCCCTAACGTTGAAGAAGTTTCGAGCGATATGCGTGATGTTTGCTGAGCGATCGAACCAGTCGCCACGAACGTCAAGCTCGACTTCATGACCATCGGATGCATGCTTTAAGTAAACGGTGGACTTGGACGCGAGTACTACGAGACGGCCAAAATGAGAATTAAAGACAAGAGCAAGTAGCAAATTCAATTGGTGGCTGCTGGGTCACTTACATGCGAAGTCACCTTTGACCGTGAACAAGTCCTTCCCGTGAGGATTTTCCGCGCCGAAACCTTGTATATGGCGAAGTGCTTATTCTTCAGGGCACAGAGCTCTTTGTCGTTGATATCCGTAAACACTGCAGGATCCCGCATTAGCCAACATCGGCCCCTCGTATCAATGGAAGACAATCGCTAGCGAGATCGTAGTAGTATGTCCATCACACACTAACCCTTTTCGTCGAACATTTTGCCCTTGCATTTGCATACTTCCAATCCCGCGACTGTTTTGACAGTGAAGTCGTCGCCCGTTTTTATATGAAGGGTCAAGGCATTGGGAGAGAGTTGGTCCTAGCGGAGGATTCAAAGCTATAAATAGTGCCATGGTCAATGGTTGAATGGGGAATTTACTGCAAATTGAGATGCTTCGATAGGGTATTTGGGACGAATCAGGAAGATCTGTTGAGGTTCTCCTCAAATACTTTAGACAGGGACGCTTGGCGCCAAGCCAATGCATCAGAGCCTAGTCTCCATTGGGCAGGAAGCTTAGCGCCACGTGCGCCTACAGAATTCCTCAAAAGCTACTTTAATTATCAAGCACCTTAGGCTCGGTATCAGCATAAGTGGCCATTTTGTTAGCCAGGTCAGTCAACTTGAATGCGAGATGATCTGAATTGAGCAGTAGATCTGGCATTCAAGCTCGCTTTAGACCCACCAATCATTGCAATTTCTGCTCTTCTGCAATTGCATGGTGTGACCCTCTCGATCTACAGCTCTCACAATTACCACTCATTTTGACAATTAGCTTGACCTTGAGTCTTTGCAGCCTCTCTCAGGATTTTTCAGAGACTATCGCTCTTTATTCTATCCGTGATCGCTTGTGAAACCACATCAATTCTCACGCTGGCTAGCATTCTCTGATATCGAAGAATGTTTTGAGGTACATTTCTAAGACTTCATTATCACGAAAACTATTCTTGACAGGCTATAAAATGGACCCACCTTGTCTATCCCTGTACTTCCCTTGAGATGATGGTAGCACTTACCGTAGCGGCGGCAATCACAAGACGCATGACTAAACGCTCAGGCACGACAATTAGCATGGCGAGTCGTCGCAATTGCCAATGTGGATGTTGAAAATTTAGGCCGCACAGGCCTGTAGTCTTGAATTTGGGTCTACTTCAGACCATGCCGTTAGCAGCGTTCCTTTCTCTACTTTTCGTTGTTCGAGGAAAGCCACTATACTTTCTGGCAGTCACGATGGAGGTCATCCTTCAGGCTCTACTCTTCTCATACTTAGTCCTTGTCATCACTTCGTTCCCTAGCTTACCGTCACTTACACTACCCGCATCACCTTCCAAGCCTTCAGGCATCTTCCAAAATGCAGGACACGTTATGCTCAGCAATACGACTAACGTGACCAGGCAATTCCATTGACTATTCTCCTTCAATTTATATTTCTTATACCTTCCCCAGTCTACTTAATCTATCTCGTGATTTTCGCACCTTTCACGTTCCAGGGACCGACACCATCATATACCTTATCTTAGGCATGCCTGTTGATTGGAGCGCCTTGCTCGGCCTTCTATTAGTTTCACAATGTGTAGTTTTCGAGGAGCTTGAGTATTACAGCGAGGATACTGGGCTACCAATCGAGCCTCAACGCGTTGGAAGCTACGCGCAGAGCTTTGAATATACCCTTTTCGATGGCGTCAACATCAGCGTCACGAATGAGAATGCCAAGGTGATCACTTTGGGAAATATGCGGGACCTTCTTCATGGATGGAGAATTTACCTGGCCGATGGATACCGGAGTTACGCATGCGCTTTCAAGTTTTCTGCTGGCCAAGAAATGTTTGGGAAGGGAATCATCGAGAGTGAGGCGGATAACAAGGCAGGACATTAATCCTAATCTCTGAGCCCTGGAGCTGCATTGCAAGCACTCACTGGGGTGACTGACGCTAAGGCAGCATGAGTGGACATACCCTGTGTGTGTCTTTCTCAGTAAGCCTTGAGGCTTGCAGAGAACATCTGCCTTGGGTACGACTCTCGTGTAATGTGTCTGCGGGGCTCTACTCTACTCCGTTGCACCAGCACCTCCGTGATTTAACAATTCTTAGATACTTACTTTGCACTTTTTGGGTCTGTATTTGGCTTCATCGCGCGCGCGAAAGTCCAAGAACATAGACCACTTTGTGGCTTATCACTATCTCAACAATGACCACGTCAACGTTCACAAGCATCCCCGAGGAGACTCGGAGGGAGATTGCCAAATACGTATCTCCACGAGATGCAAAGACCTTACGCCTAGCTTGTGGAAGCTGGGAAATCGTTGCCACGGAGCGAATCTTTGGATCTGCACATCTGACATACTCTGAAGACAGCGTCCTGCGGCTCTGGAGGATATCGCAGTGGGCTCCTCTCAAGGCATGTATTTGACATCTACAATTCGAGATGTGTGCGTGGATTGTGCCACGGGAGGTAAGCCGAGCCACGACGAGGCAAAAATGGTACGCATGCTAAGCAGTCTGAAGGATACTACCGTACCACAAACAGTCTCGAAAGTTGTTCTGCGCACCTGTTGTCGAGCCGTCCAATCTACCAATCTGCATTCGGTATTACGCTCGCATTTTCCACGTCTAGCTACTCCAACAACACTCAAATCAGCGTACGTGCCAGCGAATGGCAGGCTGAGATGATTTCAACGCTATTCCAAGAATGGGACAACCTTCCGGATTCGCAACGACGTCTTCAGTCACTCTCAATACGGAATTTTCGTGATCAGTCTGAATCTTGGATGGGTGATGCACGTTTCGAACGGATCCTTGGTCAGCTGAAAGCTCTAAGGCTAGAGTTTCTTACCGATTCTTATGAGAGACTTGGTCTAATATATAACGTTTATGACTATCAGCTATCAAACGACTCCTATAAACGGCTCCCCTCAAGCAGGCTAGGACCCGCCTCCAAAAATTGACGACTCTTGTGCTACAAGGGAACAATTACTGGGGATTCCATCCCAAGTTAGACTTAAGTAGTGTCCACCTACCGCAGCTACAAACACTTGCTCTGGGCCGACTCGCCTTTGACTGCAATTCGCAGTTTCGCTTGATTATTGAACACGGGAGGACCCTCAGAGGTCTATACCTGCGTGACTGCCTTATCATCACTGAAGTTAAGATACGAGCTAATTTCGGATCCACTGACCGTGAAGGGTATGTCCAACGCCTAAGCAATGAGGATGGAGACAGGTGCCTAACACGTCTGTGGAGGCAGAGGTGGGCGGAAGACTTGGGGAGATTCGCCAAGGAGATGAATAAATTGGAGGTATTTAGATTGTCCTCCAAGGACTGCGGTAGACATTGGAAAAGAGAATCGAGAGGAACTGTACCGAACACAGGACAGAGCGACATATGGTCATACACGGACATGGCTACTGAACTCGATGACAGTCGCTATGTTCGGATTGAAGGCGCTTTCTATTTCGACAGCAGGCACACTGATGAGAAGCTTGATTCAGGAATTTCAGTGTACTTCTTGCAAAATGAGTCCAACGCACTCAAAATCCTCGAAACGGGCATTGAACAGCGCCGCCTACGCTATGGCCAAGGTCACATCAAGGAATCCGATTAGAGACAGGCACCAGCGGTGCGGCGTATTCTATTCGATATTATGCTTAGGATTGTTTTGAGAGAAAACGAGCAAAAATGTTTTCTATGCTATTCTATTGCATTGTATTGCATGGTCAGCCAAATCACCGAGTATATCTCCTCCATGATTAATCATTCCAGCACTCCACCAATCTCCTCTCCAAGCAATTTGGTAATCTCAGTAACATTCACCACCGTCTCCATTTTCAGCACCTTCTGCTCTAACTCATCTCTAATACCCGCATCCATAATGCCATCCGTCAACATCCTCCACTTCTCCCTAATCTTGTCACCAGGCATCAACGGCGCCACAGTCTTCGAGACGACTGCCTCTTCCACCAACATTTTCCCATCAACAAACTCGATAGTGACCTTCGTATACCACGGGCTGAGCTTATCGAACTCAGGGTCCCCAATAAAGCTCGTCTTCTCAACCAGTTCCCAGATCACATCGCGATTGAGATTTCCTTCTTTGTACTGATCGAAAAGTACTTCTCGATCAACAAGCTGGACCGCCGCAATGTATCGGGTACTCATCTGTGCTCCAATGACATTGGTAGGTCGTTGCACCTCGTGCCCACCATGAGCGAAGAAAGCTTCTGATTGCTCAACAGCGATCTTTCGGATAGAGTCGAGATCTGCAAAGCGCTCGGGTTACTTCCCCTAAAGGGTAGCAATGCAATCAATAGGAGCGGGCGTCCCTTCCATTGAATCGTACTTCTTGACTCTAATCCCGTCAATGTCCCTCCAGCCTTCCCCCAACCCGTCAACGAGCTCATTCTCCTTATACTGCGGACCAAAGCTTGATCCTTGCCCAAAGGTAGCTAGATATCCACCGTACAGCCGCTCAAAGACTTGATTGATACCGGTGTATCCCTTTTGCGACATCAAGGCCCCGTAAAGACCATCACGTGCTGCGAAACCGTGCTGCATGCATTTAGCCATGCTTTTGTGTTGTGCTGACATTAGACCACAGGCTTGTGTGCATGCTGTGCCGAGAACGTCTTCGGTCTGGCCTGGTGAGAGTTTGGGATTTTGGACAAGCTGCTGCTGCGGCTGGGGGACCAAATATTGCGCCCCTGAAGGAGGCAGCCAATTAGCGATATGATCCAGCAAAAATTGACGGGGGATGGGGCTTACACTATGCCATCCTTGGTTCAACATCTCAGATCCATGGAGAGCACGACCGACTCGTGATCCTAGCTCGAAGCCTGCAATGGTCGAGAGCAAGATTTCATTTCCGCTGATTTTCACTCTCCCAGTCGTTGTGTGAAAGGGGTGTTCGGCAGCGGCTAATAAGGCCGGGAGGACGACTGAGTTGGCATGCCACGGTGCTTTGATGTTGAAGTCGTCGAATTCGAAGCCTTGGATGAAGGAACTGTTCATGAGGGCTGCGTTGAGGGTACTATGAGCGAGACGCAACTTATACATCTAAATAGGATCCGATCTACTGACCTTGTTCCAACCAACAAGCGTACACTGACCCTCGCCCTCTATATCCAATATAGCCTCCGTAGCAATCCTCGACCACGGCAGCTTTGCTCCCACGATTGCACAGGCTAGGCCGTCGAGAATCAGGTGCTTGACTTTGGTTTGGATCTTTGATGGAATATCTTCGAGCTGGATAGTGTCTATCCAATTGCAGACTTGGCCTATTACTCCGGCTGGTGCACTGCATGGAACTAGTGGTGATACCACCTCCTTGAGCGATGGTACCACTTTCACTGTACCTTTGGCTGACGAGTCGGCGACGAGGATGCTGTAATTCCGTTGAATGCGGTTCTTGGATATAATAGAAGACACTCTCTTGAAAAGAGCAATTCTATGACGAAAAACAGACGGGTTCAGAGTCATACTGGAATTCAAAGTGTATGAGGTACGCGAGAAAGCAATGGGAGTCGGGGTTTTTTTGAATGTTTATCTGGAGATACGAGTTTGCTTGGTATCATGCAAGGTACTGGCTGGGTGTTCATGTTTTAATTCTATGGATTGAATTTTCGACATTCTGTGTTATCTTCACCTATCTGATCTTAGTACAATCGCACAAGAGTGATTGCCTTCGAAACCATGTAGATCAAAGTCTTGTTGCTGATCCTCCACACTCCATCTCCACTTTTCTCCAAAGTATCCAAATACTTCGCATGATTTACCAACATCGACCCATTCTTCGGTCCCACACCAACGAATGTAGCAACGAAATACGTAACTGCGCTCGCGGACTGCCCGTGAACGTCGATGTACTGTGTACCGAAATCGTGTTGGGTGTCTGTATCGACGAGAGAGGTTTGGAGCCAATTTTTGATGGCTGTAAAACCGTTTAGAGGGCCAGTGGGTGCCCCAGGGTCAAAAGTGGCGTTGGGAGTGAAGACATCGGAGAGCATGGTGTAATTCTTTGAGTCGACGAAGAGTTCGAACTGGGCTAGTTTCTGTTGGATGTTAATGTGGCTGGCTACATCGGTTTTGGAGGTCGAGTTCAGGTACGGTGCCGAGGGGTTTGAGCTCGGATTCGAATAGGCAGCAGCGGCCAGCGTGAATGGGAGGAGACAGGGTAGGTTGAAACGCATCTTGAATGAGCGATGTCAGGATCTCAGCGTTGAATCAGAGATTCTTGAGTTCAGGTGTTGGTGTAGGTGTAGCCTTTGAACACTAAAAACTTCATTTTATAATGCCTTGAACATATCGCCACTGGAGTTACCCATATGTCGAGAACATGCGAGTATCGGCATGACGCAATCCAGCAGGAGCTCGATCAAGGTTCCACAGACACATAGCTACACGAGCATGGGATCATGAGAAGCTCGCAGAAATAGCCGGCCAATCTGAGACTCGAGAGTTGATCTAAAAACAGAGAAGGCCAGTGACGGGCCATTTTCTTCAGTCGTCTCTTGAATAATTCCTTGGTAAGATTGTTACACGACCTTTCTCACACGTACTTACCGCTTTCAAGCGGGTTCTCTCTCTGAATAAGCAGCCGAGAATGCTTTTCAGATATTTTTGGGCAATTTTGGTGGGTTTGGCCCAGTGTCACAAGGATACTCCGCCAAATCAACACGTCTGTGAATCTTCAAATAGAACCATTCCCACGCGAGAAAAAACGAATCCGAGTAAATGAGATTGGTAGCCCAAGTCATCCTTAGATGCAGATATTCCAGAAATCTTCTCTACTTCCGGTAAGAGCAGGCAGATCCCAACACTGAAGTGGTCGAAGCTTAGCTCCAGATTCGTAAAGATTCATGCATTTTCTTGAGGCCTAGCAAGATCGACTTTAGTGGACACGTTGTCCGCGTACTTCCCTTCTTCACACCAGGGTTACATAATTTTATAGACCGCCGTAGAAAGTGTGCGCAATCTGGTACCCTCAAAGTCGGGAAGTCTTCCACCAAAGCTTGTAAAATGCAACGTTGCATAATTTGCTTGTGAATTGTATCTCAATCCTTTGCAGGTGATGCGATTGGCTCCTTCAGAAACCCCCGTGGAATCCGAGAGCGCGGGCTTCAATGTGCTACCCGCTTATGCAAGCTGCAGGGACGTCTGATCAAGGCGTGCCAAATACTCAACAAAAGATTTTGGCTAGTCAAGAGTATTCGAGATGTAAGAGTCAGCTATGAGCGATACAAAATCGGCCATGCTACTGGAACATCGTGGTCTGTCGAAGCTGATTTGCATAAGGAGCTAGGATGTGATGGTGGCAAGGTCATGGGCCATCCGGATATCCGGAGGTTGCGATTTGTTGCCCAGAGGCAATGACCAGCTGTATACTGCAAGTTCAAGAACGTTGTCCACGAGCAGGAATCTTGAAAGGGGCGCAGGTACTTGATACAAGGGAAAGTGCTACGAAGAATGACGAGGGTCGGAAAAGTTTCACACTGAACAGTCCTTGTGGACCTCGGAAATAGACAAAAGAATTATAGGGAAAAAAAGATAAGGGACTAGATACAAAGTACACAACATTTTATACTTACGTTGGCCCCGTTTTTCAGATAGTCTTTTAGTTCGGTAAGATGTTCTCAGGCAACGTTTCATCGGTCCACAGCCACGCAAGGCCACCTCTTTTCTAGGCGCTCCAACCCTCCCCCCCCCATTCGCCCCCCTTCTCCTACTGATGGTCTTCAGGCCCCAATGGCTTATCCCCTTGACTCTCAACTGCGCAGATGCGTCACTCAGCATTGCTATTTCAGAATCCTGTTCGAATTATGAGACACTTGTAAGGAGTCGAAACCAGCCGTTACTGCCAAGGTATGTCTCGTAGCCCAGACTGCCCCAAGGGCTAGGCACTCATGAACCCAAGATATACGTACCACTCTTCCTCTTCTCCTCCGCAGGTTCACTCGGATCCCTCTTCATCTTATCCTCCGTAGGCGTCCCTTCATCTTTGTTACCCGGAATAGCACTTCTATCTGACACTGGCTGCTGTACACTTGCCGTGTCTGGCGAGTTCTCACCCTGCGTTGCTCGAGAGGATTTCACGCTTTGTTGTTCGCTGGAGGAGGATTGCGGGTTGCCTAAATCGCCTTCTGCAAGGAGGGGGCGGGTGGCGGTGAGGGTGCGTTGGGCTACGGAGGGTGGGATTATTAGCGGAAAGCTCGAGAGAGGGGCTGTTTCATTCATTACTGATGGTTGGGGTGAAGGCATTGCGTGCTGGTTGAGCAATGGCTCGACGAATGAGGAGACGTTTGTGCATGTGAGACGCCATTGCTAAGGTTCTTTGAACTTTGTATGCTTCGTATCGAAGCAGAATAATGCTGAAATTGGAGAAGACTCCATCTCAGCTATTAGTTTGCGGCAATCCGATTTGGTGTCTACGTGACAGACACACAGAGAGATGCAGCATGACGAGGAGGAGCTATCAAATCAGGCTAGCGAAAAAACCTCCGATTCTTGCAAGTGTGAAACGTGGACTTCTGAATAAGGTAGCTATATGTATAAGGTACCTCGTTACTCCCACAACTTATCCACGCTATGCATGATACAAGACTCTGCCAAAACCCAATGCCTTTCCCACGCTCAGTCCCAATCCATAAGGAAAACCCCACTACGCTTTGTAGAGTGTATCCAAGAATCCACCAGCCAGCTGCACCACAACACTCTTATTTGGCAAGCTTCCCGCAACACCGTACAAGGCTGCTGCATCTCCTTTCGCTCCACCTTTCGCACCTTTACCCTCCACAATCCTGACACGCTCCCTCTCCTTCTCTTCCTCAACCACGGCTACTATGTCTGCAATCAGCTTGTCCACAGCGGCCACAATCGGCAGCGTCACAGCCACATGGATACCAGGTGGGTTTTGCAGGGCATTCAGATGCCATCCTTTCGTCGACATGGCATCTGCGAGATCATAGACATTGAGAGTCTTCGACGTGAAAGCGACGACGCTGACAAGAGGATTCCCCATAATGCTGAGATCTTCGTGTAGAGAGGGATGATCTCGAATTGCTGACTCTATCTTTTTAGTCGCACCAACAATCGAGTGGCAAGACGCGATGTAGCCACTTTCGCCTTGGGACATTAGACTGGCCCAACAGCTGGCTATAAGAGCACCAGGCCGTGATCCCGCAATACTCGGTGAAGCGTAGACACCACCAGACCAGTCGGGGGAGATAAAGTACTGATAAGTGCGGAGCGCCGAGGTTCGATAAAGGAGTGTAGAATTTCCTTTAGGCGCAAAGCCATACTTATGGGTATCGCAGCTAATGCTAGTCACGCCCTTAACGGCGAAGTCGAATGGCACGGTGGGAAAGCCAGCACGAGAAAGGAATGGGATGATGAAAGACCCAAGACAGCAGTCGACGTGGAGAGGGAGAGAACCTTTCTTGCGAAGGGCGAGGCGGGAGAGCGCGATGATGTCGTCGATGATGCCATGGGGGAAGTTGGGAGCGGAACCAACGAGGAGGATAGTGTTGCTGTTGATTAGACGGGAAACACTTGGGATATGTACGCTGTAGCTTGGAGCTGGACAGGCCACGAGATGGACCTTGATGCCAAAGTAAGAGCCAGCTTTTCGGAACGCGGCGTGAGCAGTCTCTGGTATGACCCTAGACTTTCTATCAGCGAGGTGCTCGAATTTTGGCGTGGGAAACATACATTTCCGGCTCAGTGACTCCTCGCTCCGTATACGCCTTCTGTCTTGCGCTCAGACATGCCATCAATATCGACTCTGTCCCCCCACCAGTAGTGACACCCGCTGCCCCAGGCGGAGCATTAAACATAGCAAGGACCATAGCAACAATCTCGGCCTCCATCTTGCGAACCCCTGGGAAGACATCCGGATGTATCGGGTTCGCTACACTGAACCTTTGAAAAGCCTCCGCTTGCAGCTTGGTCAATTCGTCTCCACCATGGTATACGGCCCCACTGACGAGACCGTCCTCCCACCTTGTGTGCTCCATTTCCCCCAACTTTTCTAGTTCCCCTCGGACTTGGATTGTCGACCATCCTTCCTTCGGTAGGGTGAGATAGCGACTTGTGCCAGGTCCTCTAGGTACGAGCTTTCCTTCAAGCTTGGCGATTGCTTCTGCAACTTGGGCTTGTACTTTACTTCGGACACCAGGAGACCGTAAGAAAATGCCATATAGCGTTCTCCGTATTGAGATGTAGGTGTCTATGACACTCCCGAAGAGTCCGCGGCCCTTGAGCTGCAAGGCAGCCTTTCGCGTCCATCTTAGCAGGAAGAAGAAAAATATGATGTTGCGCAGGCTGTCCTTTGGGTCAGTATCCTATCCTAGAAGACTGGTGAAGGCATTGAGTCTCACACATCAGTGCCGAGGCTCAGGTAGTTGCCTTTGGATAACGTCTTTGAGGTTGGGAGCGAGTCCCGAAGACTGACGGGCATCCGGGATGTTCCCGGCATAGTTGAGTAGATGTGGTTGTACGCCAGTAGCTGGGGGCTAGCAGTTGGGCAAAAGTATGTCTGGTATGGGGTTGTCCATGTTAGGAATGTTGTTAGAGTGACACAATCTTTATGGATAGCGAGGATTTAGCGGGTTGATATCCGGGGTGACCGTTGTTTACCCGAGGCAATGCTTGGCATAAACTATTTGGTCAATATATGGAGACTTCAGATATGGACTGTTCGTTTATGCCCGCGCTCATCGTACAGCAGATTTCCAGAGCTCTCATTCCACACCCCGGAGCTCTTGCTAGTAAACAATTACCTTCGGGTACCATATATTCTCTCCGACATCCCACTCTTCCCGTTCCCCTGACCCTCTTGCCTCATGCTACATCTCTTCCGAAGAACAATTGAGGGCAATGAAGACTTTCCAAGGCCATCCCCTCCATCTCCGTTCGTCTTTGCAAAGCTGCCCATCTGCTGAGTTGCAGCCGCTCTGCGAGGACCTAGGTGAAGACGCGCTGCGAGGCTCTCGGGAAGGAATATCGAGCGACTAAGGAGAGGCGACTCTGCGACTCTATATCCCTTTGCGGCCTTCTCATCCCAGGTGGTGGAATTGGGCATGCAACAATTCAAAAAAGCCTTATCTTTCCTTTAACTCGACGCTGCAGTCTCCATGCCTTCAATGTAGTATCCAGGATCCGGCCTTCTCCTCTCCCTCATTTCCGCAACAGTCAAAGCTTCTTCCACTTCTGATACCGCAACTAGCTCTTTGATCTTCATAATTTGACCTGCGGTCGACGGGTTCACGGGTTTGAAGACAGTCGCCATGCGTTTCCGTAAACCCAACGCATTGACAACACCTTGCGTCTTCTTTGGCAGACCGATGGTCGAACGAATCAGGGTGATCTTGAAGAATGGCATGGCTTGGAATACTGGACTGGCGAGCTTGGAATGAGCGTCTTAGAGAATGGCTCTGGGCTTGTTCTCTCAGGTATGACTGCTTGAATCAGCGACGGAAGCATGGAAGTACATCTTTCACAGGTACTAGGGAATGTTCACTAGCTTACCTTGCTGGGTATTCTTCAGATATTACTAAATCGAATGGTGCTTGTAGGTTGAAGAGAACCGCTCATTCGAAGTCGATCTTCGAGCCCATAGGGTTGCTAGCGCGTTTTTCCTGATCGATTAAACTGCGTGGCCCGATGTCCTTCATCTCTGGATTTGGTATAGGACGTCTCTTTGCGGGATAGACGCTTCCAGCGATCGAAGAAACCGAAATCATGGGAATACAAATAATTCAACAATAGAGAGCTTTACGATTATATACTCGGTGACCGAACTATAAATAATTACCCGAACTAGATTTTGCCAGGCGATTCTATATCCTTAAAGCCAGAATTCAAAGACCTAGAGAGGATTAAACTTGAAGGGTTTTAGTAAAAAGAGCCAGCTTGGAATTTCAATGTTAGATCCATAAGCTTTATGAGGCTCAAGTAGGGATAGCGGTCCTTTCCGAGCTTTGGCCTCTGGTAGCCCGTCGCAGATTAACGATAGTTCTATCTTGGCGCCAAAGTTCCTCTTAGCTGCGGACCAGCCGTGCCAGCCTCGCAACTCCGCAGCTTTAGATTCGAGCATGTCAGGCATGCCACGGTAACACGATCCCAGCCGGGCCAGATGGCCGACACAGATGGTGTGACCGTACAGCTCGCGGAGCTGCTGCGGCACCCCGAAGACCTTGACAAGATCCCTTTCCTAAAGTCTGAGTTCATTCGCAAGAAGGCCGCCGTGGATGGACAGCTCAAGGTCGGGCTCAAAGAGCAATTGGAGATTACGCAGTCGGGCATGAACTCGATCGGAGATGGGCAAAGGATGGTCAATCAAATCAAGGAGGAGCTCATGAAAATCGACAAGCTATGCGCCGAATCGCAGAACATGATTCGTGATTTCCCCAACATCAATCTGGTGTCGCAGGTGCATAGGAATTTCTCGCAGGTCGAGACGATGAAGGCGAATATTGAGTCTTTCGATAGCAGACTGGATGAGCTTGCGAGATTACTGAGCGAGGATGATCAGGACCTCGAGAACCAGCCAAATCTGCTGAATGTGCATTACGGGCTTACGCAGCTACGAGATATTCGGGATGATGCTATGGATCAGATCAAAAGAGCATCGGACAGCTCGTTAGAGAACACGTTGCAGAATCACTTCGACCGGTTGGACGATGTAGTCAATTGGTTCGACGACCATATCGGCCAAGCATGCATGAACCTGATCCCCTTGGTGCAAGCGGATAATCAGAGCATGGTAGTGCGGCTCGCAGTGGTCATTGAAGAGGAGGAGAAGAGTGATAAGAAGATTAAAGCCTTGCAAGATGCTCAACGAGAATATAAAGATCTTACTTCAAGATTCAAGTCCATGAACAGCAGCTCCAGGCAAATACGAGGGTACAAGGAGAAATTCTTGAAGGCCATTGAGATATTTGCGCGACAGAACTTCGACAAGTCGGAGCAAAAGTTCTTGGACGAGCCAGACAAGCTGAGCAAAATCATGAGCTGGTACTTCAACGAGCTATTGGCAGTGAAGAAGGGCATGACAGAACTAATGCCCAAAAAATGGAAAATCTTCCGGACCTACACCGCCATCTACCACAGCCTTATGCACAATTGGCTCATCAAACGCATCGACGATCCCGAACTCTCGCCACCCCACATGCTCGCCATAATCGACTGGACCGAAAAATACTACGCCAAAATGCTCAAACTCGGCCTGTCTGCCACCGACCTCTCCCTCCCCGTCCTCGATAACCGCGAACCAGAAGTAATTCGCGAATACCGGCAACTAATCGTCCGTTCCGTCGACGAATGGATGGACCGGATGTTCATCACCGACCGACGATCCTTCGCCGCTCGCGCCCAGGACTCCCTCGACACCAACGAACACGGCTTCTTCCGCACCAAAACTCTTGGTGACATGTGGCGCATGCTGCGTGAACAGCTGCTCGTAGCCGGAAACTCTGGCCGGCAAGACGTAGCGGAGGGCGTTGTGGACGCTATGTTTGTCGCCTTGAAGCAGCGCCAGAGCCTTTGGCAGAGAATGGTGGATGATGAGAGCGCGAAATATAAGACCCCGAATGCGGATCAAGAGGGGTTGAATATTCTTCAAGATTGGCTCGTAGCCATCGCGAACGACCAAATTGCCTGCATTGACGACAACGAGTCCTCAGGCCAGGTAGGTTACCTCACGCGCTTCCAAGGCGATTTCGAAACCTTGGTCTCGCCGAAATATATGACCCACGGCGCAACCGAATGCGAAGCCCTCCGCGATGGTTTCGTGGACCTGGGCACGCACTGTATCACCACTTTCGTGTCGCTGATCTTCATCATTGATTTCAAATCCGTGCTGCCAGAGTTCTTTACGCCGAAATGGTATACGGAGTTTGGGATGAAACGCATCATCACGACTTTCGACGACTATATCGGCGACTATGAAGGCCATCTTCACGACTCTCTCCAAGACATCCTCGTAGTCTCCCTTGCCGAGGACCTCCTCATCCGCTACCTCAGTTGCGTAAGAAACAAAGGCGCAAAGTTCCGCAGGGGTGATCCGTTCAATGAGAAATTTCGCGACGACGTTCTAACGGCCTTGGAATGGTTTGGCAAATTTCCGGATTGTGCGGATATCAAACGCAAGTGGAGAGTGGTGGATTATTTGGTTAGGCTGTTGGAAGCGGATAAGCAGGCTGTCGTAACAGTCTACGAAGCACTCAAGCGCGAATACTGGGATGTGCAGATGAGTTGGGTGGAGAGTGTGCTCAGGGCTAGAGATGACTACGATCGCGGTTTGCTAAGCAGCGTAAAAGCTAAGGCGAGTGAGGTCTACGTGGAGAGGGGCCCGGAGACGGTGATGGGTAAGGTCAAATGAGGCTGCATTTTGCTCAAGATGACCGGAAACATTGCCATTTTATGTGTCCATGAAGCCACGGTTGGCACGAGTGGAGGGCATCACGCCGGCTGCGCCGCGTCTATGGCCAAGGAGCCTTGGAATCAGGTGCATAGATAATGCTCTTCGATCCAGCTTTGGCAGACCATTCGGAGATTGTAGAGCGCGGAAGACACACGACGCGAGGGAGACCTCCGGCCAAAGAAGCAGGATCAGGGAGGAGGAGGCGACCATGATAGAGATCTCTAAAGAGTAGTAGAAATCTGAAGGATGCTATATGCGAAGCACGATGGCTCAATGGCTTAATCATGTCATGATCTTCTGCCCCTTTTGAAAAACGCATTTACCGTACGTCGTGATCCCTACACATAGCTTTCAACGCCTTCCACCACCCTTCGACACCCGTCCTCCACTAACCCTCCCAGCACCCAACCCCTTCCTCTCCACCCTCTTCCCAATTCCCCCCTTCCCCCTCGAAAAACTCTTCCCACTACCTCTCGTCCTGTGGGAATTCCTCGCTTCCTTGCCCGATTTCGCTGCAGTGCCATTGCTTGGTGTATCCTTGAATCTGACAATCTTCTTGATAAATGAGCCTCCAGCATCGTGATCTTTGTCATCGACTTCCATCCCATCCCCGTTAGCTTGAGACTTATCCCGTTTATTGCTAAACTTAAGCCTGCCACCACGACCGCGCTGGACAGCGTCTCGGCCTTTGATGGCGTCGACGTAGGCATTTATGCCGCCTTCTAGACTGACTTCCTCTCCATTCCCATCGAAGTCAAGAGCCATGGCAGCATCCTCATCCTCGCCATCTACGTCATTGAAAATAAGCTTCCCATCCAGATCTGTCTTGTTCTTCCGCTGCTTCCCTGGTACGTGTTTGACAGCTTGTGGTTTCCGTGACGAGATGTTAGCCAGCGATCTCCGATCCAGCAGATCAAGAGGCTCGTCTGCATCTTCAGTGATGTACGTCTGGCCGCCTTTGCTATAAGTGTCTGGCTCAACATCGGAGTCCTTGCCCGAGTTGGAGGAGGAATCGCTGCCATAGAGCGCCTCATCGTATTCGCTTTCGAATTTGCTTCGCCGGTCTGGCTGCTCGGTAGTATCCTCAGCATCACCTGCAGCTTTGTGCCTCTTCCGGCGCTCTTTGGTCTTGCGGATGTTGTTGATGAATTTCTTGTCGTCTTCTGGGCAATATTTTTCGATGGCTTCGAATCCGAAGCGGCGGATAGCGCGCTCGAGGATGTGTTTCACTTTTGCGCGGAACTGAGCTTTGTGCTCTCTGCTCCAGGACATGAGGCCAGGGATTAGAGTCTCGAGTTTTGGTTTCACGACCGATTCTGGGAGAGAGATAATTGCGACCTTTACAAAACCAAGCACAGAGCGGACGATCTCGCGGTTCGAGGATGTGAGGAAGAGATCCATTGTTTGGACCAGGTCTTCGATGACGGCGTGGGGGAGCTGGGCTGCGAATTCGTAGAGGATGCGGGTCAAGGCGGTGATGCTAGCGGAGACCATGTGTGGCGTTGAGCCTACTAGGCCGGCTGAGACCATCGTGAAGAACTCTTCTAGTGATGCAGTGGCAGTAGGGGCGTCAGCGGCCATGTGAGGGATTTGCGATTGATCTATTTGGCCACCTACAGACATCTTGTTGGCCATTAGTACGAGAAGATCGAAAGCTGCTGTTCGAGCCTTTTCGTTGACTTCTTTGGCGGAGATGACGACTTCAGAGAGGACGGAGGGAATGAAGTGGAGGTTTGTTTGGGGGAGATGTTCGATTACAACGGAGATGGCAGTGAGGCGGTCTCGGCGCGCTGGTGCGGAAACGGTGGATGAAGTTGATAGAAGGAGCGTTTGGAGTTCGGAATTGCGGTCTTGGAGGGCGAGAGTACCGGCTGTAGACGTAGCAAGGCGGGGAAGAAGCTTGTACGCTTTCTTTTGCAGTTGTGGGTCGGATATCTGAGGGAGGATGAGGGCGGCGAGTGAAAAAAGCGTTGGGATGGTTGGACGGGGAAGGTAGATAGAGAGCGTAATGATCAGGTCCATTAGGGTATGGCTTGTTGGGGGCATACTGTCGGAGGATTGTTTCTGCTTTTGTTTGTCGGCTTGCGTTTGGGACGTGGCTTCTTTGAGAGCGGCTTCGAGCATGCTGGTCACTCGATTGAAGATCTCAAGTAATTCCTAAAGACGTATTAGCATCTAGGCTTGCTGATCTTTGGTAGAATGGCGCACCTTTTCTGGAGTAATACTCAAATAAGCATTAATACATTGTAGTATGTAGCCCCTATACTGCGGCAGAGTCTGACTGTACACATTGAACAACACCGCAAGTAGGTTTCCTGCAAACGTTGCAAGGTGATCAAGGTTTTTTTTTGCATCATCTTTCGTCATCCTCTGGTTGAGCAGCAGCTTCTCCTCGGGTATATCACTCGAGATGATCTCATGGTTCGACTCTACCAGCATCTGAAGAGCTTTACACACGTCTACCCTTAGCTCAGTCTGCTTGTAAAGCAAATTCGCCAACATCTCTGCAAAGCTTTGGTCGAAAGCCGTCCTCAGATCAAGTGGGATGTTGCAATACCCCGGCAGCAAAGCCCAGATCTGCTGGACTAGTGTCTCAAAGATCTTGATCTCGATCGTCTTCTCAGATGTCCCGTTGTCCATAACCCTTTGAAACATCGACTCACTCAGGGGGACGAATTCGGATCTGAAGTGTGCTAGATTCGTGTTCTGTACATGATCTCGCAAGATTGGCAATAGCCATGCTCTTCCTGGTTGACCTGTTCTGGGTTTTGCTAGGTTCAAAGGTAATGTCTCGAGAACGCTCTTAGGCCCCATTGCTTCGACGGCCTTGCCGAGAACGGCGTCTGCCTCTTTCTTGCCATTGAATGAATCATTGCCTCTAAGTTCGCCGACGGCCTTGACGATTTCATCTAGAAGGCCAGTCGACCTCCGGCTAAAGGCTGTAAACAGAGCTGATAGCACAGTAAAGACCTCCATCCAGGCAGGCTGGTACTTCACGCTCAGTAAAGAGTTTGCGGACCTTGCGACCTTTCGGAGCACTTTCTCATCATAGATTGAAGGTTCAAGAATGGCCGAATCAGGCACACAATTGACTAAAAAGGATATCAGACATTCCGAAGCTGATACCCGAATGTTATGAGACGAAGAAGCAAGGAAGCCTGAGATCGTTTCAAACAAATCGGGTAGCTTCTGAAAAGTGTCCTCTGGATTGACCTGTGCCGAAACATCGTCGCCCCTCGACATGACCGCTATCCAAGGCGGTAACAACTGTGAATCATTTTGTGAAGGACGTAGCTCGGTAATAGCTTCCATTAATCTTGGTAGCTTCGCAGATGTTAACTCGTCAGCCATTCCCGCAAAGATGACCTCGAATAGCTCAAACGCAGCCATAGTGAGATACTCGTTGTTCGATCTCGAGATGTTCATCAGCACTTCGCACAGCGGCTCGATCTTCTTACTCGGCCAGCCCCCAGATGCCGAGGCTATCGTCTTCACCAAATGCAGCCCATGCATGAGCCCCGGCTGATGTTCTTCTGGATGGTTGTGACCCTTGCTCTTCCTTTTCACAGCTGTCATATCATTGACATTCCGTAATGATGTCTCAGCGCACATATCTGCAGCTGGGTGTTCCAAAGAGGGGCTAGGCGGGGCATTTTTGAGCACATGTGTAATCGCGTCTTGTGCTCGCTTTCGTACCTTGGGTCTGTGATCTGATGCCAGCACCAGTAGGCCAGCGATAGCCCTCCGTGGGCCGATCTGCGATTGTGGTAGTGCCCATGCTGTATTGTCCTGCGCGACTAGTAGCGATTCGAGGCATCCAATTGACGATCGTATCAGGGGCGCTTCAATATCATGATGCGTGAGAACTGGCACCAGACTCGTGAGAATCTGCGAGAACTTCGACCGCAGGAGCGGCGCTGGGACATGAGGCGCAACCGAATCTAGCAAGTAAACCACTGAAGTCGCCAACTCTTTATTCACGATTCCATTCGCGGGGGAGACCGATTGGCTAAGAAGGGCGAGGAGGGCGGCGAAGTATGCGGTGGGCGTCGAGCCATATTTCTGGTCTTTCAGGGTGTCTTCGACTGCTGAGAGTACAATAGCAGTCTGTCTGCGGTCAGCTGTGGTCAGGGAAGATTGGGGACGGCCAATCTGCCCTACCTCGCGCTGATTCTGTAGTTTGGGGGACCGGATCTTGTCGAGCTTTTCGGTGAGCGACATTTTATCGGTAGCGCCTTAAGGGCTGGGGGAGTTGGACATGATTATGTTTGTGCGAATCGCAAACCAACCAAGATTTTTGATACTTTATGGTAGTGTGGTTAATAAGGTTTGACGCCAAATAGAGGTTAAATAGCTAGGTCAGGAACGCCGACGTCAAATGCCGATTTTTTACAGCAGTCAAGGTATGGATGATTAAGTGCTGGCCAGCGTTGTGAATTTTGCTATTTCCTTTGCATTCTATAATGACAGCTGGTCCTATCCCCAGAGCTCATGCAACCCTGTTCCACATTTCCCCCAACATCTCGCCACGACCAAGTCGACGTCCTCAGGAATCATCTAGGACTTAGATCCGCCCTTCGCACCAGCCTCCTTCGCCTTCTCACTGCCAGGCTCAAATGACCCGCTGGAGGCCTTGCCGCCCATGGAGGCGATCTCTTTCTGCAAGATCACTTTTAGTGTCCCAAGCCCTGTCATTATTGCGGGACGAAAACTCATGCTTACCTGTTTGTCGGGATCCATCGAGGCAAACCCTCCGTTGTGAGAGGCCTCGCCGCCCTTCTGAGCGATGCTGGAAACTTCTTCCTTGGGGCGGTTGGCAAAGTTGCCAGGGTTGGTGTTGCCAGACATGCTCCTATTTGTTGAGACAATGGGTTTTTTTCTGACGGTGTTTTGGTTTGTTGGATGAGTTTCAGAATTTTTCGAATATGCTGTTACTAAGATTGAAACGAAGTGGAGCAAATGAGGGTCTTGTAGGAAAGCTCCAGCTCCAGGCTGCCGTCAGTCTTGACGTAATGTGGTGATGTCACTTATTGAAGTGAAGCATTATGTGGCAGCGGTGTAAACATTCTAGGTAGATAACACATAAGTACCCAATCAGAAGTGGGTCCGGGCTCCGCTGAGGGGGGTTGGAAATGCCATCCGCTCATGGTCACAAATTCGACATGAAGATCTAGGCAAGCTAAGCATCCTACCCCAGTCGAGGCACGTTTCCGCCTTCCCCGTCTTGAATGACGACTACATTCGGATTTCAGCCCAATGAAAGGCGTGGGAACAACTGACGAACAATGGCCAGAAGAGCGTTTTGTCCACTTAAAAGACATGTATTGGTGATTGGGTATCTCGGATTGTTGCCAAATACAATATACTCCCAGGTCGTCATCGGACTCTGACATTGCGTCGTTGCAGGTATGGACAAGATCGAGGTCATTCAAGCTTCGTTGGTTTCAGCCGGTATTTCGTCATTGGGGGGCGATGGCTCTTGCTCGCTCGGTGCTGCTGTAGGAGCAGCGGGAGCCTGCTGCTTGTTGGCAGTCGCTGCGTGTAGTCTTTGATCCAAAGCCTTTAGGGCGAGCGCTCGCCTCCGCTCTGCTTCTTCTCTCTTTCCACCGCCTCCTCCTCTTCTCCCTCCCTGGTTCAGCAGGCTTGGTAGTCCCCCTTCGCCTCTTGCCGTGGCTTGCACATTGCTTGTCTCGACTTCTTGCGTTGAGAATGGTTTCAGTATATGTATTGTAACCAGAGACTTGTAGATGGCGTCTGCCACGGCAGCGATTGGAGGCTGGACGACGTCTGGCCAGAAGTAGGCGAAGGCAAAGGTTTCAGATGCATCTCCTTTGATTGTTGGGCCTCCGGTGCTGGCGCCCGAGAGGTCGGCCTGCTTCTTGAAGAATCGTAGATATGTCCAGCTCGTAAAAAATCCCGCCCATGCCAATACGAGCGCCGTATCTGTTCCCAAAACGAATCCTGAGATGGTGTTGGCTGCTAGGAAGATGGCAGGGAAATGTTTGACTCGTATCTTGATAAGGCCCTTCAGTATCGTGACGGTGTGCTCAGGAACGAGCTGCTTGAATGCAACGAGGAAGGCGCCTTGAAGGGCGACAGAGCCTTGGATGTAGGCCAGCCTAAGGCAAGACTAGGTTAGCAAGGACGTTCAAAGCGCGTACGAGAAGGTCAACATACGCCCGCGACTCATCTCGAGTGATGGCAAACCAGAGCACATATATGAAGGTAGCTGCAACGTTAGGCAACACCGTCACTATCAGCACGAACTTCCCGAACTCGGTAGAGCTCCACGCGCGCTCCAGGTATTTTCCACCGTATAGTATTGTCGCACCAGCAATGAGCAATGTAACCACGTTCTGCTCAGCAAAAGTAGCTGTAGCGTACACCCAGGGATAAAAGAGCGACCACTGTGGTATTATGGCGAGGAAGCCTTGATCAAGGCCTCCAAAGATATAACGCGTTATCTGGTGAGTGACAGAGATGGCGATGAGGAGAGCGAGGAGGACACGAGTCAATGGGGGTATGTTGATGCGCATCTGCATTTTCGCTATATATGATGCTATTCAACCAATGCTGTTCCCTGTATGCACAGTGTTCTCATCGACGCCAAGAGACCGTTGCCTTCCTGCCACACTTGTCTCAGGCTTGGCGGAACCGGGATCCTGCGTGGCGCTAGTCTCTACCCAAACTGTCACTGGCCGCAAAGGCCAATCAGCTAGACCTCCCGCTCTAATCCTCTGCAACGCTCATTCAAAGCGAATTGTTTAATATAGACGGAGCTCATCGTACATCTTTAGAAAGCAAGCCGATCATCGGAGGCCTGCAGGTTCGAGGAATCTAACCAGACCGGGCCCCTGGGCGCTTGTTAGCACCCAAAACAGGTCCCCCAAAATTCGAGATCTGGCTCGTCTTGGGCCATCCGCACATCATCACGGGAACTAGTCTAGCGTAGAACTTTGACGCTTCCATATGCCGGTCCCACTGGTCCTCAATCACACCCAACCATTCTTGCTCAATCGATTCTGCATCGCTCTTACACACCTTCTTGTACTCCGTATCATCGCAACATCTGTTTTGCGCAATCTCAAGCCATATGTAGGCCTATGCGACAATCAAAACAACAAACATGGCTGCTGGCGCGTTAAATTCGGATCATGTGAATTATCTGATTTGGAGGTACGTCGTCCATTTATGGTTGTGTTTGCCTTGCTGGACTATCGTGAAACGAACGTGCTAACCACATGATTCGGAAAGATACCTGCAGGAATCGGGTACGACAATATACACATCTCGTGTAATGTGATTTGAGAGATGCTGATATCTCATAGGTCATGGCGAAGCCGCGGTCAAATTCCAGAGCAATTGGGGGCTTCAGGATCCACAAACCCTGCCCTTTGCATCACGTATCAAAACCCACGCCTTGGTATCTTTGATCCAAAAAGGTTTACAATATCATCAAGTTGAGCAGTCATTATCAAACCAGGTATGTTGACCCGTACAATCAGTCTACGACATTATCTTAGACGTGGCAGTCTGCTGCTCGGGAAGCAATTTCGGCGGCAACGCTTTACTTTGGCGCTGATTCCGCACGACCATCATCATCACCAAATGAAGATCAGATCGAAGACGACAATTCGCCAAGGGCACGCAAACATGTACGAGAATCCAATGCTAACGGATTGGGCTTGGAATTCGCGACTCCAGCGCCAAAACGAAGTCGTCGGAGTAATGGTACCGAGGTTTCGACCAACGGCGACCACCAAATGGGTGACAGCACGCAACTTGATCGAAACGGCTACGGCTATCATCAAGAACCACCTGAAGCAGTCTCGCCGACTGATTATTCTCCCGAGGAGGACGGCCAGACCAATGGCATGGATATCGATAATGACGTAGATGCGCCTGGCTCCCACACGCCCGAGGACCAAATGATACTGACTCTCACAAATGGACAAAGCATAGGCGTTCAAAGCGACAAAGTTGCTGAACTTGGACCACAAACCAGCATACTGACGGTTCCTGACAAAAGCCACGTGATGCACACTGCATGGAACCCAAAAGACCCCACCATCCTTGCTGTCGCAGGCGAAGCGCTATGCCGTCTTTGGTATATCTCCAGAACGGCATCTTTTACCGATAACCCTAACCACAAATCCTATGTTGATATACTTGATCCAGCGTACGACTCTTATATTTCTACGATGGCATGGAATCCCAGCGGTGACACCCTCGCTGTCGCCACTCGCGATGATTCGTCTGACTGGATTGGCGCCGTCTCTCTCTGGTCGAAGATGGGCAAAGCCGAGGATGAACTACCAGCAGCGCAAGATATGGTCCTGAAGCTGCGCTGGTCGCCTTCGGGTAATCAACTTCTGGGCATCACCATTTCTGGCGGTGCCAGCTCCTCCTCCATACTCCTTTGGGACCGTAACTCTTCGCCCGTGGCTCCCTATCAACTCCCCAATATCCTAACCGACGCCGCTTGGACATCTAACAACCAAGTCACCGTATGCGGTGATGGCATTATCGCATCCTCTCTCCTCGAAGACGGGCGTATCGTCACCTTGAACACTCGGTCTGAAGCCGAAGCCCGCCACAATTGGATGCATCTCCGCTACGACTCCCGCACCCACACTACTGCGCTAGCAGCCGAAGACAGTGGAATCCTCGGCCTCATCGACTCATCCGACACTCTGCGTACAGTCACTGCTCACGATGCCGAAATCACAGCCCTAGCCTTTCAACCTGTCACAAATCTCTCCGCCTATCCAGCCAGCGCACCCCGCCTACTCGCCACCTCCTCCCTTGACGGTAGCATCATAATCTGGGACGCTAAACGCCCATTCACCATCGTGCATAGACTGAACCTAGGCTATCAAGCGCCAGCGATGGACATGTCATTCACCCCCGATGGCTTTCTAGTTGCCGTCGCGAATGAAAGCAAAGTCTTAATCTGGAATCCTGAAGCCGGAGGCGTGCCCAAAGCCAGCTGGAAGGGCGATTTGAAGAAATTGACGAACGGGTTGCTGACCAATGGCGATGGCGTTGATGCTATGGAGGAAGATGGTGCGGAGGGAGAGCAGAATTGCTCGCTTAGCTGGGATGCGGAAGGGAAAAAGTTGGCGCTTGGGGTGGAGAGTTCGGTATGTTGCATTCAGTCAATTGTACCATTACGAAAGTGGCTGACTAGGATGTCTAGATTGCCATTATCAACTTCCGCCCTTGAGCACTAGATGTCGTGGATACCTTTACGATTTTGAGATACCCTGGGTGAAGCATTGGATCAGACGATGCCATCAGGCCCAAGAAGGCCCAAGGTTGCAGGCTACTGGCTCATTGAAATCGGCTCTGACATGAGCGCATCGCAGGATGATGCCAGGCTTTCATCAACCTCTTCACATTAGCAACTTGGCCCCGTAATGCCTTCCTAGGCCATGGCAGGAAGCAGCCAGTACTGCGGCGGTCGACACACCACCACCACCGATACACGCGCCGTTATATACATCCACGTTGATCTGTGGGGAAATGCTTCTAATGTCAAAAGAAGGGCTTTTACTTGTGTCTGTTACAAACGAGGCGGACGATTGTATATAGATTCTACGGCAGGCACTGGCGTGTTGTTCGGCGGCGTTTGTGGGAAATGAGATACCATCTTGTTATGTAACTTAGTCAGCGTTGGGAATCCAAAATTCAGCATCGATTGAGCAGAATTGAGTTTTGTTTCGTTGATTGATCTGTCTAGAGGGCAATGCTCCGTTTCCTAGATGTAAATGATTGCGTTGTCTGTCCGTCTTGCGTCGCCATCTCCTCTGAACTCTCTGACTAAATGAAAGAATGTGTGTTCCACCTCTTGCTAGTAAATCCGGGGAAAAGTCCGCCTTGTGAACATGATGTGCGGTAATGAACCGCTTGAAGGTGCCGCGAAAACGAAAAGATGAGCGGGGAAAAGTCGCTTCGGCCATTGAGCCCTCGACAACTGGTGAGCTGAAGGGTATCAAACCTCACACATACTCCGAAGCGACGAAACCGTAATTAATACCACCATGAATGAGCTCGTACGATGTGTAGGCCGAGTAGTACGTCACCTGGATGTCGTAGGTGACAACATACCACATCTTGCCATCGGCGCCTTTTTTCTGAGGAATGTGATTTGCAGGGATGCGACTCAGATCAGCGTTAACTTTGACGAGCTGGACAACACCGGCTTTGCGCATTTGGTCAGTGGATTTTGGGCGTGGAGATGAAGGGGTGAACTCACCGTCTTCTTTGTACTTTGGAGCTCCTGTGTTGTGAGGATCGCTGGACGAGTAGATAGTGGCTTGGATTGATTTGAATGGGCCTCTGGATGCTTGTCGCGTTTTGTAGTAGGTTAAGCGAATGGGGGTGTCTTCTTTGACAACGGCGCCCTGGTACTGGTGTTAGTATTCTGCTAGAGCGCTGGATGAGCGCTAGATTTGGGGCGATCATGCCTTAGTGATGAACCATTGCATCTGACAGATTCTATAGAATCCGGCATATGCGTCCCAATACGTGCGAGTAGCGTCATGCTCAAGATCCAGGAACTCATGACTGACGTCCAGCCCGTAGTGCTTACGGGCAGACCTGCCACTGATGTTCACCTTTGCGAAGGTGGGCGAAGTCGAAGCGAGCCCTTTCATCAATGCACCACGTACAATTGCGGTCCAACTACCATGGGTCAGCTAGTTTCTCAGTGGCATGAAATGAGGGGGTGTTACCTATTTGGAGATTGCAAAACATCAACATTAGAGGCTTTGACCTCATGACGGATAGCGTCCCTCAGATACGAGTTCTGACCAAAACCGCCAACCAAGATTACAGCCTTGACGAGCTTCGATGCTGCCTGAATCTGTCCACTCACGAGCTTGAGGACCTCCTTCAGTATGGGCTCAAAAATCAGGCGGATCTCGATGCCAGCAACTCTCATCTTGTTTTTGCGGATGCCCAGCTCTTTATTGTCGCGAAGACCGGGAACTACGCGCAGCGTCAGCAACTATTGGGTAGATGCAGAGCGCGGCAACTCACCAGGAATGAGGAACTCTTCGCCAAATGTACCACGGAATTGTCTCTTCACCTGTCACAGATGGTCACTCGTCAGTGCTTGCCTGTTGGAAATTGTGCCAGCTCTGACGCACCACAGCCTCAAAGCGCTTCATTGCCTATCAATGGTAAGTTCTCATTGGCCAAATACTGGTGAAGCCAAACTCACTTCTTCCAAAACATCCTCATCCCAACCAGCTTGATCGCGAAGTTTGTCCTCCAGAAACGCCGAGAACCTGCGATTCAGCAATGAAGCACCACACAAAGAGCCAGTACCAGGACTTGCTTCGATAAGCTTGAGGGTCGGCTTTAGGGCGGATACGGTATATGTGATCAAATCCACGGTACCGCCACCTGCGTCGCAAAGAACAAAGGTGTCCCCGATCTTGAGGTTGTGAGGATCCAAAGCATCGAGAGCATACATCGCTGCTGCTTCGGGCTCGGATATGATATGAAGAGCTGTACCTTTGCCCATACCCGCGGCTTCTGCGCATGCTCTAGTCTTAGCTTGAGCCATGTCAGACCACACAGCAGGCACGGTAATCTGTGGAATGTCAGATTGTGAATGAAAAATCGAAGGATAAGTGCGCACGATATACTCGATCGGAGTCGAAAGAAGGGCACTCTGTGGGAGCTTATAGCGTAGCATTTGCTCAGCATGCTTACGCAAGGCCGTCATGTAATCAGTCGCATGCTTCGAAGCCTCGTCGTTGTAAGTCGGCGGAGCTCTCAAAGGGTCAGGATATTGGGCCGCGATATCGGTCGTACGGAGCTGAGAAGGGTCGAGGTCCAATTTGAACCACTGATGCCTCTGGGCAGATTCTGCGATTTGGAAGCCCCACTTGTAATTCTCGCCGTCGTAGGCAATCTCTCTGTGTGAATTCGTGAGTACTGTATATTCTGATGGGTTAAGTAGACGATGTTGAGACTTACGTTGGGACCTTATCGCTTGAAACTCCCTCGAGGCTCTCAGAAGTCGAGTCCGGCCACTGGAAGATGGGCGTCTGTACATCCGCCTGTCGAAATCTAGTCAGACTATAAGCTCATCACAGCGAGCATCCTGTCGAACCTTGCGGGTCTGGGCCCATGCCAAACCAGAAAAAGTCGTTCCACTGGCCAGGCGTCAGTACAGAACATAAGAACATAGCGTTTGTCTTACAAGTCGACAGCTACCAAGATCTTGCGATCAGGCTCGACATTGGTAGCAGGCTGAGTCTTTGCTCGCTTACGCTTCGTCCCCTTGACAAGCTCAGTCCCAGCTCGCTTACGCTTCGTACCCTTGACAGACATTCTGCTTGAGATGATTTTAAGGTCGTGATCTTGTGTATGCCAGTCGCTCTTATAGCTTGTAAGGACGAGTAGAGTAGACGTAGCTATGTTATGTGCAATCGAAGTGCTGAACCTAAGTCGAGTTTAGTGAGGACTCAATTCAAACTTGATGAAGTGAGAGTTGGAACAACGACGGGGATCTCGATCGTCAACTTTAATGATCTGATCGGATAGTGAATCAAATGATACTAAGCTCGAAGATTGGTAGCTAATTCACTCGACTTCACTGGTGACACTTCAAGACGTCTGAACTCCCTCTCATTTCCATGATTCACCTTCGTTGCAAAGATTCTGGATAGTGTCGCCTGTGAGTCCATCAACAACTACGTTCAAGAGCAACTGTTCAACGTGATAAATTCAAGCAGGTATAGGACAGAATGTTGAGAACCATCGCGATGACGACTCCGATATTCAGCTCAGAGCTTCCAAAAGTGCTTGAATCTAAGCTCATTTCAATGACAGGCGCCAATCAGTCCACAGACGTTAGCAGAGTGAGCCAAGGCCATTCTTTACCAGTATCATTTGGTCATGAGATCATGCCAACCACTGAGAATGAAGACACTCTCATGCCGGACCAACCACCTCCTGAGGAAGCAACTCAAGGACAGGCCATTGACAAGGCTTCTGACATCCAGCTCATTAGCAAAGACGAATTTGACAAACCTCAGCCAAAACACAAACGCCCCAGGAGAGTTCACAAGCGCCAAAGAAAATCCCTCAAGAAGCAGAAGATAACAATCGCAGAGCCCAGGCCTCAACCAGACATCGACGAAGAAGACTTGACAGAAGCATTCGGCATTGGCCATGCTTGGGATCAACATGGTAAGAGGAATGACAATGAGCTAGAGGTCATCAAAGCTCAACTAGCGGCTACGATGCAAGAGTTGCAAGCAAGCAAGAATACCCGGTCTCGTACTCATGGCACAATCAAAGACTGGGCCAACCTCCAAAAGAATCTAGCTGATGTGGAACAACAATTGAAAAAGTCTCAAGAGGTTGTCCACCAACTACAGACGGCGGGAGATGACCTACAAGAGTTGCGCATGAAGCTGGCAGCTTCTCAAATGGAATTGTCTGCGTGCAAGGATGACCTCTTCCGCTTGCAGCCCGTTGCTCAGGTACCGGACTCCAGCATCTCCAAAGAATTCGATGCTATCTGCCAACATATTACTCACTGGATCGATGCGGAAGTAACAGGGTTTGAGAAGGCCCATCCAGAGATAGAACCGGAGCATATATTTTCGGTTGGCGACGACATGGAAGCTGCAACCTTCTTGCGAAAATATCCAGGAGCTGGCGAGCATTCAGCAAGACACTTGGTTCATAGATATCTGCTCGAAAGCATGTTCCGTGGAGAGTTCTATCTCTTCGGCTTGCCAGCGGAGACGGCTCACTTCTTGCAAAAGGCAGAGCAGGAAATGGCAAATCTCAAGACACCGAGAGGTGAGGACTGACACATTGTCAGCAATGCCATTTATTGACTTATCATAGATCCAGTGACCATCGCCAGCTGGCGTTCGGAAACCCTCAGCGCAATGAGGAACATCCCCGAGTGTGCGAAAATTACAACCAACCAAATTCAGGATTTGAACGAATGGCTCTTCCGAGATCTTTCGAAGACTTTTCCCATCCTTTTCACGCGTCGAGAGACCATGACCAAATTCTACCACCAGGTGCTTATCCCTGCGGCCGGGCTTGCGTTGAAGATCCAGGCGTCTGCCGCCATCTATGGATGGACCGAGCTGGACCCCTCTCTTACCAGCTTCAAGCCCTTTAAGCCGGAGCGTCTAAAGGTTTGTAAGATGATCGACATCAAGACTGATAAATGGTTGAAGCCGGATAGCGCAGTAGTCGCGGACAGACAGGGAATCATCGGAGATATCATTGTAGACCTGGAGCCAGGTCTGTACCGCATCAAGAGGGATAAGGAGGAGACCGTCCTTCGCCAGCCAACATACTTGGTGGATCTTAGGCACCCCGTGGGAAAGCGCAACAGAGGCTCTGATTAGAGTTTGCACGAAGGAGACAACATTTTACGGGTCAGCCGTGGGGGCGGTGGAGGGACATTGATGTCTCAGCCGGTCTAGATAAGGCACTTCATCAGCAAGTGGGATGCAGGGAATCCTTCGTCCTCGACAGTGAGTTGGTTGATACGAGAGCAAATAACGGAAGCTCGAGGCTGGCTTTTGTGGAACGAAAGCAAGGTGGACTTCATACTTAGACGCAATGAACTGCTTTTTCACATGACTGTGCAACAGTTATTGGGATACACTGTTTTACCTTGCTGCGAAATGTGGACAATTACAGATACAACTGATGAAGGCAGCGCGTACCTAGGCGGAGACATCTTTCGCCGTGAGCCGCTAATTTCGACAACATTCTCGATGACCAGGGGCTTCCGTGAATTACAGGATTTTGTGAGTTTGCGCGCTAAACGGATGGCCCGCACAGCTTATTTGGGTGGGGCAACCACCAACTTCAAGTAGAAGAGAATATAGACCTATAACGGGTTATAAACGGATGAAGTATAAACCTATGGACTGGTATATAATAGCTCTATAGTAGGACCGTAGATAAGGGTGTAATACGCTATACTGGGGTAAATAATAGGGCCAAATACGGCTAGAATAGGTTATGGAGCAATAATGGGCCATATCAGAGCAGCAATAGGGCATAGTATGGAGCATGCTATGGAGCAGCAATGGGGCATACCATGGAGCAGCAATGGGGCATACCATGGAGCAACAATGGGGCATACCATGGAGCAGCAATGGGGCATACCATGGAGCAACAATGGGGCATACCATGGAGCAGCAATGGGG
>JAABUS010002047.1_pt1 | contig 40100 bp, 41 predicted proteins | sample 5560161 | NCBI WGS metagenome assembly JAABUS01 (sample SAMN10711885, study PRJNA513376) | rock metagenome | isolation source: Antarctica rocks | place: Antarctica: Victoria Land, Trio Nunatak nord | collected 2016-01-04
GTTCCTGCTTCGGGTTGTGCTGCCCGCGCACCATGCCGTAGACCTTATATCCCTTGCCGATCAGGAACTCGGCGAGGTAGGTGCCGTCCTGCCCGGTGATGCCCGTAATCAGTGCCGTCTTCATGCCACTCCCGCGTTCTCGCGCTATCGCTGCCAACCGGCGGCCGGAGAAGCCCCGTCCCATCCCCGCGCGTTGTCGGCAAGCATACCATACGGACCGACCCACCTTGCACACCTATGGCGTACGTACAGAACACACGTACCGCCGTAACCACTTGTGGAAATGAACGTACGGGAGTAGACTGGTTGCGATCCGGCGGCGGTTGCCACGCCGAATGGTGATCTTTCCGCGCATCAATTGCGCGTCGTTCGTTGGTATCAGTGGTGTTGGGTCGAGTGTTGTAAGGGGAGGGAACGCGATGCCGGGACCGGAATACGAGGCGCTCCTGCACCGTCGCCGCATCTGGGGCGGGCCGCCGGATGTCGTGGAGCACCTCGTCGCAACGTGCCAGCGCGAGCAGGTAGACCTCTGCACCCACGTCGCGGAACTCGAAACGCGGCTCGCGCATGTCACCGTGCAGCGCGACGAGGCGAGCCGGAATGCCGCGACCCTGGAGGAGCGCGCGGCGCGGTTGGAGCAGGAGAAGACCACGGTCGTTGACGGCCCGGAGATCATGCGCGAGGAGGCGGTGCGGTTCGTCGTCGAGGCGTACGCGGAGGCGCATGCAATCCGGGAGCAGGCCCAGCGGGCGATCGCGGAGGCCGAGGCGACCTCCCGCGATGAGGTCGCGGCGATGCGTCAGGCGCTCGTGGAGGAGCGGCAGCGGCACGAGGCGGAACTTGCGGCGCTCCGCGAGCAGCGACTCAAGGCGATCGCCGACCTCGAAGCGCTCGCCGGGAGCCTCCTGAATGTCGGGCGCGCGATCGTGCCAACAGCGTCACCGGCCCCGACCGCCCCCACCGCGCCTCTCGCCGCGCCTCTCGCCGCATCCTCGACCCCAACCACGCCGGAGGAAGCGGACGCTACCCGCCCGGCTTCCGCCGATGGCGACGACGCCGGGAAAGCGCCGACCGAGGACGCGCTGCTCGCCAAGGCGCTCGACGAGTTGGAAGGCATCCTCAGCGCGAACCGCAAAGCGGGCGCATAACAAGGTGGGTGGCGTGGTGCAGAAGGACGAGTGATGAACCGCCAGGGACGCCAAGGGGAAGGGAATTTAACACAGAGGACATGGAGCACACAGAGGGCATAGAGAAGAAGAAAGAAGAGAATTTTTCTGCACACTTAGCCAGAACATACCCCGCGTCTGTTTGCAGTAGCCGTGGCAAGAACGCCGTTAGGCGAAGAGGGCCGCTTGCTCGAACACGGCGCGGCGCGGTTTTCGCGGTGCATACGGCGGGCGCTGGATCACTTTGAGCCATTCCGTATCGCTCAACTCCCACAAGGGTAGCTGCGCCGAGCGGTACGGCGTCTCGAAGAGCAGCGGCTCCTCGACCGCCGACAGATGCGCCTTGTCCGGCTGGTACCGCACTCGATAGCGCGCGAGCGGCTCGTCGGCGAACTCGATCGTCAGCGTCTCGCCGTAGAGCCAGACGGCGGCCCGATCGCGCGCCAGGCCACGCTCGCCGTAGACCCGCCAGTGCCGGAAGCGGACGTAGCCCAGCTTGTCGAGCGTCCTGCCGAAGCGCGTCCGGTAGAAGATGCGGTGCAACTCCTCCGGCGAGACCTCCCTGCCACTCACCCAGCCGAGGACATCGCGCGGCGTGAGGCGACTATCCGCCCGCTCCCGATGTGCCCAGTGGACCTGATAGTTGAAGTCCACCACCCAGCGATCGTGGACGGCCCAGAATCTTGCCACGGGTCATTGACAGTATCCGTGCAGCATCATCGCAGTCCAGTGCGTGGAATCTGTCCAGCTGAGGTCAATCTTACTCTGACATGTGGTCGCATATCGTCCGTCGTATCCGTCGGTGTCACGTGCTTCGCGTCCTTTGATCGACGTTTCGCCGCTCGGCCACTCTTCGGGCGGCACGAAGCGGAACCGCTCGCTCATCACCATGCTGCCTCGTCCCCCTTCCTCGAGTGGTGGGCAGGCGCCGCCGCATGCCGTGAGGAGGACGTGGCTGGGCGTCCGCACCGTATCGAGGTTGCGACCGACCACCGCGGGGTCGCGCGCCCAGCCCACGATGTCGGGGGCGGAGTAGCCGCTCGTGTCGATGCCGTAGTGATCGAGGAACACGAAGGCAACCGATTCGGCCACCGTCTCCGCGTCGGCCATGCCCACACCCTCGCGACGATGGGCGGCCAGCATATGGGCGGTCTCGCGCGTCAAAGCCTTGAGGGCACGCACAGCCGTGAGGCCGGCACGGGTGCCGATCTCCCCCATCATCGCGGCCGCGCACAAACCTTGCCAAACTGTCAGGAATGTATCCTGCTTCCACTTCCGGATTGTCATCCCTGTCCGCCATGCTCAGGAGTGTCGGCCCCGCCGGGTGCACCGACGCTTCTTTCCTCGCACCTTTTCAGGAGGATTTCACCATGTCGATTCACATCGCTCGCTTGCGGGGCGTTGCGCTCCTCGCTTCTCTCCTTCTTTTTGTCTCGCTCGCGCCGCTGGCGGTCGGGGCGGCGATCCCACCGGTGGATGCCCCCGGTCCGTCGTTGAGCGGGGAGGAACGCGCCGTGTGGGCGCGCGTCGCCGACGCCCGCACGAACGCGGGATTGTCCGTGCCGCCGATCGATGGGCAAACCACCCTCCTAGCGCGCGCACGCAGTGCCGACATGGCGACGCGCCACTATTTCGGCCATGCCTCGCCCGATGGCATGACCTTCCTCGACCTGATGCCGACGTACGGCATCGCGGGCCAGTTGGCGGGGGAGACGATCCAGGAGAACAACTACGCGGACAGCCCCGCCGAGGCGGCACGCGCATTGATCGCCAGCCCGGAGCACCACGCGATCCTGTTCGATCCGCGCTTCACGATCGCGGGGGTGGGGCACGCGCTGGGCGCGGACGGGATCCATTACTTCACGATCATTGTGGTTCAGCCCTGACAAGGGACGACTCACGAGCGAGCCAGTCCCGGTGAGAAGGGATATGCGTGCCTCCCGCGAATGAGCCAGCCCCACTGTCATGTATGCACGACCATGCGCGCGAGCATCCACGTGTCGCATCGCCCGCTCCTTTCGCGCCCCATAGTACCTGTCCCGTGAAATCCGTCGCACCATCACACGGCTGACGATCCCTTACAGCATTGCTTGAGAAAGGCCTCCTGCACGACATCCTCGGCGACCCCCCGCTCGCCGAGCAGCCGGTGGGCGAAGGCGAACGCGACGCCGCCGTACTGGTCGTAGAGCGCCTCGATCGCGCGCGGGTTGCGCACCGCGCGGTGTTGTGTTGCAGCCATCGATTTTTCTCCCTGGTGTGCATCGCACACCCGCATTCCCGCCAATCCCCGATCCATGGCGCGCGATGCGCGAAGGGTCGGGAGGCCGGGGACTAAGTGCCCCCGACCTCCCTCGATACGAGATGGATCAGCTCGTGCGCACCGCCCGCCGCCGGAGGACGCACCCTGCCAAGACAAGGAGCATCGCGGCGATGAGCGGGAGGAGCATCGAGAGCGGGAGGCTCGCCTGCTGCGGGGCCGCGTGGCCCGTTTGCGGCAGGACCGGGTTGCTGCTGGCACCGCTGGCCGGGGCGCCATTGCCGAGGCCATTACCGCCACCATTCGACGAGCCGCCGGCGCTATTGCCATTGATGCCGCTACCATTATTCGCGGAACCGTTCAACGCATTGCCGTTCGCCGGGCCGCCGACGAGCGGGAGCGTTGCCGAAATCGGCGCCGTCACGCTGGACGCGGGACTGGTGGCGATATTCGTCGATTCCGACAGCGGGGCGGGAGCATTCGGCGTGATGACAACAGTGTTGGTGTTGCCCGGTGCCGCGCCGATGGGAGGGTTGCCCGGATTCGTCGGGCCATTCGAGCCGTTCGGCGTTGTCGGGGTATCCGGGAAGCCGATCGTGCCCACGATGATGGGGTTCGTCGGCGTGAACGGACCCGCCGACGTCACGGGGCTGCTCGGGGTGATGGGGCTACCGGGGATGATGGGATTCCCGGGGTTGCTCGGGGTGACGGGGTTGCCCGGAAGGACCGGCGTAACCGGTACGCCACCGGGGATGATCGGGGTGACGGGAATGCCACCGGGAGTGATCGGAGTAACCGGGACAACCGGCGGGACAACTGGGACGACCGGGCCGGGGGGTGTGACGGGGGAAGTCGATCCGGCGCAAGAGGCGTTCAGGGTGACGCACGCCGAGCCATCAACCGTCACGACTCCGGGAACGGTCGTGACCACATCGACCGGAACGACAGCGCTCACCGGCACGGGTGCGGTGACATCGATCGGTGCGGTGACGACGACGCCGGGGTCAGAGCCGCCATTGCCCGTGCTGCCGGTGCCGGTATTCCCATTGCTGGGGCAGAGGTTATTGACCGTGATGCACGCCGAACCATTGACGGTCGCGACGCCGGGGACGGTCGCATCCGCCGTCACCGGGATGACTGCGGTCACCGGGATCGGGGCCGTCACACCGACGTTCACCGGGTCTGCGGAGACCGCAATCGGCGTAGTCAGGGTGCCGGTGCCCGTACCGGTATTTCCATTACCGGGGCAGGTAGCATTGATCGTGATGCACGCCGCACCGTTGACGGTTGCGATGCCGGGGATGTTCACATCTGCGGCCACGGGGATCACGGCGGTTACCGGTAGGGGCGCAGTGACAGCTACGGGCGCGGTCGCGTCAACGGTGACGCCATTGCCGGTACCGGTGCCGCTCGTACTCCCCGTACCGGGGCAGGAATTGTTCAGCGTGATGCACGCCGCTCCATTGATCGTCGCCACGCCGGGGATTATTGACATTTGCGGTCACGGGGATCACGGCGGTTACCGGGAGGGGCACCATAATGCCGAGATTGACCGGGTTCGCCCCCATCGCGATGGGGGCGAACGTGTTGCCGACGCCGCCGCTACCCGTGCCACCGTTGCCGGTCGTGCCGGTGCCCGCGCACGCACTATTCAGCGTGATGCACGCGGAGCCATTGATCGTCGCCACGCCGGGAACGGCGACGTTCGCCGCCACCGGGATCGCGGCGCTCACCGGCACCGAGGCCACGGCGGCCACGTTCACCGGCTTGGCCGAGACCACAATCGGGGCAGTCGGGCTGACCGGGCTGACGGCGCCGGTATTCCCCGTCGTGCCGCTGCCCGCGCACGCGCTATTCAGGGTGACGCATGTCGATGCATTGACCGTCGCGACACCGGGGGCGGATGCCTGCGCATCTGCCGGGATCGCCGCGCTCACCGGCACGGGTGCGGTGATGGCGACCGGCGCAGTCACGCCGGCACCGATGCCGTTGCTCTGCGGCGCGAGGAGGCTACCGGCGATGCCGGCGGCGCTGTTCGTGTTCGCGCTGAGGCCCGCCGGGACATTGACGCTGGCGGTCGGCGCGCTCGCGGCGCTCGCGGTGACGCCGGGATTGAGGCTGGCCGTCGCCGCTGTCGGCGCGGAGATCTGAGCCGTGGTGCCGCTCGTGTTCAGCGCGCCATTCTGCCCGGGGGCGGTCGTGATGTGCGCGTCGATCGCGGGCGTGTTCGCCGTAGGCTGGCCGCCGACCGTCACATCGGCCGAAAGAGCCGAACCGGTGGGCAGTTCGCGCTGCGGACTTGCGGGCGAGGTGCCGACGACGTTGACGGTGCCGGTCACGGCTGCGGAGTTGCCGTTCCCGCCGTCGCCGACCGCGACGTCGACATGCGGCGCCGAGGCGGGACCGCCACCGACATTGCCGCCGACCGCGACGTCGACATGCGCCACTGGGGCGGGGCCATTGCCGCCGACGTTGACGTTCGCCGCTGCCGCAGGGGCATTGCCGCCGACATTGGCGCTGACGTTCACGCCGCTGCTGCTTGATGCCTGCGGTGCGGCAGCAGTCCCGCCCGCGTTCGCGTTGACGCTGACGCCCGCGCCGCCGACGTTGACGTTGACGCCAACACCGGTGTTGACCGAGACGCTCGGCCCCGCCGCCAGCGCGGTCGTCGCACCGAAACCGAGGAGGATAGCGAGGCCCATGGCCGCAGCCATGACTGCCACAACTCTGCGTATCGAGGACATAATCGTGTTCTCCCTGGTGTGCATCGCGCACACCGCACGTCCGTAACCCCGCACGTCACACCGACGCGCGCAGCCTTCCGCAGCCGTGCGCACGGGAGCGCACGGTGCGAGGGACGTGGATCAACCGGGAGAAACGAGGGGGCGGTAGGTTTGCTGCCGGGGGTGCAGCGTGGGGGTGAAGATGCGCCATCCGGTGAGATCCGTGCCCCAACCGGCGGGAGTGGGCGAGAGGAGGAGCGAGAGCCCCATGCCGCCGCCCGCGCCCGTCGCGCTGCTCGTCGTCGCGAGCGCATCGACAGGCAGGCGCGACGGCAGCGGCGGTGCGTGCGGCGCGACGGGCGCGATGCGCGCGGGCGTACCCACCTGACCGCTATCGGGGAGATCGGGTCGTAAGGACGCGGACACTTCGGCTGCTGCGGTCTCACCGGCTGCCGCGACGCGCCGCACGGGCATGAATGGTGTCGCGAAGGCGATCCGGGCGTCGAATGCGCCCGTGCGGAGGGCGGCAGCGATAGGCGACGCCGCCGCCGCCGCGTGGCGTGTCGTCGGGCTCGCGAACGCCGGGGCGATGCGCGCGGGCGCGGGGAGGGCGATGGTGACGTGCGGCGCTTCGCCGCTCTGCGGGGTGCCGTGCGCCGCATCCGTCGCGGCGGGGACCCGCTCGGCCCGGTTGATGTGGTCGGGCGAGGCCGGCGTCGCGGATTGCGCCGCGTCGGCGATGATGGACTGCAACGCGGGGGCGGCGGAGGCGATGGCGCTCGTCACCGGCGCCGTCGCGGCGACCGTCTGGAGGGTCGCGAGCGCGGGGGCAATGCTCGCCGCGCCCGGCGCGATCGTCGTGGCGACGGGCGGGACGACCGGGGCGATGGCGGGCTCAGCCGGAGCAACGACGGTGTCCGCCGTCTGCGCGACCGGCTCGATCACCGGCGCAGCCGCCTGCATGACCGGTGCCGCGATCGGTGCGACAACCGCCTTCACGGTCTGGGTCACGGGCCGGATGATCGGTGCGGCAGCCTGCACGACGGGGGCCGCGACGGTCGTCACCTGGCTGATGACTGGCTGCGCCGCCGCTTGTACGGGCTGCGTCACGGGCTGGATCGCCGTGGTGGCGGTCTGCACGATCGGCGCGGCCACCTGCGCAACGGGCGTGGCCGTCGCGACGACCTGCACGATCGGCTGGGTAACCGGCGCGGCGGTGGTGATGGCCGCCTGAACGGGCTGCGCGACGGCCTGGACGACCGGCTTCGCCGTCTGGGCGACTGCGACGGTCGTGTTGGTTACCTGCTGCGTTACCGGCTTCGCCGCTGTGTCGACGGTCTGGGCCACCGGCGCGGCGGGCTGCGCGGTTCGCGCGACGACGGTGGTGGCGTTCGTTGCCTGCTGCGCCACCGGTTTCGCCGCAGCATCGACGGTCTGCGCGACCGGCGCGGCGGTCGTGGTGACGGCATGCGTCGTGTTCGGCACGGTCTGCACGGTCTGCGCGACCGCATTGGTGACGGGCGGCGCTTGGGGCGCGGCGGGCTTGCTGACGGGCGCAGCGGGAGCGGCGGCTGGGGGCGCGACGTTCTTGACGGTCTGCGCGACCGGCTGGGTGACGGCGGCGGCGGTCGTGTTGACCGTCTGCGTGATGCCGCCGAGGGGCGGGGCCGCGCCGACATGGGCCACGGAGAGGAGCGAGAGCAGCGCGCCGCAGGCCGCGAGCAACGCCGGGAAGAAGCGATCCCCGAGGGGGTGCGCATCGGCGGCACGCTCGCTGGACGGTGCAATGACGATCCCGTGATCCATCACGCTGGTACACCCCTGCTCACGAATCGGACCCGGCACGCCAGAAGGCGAAGGCGTAATGACCTCAGAGCAACTTTTATACCATCATTTATTTATTCTGTCAAGGGCTGCTATGAGCGTGTTTGGTGAAGCACAAAGTCAGCTGATTGCGTACGCTCTGGCGCGTGAACACGACGGATCCCGCCGATCTCAGCGACCGTGAGTGGATCTACCTGCAATAACATCTTCCGGCTGATCTCACCCGGCGCCATTCGCTGCAGTATTCGCTCCGTACGATCCTTGATGCCATCGTCTATCTGCTGCGGACCGGCTGCCCCTGACGCCATCTCCCGCGTGCCTTCCCACCCTGGCAGATGGTCTGCCCCAGATGGACGTCAGCCTTCTCCCTACATGTCCGTCATTCTGGGATTGGTTCCGCTTTTTCTTGACGCCCGCCCCGCAGCCTCTCCAACCGAGGGACGAGCGGCTTCAACCCCGCGAGCAGGTGCCACGCACCGACCTTGTCGTGCGTGCCCGCCGATGTGACGGCGATGGAGATTGGCAAGCCGAGCGTATCCACCAGTCGATGCCTCTCCCTGGCCTTGACGCGCGCCTCGCCCACCCCGAATCGCCAGTCCACCGAGGTCTGTGCCGCGTTGCGCTCCCGTTCCCACGCCACCACCCCCGCTGCACCGTCGCCGCGTCGCCCAACCGCCGGTCGAGGCACTGCCGCCCTAACACCGACCACTCGATCTTCATCTGATTGAGCTAACTGCCATGCTTCGGCGTGTAGTGAAACTCCAGCCGCGCGAGGATTCGTCGTGCTTCGGCCGGGGCGAATGCTTCGTACAGCGATGCCCCGGTATGCGTGTTCAGATTGTCCAGCACGATCCGGATGCATTCCGCTTCGAGATACCATTCATCCATCAGCGTCCGCATCATCGCCGCGAAGTCTCCTTTCGTCCGCCGCTCGGTGACGACGATTTGTCGGCGTCCGGCAGCGGGTTCGAAGCAGCCGAAGAGGTTACATGTGCCCTGCCGTACGTATTCATAATCATCGCGCACCGGCAGCCCCGGCTGGCGGGGTAGCGGCGGGGCGAGGAAGAAGGATATCCATCGGTTGGCGGCGCTCGGCTCGCTGCGGATCGTCACGGCGCGCGACCTCGTCCGGTGCTCCCCCTTGATCTTCTTACCCCTGATGCTGGTATTGTCGAATCGCGCCGATTACCGCTTGGCTTGCGTGCCTGGCTTTCTGGACGGTACGTATTGGTCCAAAGAGGTGCTCGTCTGCGAGGGCCATGTCCAAATGCGTGACACGCGGACACACTCGTGCGTCAAGCACGGCGTCGAGATCGACCTCCCTCCCCCTGTGCCGACGGTGGAACTCGTCTCAGGGTTCGCCCATCTCCTTCGCGGGAACAGTATCAGGGTGGCACCGAAGGCAGTGGCGATAGCGCATGCCGTCGAACCGACGAGCGTCTGCGGAGCGTCGAATGGCATCGTGAAGCGGCGCGACGGGTATCGCCCGTCTTCGTTCTCCGCTCGGCGGTTGCGCTCGAACATCTCCCCCTGTTTGGATCCTCGCCGCTGCGCGCGGGGCGTAGACACCTCGTCATTCCCGCTCCACTGGTGCACACTTAGCCAGAACATACCGGGTCTCCCGCACTCGCGGTGCAGCGTCAGGCGCCATGCAGCAAGCGTTGGCGCAGCAATACGAAGCCCGCACGCCCGTACATCTGCCGTTTCAACGTCTTGAGTCGGTTCACGTGGCCCTCCGTCTGCCCATTGCTCCACTCCAGCGTCAGCCCCGCTCGTATCGCCGCTTCGTCGAGCAACAATCCCTCGGCGAACCGCCGCACTTCCGTCACCGCGCTCGCGCACGCTGCGGCGATCCATGCGTCCAACCTTTCTCCCTCCCGCTCCCGCAGCAGCGCGGCGAAATCCTGGCTCAGCCGATGTGCGACCGCGAAGGCAGCGTCCGCCGCGCAAACCTGATCCACCGTCGTCCGCTGCTCTTCCGTCAGATCGTCGGGATGGCGAATGAAAAGTAGCGCGACCTTGCGTGGCGTCGGCGCTTTATCGGCAGTGCCGTGCTCTCGGAAGATGCTTGGGCGCTGTCCGACCGGGAGCCGCAACCGGGCGAGGAAGCGCGAGACGTTGGTATACGAGTGCCCGTAACCCATCATCCGAATCTCCCGCCAGAGTCGCGTCGCGACATGGCACCCTTCGTCCCAGCGCCGCAGCAGGTGCTCCTTATAGGGATCGAGCGGTGTGCGCCGGTGGCCGTACTGCTTGCGACCGGGCGGGCAACCGAGGCGCATGCTGCCCAGAGGGCACCCGCGATAGACCGTCGTCCCGCTAATGCCCACCGCGCGGGCGATATCGGCGATCGCCGCGTCTTTGACGTGCAAGGCGATGACCTGCTCGTAGCGGATGATCCACGGCGCGTGTCGCTGCTCGCTCTCCCGTTCCATCCGCTCCTGCCACGGTTGCAGTCGTGGGGGTGGGAGGGATGCGACCTTCGGCGTCGTCGCCTGCTTGAGCAGTGACCGTTTCTGCTGGAGGAAGCGTTCGAGGGCGTCGCCGAGGTTCTTCAGCAGGTGGAAGCGGTCGGCGACTTGGACGGCATCTGACGCTCCCCGCGTGGCGCCATCGGCATAGAGATCGCTGCGGTCGCGCGTGATCAGGGTAATGGACGGGTGCGCCCGGAGCCATGCCGCGACCGTATCGGCGGAGCGGTTGGGCAGAAGATCGATGACGCGGTGCCGTTCGAGGTCGCAGAGGATCGTGCCGTAGCGGGTCGCCTTCTTGCACGCCCAATCGTCGATACCGAGCACCTGCGGCGGCTCGATCGTCGCGGGAGGTGCAGCGCACACGAGTCGCAGCAAGGTGTCCGCGCTGGTCGGCATTCCGAGGATCGAAGCGAGCCGACTACCTGCCTCACCACCGAGGGCGAACCCGATCGCTTCAAGCGCGGCGCGCAAGCCGTTGCTGCGGCGGGCACCGGGAGCGACCAGCGCGGGCAAGCGTTCGCGAAAGGTCTTGCGTGGGCAGTCGGCAGTCAGGCAGAAGAAGCGGCGGGCGTGGATGAGGAGCGCGACCGCGCGTCCTGCACAGGGGAGATCGGTGACGCGGCGTTGATAGCGGCTGTGTACCCGGTGGCCGTGATGATGGCAGAGCGGGCACCGCGCGGTCTTGGCGGTCGTTGCGGCGACAAGCGTCATGCCGGTGGGTTCGGTACGGAGGCAATCAAGGCGCAGTCCACGGAACTGCAGAAACAAGGCAGTCAAGCGCATAATGCACTCCTTCGCGAGGGAAAAAGCGATGCGAAGGAGTGTAGCGATTATTCGGCCACGGCTTCACCGCGAGTGTGGGAGACCCGGTATGTCTTGGCTAAGTGTGTTTTTCTGGGTCCTCTGTGCCCTCTGCGCTTTCTGTGTTCGTCCCGTCCCCTTTGTGACCTGCTTCAGTCCATTACGAGGGAACGGCGGCTGATGAGCGGGAGATCGGCCATCTCGGCGAAGGCGAGCGCCTGATACGCCTCGCGCAGCAGTCCGTCGTCCGTCTCGCCGTCGTCGGGGCACTGCACGAGGCCGAACCGGACTTCGAGGAGGCCCTGCACCGCCTCCTGGATGTGCCGCGCGGCGTACTCGCCCCCCTCGGCGGTCGTTTCCGGGAGGATGACAAAAAATGAATACTCCGGCTCGGTCGCGACGACATCGTTCTGCCGGAGCGTCATCGTCGCGGTGCGGAGGGTTTCGGCGTAGACCTCCTGCGCCGTCTCCAGTCCGCGTCGCTCGACCTCCATCTGCCAGTCGCGCGGCCTACCAACGAGCAGCGTGAATGGTCGCCGGTAGCGGACGGCGCGGTTCACCTCCTCGTGGAGCCGCTCGCGACCCGCCGGTGGGCGGAACGCGCCCGTCGCCGGGTCGATCTGTGTCAGGGCGTCGATGATGCGCCGGTTGTCCGTCATCCGCTTGTGGACACGGCGGAGGCGCGTGCTCGCCCAGATCGAGAGCAGGCCGAGCGCGAGGACAATCGCCGCGCCGCCCCCGATCCAGAGGAGCGTTGTCGCCGCAGTCTTGAGCGCGTACGCACCCACCGCCGCGCCCGCCGTGATGACGGCCACGCCGAGGAGCGCGACCCACATGCGCGGGCGCCAGAAGCCACAGAGCATGCTGAGGCCGGTCGCCGCGATCATCAGCAGGCGGACATTGCCGGTCAGCCGGGTCGCCTGCGTCGCGACCCCCGCGATGGTCAGGATGAGGAGCGCGCTCACCGCCGCATCTGAGGGAGTGAAGTGGACGGTGGCGCGCGGCACACGCCGCAGGCCTTGCGCGTTGCGCTTCCCTGCTCCTGTCTTTGCCATGCCGTTTCTACCTCTCAGACCTTCCGTGTGCCGCGTGCGTTATGCCTCGTGGCTCGTGCGGAGCCGGACGCGCAACTGGTACGGCTCTTCCTCGTGGACATCCTCAATTTCCGTTGTCAGGGTGCGGAGCGCGTCCGCGAGGTCCGCGCCGCCTTCGTACCCGATCCGCATCTCCAGCGTCCCCTGCGCGAACCGACGGACCTGCACATCGTGCACGCCGGCGAGCCGTTGCAGCGCGGCCTGGAATTGCCCGAGGTCCGAGAATCGGACGAACGGGTAGGCGGTCAGTGAGTACGTGCCGTCGGCGGCCATGCCAGCGCGTGGCGTGGCCGCTGTCATCTCGGCCACTTCCATGGTCGGCGCGTCGGGTGGTGGTTCGGGTGCGGCGGGCGCTTCCATCTCCGGTGCGACCGGCTCCGCCTGCGGCTCGACCGCCCCCATCTGCTCCGGCTCGACCGACTCCGCGATCGGCAAGGGCCCGGTTGGCGCTTCGGATGGCGGCACGCTCTCTACCGCCGCAGCGGAGACCGTAGCGGACGGTTCCGGCTCCGGCGCCACTTCCGTTTCCATCTCCATCTCCACGGGCGCTGGCGCCAGTTCGATGGCGCGGCGCGGCGCGGCTACATCCGGCGTCGCGACGGGCCGCACCGAAGTCTGGAGGACTTGTTCGAGCACATCGGCGGATTGCCGGAGCGCCAGTTCGTCGTTCGCGAGGTCCGCCGTGACGGCGCGAATCCGGTGTTCGAGCATCCCGATCCGGTCGCTCATCTCGGCATTCTGACCGGAGAGCGCGGCGTTCTCCTCCTTGAGCACGCGGATCGACTCGGTCGCGTTGTCGATGATGTTGCGCAGCCGGGCGTACAACTCGCTGCGTTGATCGCCGCCGCCCGACCGTCGGGAAAGCGGGGCGCGGTCGGCGCGCTCCAGCGATTGCTGATCGCGCGGATCGCTCCCGTCGTCATCATTCGGCGGGTAACTGCTGAGGTCACGCATCTCCTACTCCTTTGCTCTCCGTCACCGGTCCTCGTATTCGCCAGGGACTACCGGTATCCATTGGTCTCATTCTTCCGTCTATTGTACGCGCCATACGCGGCTGCATCACCCATGACGCACGCACTGAGCATCGCACGGTTGATGCGCGCAACACGGTCCGGCATCTCACGAAATTCTGAATAGTTCGTTATGCAAGTCACCGCGTTCATCTTCTATAACGAGCGATGAAGAATAATAGTACGGCCTAGTTTTGAACTCTAGAAAGTCTGTAGAATATGCCGCTGTAACCTCTCGTCGCGTCTACACGTCAGCGTGCGCGATGTGCGAGCGTGATACAATCGGGCATCATCGATCTCCGCGCTCTCGCGACGTTGCGATCTGGCTGTCGCCCGCGCGGCGCCACCCCATGGAGGGACGATCCGATGCCGATGTACAACGACCCGTACGGCTGGTGGGGCGGCAAGTGGCACCCGCCACAACCGATGTCCGTCATCCAGATTCTCAATTCCGGCAGCATGGACGCGCGCCTGCTCGCGACGTGCTGGCTCGTTATCGAGCGGCGCGGCTCCGTGCTGATCGCGGCGGACCCGATGCAGGACGCGGGAAAAACGACGACGCTGACGGCGATGCTTGATTTCGTGCCCGAGGAACACTGGATCTACTTCCCGCGCGGGTGGTACGAGGCGTGGGAGTTCACGAAGGATACCGGCATCGAGGCGAGCGAGACGGTGATCGCCATTAATGAATGGTCGGATCACCTCGCGTCGTACATGTGGGGGCCGAACATCCGCCGCTGCTTCGACCTGATGGATGAGGGGTACACCGTGCTCACGGCGATGCACGACGACACGGTGGAGGGCGTGCTGGAGCAGTTGCGGGACGATGTGGGCGTGCCCGCGCACCAACTCGGCCACCTGACGCTCGTGATCATCCTCCGGCTCGTCCGCATGGGGGGCCGCATCCACCGCCGCATGGCGACGATGCACTACCTCGAGGCGGACGGCGCGGGCATGCCGCAGATTCTGCCCGCCATGCGCTGGGACCCGATCGCGGACACCCACGCGCACATGGATGTCGCGGATGCCCTCGGCCCGCGGCTTGGCATGACGGCGGAGGAGTGCCGCACCGAATTGGATCGTCGCGCCGCCTTCCTCAACGGCCTCGCCGCCGAGGGCATCCAGCACGTCGGGCAGGTCCGGCAGGCGCTCGCCACCTACCGCCGCGCCGCGCTGACCGGCGAGGACCTCCCCGTCGCGATGGGCGACCTCGAACCGGACGACCGCGACGAGGTGTGGGGGTAATGAGAGCGCTGAGTGCCGAGTGCTGAGGACTGAGGACTGAGGACTGAGGACGAAGACTTCGGTTATCGCCTTCGCCCTGCGGATTGCTGGGAATGGTTGGTGGTAGGGGCAGTTCACGAACCGCCTCTCTTCCTGCACGTTATACTGATGGATACGACGAGAAATTACCTCAACGAAGGGCGGTTCACGAACCGCCCTACGAAAAGGCGCCACGTTGAGCGACAGTGCACAAGAAGAACCACGCGACTTCAGTTGGCTCATCGCGGGACAACTGGCGGGGATGGCGTACCCGACGAACGGCGGGGTATTCGCCGCGCTTCGGGAGCGGGGCGTGCGCGCGGTCGTCAGTCTGACGGAGGAGCCATTGCCCGCCGCGCCGCTCGCGGAATGCGGGCTGCGATCCGCGCACCTCCCGTTGATCGACTTCACCGCCCCGACCGTTGAGCAGGCGGCGGCGACCGTCGCGGCGATCAATAGTTTTCTAGTGGCGGGGCTGCCCGTCGTCGTCCATTGCGCCGGGGGCAGGGGGCGCACCGGGACGATCCTCGCGTGCTACCGCGTCTGGCAGGGGATGGTCGCCGCCGAGGCGATTGCGGATGTCCGTGCGCGGCGGCCCGGCTCGATCGAGACGGAGGAGCAGAAAGCGTCGGTCGCGCGGTATGAAGTACATCTCCGCCCCGCGCAACCCTAGCCCGGCGCTATCGCCGGTGTCGTGAAAACGGACCCACCCCCCATATACTGCGCGCCGTGCCGGGATTTGGTCGGCATTCAAGGACGTGGGGGCGCCACATCTTCCGCACGGAGAGGCCCTTTTCATGACGCACACCACGCGGGCCGAACTGCCCGCCGACGTAACACCGCAGATCGATCGCCGTCGCTGGCTCGCGCTCGCGGTCGTCGTGGCCGCGCCGTTCATGGCGATCTTCGACCAGTTCGTCGTCAACGTCGCCGTGCCGACGATGCAGCGCGACCTCCATGCCAGTTTCGCGCAGATTCAGCTCGTGATCGCGGGGTACGCGCTCGCGTACGCGGTGACGCTGATCACGGGCGGTCGGCTGGGAGACATCGCGGGGCGCAAGCGGGTCTTCATGCTCGGCATGGGCGGCTTCACGCTCGCGTCGGCGCTCTGCGGCCTCGCCCCGAATGGCGCGTTGCTCGTCGGCGCGCGCGTCGTGCAGGGATTCGCGGCGGCGCTGATGAGCCCGCAGGTGCTGTCGATCATTCAGGTGACGTTTCCGCCGAAGGAGCGGAGCGGCGCGCTCAGCGTCTACGGCGCGGTGATCGGCCTCGGCTCGCTCGCGGGGCAGGCGCTCGGTGGTCTCCTTATTCGCGCGAACCTCTTCGGGCTGGGCTGGCGCACCGTCTTTCTCGTCAACATCCCGATCGGTGTCGCCGCGCTCGTCGCCGCGACCTTCCTGCTGGGGGAGTCCCGCGCGCCTGCGGCGCGGAGGCTGGACCTCGGCGGCGTGGCGATCATCACGGCGGGGCTGTTCCTCCTGACCTTTCCGCTCGTCGAGGGGCGGGACGCGGGGTGGCCGCTCTGGGCGTGGCTCTGCCTCGCCGCTTCTCTCCCGATGCTCTACGGGTTCGTCCAGTTCGAGCGGTGGAAGATGGCGCGGGACGGCGCGCCGCTCGTCGCGCTCAGCCTCTTTCGCGAGCGGGCGTTCGTCGCGGGGCTGCTGGTCGCGCTGCTCTACGGGGCGGCGAACCCGGCGATGTTCTTCACGCTCGCGCTCTATCTCCAGATCGGGCTGCACTTCTCGCCGCTCGCCGCCGGGCTGACCTTCGCGCCTGCGCCGATCGGCTTCTTCATCGCCGCAACGCTCTCCGCGCGGCTCGTCTCCCGGCTAGGCAGCCGCCTCATCATGCTCGGCCTCGCGATGAAGGCGGTCGCGTGGGCGGTGATCGGCGTGATCGTTCACCGCAATGGCGCGACACTGCACGGCACGCAACTGCTCCCGTTCATGTTCGTGGAGGGGTTCGCCGCCGGGTGGACGACCGCGCCGCTGATTGGCGTGACGCTGGCGAGCATCGGCCATCGGGATGCCGGTTCCGCCTCCGGCGTGCTCATCACCTGCCAGCAGATCGCGGGCGCGATGGGCGTGGCGATCATTGGGGTCGTCTTCTTCGGCGTCCTCGCTTCCCACGCGCCCGTCGTCAGTGCAGGCCTCGTCCCTGACCTTCAGCAGCAACTGACCACCGCCACGCTCCCGACGGGCATGATTGTTCGCACCGTCGCGGACTTCCAGACCTGCGCCGACGACCACGCGCGCAGCCGCGACCCCGCCGTCGCCCCCGCGAGTTGTGCGCGCCCGACGTTGCGACCATCCGACTCGATCGTGAGCGCCGCCATCACCGCCACGCTGGATCGCGCGAACGCCCGCAACTACGCCAACGCCTACGTCATTTCTATGACCGTCAACGTCCTCACGCTCCTGCTCGGCCTCGTCGTCGCCTTCGCCCTCCCCGCGCCGCCCCGCACCAGGGCAGGGAGGGACGTGTCTTGACATGTACGTCAATATGCTGTACAAGACCACCGTAGGCACGCTTATACGGAGGGCGAGATGACAACCGCAGTCAAACCGAAGAAGGAGGAGCGGGTGCGCCGACAGGCGCGCTTATCGGCGCGGATCACCGATGAAACGAAGCGCGAGGCCGAGCGGGCGGCGTCCTATGAGCAGATGTCATTTACGGCGTTCGTCGAGCGGGCGATCCGCGAGAAGGCGCACGCGGTGATCCACGCGCACGAGGCGCTTGATGTCGGAGCGGAGGCATCGCGCGCGATGATCGATGCGTGGCTCAACCCTGCACCGCTCCCCGCACGGCTCGCGGAAGCATTGGCACAGCACGATGCGCTTGTTCTTTCGGACGTATGAGTATCCCGCAGTTCACCATTGTGCGCCTTTATACGGCGCATGACCGCACGGGTTTTGCATCGGGCGATGAACCCCTGGATCGATTCATCAAAGAGCAGGCGGTGCAGGCGATGCGAGATCGCGCCTGCGCCGTTTTCGTTGCGACGCCGGTGGATGATCCGACGCGCGTGGTTGGCTACTATACGCTCTCTCCCGCCACACTCTCCGCTGAGGGAGTGCCCGAAGACCTGCGCGCCAAACTCCCGCGTTACCCGGCACTGCCGACAGCGCTTCTTGGTCGACTCGTGGTGCATGAGGGGTATGCAGGCAGGGGGCTTGGTTCGCTTCTCATTGCCAACGCCCTTCGCCGCACCGAGGCGCAGCGCGATCTCCCCGTGATGTTTCTCGTCGTGGACGCCTATGAGCAGGCACGCGGCTTCTATCAACAACTCGGCTTTGTCCCGGTGGTGAATAGCCAAACCCGTCTCTTCTTCGCGCTCTCACGTCTCTCGCGCGGCGCGGCCCTCGCCCCGGAGGCGTGACCTATCCTCAGCCCGAATGCTCGGGCGCCTCGAAGCGGGCCGCGAGGCGCTTCGGCGCGCTCATGCGCCACGCATCGGTGAGGAGTTCGCGCAGGTCCTCGATCTCCACGTTCGTCAACCGCACCAGCACATACGGATATTTCTCGTAGTGGGGGGTGATGAAGTAGGTGTCAGGCTCAGATCGGGTGAGCGCCTCCCGATAGTCGATGTCCACCTTCACGACAAGAACGTCCTGCTCCCGCAGCCGTGCGAAGAGCGTGCCGCGCACCTTGAACGCGGGCGTGCCGTACGAGGTGCTCTGCCCCGCCTCGGGCAGCGCGAGGGCCAGTTCCTGAACCGCCGCGAATGTCACCATGTGACGACGCTCCTTCCAAGTGAAGATTCTTCCATTGCCGAGGAGAGCGGGTGGTTTGTGAATCGCGCCCTTATCGCGTCGGCAGGGTGATGGTGAAGGCGCTGCCCTTGCCGGGGGCGCTTTCGAGCGTCAGCGTGCCGCCCATCAGTTCGATGAGCCGCCGCGAGAGGGCGAGGCCGAGGCCGGTGCCGCCTTGCGAGCGGGCGTACCCCGTCTCGACGCGGCGGAATGGCTCGAAGATGATCGGGGAGTACTCCGGCGCGATGCCGATGCCGGTGTCCCGCACGGTGATCGTCACGCGCGCCGCCGCCACGGAACCCACGACGGTGATGCCGCCGCCTTCGGGCGTGAACTTGTGCGCGTTCGTGAGAAGATTGAGCAGCACCTGATGCAGCCGCGCGCCGTCCGCGACGACGGGCGGGAGGTCGGGCGGGAACGTGAAGGTGAGTCGTTGCTCCTTCGCGCTGACGAGCGGCGCGATGACGCGCTCGCATTGCTGGGCGATGGCGCGGACATCCACCGCCTCCCGCGTGAACTCCATCCGACCGGAGCCGACCCGCGCCATGTCCAGCAACCCATTGACCTGATCGAGCAGCAAGCGGCCGCTGATGACGATGTCGTGCGCCACCTCGCGCAGTTCCTCCGGCTCCGCGATGATGCCGTCCTCGATCAACTCGCTGAAGCCGAGGATCGCATTGAGCGGCGTGCGCAGCTCGTGCGAGAGCGAGGCGAGAAAATCGTCCTTGTGGCGGTTCGCCTCCTCCAATTGCGCGACCTGCGCCCGCACCTGCCGCAGCAGGCGCTCCTTCGTGATCGCCAGCCCCGCCTGCTCCGCGACGAGTTCGAGCGTCGCGATTGCTTGCGCGTCGAACGGCGGCGTCTCCGCCCGCGCGCCCGCGCCGAGCACGCCAACGACCCTCCCCTCGGCGCGGATCGGGATGAACGCCTTGGTGTGATAGCCGCGCGCCATCGTTGCCGCGTGCTGCGGCGAATCGGGCGCCTCCGCGATCTTCTCGATCATCGGTGCGTGCAATCGGCGGACGCCGTCGATCATGCGGGGCGCGGCGGACACCGTCGCGTACATGGCGATTGTGGTGTCGCGGATCGCCGCGTCCTCACCCGGGGTGCGCGACGCATAGGCGGCGAGCGTGGCCCGCTCCCCTTCGATCGTCACGACCCGCGCGTCGTCCGCCCACTGCGCCGTCAGGTCCGCCAGCGCCTGGAGGATCGCGGGGCCGTCCGCAGCGGAGTTGCACGCCTGCGCCACCGCCCCGACGTACGCCTTGTCGCGCACCCGTCGCTGACCAGCCGCGATTTGCTCCGTCAGTTCGCGCTCCAGCGCCTTGCGGTCCGAGATGTCCTTCACCACGGCGAGCGTGCCGGTGATGACGCCCCGCTCGCGCCACGGTGAGAGCGAGGTCAGCACCGCGATCCGGTGTCCATCCTTGTGGATGCGGACGGCCTCTACGTTGACGATGCTTTCGCCCGCCATCACGCGCCGGTTCATCGCCATCAGCGCGGGTTGATCCTCCGGCGGCACGACGGGCATCCGCGTCCCGATTGCCTCTGCAGCCGTGTACCCGTACAGCCGCTCCGCGCCCTGGTTCCACCCAATGGTGACGCCCTCCGGGTCAACCCGCACAATGGCATCGCCCAGGTCTTGCAGTATCGCCTCCGTCTGCGTCTTCGCGCGCTCGGTCTCCACGTGCAGGCGGGCGTTCGCGACGGCCTGCGCCGCGAGCGGGGCGAAACTCTCCGCGATCGCCAGATCGTGCCGCGTGAAGGCGCCGCTGCCACGGCGCGAGGCGATGAACGTCCCCACCGCGCGATCCCCGACGAGGAGCGGCACGACGATGCTGGAAAGGCCAGGCGGTGGCGCTTCCGGGCCGCGCAGGGTGCGCGCGTCGCCGCCCAGGTCCGGCAAGAGCAACGACTGCCGGTGCCGGTACGCCCATCCGGTCACGCTGCCATCGAGTGGGCGGGGCTGCGTCGCCGCGAGCGTGGTCATGTCGTCGCGGGCGCGCTGGGCGACCCGCACGAGCGCGTCGGGCACGATCCCGTCGAGATAAATCGACGCAATCGCGCAGGGGACGAGCGCGGTCAACCCGTCGAGGACGGTCTCAAGCGTCCGCGTCAGGTCCAGCGAGGCGCTGAGGCGCAGCATCGTCTCGCGTAACGTCGCCAATTCGTCTCGCCGCGCGACATCGGGCATCGGGCCCCACGCCCTGTCAGTTTCAGATACGGACATGCGCCTCCTGACCGGCACCAGATCATTTGGAAAACCGCAACAATGTGCGCCATGATACCCCAATTGGCAACCGAAACATAGAGTGCGAGCGAAGGATGGACGGGAGGAGACGAGGGAAGAAGCCCGTGGTCAGAAGCCGGAAGCCAAACCTTGGCGTCCAACATCCAGTATCTGGCCTCTGGCATCTAACTACTGGTTTCTGGTTTCTGCCTTCGGGCTTCTTTCCCTCGGCTTTCCCCGGTCACTTTGAGGTAGCCGGACAGCCGCTCGAACGTCGTTGGGGGGCGGATGCGGAGGTCGATGGCGAGCCAGAGCGCCTTGATGTGCCGGAAGCAGAGGGTGGGGACGAGCGCGGCAAGGAAGACCCCGATGCCGAGCGTCGCGAGAACCGGCAACCCGGTGTATGCGAGCGGTGCGACGAGCATCACGACGAAGCCGCCCGTCATCATGAAGTTGAGCGTCACCGCGTTAGTCCAGTACCCTGGCTCTCGCTCGAAATGAAAGCCGCACGCCGGGCACGAGTCGCGCATCGTCAGCCCATCGAAAAGCTGCGCCTCGCCGCAGATCGGGCACCGGAGCCGCGCCACCCTGCGGAAGTACTGAGTGTCGCGCGACGGTCCTTCCCGTGACATGATGGTATCCTTCTGAGCACTCAGCACTTTCTTACGGTCGCATGCGCTGAAGGGTGTCCGCGAGGGCTGGGGCGTCGGCGACGGGTCGCTCGCAGACATTGCCGACGCAGGGATACGTGCGGATTGGTTCCGTCGGATAGCCGAGAGCGGTGATGCGCGCGGCGTCGTGCGCGGGGTCGAGCGGTTCGACGACATTCCACGGATGATAGGACGCAAGCGCCGCGTTCCGCATCGCCGCGACCGCCGGATCGTCCTGCGGCCCGACGATGACGACATGCCGGGGCGGGCTATGCGCCCGCACCCACGCGAGCGCATAGCCCGCCGCGAAGACCCCCTGCGCCGCGTACGCCTCCCCGAACCCAGCGAGGACGCGCGCCGTGATCTGGAAATACGTCTCCTCGCCCGTCAGCCATGCGAGGCGCAGCAGGAGCGCCGCCGCCGCGCCGTTGTCCGCCAGGTTGTACACCGGCTCGCTGAGCAAGCCTTGCGCGGTCGCGTCCATTGGCCGGTCCCGGAACGCCGTTTGGGCGAGGAGGGTGCGGAGCATCCACGCGGCGATGCGCCGCGCCTCCTCCCGGTAGCGCGTGTCGCCGGTATGGGCGTAGGCATCGAGCGCGGCGTGCGCCATCCAGACCTGATCGGGCAGCAGCCCTTTTTCGCCGCGCGTACCGTCCGGCGCGATCATGTGGAACATGCCGCCGTCCGTATCCTGCGCCTCGGAAAGCAGGCGGTCGATGGTGGCGAGGGCGGTCGCGCGATACTCGTCGCGGCGCGGGTCGTCCGCGAGCGTCACGCTGGCGAGCAGGAGCGACGCGGCCATCTGCGCGGACCAGCCCGTGTAGACACGCGGGTCCACATACGGTGCGTCCATCGCGGCGCGCCCGGCGGCGTCGCGGCGATAGTACTCCTCGTCCGCGTCCTGGCTCCCCCGGATGCCGCCGTTCGGGTCCGCGAGGGTGTCGAAGACGTATCGCAGTGTGTCGCGCGCCACATTGGCGTACTTTGGAGCATTGAAGACCGTCATCGCCGTCAGGCAGGCGCGCAGCAACCCGGCGTTCGACTCGCTCATCTTCTCGAAGTGCGGCGTCTGCCAGGCGCGGTCGGTGCTGTAGCGGAAGAAACCGCCCGCGACGTGGTCGTACATCCCCCGGTCCGTCATGCCGTCGAGCGTGCGCGTCGCCATCTCCCGCCAGAAGGGGTCGTGCGTCTGCCAAAACGTCGCGAGGAGCAGGTCGAGCGCCTCCGGATGCGGGAACTTCGTGCTGAAGCCGAAGCCGCCATAGCGGCTGTCGTATTGCCGCTCCATCCGCTCCAGCACGGTGTCCGCCGCATTCTCCGGGAGCGCGCTGCCACCGGGGCCGTCGCGCTTGCTCTGTTCCTGCGCGAGCAGCGCCTGGGTCTTCCGCTCGATCTCCGCGCGATTGCTCTGGTAGTAGTCGTGCAGATCGTTCAGCACCGGCAGCATCTGCTCCGGGGGCAGGTAGGCGCCGCCGTGGATGACGTGCCCGGCGGGGGTGAGGAAGGCCGTCGAGGGCCAGCCGCCCTGGTTATAGCGCTCGTTGATGTCCGGGCGCAGGTCGTTGTCCACCCGCACCGGCACATAGCGCGCGTTGATGAGCGCGGCGATCTCCGGGTTGCCGTAGGTCGTGCGGTCCATCACATGGCACCAGTGGCACCAGACCGCACTGATGCTCAGGAGGATCGGTTTGTCTTCCGCGCGCGCCTCGGCGAATGCCTCCGGCCCCCAGTCGCGCCATTGGACCGGGCGTATCGGTGTCGGTGTCGTCATCGTCCGGGCGCTCGCTTTCCTGTCGGGCGTCTTTTGAGAAAGTCAATTACCCAGTTTCAGTCGCAGAGGTTAGGACCTACGTGGTTGGCGCAATTTCCCTGGTGGCGGCGGGCTTTAGCCCAGTGCGGTTCAGTTAAGGTAGGTCTACCATCCATCCGTAGGCACGGTGCTCGAACCGCCCGCCATCGCGCGACCACAGTTCCGCTCGGCGGCCACGGCGCGGCAAGGCCGAGGAGGGCGGTTCACGAACCGCCCCTACGGATGGATATCCCGTGCCGGTTCGCGTATCTGAACCGCGTTGGGCTCAAGCCCGCCACTTCGTGATGTCGATGCTCTTCATTGGTTTCACCACGCTGCGCCACCCTTGCGTTCTGTATCACCCGTAGGACGAGTATAGCACCGGGTAGAGATAATCTCAGTCGGCGGCGGGGTAGATGTTCGTGGGGACTTCGGCGGGGAGATAGGGGGCGGCGGCATCGATCAACAGGCGGAGCGCGTCGGTCGCGTCCCCCTCCACGACGGCCGCCGCCGCGAAGGTGTGGCCGCCGCCGCCGAGCGCCGTGGCGATTACTTTCACCGGCACGTTGCCGGAGGCGCGGAGGATAACGCGGGTGCGCCGGTCGGGGAACTCCAGGAGCGCCGCGCCGACCTCCGCGCCCTCGACCGTCGCGGCGTGATCGGCGAAGCCCGGGGCATCCTCCACCGCGAGGCCATACCGCGCGAACTGCTCCCGCGTCACTGTCATCACCGCCAGCTGGCCGTCGCAGGTGAGTTGGATGCCCTGCAACGCCTCGCCGAGCAGCCGCAGCCGCGCGACGGACATGCTCTCGTACATCTCCGCGTACAGACGGCGCTCATCCGCGCCGCGCTCCGCGAGGTCCGCGACGATGCGGTGCGCCTCGGCATTCGTGTTCGGGAAGCGGAACGACGCCGTGTCTGTGACGATGCCGAGGTAGAGCCAGCCCGCCTCTTCCGGCGTCAGATTGTGCGCGAGCAGCAGGATCAGATGGTAGACGAGCACCGCCGTCGCCGTCGCCTGCGGGTCGATCACGGGCACATCGACGGTGATCGCCGTATGGGGGTGATGATCGAGGCAGACGACGGCGCACTGTTTCGCGGCAGCCCGCGCGGCGATTGCCGCCCCCGGCGCGCCCACCCGGTGCCAGCCCGTGCTCGTGTCGAGCGCCACGGCGACATCGGCCTCCGGCAGCGCATCGCCCGTGCCGTAGACGCGGGCACGCGCGCCGCCGTCCATGTATCGGTAGCGATCCGGCACCAGCGAGCCAATCGCGACCGCCGCCGGGATGCCGATGCGGTCGAGCGCGGAGGCGAGTGCCAGCGCGGAGCCAAGCCCGTCCGGGTCCGGGCTGAGGTGCGTGGTGATGAGGACGCACTTCGCGCCGCGCAGGCACGCCGCCGCCCGCCGCAGCGCGGCACGGCGCGTCAAGCCGACGATCGGCGCGGTGGAACGGGCGGTCATGCGAACCTTCCCTCGCGGCGGAAAGACCCAACGCTGATTATTGCGGTACGTATCCATGCCCTGCCGCTAGGCAACTGCCATGCCAGAGACGCGGGATGATGGAGGGAGTATAGCATGGCGCGTCGTCAGTGAGCAGTGGACCCACGCCACCACACTAATCCTTCTCCGCGCGGCCCCGGCGGTAGCCCGCGCGCCGGGTTGCCCCGACCGTGAAGTGACCAATCGGGGCGGGTGGCAACGGTGCCGGGGGTGGGTGCGTCGCCGTCCACGTCACGCCGCCGCAACTCCCCTTCGGCTGCGCGACCTCCCATGCCCACGCGAGCACAGTCTCCGCATCCGGCAGGCTAGCCACGCGCCGGGCGGTGCGCCACTGCGCCACTGCCCCATACAGGTCGGTCACGAGGAGCGCCACCACGTCCGGGTCCACATCGGGCAACACGTGCCCGCGCACGGCGCCGTCGTCTCGCAGGATCGGGAAGGGCAACGCGGGAACCGGCTCCCATCGCGCAGCGTGCGGGATCACGGCGATCATTTCCGTGTGCAACCATGCCAGTTGGGTCTGTTGCGCGACGAATGATCGAACATACGCAATCGTGTCGGGATCACTGGGCATAAGGAAGAGCAGCGCCAGACAGCGCCGCCCGCGCAACCGTGCCGTGTTGAACGGCCTCCCCCGGTCGTCCGGCAACACGAACGGTGGTACCGTCGTGATCGCTCGTTCCGTTGCGCTGCTCATGGGGGTTACTCCTTTCGTGGAGTTCGTGGCCTCTATTGGCTCCTGACGTGCCCTCAGTTACACATCTGAGTGGCGCGGAGCGTGCATTAACGGTCGGAGGACGCGCGGGGTGAGGAGCCATTCGAGTTGCCCGCACGCAGCATGAATCGCTGGCCAGTTATCGATATCGAGCGCGATGCGCGCCAGCGCCGCCGTTGGCAGGCGAACGATGGGCTGCGCCGCCGCCCCACCGGTGAGCAGGGCGGCGAGTTCCTCCAACCCCGGATTGTGACCGACGAGCAGCACCGCCGCGTCGTCGGGGCCGCATTCGCGCAGTGCATCAAGGAGCGCAGCGACGGACGCCCCGTATACCGCGTCCCGTTCAATAATCGGGCCATCGTACGCCATCGCCGCCGCGATGAGGCGCGCCGTCTCGCGAGCACGCACGGCGGTGGAGGTGACGATGCAATCCGGGGTCGCGGCGAGCGCGGCGAGCGCAGCGCCGATCAGCGGCGCGTCCGCCTCGCCGCGTGATGCGAGCGGACGATCGTGATCGTGCAGTGCGGTATCGCTTCGGTCAGATTTTGCGTGGCGGAGTATGAGCAGCGTTTTCAATATGAGCCTCGCCCCCGACCCCTCTCCATCGCCAAGCGGGCCTCATACGTGCCACGGACGGTTGGGCGATGGAGAGGGGAGAAAAGAGTGGAAACGTCACCGCTGATCCCCGTATTGCTCCCCTCTCCTTTGCTCACAAAGGAGAGGGATCGGGGGGGTGAGGTTCCTGCTGTGATACGATGTTCCTGTACAAGTCTCGCCCTACACTTCTGCCGTGCAGCGTAACGCAACGGGGGAGGATACGCCAATGCCCACATTCATGCCCACACCGCGCATCGTTTCCCTCCTGCCCAGTGCGACGGAGATCGTCTGCGCGCTCGGCCTCGACGATGCGCTGGTCGGCGTCTCGCACGAGTGTGACTGGCCGCCCGTCGTTCGCAGCCTCCCGGTGGTCACGAACGCCGCGATCCCCGCCGATCTGCCGAGCGGGGAAACCGACCGCCGCGTGCGGGAACGGCTGGCGCGCGGGGACGGGCTGTACACGCTCGATGCCGCGCTGATGCGTGCACTCCAGCCGACCCTGATCATCACGCAGGCGCTCTGCGAGGTCTGCGCCATCGCCCTGCCGGAGGTGCTGCGCGTCGCCCGCGCACTGCCGACGAACCCGCCGGTGCTCTCGCTCGAACCAGGCTGCATCGCGGAGATTCTGGCGGATATTCGCACAGTTGCGGCGGCGTCGGGTGTCGCTGAGCGCGCGACGGTCGTCGTTGATCTGCTCCAGAGCCGACTGGTGGCGGTGCAACGGTCGGTTGCTGATCGTCCCCAATCCCGCGTCGCGCTGCTCGAATGGCTCGATCCGCCGTTCGTCGTGGGGCACTGGGGTCCGGAGATGATTTCCATTGCGGGCGGGACGGACATGCTCGGCGTCGTCGGCGAGAAGAGCATGCACGTCCGCTGGGAGCAGGTGCGCGCCGCCGCGCCGGAGGTGATCGTCGTCGCGCCGTGCGGGTACGATGTCGCCCGCGCCCGAGCCGACCTCGCGCATGCCCCACTCCCGCCGTGGTGGGACGAACTGCCCGCCGTCCGTGCCGGTCAGGTCTTCGTGATGGATGGCAACGCGCACATCTCCCGACCGGGGCCGCGCGTAGTTGACGGCGCGGAAATCCTCGCGTCCTTGTTGCACCCGGACGTCTTCACGGACGGTGCGCGGATGCGCGAGCAGCATACGGCGATGCACACGGTGGGGGCCTAGCCCCCGGCCCCCTTCCCCACGGGGAAGGGGGAGCGAGCCTCCGAGAGATCGGGCCGCTATGGGGAATGCCCGATCGTGTAATGAGTCACCCCTTCCCAAAACGGGAAGAGGCAGGGGGATAGGAAGATGAAGATTTACACCGGGCACGGCGACGACGGCTTCACCAGTTTGATCGGCGGGGCGCGCGTCGCCAAGTACGACCCGCGCCCGGAGGCGTACGGCACGCTCGATGAAGCGTCCGCCGCGCTCGGCCTCGCGCGGGCGACCGCGACGATGCCCGATGTGCGCGCGGCGATCCTCGAAATGCAGCGTGCCCTCTATCGCCTGATGGCGGAACTGGCGACCGTCGAGGGGAAGACGAGCGCGTACGCGATGACCGAGGCGGATGTCGCGCGCGTCGAGGAACTGACGAGCACCTTCACGGCGCTGGCGCCCGTGCAGCGCGAGTTCGTCGTTCCCGGTGATACCGTTGCCGGGGCCGCGCTCGATGTCGCGCGGACAGTTGTGCGACGTGGCGAACGGCTCGCGACGCGCCTCGTCCACGAGGGGCACAGCGCGAATCTGTACGTCCTCGGCTTCCTCAATCGCCTCTCATCGCTCCTCTTCATCCTCGGTCGCTACGAGGACACGCGCCAGACGGGCCACACCTCGACTGTTGCCAAGGAGAACGGGGAGTGAGCAGGAGACAGGAGACAGGAGACAGGGTGTAGCGGAGGCTCGTGAATTGCCCAATACTGTTCCTATTTATCGCACATTCGTTCGCAATTCTGGCGCGATTCTGCTAGACTACGAACCATGCTGAGCGACGGGTTTCCTTCGTACTCAGCACTCAGCACTCAGCACTTGGTTAGCAGCACTTCGGAGGAGTGACGGGCATGGACGAAGAAGAGCGGATCGTGAACAGTGTCGAGCTTGAGGAGGACCTCGACCTCGATGCGACCCTGCGGCCCAAGCGGCTGAAGGAGTACATCGGGCAGGAGAAGGTGAAGGCGAACCTGCAAATCGCCATCGAGGCGGCGCGCGTGCGCGGCGAGGCGCTCGATCACGTCCTCTTCTACGGCCCGCCCGGCCTCGGCAAGACGACGCTCGCAGTGATCGTCGCCGCCGAACTCGGCGTCGCCATCCGCACGACCTCCGGCCCCGCGATCGAGCGGCCCGGCGACATCGTCTCCATCCTGACGAACCTCAAGCAGGGCGACGTCCTCTTCATCGACGAAATCCACCGCCTCGCGCGGCCCGTCGAGGAGGTGCTCTACAGCGCGATGGAGGACTACGCGGTGGACGTGACGCTTGGCAAGGGGCCGTCCGCCCGGACGATGCGTCTGAACCTGCCGCCCTTCACGCTCGTCGGCGCGACGACCCGCCTCGCGCTCCTGACCGCCCCCCTGCGCGATCGCTTCGGCGCGATCCACCGGATGGATTTCTACAACGAGACGGCGATGAACCGGATCATCCGGCGTTCGGCGCGCATCCTCGACCTGAAGTTGGAGGCGAACGGCGGCGCGGAGATCGCCCGCCGATCGCGTGGCACGCCCCGCATCGCGAACCGCCTGCTGAAGCGCGTGCGCGACTACGCGCAGGTGCGCGCAGATGGCATCGCGACGGCGGATATCGCCCGCAGCGCCCTCGCGATGCTCGACATCGATGAGCTTGGCCTGGACGATACGGATCGCCGCGTGCTGACGACGATTGTCGACAAGTTCGATGGTGGCCCGGTTGGCATCGAGACGATGGCGGCGGCGACGAGCGAGGAAGCGGACACGATCATGGATGTCTACGAGCCGTACCTGATCCAGCTCGGCTTCCTCTCGCGCACGCCGCGCGGTCGCATCGCCACCCGCCGCGCGTACCAGCACCTCGGCATCCCGTACCCAGATCACCTCGCGCAGCAATCCGCCATCGCGAACGTCTGGCAGAGCGCCCTCCCCGGCATCGAGGACGAGCCCGCCCCGGACGTTGAACGCTGATCGTCGTTGGGGCCGCGTGGTAGTGGTACACTGCATTCGCAGGAACGGAGGTCGTCGATGTTCGATGCCAATGCAGTGTACCAGCCAGCGAGAGACCCTGAGCGCGACGCGGAGCGGGGCAATCCGCGTCCAGGTGCGCCTGCATGAAATCGAGATCATGAGAAGGAATTTTGCAGAGACTCCCCCGACAGGAAAAGATCCCAAAGAAGATTGCGAGACGTTCGAGCGTGAACAGTGGGAGCAGGAAGTCGCGGCATGGAATCGGGAACACCGTAAAGCGTAAATGCGATGCGGATGCAGGAATCGAGGCAACCGATGTTCGATGCGAAGACAGCAGCAAACCAGCCAGTGGCAGACCCGGAGTGTGATGTGGAAGAGAGTGATCTGTACCAAGGATTGCGATCGCCCATTCCAGTGGAAGAACTCGCGCGCGCGCAAGGCGTGAAACCGATCGGTAGCGTGGATGACCTTCCCAAGTGGCCGGAAGACGATCTGGATGCGTGGGAAGGTTCTGACGAATTCCTCGATGAACTTCGACATGGCAACCGCCCCCGAAGAGAATGGATACAAGGCACGAAGTCGGATAAACGGTAGTGTCGTCTATCGTCGTTGATTCAAATATTCTTTCATACAAACTGAAGCGCGATACGCGCACTGTCCGCTATACGCTATACTTGCAGGACCACACTCTCGCTATTGCATTCGTAACACTTGCCGAATTGCGTCTCTGGACCAATAGGCGCAATTGGGGCAAGTGCCAACTGTCCGAGTTGGATGCGCTTTTGAGCAGATATTTCGTACTTTATCCCAATGACGAAATCTGCCATATCTGGGTGAAGATCACATTCGCGTGCGAACGTAAAGGGCATCAGATCGCTGAGAATGATGCATGGATCGCAGCGTGTGCGATTCACTATGATGCTCCATTGGTTACTCATAACTGGCGTGATTTCGCGGATGTTCCTGACCTCAACGTCATTACGGAGAACGCATATGTCCGTGGCGAACGAACTCCGCACCAGCGACTTCACCTATGAATTGCCGCCGGAACTGATCGCGCAGGAGCCACTGCCGGAGCGGGATGCGTCGCGGCTGCTTATGCTGGACCGGCGAACGGGTGCGATTGCGCATGACATTTTTCGCAACCTCGGCGCGTCTCTGCGGCCCGGCGATCTGCTTGTCATGAACGATTCGCGTGTGCGGCCCGCGCGGGTCTGGGCGACGAAGCCCTCCGGTGGGCGATTGGAACTGCTCATCCTGCGGCCCACGGCGGACGGGGCATGGGAAACGCTCGTCAAGCCCGGTCGCCGCGCGCCGGTGGACACGACGTTCACGCTCGCCGATCGCGCCGGGAACAGCGGGGAAACGCCTGTGCACGGCGTGGTGCTGGCGAAAGCGCCGGACGGCGTGACGACGGTGCGCGTCGATGGCCCGCTCGACCCGGCGCTCGCACGGCTGGGAGAGATGCCCCTGCCGCCGTACATCCACCGCCGTCTGCCGGGGCCGGAGAACGACCGTTACCAGACGACCTACGCCGCGACGACCGGCTCCGCCGCCGCCCCGACCGCCGGGCTGCACTTCACGCCCGCCCTGCTCGACGGGTTGCGGGCGGGCGGCGTGCGCACCGCGACGGTGACGCTCCACATCGGCCTCGACACCTTCCGCCCGGTGATCGAGGAGAACCCGACCGCCCACCCGATGCACGCGGAGTGGTACACCGCCAGCGCCGAAACTGCCGCCGCAATCGTGGCGACAAAGCGGGCGGGCGGGCGTGTCGTCGCGGTGGGGACGACGAGCGTGCGCGTGCTGGAGAGCGTCGCGGCGATGCCGGGCGGCTGGAATGCGGCGGCGGAGCGCGGCGCGGAGGGGTGGACGCGCCTCTTCATCCGCCCCGGCTACCCCTTCCGCGCGGTGGACGCGCTGATCACGAACTTCCACCTGCCCCGCTCGACTCTGCTCATGCTCGTCAGCGCCTTCGCGGGCCGCGAGCACGTCCTGGCCGCCTATGCCGAGGCGGTGCAGGAGCGGTATCGCTTCTTCTCATTCGGGGATGCCTGCTTCATCTTTTGAACGACATCTGCCCAGGGGGGCGCCCGACAGAGAGCACAGAGAAATACGAAGAAGAGACTTTTTCCCTTCTCTGTGTTCTCTGTGCCTCAATCCCTTCCCGAGAAGTATTCGAGCGCGGTGACGCCCGCATGTTTGTGGGCGGAGAGGTGACCGACATACGGGGCGCGGTAGGTGCCGGAGGTCGGCGCGACATCACCGTAGTCGCGGCCCACGGCGACGGTGATGTACTTCAGGCCGGGGATGCAGCCGTTCGTCGGGTCGAAGGGGTGCGCGATGCGGCGGCTCGCGTCGTGCGGATCGGGCAGCAGGACTTCGACCCATGCGTGCGTGCCACCCTCGCCGAGCAGGTGGCCGGAGACGTAGCGCGCGGGCATCCCGCAGAGGCGGCAGAGCGCGAGCATGATGTGCGCGTAGTCCTGGCAGACACCGTGACCCGCCGCCAGCGCGTCTCCCGCCGGGGTGCGAACGCCGGTAATGCCGTACTGATACGTCATCGTTGTGTGCACCCATCGATTGATGCGCGCGGCGAGGGTCGCGTCGTCGCCCCCGTCGGCGCGGAGAGTCTCCGCTACCGCGCGGATGGCGTCGTCGGGCGTCGTCAGGAATGTCGGCGTGCGAAACGGCGCGAGCAGGGCGTCATCGGCGGGGAGGGTGGCCGACCCGACCGTCGCGTCGTGCTCCACGACGATCCACGCGGTGAAGTCGATCTCCCGCTCGACGTGCTCGACGAAGAGGTTCAGGACGCGGTTGCCGAAGGCGTCCTGCGTGCGGTCGATGGTGACGAAGGGCGCGGAGATTTCCAGTTTGTGCGTGACGAGTCGCTGGCCGCCGTACCGATCCGGCGGGACGATCATCAGCCGCTGGCGCAGGTCGTGGATCGCGCCGGGGTACTCGTAGCGCAGGCGCTGGTGGACGAGGTACGCCGTCCAGCGCACATTCGGCCAGTCCACGCGCCGGTAGTCCAGCGTCTCCAGAGAGCCGATCAGCGTCTCAATCTCGTCGTGCGGCAATGGTACCCCCATCCGTTTCGCCCGCCGTGGTGACGGCCACCGGGCCATCATCCTCCCCGCCCGCGACGACATCCGACCAGACGGTCATCTGGCGGAAGTTCGCCGCCCCGTACGTCGTGACCATCGCGACATCGATGGCGTCCCGCCCGCGCCCAATCGGGATGCGACCGATGCGCGGCGTGTTGAAGCGCGCGTCGAATGTCCACCAGCGGTTGCCGAGGTAGGCCTCAAACCAGGCGTGGAAGTCCATCGCCGGGTAGGGCGGCGGGATGCCGATGTCCGGCATGTAGCCGAAGACATACCGCGCCGGGATGTTGAGCGCGCGACAGAAGGTGACGCCGAGGTGGGCGAAGTCGCGGCAGATACCGCCGCGCGCCTCGTAGACATCCAGCGCGGTCGTCAACGGCGTGCTCTTCGCGCCGTACTCGATGTTCGCGTTGATCCAGTCGCAGACCGCCTGCACGCGCGCCCACCCCGGCTCCGAGCCGCCGAACAGCTCCCACGCCGTGTTAGCGAGCGCGTCCGAGAGGCAGTACCGGCTCGGCAGGGTGTAGAGGATCAGGTCGTCCGGCAGGTCCTCCACCGCACATTGCGGCGTGGTGACGTCCACATCGTCCGGGTCGCCGGAGATGTCCACGAGCGCGTCGTAGCGGAGGCTCGCGTGGCCAAGGGGGAGGGTGAGCCGCTGGCAGCGGTTGCGGTACAGGTCGTAGTAGTCGCGCGTCGGCAGCGCGGGCGTCGTGTCCCACGCCTCGTGCAGGATGCGGTGCGGGTCGTCATCCCGCGTCTGCACGAGCAGTACCGCCGGTGCGGGCCATGTCGCTTCATACAAGAATTCACACCCAACGCGGATGCGCATCGTCCCCTCCGTCGTCCCCATCCCCATTCCCGATGCCGCGCAGCATACCGCACAAAGAGTGTCGCGAGAAGTGCATTCATGCCCTGCATCCTGACGGAAACGTCGGGTTATTCTTTGGTGATCTGCACAACCCGCGTGCCGTGCGACAAACGACATGAACGAGGCGACCCGGAGGCCACCTCGTTTGACCGATTGCGCGTGTTCGTTGGGCGTCAGGCCCGGACGATGGGGGTATCGACGAGGTGCTCGCCGACGAACCAGACCTGCATCTGGTTGGTGCGCAGCACGTCGCTCATCAGCATGTCGTTCGTGCCCCAGTCTTTGTTCTTCTCGGTCGTGTCGATCGCCTCGTTGACGAAGGTGATGATCGCCTCGTGCGATTCGAGCAGACGGGAGATGACGACGGGGATTTCCTCGACGCCCGACGCCGGGTTCTCAAGGCGCGAGAGCTTGGCGACATCGGCGGGCATCCCCGTGGAGACGCCACCGAGCATCTGGATGCGCTCGGCGATCATGTCCACCAGTTCCAACTGCTCGGCGGCGTGCTTGTCGTACAGCAGGTGCAACTGGTAGAAGGTGTGCCCCTTCACCTGCCAGTGCGCCTTCTTGTAAAGGCTGAACAGCGTGATCGTGTCCGCGAGCAACTGGTTGAGCATCGTGCAGTTCGCCTGCCGTGCCTGCGTGCTGACGCCGACGGGCATCGCCGTCACGGTGCCGTAGCGCTGAATCTCGCGCCCACGCTGATGCATCACCGGCGTCGCTTCCTTGCCGTCCGTGCCATTCTTGGTGGTCGCGCGTGTTTTCGTTATGCTCATTATTTCCTCGTCCTTTACCTGCGTTGGTGACTTGCTCTCTGCCCTAACGTATATCCGCTGTCCATGCTTTGCATATTCGATGCCACGGCGGCCAACGATTGTGTTGCTCGTGCGGCCAATCGCCGTAGGATGGGCATGTCGTGATGGGGCATCGGGCCGGGGAAATCGGGTACGATGGGTGCAAGAAGTCCCCGTCCGTTTCGGGCGGGATGAGCGGAGTAGGAGAACGCGATGACGATGTTGCCATTAACCGCCGATGAAGTGCTCACGACGACCCGCTCGGTGCGGAAACGCCTCGATTTCACCCGCCCGGTGGAGCGGGACGTGCTCGAAGAATGCCTGACGATCGCGCAGCAAGCGCCGAGCGGCAGCAACCGGCAGGTGTGGCACTTCGTCGTCGTGACCGACGCGGAGAAGCGCCGCGCCCTCGCGGACCTCTACCGGCGCGGCTGGGAACAGTACCGCAGCGTCGCCGGGCCGACGTACGACGACCCCACGCGCGCCGCCACACAGGGGCGGGTCTCGGACTCCGCGCAGTACCTCGCGGACCACTTCCACGAGGCGCCGGTGCACGTCATCCCTTGCATCGTCGGGCGGACGGACGGCAAGCCCGCCATCGCACAGAGCGGCGTCTTCGGGTCGATCCTCCCGGCGGCGTGGAGCTTCATGCTCGCCGCCCGCGCCCGTGGCCTCGGCACCTGCTGGACGACGATCCACCTGATGCACGAGAGAGAAGCCGCCGCAGTCCTCGGCATCCCGTATGACACGATCATGCAGACGGCGCTCATCCCCGTCGCGTACACGAAGGGCACGGACTTCAAACTCGCCCCGCGTGATTCGCTCGCGTCGATGGTCCATTGGGATCGTTGGTAGGGGATGGAGAGAGAAACCGGACAAGCAACCGGGGATGAACCGCAGAGACGTAAAGAGACGCAGAGAACGCAGAGGGGACGGAAAAAGAGGAGGAAAGCATGACGAGCATGTATGATGCTCGTCGCATGAGCACGTATCTCCTTCTCTTTCGCTCTCTTCTTTGCGTCCTCTGCGTCCTTTGCGTCTTTGCGTTTTAATCGGCTCCCGTTCCACTCCGAGGAGGTTGCGGCATGGCGGACAAGGTGACGTTTGGCTGGAAGGTACCGGAGTTCCCGGTGGACGGGAGCGACAACCCGGCGTTCATCCGGCAGACGCTGGAGACGCTCGATCTGGTTGAGGGGCGGTTCGCGGCCGCGTGGGTGACGGATCACATGCTGCCGTGGGCGAAGTGGCAGGTGGTGGAGACGCCGGTGATCGAGTGCTGGACGACGCTCACCTTCCTCGCCGCGCGGTACCCGCGTCTGACGTGGGGCGCGATCGTGCTCTGCCAATCGTACCGGAACCCCGCGTTGCTCGCGAAGATGGCCGCGAACCTCTGCGCCTTCATCCCCGGCAAGGTGGTGTACGGCATCGGCGCGGGGTGGAAGGAGGACGAGTACCGGGCGTACGACTGGGAGTTCCCGAAACCCTCGGTGCGTATCAAACAGTTGGAGGAGACCGTCGAGATCGCCAAGCGGCTCTGGACGGAGGAGCGCGTGACGTATGAGGGCATGTACTACCGCGTCCACGACGCGCACCTGAACCCGAAGCCCGACCCAGCACCGCCGATCATGATCGGCGGCAGCGGCGAGCAGTTGACGCTCCGGGTGGTGGCGAAGCACGCGGACTGGTGGAACGGCGGCGGCGCGCTGGAGACCTACGCGCACAAGTTGGACGTGCTGCGCGGCCACTGCGACGCCGTGGGCCGGGACTTCGACACGATCAGGAAGACGTGGCAGTGCGAGTGCATCGCCGTCGCACCGACGGAGGAGGGGGCGCGGCGCATGGCGCAGGCCAGCCCCTTCTACACGAACGATGAGAGCGCGCTCATTGGTACACCGGCGCAGGTGACGGCGCAGATTCGCCAATGGGCCGCGCTCGGCGTGACGCACCTCCAACTCCGGTTCGTGGACTTCCCACGCGCGGACGGAGTCACGCTCTTCATGGACGAGGTGATGCCGCAGTTCGCCTGAGCAGCGAGAGAGGTCATTGTGTCATCAGTAAGCAGTTTCTCTGCGTCTCTCGGGCTTTCCCGTAGGCGCCCGCTACGCGCGCTTCCGGTACGGCAGGAGCCGCCGCTCCGCCTCGTCCATTAGGAAGTTGAGGAGGACGCCGAGCGCGGCGGCGGCGATCAGCCCGGCGTACATCTGCTCGATGTCGAGGATTTGCCACGAGAGCCAGATGCGCGTGCCGATGCCGTGCCCGCCAGGGATGACGAACTCGCTGCCCACCGCGACGATCAGGGAGAAGCCGAGCGCGAGCCGCGCGCCCGTCAGCACGAAGGGGAGCGCACCGGGGAGGGCGACGGTTCGGATCACCTGCCAGCGGGATGCCCCGAACGACTGCGCCACGTCGAGGTGCAGCCGGTCAATCGCCAGCACGCCTGCCATCGCGTTGAGCAGCACGAAGAAGAAACTGCTCGCCACGATCATCGCGATCTTGCTCCGCTCCCCCAGCCCGAAGATGACGAGGAAGAGCGGCAGGATGGCGATTTTCGGGATCGCGTAGATGAGCGACGTGATCGGCAGCAGGATCGCTCGCAGGTTGCTGGACAGCCCCATCAGCAGGCCGACTGCCGCCGCCGGGAAGAAGCCGACGAGGAAGCCAATCAGCACCCGCCGCGTCGTCGCGAGGAGGTCGAGCGGCAGATCGCCGGAGAGCGTCACCGCCTTGAGCGCGCCCAAGACGCCGCTCGGCGGCGGGAAGAAGACGGCATTCAACAGCCCGGAGCGCGCCGCCACCTCCCACAGCCCGACGAGCGCGAGCGGCGACAGGAGGGCGAGCAGACGCTCGGGAAGTACTGGGTACTGCGGGCGCCCTTTGGGCGGCATGAGTACTGAGTGGGGAACCGAACGGCGTGTGGGCGATGTATGAACCGCCCCTGTTGGTTTCACACCTGCTGTCGTATCGACGTTTTGCTTGGTACTCATGCAGTGCACTTTCTTCCCAGTACTCAGTACTCAGTACTTCTCTATCTCCGTTTCAAGCGTTTCCCAGACGCGGGTGGCGGCGGCGCGGAAACCGGGGGCTTCGCGGTCGGCGTAGCGTGTGCGGGGGCGGGGCAGGTCGATCGGGCGGTCGAGGATGATCCGGCCCGGTCGCGCGCTCATGACGCAGACCCTATCCCCCATCGCCACCGCCTCATCGACGCTGTGCGTGACGAAGATAACCGTCGTGCCGCTCCCTTGCCAGAGTGCCACCAGTTGCTGCTGCATCAGGATGCGCGTCTGCTCGTCGAGGCTGCCGAACGGCTCGTCCATCAGGAGCACGTCTGGCTCCACCGCGAGGGCGCGGGCGATGTTGACGCGCTGCTGCATCCCGCCGGAGAGGGTGCCGGGGTAGGCGCGGGCGAACCGCTCAAGCCCGACGCGCCGCAGTTGCTCCATCGCGACCGCGTGCCGTCGCCCCGCCGCGACGCCTTCCAGCGCGAGACCGTACGCGACGTTGTCCACCGCCGTCAGCCACGGGAAGAGCGACTGGCCCTGAAAGACCATCGCCACCTTGCCCGCGACCGCGACCGTGCCGCCTGTTGGCTGCGCCAGGCCGCCGAGGATGCGCAGCAGCGAGGTCTTGCCGCATCCGCTCGGCCCGACGAGACAGACGAACTCCCCTGCCCGCACGGTCAGATCAACCGCCGCCAGCGCGGGCACGGGGCCGAACTGCTGGGAAATAGCGTGGATAAAGATGGCTACATCACCGACCTCAGATGACGTATTCAACGTGTGTACTCGCCCAGTTTCTTCACCGCCGCGTCCACGAACGAGGTGTCGATTTCGCTCTTCATGTCGAGCGGGTCTTTGTAGGTCAGACCACCGCGCTCGACGTAGAACTGCTGCATCGTCTGGAGATCGTCCAGTTTGAAGCGGGCGTTCGGGTCAAAGGTCGGCGCGTTGGAGCGCTTGGCGACATCGGCGGGCACCTTCGTGTACTTCTCGACGATGGCGGCGATCTCATCCGTCTTGAAGGCATTGCCCTGCACGTCCCGGCAGGCGCGGACGTAGGCGTTCATGAAGCCCTGCGCGGGGCCGTCCTTCGCCTTGTTCGCCGCGAACTTCGTGTTGTAGAGCACGATTGTCGGGAAGAAACCGCTGATGAAGTCCTCCGACAGCACGACGACCTGCCCCTTGTCCTTCGCCTGCGTGACGACCGGCTCGCCGAGCATCGCGGCGGCGATCGCGCCATTCTCCAACGCGGCGGGGACATCAGAGAAGGCGATGGACTCCACCTGCACGTCGCTCAATTTCAGCCCACCCTTCGCGAGGGCGCGGGAGAGCCAGTACTCGGTCGCGCTGCCCGCCGCGTTGATAGAGACTTTCTTGCCCTTGAGGTCCGCCACCGATCTAATCTGCCCGCTGTCGTACGCCTTCCTGCTCGTGACGAGCGGCGTCGTGACGGGCGGCGCCTCGCTGTGGAGGGGGGCGACGACCGCGATGCCGATCTTCTTCGAGAGCGCGTTGAAGGTGGCGACGCCCAGCCCGCCCAGCCCGACATCGAAGTTGCCCGTCGCGGTCTGCGCGATGATGTCCGTGCCGCCCGCGAGGGGGGAGAGTTGGATGTCGAGATGCTCCGCCTTGAAGTATCCCTTCTCGATGCCGACGTAGAGGGGCGCGTCGATCATCACAGGGATGTAGCCGACGGTGATTTTTGTGGGCGTATCCGTGGAGGTGTTGCTGCCGCCGCAGGCCGCGAGCACGAGCGCGAGCGCGAACACGGTGACGATGGAACCATTGAGCCGACGCATGACATCCACTCCTGCCGCAGCGCATCGGGGAGCGCCGTTGCTCCCGCACTCCCTAGTATACCGCGTCGCGCGTGAATGGGATGAACTGGGCATTAGACGGTAGACAGTAGTCAGCGGGGAAGCCGGGTCCGCTGGCAGAGTTCAGTCTCCTGCATCTTTTTACTGACTACCGACTACTGGTTCTGCCGATCAGGGCGATACCGACGGCGACGGCGGCGAGGCCGATCAGGTCGCGCGGGCCGAATGGCTCGCCGAGGAGGAGCGCGGCGAGGCCGAGGCCGAAGATCGGCGTGAGGAAGTAGTACGCGCTCGCCACGCTCGCCTCACCCCGCGCCAGCAGCCAGAACCAGAGCAGCGATGCGCCGATGCTGATGACGAAGACGAGGTAAAGGAACGACCACGCGAGCGGGGCGTCCACCCGCGTGTGCACCGGGTCCTCCGCCAGCAGCGCGGGGAGCAGGAGCGCGAGGCCCGCCGCGCCGAGTTGCACCGCGTTGATGACAATCGGGTGCTCCCGTGGCGGGCGACGCTTGTAGACGACCGTCGCGCCGACGAGGCAGACGACGCCCGCCAGTTGGAGCGCCATCCCCGTCGCCGTGTCCGCCGTGCCGCCCGCGCCGAGCCGCGCGCCCATCACGAAGATGACGCCCCCGAAGCCGAGGATCAGGCCGAGCACGCGCGGTGGCGTCAGCCGCTCACCGAGCAGGCGCGGGGCGACGAGGGCCAGAATGAGCGGGTTCGTGGCGGCGAGGATCGACCCCATCCCCGCCGAGAGGTGCCGCAGCGACTCGTAGACGAGGCCGAGGTACAGGGCGCAGTTGAGTAGGCCGAAGAGCGCCAGCCGCCCCCACGCCGCCCGTCCCTGTGGCGCGGGCAGGCCGCGCACCCGCGCGAGCACGGCGAGGATCGCGGCGGCGCAGAGGAAGCGGACCGAGAGCAACGTCAGCGGCGGGCTGTGCGTCACGCCGACCTTCGTGGCGATGAACGCCGAACTCCACAACAGGATGTACAGCAATGCCACCGCGACGACCACGCCCCGCGACCGCGCCGCGACCGCCCCATTGCGCGCCTCGATCAAAACAATCTTCCGCCAACCGTCGCCGCCCCGTCGGGCCGGACAAGCACAACCTCGCCCACCGCGTTCGGCACGCCGAGCGTCAGGCATTCCGACAGGAAGGGGCCAATCTGCTTGACGGGGAAGTTGACGACGGCGAGCACGAGCGTGCCGAGCAGATCGTCCTTCGTGTATAACGCGGTGATCTGCGCGCTCGACCGCTTCGTGCCGATCGCCGCGCCAAAGTCGATGGTCAGTTTGTAGGCGGGCTTCCGCGCCTCGGGGAAGTCCTCGGCCTTCACGATCCTGCCCACCCGAATATCGACCTTCACGAAATCCTCATACGTAATCATAGGGGCAGTATAGACGTAGGACTTACGCAGTTGAGCCCAATGGCATGGTACGAGTAGAGTGGCGGGCATGAACACACCGCGCTGTGCCGACACCGATTACATCGATTTTCTCGTCGCCACCCCGCGCGCCGTCAGCGGCACC